>Ga0209573_1001779_pt1 | contig 30800 bp, 30 predicted proteins | sample TNRBio252014_DNA_FD_185870 | JGI IMG/M metagenome (GOLD analysis project Ga0209573, IMG submission 185870) | Wastewater treatment Type I Accumulibacter community from EBPR Bioreactor in Madison, WI, USA - TNR Reactor_6/25/2014_ DNA (SPAdes)... | ecosystem: Engineered > Bioreactor > EBPR >...
CAGCGCCGCCAGCGAGGCGCTGATCTTTGACCCTATCCCCGGCGAGCACCAGTGGAACGACGCCCTGCGCGCGATGGGGATCGACCCGCTCAGCCTGTCGGCGGTGGCCGGGCGGGCCTGAGGCCCGGCAGGCTCAGGTCTGCTCGGGCAGGGCCTCGGTGATCTCGCGCAGGTCGTTGAGCAGGTCGAGCAGGTGCTGCATGCGCTCAGGGCCAAAGGCTGTCTCGATCTCCAGCCGCGAGACCTCGGACTGCACGACGAGCGAGTCGAACAGCGCCTGCCCGGCGGGGGTCAGCGTGACCATGTGGCGCCGCGCGTCGGTGCATTCGACCGGGCGCAACAGGCCGCGTTCGCCCATCGCCCGCAGGATGCGCGTCAGCGAGGGCGGCAGGATCACGCAGCGCTGGCACAGCGTGCCCGCGTCCAGCGGCTCGCCATCGGCCAGCGCACGCAGCACCCGCCATTGCGGCAGCGACAGGTCGGCGGCATCGGCGTATTTCTTGAACCGCCGCATGGTGGATTCCCGCGCCCGCAGCAGGGCCACGGTCAACGAGCGTTCGTAATACTCCTTGCCCGACTGGATGCCCGTGGGCAGCGGGTGGTTCGCCTGTGCAACATCTGTTTTCATGCGGTAATAATCCGCCGCGCGGCCCTAAAAGCAAGGAAATTCTCCTGCGGTGTTGTGCCGCGCCTTGGGCGGCCTGCACGCGGGATTTGACGCATCGCCGCGCCTGCGGCAGACTGCCCGCATTGCACCTGCCGTTTTGCCCTGTCCCGTTCAACCCCGGAGCCATTCATGTCCTGGAGCGATTTTACCGGCGCCACCAAGGCCGCCGTCATTCTGGCCGTCCTCAGCCTGTTTGTGGCGGTGACCACCCTCAACACCTCCAGCCTCAATGGCGTGCGCAGTTGTTCGTTCATGGATTTCGGCGCGCTGGGCTTTGGCGCGGCGGCGGCGGTGGTGGGCCTTGGCGTGGTGCTGAAACCCGGCACCGGCGCCAACCCGATGCTGAACCGGCTGATCGGCGCGGCGGCGCTGCTGGTCGGCCTCTGGCGCGCGGCCTATGGGCTGGGGCTGGTCGGCGGGCCCTGCTGACCCCTTTACCGCGCCCGCGCAGGGGCTTATACGCGCCTGCATGCGGTTCTGGTCCCCGATCATCGGTCGAATTAGCAGCCCGGCGCTCGTCTGAGTTGCCGGGACACAGGCGTATGGCCCTGCCGCGCGCCCCTTGCCAGACCCAATTCACCGATTGCTGCACCGGAGACCCGCCATGTGCGCCGACACGCCCGACTACAAGGACACGCTGTTCCTTCCCGAAACCGATTTCCCGATGCGCGCCGGTCTGCCCCAGCGCGAGCCCGAATGGCTGGCCCGTTGGGAACGGCTGGACGTTTACGGCCAGTTGCGCGCCAAACCGGGCCGCACGCCGTTCACGCTGCATGACGGCCCGCCCTATGCCAACGGCCATCTGCACATCGGCCACGCGCTGAACAAGACGATCAAGGACATCATTGTCCGCAGCCATCAGATGATGGGGTTCGACGCGCGTTATGTGCCGGGCTGGGACTGCCACGGCCTGCCGATCGAGTGGAAGATCGAGGAACAATACCGCGCCAAGGGGCTGAACAAGGACGACGTCGACATCGTCGCCTTCCGTCAGGAATGCCGCAAGTTCGCCGAGGGCTGGGTGGACATCCAGCGCGAGGAGTTCAAACGTCTAGGCGTCACGGGCACCTGGGACGACCCCTACCTGACGATGGATTTCCACGCCGAAGCGGTGATCGCCGACGAGTTCATGAAGTTCCTGATGAACGGCTCGCTGTATCAGGGGTCGAAGCCGGTGATGTGGTCGCCGGTGGAGAAAACCGCCCTGGCCGAGGCCGAGGTGGAATACCATGACGTGACCAGCCATCAGGTGTGGGTGCGGTTTAAGCCTTGGATGGTGCCGCAACAGAATGACACTGATCTGAGGACGCATGACGATCTGCGGCAATCGTCGGTCGTGATCTGGACGACGACTCCTTGGACGATCCCTCAGAACCGCGCAGTGGCCTTCAACCCGTCGATTGAATACGGCTTGTTCGAGGTTCTCGAGGTCGCAGACGGTTCGACCGCAAAGGTCGGCGAGCTTCTGGTTCTGGCGAATAAGTTGGCCGACGCCGTGATGTCGGCAGCGAAAGTCAGCAAGTTCAGCAAGCGGCGCGAGGTTCCGGCGATTCAGCTGGAGCAGATGGTTTTTGCCCACCCCTTCCGCGCCCTCGAAGGGGCCGCTGGCGAGTGGGACTACCCGGTCCCCATGCTGCCCGGCGAGCATGTCACCGATGACGCGGGCACCGGCTTTGTCCATACCGCGCCCAGCCACGGTGACGACGACTATCAACTGGGGGTCCGCCACGGCCTCAAGATGACCTATAACGTCGAGCCGGACGGCAGCTATCGCGCCGATCTGCCGCTGTTCGGCGGCCAGCACATCATCACGCCCGAGGGCAAGGAAGGCCCGGCCAACGTCAGCGTCATCAAGCACCTGGCCTATACCGGCGCGCTGCTGGCCAAGGGCAAGATGAAGCATTCCTACCCGCATTCGTGGCGCTCCAAGGCGCCGGTGATCTATCGCAACACCCCGCAATGGTTCGCCGCCATCGACAGGCCGCTGCACGACGGCATGGGCACTTACGGCGACACCATCCGCCAGCGCGCGCTGAAATCCATCGAGGAGCTGGTGACCTTTACCCCGGTTTCGGGCCGCAACCGGCTGCATGCGATGATGGAGGCCCGGCCCGACTGGGTGCTGTCGCGCCAGCGCGCCTGGGGCGTGCCGCTGACCTGCTTTGTCAAAAAGGGCGCAAAGCCGGATGCCGCCGACTTTCTGCTGCGCGACCCGGCGGTCAATGCCCGCATCGTCGCCGCCTTCGAGGCCGAAGGCGCGGATGTCTGGTATGTGCAAGGCTTCAAGGAAAAAGCCCTGCAAGGCCTGCACGATCCCGAGGGCTATGAGCAGATTTTTGACATTCTGGACGTCTGGTTCGACAGCGGCTCGACGCATGCCTTCGTGCTGCGCGACCGGGCGGACGGCGTGCCGGACGGCATCGCCGACGTCTATATGGAGGGCACCGACCAGCACCGCGGCTGGTTCCATTCCTCGATGCTGCAAGGCTGCGGCACCAAGGGGCGGGCGCCGTATCGCAATGTGGTGACGCATGGCTTCACGCTCGACGAGAAGGGCATGAAGATGTCCAAATCGCTGGGCAATATCGTCGCCCCGCAGGCGGTGATCGACGAATACGGCGCGGATATCCTGCGGCTCTGGGTGGCGCAGGCCGATTACACCGTCGATCAGCGCATCGGGAAAGAGATCCTGAAGGGCACCGCCGACAGCTATCGCCGCCTGCGCAACACCCTGCGCTATATGCTGGGCGCCTTGGGCGGCTGGGACGGCGTGCGGGTCGAGCGCGACGCGATGCCGGAGCTGGAGCAGTGGATGCTGCACCGGCTGGCGGAACTGGATGCGGTGGTGCGGCAGGGCTATGCCGCCTTTGATTTCCAGGGCGTGTTCCAGGCGATCTTTACCTTTGCCACCACCGATCTGTCGGCGTTCTACTTCGACGTGCGCAAGGATGCGCTCTATTGCGACCCGCTGGACAGCCCGGTGCGGCGGGCCTGCGTCACCGTGATGGACGCGCTCTTCGCACGGCTGACAACCTGGCTGGCGCCGATCCTGCCCTTCACGATGGAGGATGTCTGGCTGGCCCGCCACCCCGGCGAGGGCGAGAGCGTGCATCTGCACGACTTCCCCGCCACCCCGGCCGAGTGGCGCGACGAGGCGCTGGCGGCACGCTCGGTCACGCTGCGAGCCCTGCGCAAGGTGGTGACCGGCGCGCTGGAAATCGAACGCCGCGCCAAGACCATCGGCGCCAGTCTGGAGGCCGCGCCGCGGGTCTATCTGACGCCCGAACTGGCGCAGGTGGTGACCAACGCCGACAGCTTTGCCACGCTGTGCATCACCTCGTCGCTGGCCCTGCAGGTCGGTGCCGCGCCCGAAGGCGCCTTTGCGATGGAGGATGTGCCGGGCGTCGGCGTGGTGTTCCAGCCCGCGACGGGCGAGAAATGCCAGCGCTGCTGGAAGATCCTGCCGGATGTGGGCACGCATCGCCACCCCGGCACCTGCGCGCGCTGCGACGCGGCCCTGGGGTAAGGAAGACGGGGGGCGCTCGCGCCCCCCTCGGCCTGCGGCCTCACCCCCCTGAGGATATTTGAAGAGCAAAGATGGGGGGCGGCTGGACCTGTCGCCTTTTCGTGCGCGATACTGCGAAAAGGGGGGCGGGCATGGTGGTGATCTTGCTGAACGGGCCGGGGAGTGTTGGCAAGACTGCGCTGGCGCGGGCCTTGCAGGATCTGGCGGCGCGGCCGGTGCTGCATGTCGAAATGGACCGGGTTCTGGCGATGCTGCCCGAGCGGTTTCAGGAGGATCCGCAGCTGGTGGCCTATCACCCGGGGCCGCAGGGGGTGACGGTCGAGGTGGGGCCACGCGGCGCGGCGCTGTTGGCGACGATGCGGCGCTGGGTGGCCGATCTGGCAGCGGCGGGGTTCGATCTGGTCGTCGATGATGTCTGGCTGGCGGGGGAGCCTGCGGACTATGCCGGGTTGCTGGCGCCGTTCCGGGTGCTGCGGGTCGGGCTGCAGGCGCCCTTGGCGGTGCTGGAGGCGCGCGAGGCGGCGCGGGGGGACCGGCTGGCCGGGTTGGCGCGGGCGCAGGGGGCGCGGGTGCATCACGGGCTGCGCTATGACCTGATGCTCGACATGGGCGCGCTGACGCCCGAGGCGGCGGCGCGGCAGATCGCCGTGCGGGCGGGGCTGGCATGAGGGCCTCGGTGACGCTGGACACGCCGACCGGGCGGTTCACGCTGGTCGAGGAGGAGGGCGCGCTGGTGGCGGCGCGGTGGGGCGAGGGCGGGCGCGACGTCACGCCCCTGCTGACCCGGGCGGCGGTGCAACTGGCCGAGTATTTCGCTGGCACCCGGTGGGTGTTCGACCTGCCGCTGCGGCTGGGCGGCAGCGCGGCGCAGCAGGCGGCCTGCGCGGCGATGCTGGAGATTCCCCTTGGCGAGACGGTGACTTATGGCCAGTTGGCGCGGCGGCTCAGGGTCTCGGCGCAGGCGGCGGGGCAGCTGTGTGGCGGCAATCCGCTGCCGCTGATCGTGCCCTGTCACCGGGTGCTGGGGGCCGCCGGGCTGGGGGGCTTTTCGGCCCCCGGCGGGGTTGAGACCAAGGTCTGGCTCTTGCGGCACGAGGGGGCCGGGGGGCTGCTGATCTGAGCCTTGGCACTGTCATGAAACTGTGATCTGACGGTCCGCATCTGTTCCTGGCGGGCGTGGATCATGGGCTTTGGCGTCTTTCTGGCGGTGATGCTGGCGGCTTTGCTGCATGCGGGCTGGAACGCGATCATCAAGACCGGACTCGACAAGCCCTCGGCGATGCTGGTGATGACGCTGGCCAATGCCGTGCTGGGCGGGGCGGTGGCGCTGGCCCTGCCGCTGCCGGCGGCGGGGGCCTGGCCCTGGCTGATGCTGTCGGTGGCGATCCACACGGCCTATCAGCTGTTCCTCGGTCTGGCCTATGAGCAGGGCGACCTCAGCCGGGTCTATCCCATTGCGCGGGGGGCGGCGCCGGTGCTGGTGCTGGGCTTCAGCCTGCTGGCGCTGGACGAGGCGCTGGCCTGGGGTGAGTTGGCCGGGGTGCTGGTGCTGGGCGGGGGCATCGTGCTGATGGCGCGCGGCGTGCTGACCCATGGCGAGTCGCGCCGCTTGTTGCCCTATGCGTTGGGGGCGGCCTGTGCGACGGCGGGTTACACGCTGTCGGATGGCATGGGCGCGCGCGCCTCGGGGGCGCCGGTGGCCTATGTCGCCTGGCTGATGCTGCTGCTGGCGTTCAGCTATGCGCCGGTGGTGCTGGCGCTGCGCGGGCGGCGCATCCTGACGCGCGATCCGCGGGCCTGGGCGCTGGGCTCGGTGGCGGCGGCGGCCAGTTTTGGCGCCTATGCGATTGCCGTCTGGGCGATGACGCTGGCGCCGATCGCGCTGGTGGGCGCGCTGCGCGAGACCTCGATCCTGTTCGCGGTGCTGATCGGCTGGCTGTGGTTTGGCGAGAGGATGGACCGCGGCAAGGCGCTGGCGGCGCTGCTGATCGTCGTCGGCGTGGTGTTGACGCGGGTCTAGAGGGTCTCGCGGAACATCACCTGCTGCACGGCGCCCGCGACCAGCAGATAGAGGCTGGTGGCGATCAGGGCCAGTGTCACCGGCGCCGGTTGCGAAAAATCGCTGACCGCCGCCCAGGCGGCGAGGCCGATCCAGCCCAGCGCCACCGGCAGGGTCAGCGCCCGCCAGCGCTGGGTGCGCACCGGATGCACGAACTTGACCCGCAGGAACATCGTCACCGACAGCGCGACCACCAGCCCCAGAATGACCCAGAAATCCGGCCTGGTGGCAAAGACCACCACCGCCACCATGTTCCAGCACGACGGAAAGCCCGAGAAGGAATAATCCGCCGTCTTCATCCGTGTGTCGGCGAAATACAGCACCGAGGCAAAGGTGATGACGATGATGGCGATCCAGCCGGTCCAGCCGGGCAGCAGGCCCGAGTTGAACAGCGCAAAGGCCGGGATGAACACATAGGTCAGATAGTCGATGATGAGGTCCAGCAGGATGCCGTCGATGATCGGCGCCTTGGTCTTGACGTCGTATTTGCGCGCCATCGGCCCGTCGATGCCATCGACGATCAGTGCCACCACCAGCCACAGGAACATCAGCGACCAGTTCTGCTCGACCGCGGCCAGCATCGCCAGCATGGCAAACACCGCCCCGGTGGCGGTGAACATGTGGACGGAATAGGCGCGAAAGGTCTGGTACATGGGTCTATCTGGCCTGAATGTGGCCGCGAGGCAATCAGAAGTTTGCCCTTGGGCGCGGGTTCAGGTCAGCCGGTGGCCGCGCGGGGCCTCGGCGATGCAGGGGCAGGGCGGGGGGCCATCCGCCGCCATCGCCGGGCTGGCCAGCGCGCCCAGTGCATTGAGGCCCAGCACCAGCGCGATGCGGACAAGGACAAGGCTGCTGCGGTTCATATCGGCGTCCCCCGGGGTCTTTTGCGGCGCTGAGGCCGCCTTTGCCCTTGGGTCGTGCGGGGGGGCGCGCCGGTTCAATCACAGCGGCGTGTGGCCTCAGGTCGCGCGGGGGTGACTGGCGCGGTAGACCTGCATCAGCCGCGCCGCATCGACGCCGGTATAGACCTGCGTGGTCGACAGGTTGGCATGGCCCAGCAACTCCTGAATCGCCCGCAGGTCGCCGCCGCGCGCCAGCAGATGCGTGGCAAAGGAATGGCGCAGCGCGTGCGGCGTGGCGCTGGCCGGCAGGCCGAGGCGCAGCCGCACCCCCTCCATCGCGCGGGCGATCAGCCGTGGGTTCAGCGGCCCCCCCCGCGCCCCGCGAAACAGGGCGGTGCCGGGCACCTCGGGCCAGGGCGACAGGCGGCGATAGAGGGCGACGGCCTCGGCGGCGGCGGGGATCACCGGCACCAGCCGCTCCTTGCCGCCCTTGCCCGTGATGCGCAGGCTGGCGCCGGGGGTGCTGGCCAGATCGGCGTCGCTTGCGTCTAGGCCCAGCGCCTCGGAAATCCGCAGTCCGCCACCATAGAGCAGCGTCGCCACAGCGGTATCGCGCGCGCGGATCCAGGCCTCGGCCTTGTCGTCGCTGATCGTCTCGGTAACGGCGCGGGCGGCGGCCTCGTCCAACGGGCGGGGCAGCGGGCGCGGGTGGCGCGGCGCGCGGGCCGACAGGATGGCGGTGGGGTCAAAGCCCTCATCGCGCGAGGCCAGCCAGCGGGCAAAGCTCTTGAGCGCCGACAAGGCCCGCGCCATCGAGCGCGCACCCAGACCCCGGCCCCGCTCGTGCGCCATCCAGGCGCGCAGGTCGCGGGTTTCCACCGCGCGCAACTGCGCCATGCCCGCCGCGCCGCCGTGGTGACGGCCCAGAAAGTCAAGAAACCCGGCGACATCGCCGCGATAGGCCTCGGTCGTATGGGCCGAGGCATTGCCCAGCGCCGCCAGATGCGACAGCCACAGCGCCAGCGCGTCGCGCAGCGCCGGGCTGATCGCGCCGGGCCCCGCCGTCATGCCAGCCAGCGCTGCAGGATGCGCTCGAAAGCCCCGGTGAAAAAGGAAATCAGATCGGTGCCCTGACCCGGCTTGAACCGGTGCGGGTCTTCGGACCCCATCGCCAGCATGCCCGGCAGCCGCCCCTTGCCCAGATCGAGCCGCATCAGCGCCTCGGACCGCAGATCGGCCGCCACCTCGCCATAAGGCCCGCTGGAGGGCGGCGTGCCCTGCCGCAGCACGATCGGCCGCGACGGCACCGGGCGACCGGCGCTCATATAGGCCTCGACATAACCCGGCGGGCGCACGCGCAGCACCTGATCCAGCTTGCCCAACCCGCCACCGGCGCCTTCGGGGCTTTCCAGCACCAGCCGGATCGCCTCGACCCGCAGGATACCCGCCACCTCGCCGCCCAGATCGAGGACGAAATCCTCGAACTTGCCCGCGTCGAGCAGCTTGAGCAGCGCGCGGTGCAACTGGTTGGTCGAGGACAGGTTCTCATAGGCGGCGGCGATGACGGCGCGGTGGGTGTCCTCCAGCCGCGCCAGCCGATGCTCCAGCCGCTCCATCGCCATGCCGCGCAGATCGACGACATTGCCGCCCATCGCCCGTTCCGAGGTCAGCACGAGGGCGCGCATCAGTTCTGGATCGTCGAGCACCAGACCGGGATCGGCCAGCACCAGACGGCGCCAGTCGTCCTGCGGTGTCGCGTGGGTCGCGGGTCCGGTCACCGACATGTCATCCCCGATCTTGTGGCCCTTTGGCGGTCTTATACCAGATCAGAGAATTTTCTGCCCGGTCTTTTCCCAGTCCTTCATGAACTGCGCCAGACCGGCATCGGTCAAGGGGTGCTGCGCCAGTTTGCGGATCACCTCGGGCGGGGCGGTCATCACGTCGGCGCCGACCAGCGCGGCCTGCGTCACATGGTTCACCGTGCGGATCGAGGCCGCGAGGATCTGCGTCTCGAAGCCGTAATTGTCATAGATCGTGCGGATGTTGCCGATCAACTCCATGCCGTCGAGGTTGATGTCATCGAGCCGACCGATGAAGGGGCTGATGAAGGTCGCGCCCGCCTTGGCCGCCAGCAGCGCCTGATTGGCGCTGAAGCACAGGGTCACGTTGACCATTTTCCCTTCGTCCGACAGCACCTTGCAGGCTTTCAGCCCGTCCCAGGTCAGCGGCAGCTTGACGGCGATGTTCGGCGCGATCTCGGCCAGCTTGCGGCCCTCGGCGATCATCGCATCGGCGTGCAGCGCCACGACCTCGGCCGACACCGGCCCCTCGACGAACGAGCAGATCTCGCGGGTGACCTCCAGAATGTCACGGCCGGATTTCAGGATCAGCGAGGGGTTGGTGGTCACGCCATCGACCATGCCAAGGGCGTGCAGGTCGCGGATCGCGGCCACATCGGCGGTATCGACAAAGAATTTCATCGGGGGCTCTATTGGTTGCGCAGGGGGTTCGGCCGCGTCATACCCTATTGCACCCCCGCCCGAAAGGACTTTTGCCCCGTGGATCAGCCTGAGGTCCAGTTCTTTGCCCCCGGTCAGCCGCTGGCGGTGCTGACCACGCAACCGCTGGACCGGCTGCTGGACTACCGCGCGCCCGAGGGCGGCACCGTCACCGGCGATTTTGTCGAGGTGCCGCTGGGTCCGCGCAAGGTGCTGGGCTGCGTCTGGGGGCCGGCCACCGGCGAGGTGCCTTTGGCCAAGCTGCGCGCCGTGCTGCGGGTGCTGGATGTGCCGCCGATGCGCGACGAATTGCGCCTCTTTCTGGCCCGCGCCGCCGAATACACCCTGACACCCTTGCCGCTGATGCTGTTTCTGGCCACCCGCGCGCCGGGGCTGTTTTCAGGTCCGGCGACGATCCGGGTCTTTCGCCCCGGCGAGGCCCCCACCCGCATGACCGAGGCCCGCCAGCGCGTGCTCGACACCTTTACCGCCTATGGCGGTGCGGCGCTGACGCTGGGCGAGATCACCCGCGCCGCCGGGGTCAGCGGCTCGGTGGTGCACACGATGGCGGCGCAGGGCGCGCTGATCGAGGGCGAGGCGCCCAAGGACCAGCCCTATCCCCTCCTCGACCCGGCGCGCGACGGCAAGGCGCTGAACGCCGATCAGGCCGCCGCGGCCCAGGCCCTGCGCGCCCGCGCGGGCGCCTTTGGCGTGACGCTGCTCAAGGGGGTGACGGGGTCGGGCAAGACCGAGGTCTATCTGGAGGCCGTCGCCGAATGCCTGCGGCAGGGGCGGCAGGCCTTGGTCTTGCTGCCGGAAATCGGCCTGACCGAGGGATTTTTAGAGCGCGTCGAGGCCCGTTTCGGCGCCCGGCCCGGCGAATGGCATTCGGGCGCCACGATGACCGAACGCCGCCGCCTGTGGCGGATGGCGGGCGAGGGGCGCGTCGGGCTGGTGGTCGGCGCGCGCTCGGCGCTGTTCCTGCCCTACCGCGATCTGGGGCTGATCGTTGTCGATGAGGAGCACGATTCGTCGTATAAACAAGAGGAAGGCGTGCTTTACAACGCCCGCGACATGGCGGTGCTGCGCGCCTCGCTGGCGGGGGCGCAGGTGGTGCTGGCCTCGGCCACACCCAGCCTTGAAACCTGGGCCAATGCCGACTCGGGCAAGTATCAGCGCCTCGACCTGACCGCGCGCTTTGGCGTCGCCGACCTGCCGCAGATGCGCGCGCTGGATCTGCGGGCGGAAAAGCAGGCGCATGGCCGCTGGATCTGCGCCTCGCTGCAGGCCGAGGTCACCGCCCGGCTGGCGTTGGGCGAACAATCGCTGCTGTTCCTCAACCGCCGGGGCTATGCCCCGGTCACCACCTGCCGCGCCTGTGGCCACCAGATCCAGTGCGAACACTGCGACGCGCGCATGGTGGAACACCGCTTCCTCAACCGGCTGATGTGCCACCAATGCGGCGCCACCGCGCCGATCCCGCATGCCTGCCCGCAGTGCCACACCGAGGGCGCGATGCATCCCATCGGGCCCGGGGTGGAGCGGCTGGAGGAAGAGGTCCGCGCCCTCTGGCCCGAGGCGCGGGTGGCAGTGCTGTCGTCCGACCTCTTTCACTCTGCCCGCGCGCTGAAGGAGCAGATCGCCGCCATCGCCGCCAATGGCGCCGACATCATCGTCGGCACGCAACTGGTGGCCAAGGGGCACAACTTTCCCCATCTGACGCTGGTGGGGGTGATCGACGCCGATCTGGGCCTGCACGGCGGCGATCTGCGCGCCGCCGAGCGCACCTTTCAGTTGATCCGACAGGTGGCGGGCCGCGCCGGTCGGCATGAAAAACCGGGGCTGGCGCTGCTGCAGACCCATCAGCCGGACCATCCGGTGATTCAGGCGATCCTCAGTGGCGATGACGAGGGGTTCTGGCGCGCCGAGGCCGCCGAGCGGCAGGCGCTGGGCATGCCGCCCTATGGGCGGCTGGCCGGGATCATCCTGTCCTCGACCGTGCTGGAGCAGGCGTTTGCGGCGGGCAATACGCTGGCCGAACATACCGACCCGCTGCAACGGCTGGGCGCGATGGTCTTTGGCCCGGCGCCCGCCCTCATCGCGCGGGTGCGCGGCCGCCACCGGGTGCGGCTGCTGGTCAAGGCCCCGCGTGGCGCCCCGCTGCAGGCGGCGATCCGCGCCTGGCTTGCGCCCTTGCGGCTGCCGGGGGATACCCGCATCGCGGTCGATATCGACCCGCAAAGCTTTTGGTGAGGGATCATGTGGGAAGACCGCTATCGCAGCACGGGTGAGTATCTGTTCGGCACCGACCCCGCACGGTTCCTGACCGAAAACCCCTGGCTGCTGACCCAGGGCGCCACCGCGCTCAGCGCCGCCGATGGCGAGGGGCGCAACGCCGTGCATCTGGCGCGCGCCGGGATGCAGGTTGCGTCCTTTGACCTCGCGCCCACCGCCGTCGCCCGCGCCCAGGCCCTCGCCGCCCACGCCGGGGTGGCGCTGGAGACCAGCGTCTGCGCCTGGGAGGGCTGGGACTGGTCGCGCCGCTTTGATCTGGTGATCGGCATCTTCATCCAGTTCGCCAGCCCCGACTGGCGGCCGCGCCAACTGGAGGATCTGGCCCGCGCCACCGCGCCGGGGGGCCGCATCGCCCTGCACGGCTATACGCCCGAGCAGGTGGCCTTTGGCACCGGCGGCCCGCGCGATCCGGCGCAGATGTGGACGCCCGCGATCCTGACCGCCGCCTTTCCCGGTTGGCGGATCGAGCGGCTGGCGACCTATGAGCGCGAGGTGCAGGAGGGGCGCGGCCATTCCGGCCGCTCGGCGCTGATCGACTTTGTGGCGCGCAAGGGGTGAGCGGGGAGTGATTGAGTTTCTCTTCGCTGCGTCGGTGTAGCTCTAATTTTCTGTTGAACCATCAATAAACTCAATTAGTTGACCAGTGTTTTCTGAAATTGAGTTCAAGTGTTCAAGCGAAGCGTCAATTACTGCCAAGACGCCGATTAGGCCAAATGTGGCTTTCACCAATTTTCCATAAAGAGAGTTATCAGATTTTTTTATTGCATTTTGATGGATTGCAAGTGCGCCAGCAAGTGCTTCTATCTCTTCCTCTAGAGCTTCATCGCCATAGTATTGAAACGAGGTGAGAATTGCAGAAATCTGCGCGATGCGTTTGTCCAACAAAGCGCGTATACGTTCAGGTAGTTCCGCATTTCGAATATCAAGACGCAGCGCGTCGAATGAAGCAGCCAACGCCTTATGTTCAGCGGTCAATACGGGGTGTTCGATAAAGCCAGATAGCGCGTGATCGAGAATGGTCAACCCATTCAAATTTTCTGGACTCAGGAAATGCTGTTTTGCATCTCCGATTGTCAAATGAAATTGGCTGAAACTACGAAGCCCGTTAAATTTCGATGCATAACTGCGAAGGTCATTCTTTGCATCTTCGTCTCGGGGAAGTTTTTCTATATCTAAGTCGATTTGCCGGATTAAACGCGACAATATGACTATTGTCTTTGGGTGTGCTTCAGGCCCTTCTTGACGGCAAAGCTCAGCGGCAATGCCAAGGAATTTTGCCTTCTTATCATTTGATGCTGCAGCAAGCGTAAGAATTTGGTTTAAGCTACGCGCGGACGTAATCATTGGCCCCCCAAGATTGAAACTCTTGGAACGCATCTTACCTGTCCGCAAGACACTGTCACTTGAAATTTATCGCCTTGTCGTAATGCCTCGCTTCGCCAACTATGAGCGCGAGGTGCAGGAGGGGCGCGGCCATTCCGGCCGCTCGGCGCTGATCGACTTTGTGGCGCGCAGGCCCTGAGGGGGGGGCCAAGATAAAGCCCCGCTGCTGCCGCAATCTCGCCACGCTCGGATGCCAGCCTGCTGAGGTAACCTGTTGTTTGCCAAGGTGTGCCATGATCCAGTTGCCTGTCCTGGCGCCCTATGCCGCGCTTCAACGCTTCCTCACCGCTGACTCGGGCGCCGTCACCGTGGATTGGGTCGTGTTGACCGCCGCCGTCACCGGCCTTGGGCTGGGCGTGGTGGGCAGTGTCAGGTCCGGCGTCACGACGCTGGGCGGCGATCTGGGCACCAGCCTCGAACAGGCCAGCGTGGCGGCCCTGGGCTGCCTCGGGTCGCCGTGTGGCTACAGTGGGCCGACGACAAATGGCATCTGGGGCGCCAGCTCAACGCATGACCCGATGACGGGATACACACTGAACACGACGACCTACTGGATGTCGGATGGCGACCGCTGGGTGCGCACCGTCGAGACGATGGGCGACGGCACGCAGACCGAAACCTGGGCGACCTTCGACGGCACCCCGATCACCACGCCGCCCCCGTTGCCATAGGGCCCGGCCCGCCCCGATGGCGCCGCGCAGACCCTTGGTGCGTCGCCCCTTCCTTTTGCCGCAACGTCGTCCCATGCGACGACCGGACCGGGCGCCGCAGCCACTTGTCTGGCGCCCCCCACCGGCTCGGCCGCGCGGCTGCCGCCCTAACCCCTCCCATTCGTCTTGCCTAAGAAACTCCTGCAACCCCGGCCCCCGCGCGCCGATGACCGGCCTTGCCAAGGGTGGCGCGCGGCGGCATCGTGCCGCCTTGAACCGGGCGCGGAGGTCTCATGCGGTTTTCCCTGATGTCTGCGGCGCTTGTCGCCTCGATCGTCGGTTATGGCTCGACGATTGCGCTGGTGCTTTCGGCGGCGGCGGCGGTCGGGGCCAGCCCGGCGCAGACTGCCTCGTGGGTGCTGGCGGTCTGTCTGGCCAAGGCGCTGGGCTCGGCGCTGCTGTCCTACTGGACGCGGGTGCCGGTGGTGCTGGCCTGGTCGACGCCGGGCGCCGCGCTGATCGCCGCCTCGACGGGGGTTACCATGGCCGAGGCGGTTGGCGCCTTTCTGCTGGCCGGGGTCTTGCTGACCCTCAGCGGCGCGTTGAAGCCCCTGGGCGACCTGATCGCCCGCATCCCGGACGCGGTGGCGGCGGCGATGCTGGCCGGGGTGCTGATCCCGTTTTGTCTGGCGGGGGCGCGGGCGGCGCAGGCGGCCCCGGCGCTGGTGCTGCCGATGGTCGGGGTCTTTGTCCTCGCGCGGCTGGTCAACCCGGCGTTGGCGGTGGTGGCGGCGCTGGTGACCGGGGTGGCACTGGCCTTTGGCACCGGCGCGGCCGAATGGCCCGCGCTGACCCTGTCATGGCCCGCCCCGGTGCTGATCGCCCCTGAATTCCGCCTCTCGGTGCTGCTGGGGCTGGGGGTGCCGCTGTTTCTGGTCACCATGGCCTCGCAGAACCTGCCCGGCTTTGCCGTGCTGCGCGCGGCGGGCTATGCGCCGCCGGTGCGCCGGGCGCTGGCGGTGACCGGCGGGCTGTCGACGGTCTCGGCGCTGTTTGGCGCGCATCCAGTCAACATGGCGGCGATCACCGCGGCGATCTGTCTGGGCGACGAGGTTCACCCCGACCGCAGCCAGCGCTGGAAGGTCGGGCTGGTCTATGGCCTGGCCTGGGCGCTGCTGGGGCTGGCGGGGCCGGCGCTGCTGATGCTGCTGGCGGCGCTGCCGCCGCAGGTGATGGTGGCGCTGGTCGGTCTGGCGCTGCTGGGCGCCCTGAGCGGCGCGCTGACCGGCGCCTTTGCCGCGCCCGAGCGCCGCTTTGCCGCCGTGCTGACGCTGGTGGTCACCGGCTCGGGCGTCGCCGCCTTTGGCATCGGCGCGGCGTTCTGGGGCCTCTTGGCCGGGCTGCTGGTGGTGGGCGTCGAGCGCCTCAGCCGCGCAGGATGATGCAGGTGGTCGAGCCGGTGGCGTAGAGCTTGCCATCCTCGACGCCGATGATCGTGCCCTCGGCCACCGCGGTCGAGCGCCCGGCGTGCTGCACCCGCGCCCGGCATTCGACCAGCGTGCCGGGTTTCAGCCCGCGGGTCAGATTGACCTTGTATTCCAGCGTGGTATACCCCGCGCCCGGTTCGAGCGTCGTCGCCACCGCGCAGCCCAGCGCGCTGTCGAGGATGGTGCCATACCAGCCGCCATGCACGCCGCCCATCGGGTTGAAATGGCGAAACTCGGGCGAGCCGCGAAAGGCGACCTCGCCGGGTTCGACGGAATGCAGGCGAAAGTTCATCCCCTCGGCGATCGGCGCCCCGGCGAGGCGGCCCTCCAGAATCGCGCGCATGAGGTCTAGCCCGCTCATCGCGGCAACGGTGGCGCGGTCAGGCAGATCCTCCGGGCGGCGGGCGGGGTGCTGGGGCATGGTCTCTCTCCGATGGATGCCCGGCAAAGCTAGTCGGCGCCGCGACCGGCAACCAGCCCCCGCAACGCAACGTCACGGGTGGCGGGCCAGCCAATCCTGCATGAAGGCGATCTCGGCCTCTTGCGCGGCGATCACCGCCTCGGCCATCGCGCGGATTTCCGGGTCGGTCCCGTGCTCCAGCACGACGCGGGCCATCTCGACCGCGCCCTGATGGTGCGGGATCATGCCGACGACAAAGTCGCGGTCGGCGTCGCCGCTCATCGGCACGTCCATCGCGGCATGCATGCGGGCGTTGATCTCGGCATAGGCGGCGGCGGCGGGGCTCTGCGCGCCCGCTTGCCCGCCGTGTCCGGCGTGCTGGGCGAGGGCGGGCAGCGCGAGGCCCAGCGTCAGGGCGAGGGTCAGCGGAAAACGGGTCATGGCAGGGCTCCGGTTGCGGGGGTCCATTGGACGCCGGGGGCCCGGCGGGTGCAAATCACCCCTGCGTGTGGGCGGCGCGGGCCTCGGCCAGCGCCTCGGGCAGGACGCGGGCAAAGGCGGCGAGATGCTCGTCCGGCCCGGTGCTGACGCGGATGCAGCGGTCATGCGGCGCGACAAAGGGCATGCGGATAAAGACCCCGCGCCGCACCACACCGGCCAGCACCCGGCGGGCAAAATCGCCGTCGCGGCCGCAGTCGATGGTGACGAAATTGGTCGCCGAGGGCAGGGCGCGCAGCCCGTTGTCGGCGGCGATGGTGGCCAGCCGGGTGCGTGCCGCGGCCACCCGCGACAGCGTCAGCGCCAGATGGTCAGAATCGTGCAGCGCCGCCAGCGCCCCGATCTGCGCCGCGCGGTTCATGCCGAAATGGTTGCGCACCTTGTCAAAGGCGGCGATCAGCGCGGGCGCCCCGACGCCATACGCCACCCGTGCCCCGGCCATGCCGTAAGCCTTTGAAAACGTGCGCAGCCGCAGCACGCGTGGGTCATCCGGATCAATGCGCGGCGCGGCATCCTGCGGGGCGAATTCGACATAGGCCTCATCGAGCACCAGCAGGCTGCCCTCGGGCACCTCTTCGATCATCGCCTCGATCACCGCGCCGCCGTGGTGGCTGCCCATCGGGTTGTCGGGGTTGGCGATATAGATCAGCTTGGGCGCGACCTCACGCGCGCGGTGGATCAGCCCGGCGGGGTCTTCGTGGTCGCCCAGATAGGGCACCTTGTGCAGCACGCCGCCATACCCCGTGACGTGGAAATTGAACGTCGGATAGGCGCCGTCCGAGGTGACCACCGCATCGCCCGGCTCGACCAGCAGCCGCACCAGATAGCCCAGCAAGCCGTCGATCCCCTCGCCCACCACCAGATTCCGGGGGCTGACCGACCACAGCGCCGCCAGCGCCTGCTTCAGGTCGTGGTTTTCCGGGTCGCCATACATCCACTGCCCGGCGCTGGCCTCGGCAATGGCGGCCACGGCGCGCGGCGAGGGGCCAAAGCCCAGCTCGTTCGCACCCAGCCGCGCGTCAAAGACGCCGCCACGCGCGCGTTCCTGCGTCTCGGGGCCGACAAAGGGCACGCTGGCGGGCAGGGTCTCGACAAGGCGGGTAAAGCGGGGGCTCATCGGTTGGGGCCTTCCTGTTGGGCGTCGTGCAGCCAGTGCCAGATCCGTTGCGGGGTCAGCGGCATGTTCACATGGCGCACCCCGCGCGGCCACAGCGCATCGAGCGCGGCGTTGCCGATGGCGGCCAAGGCCCCCACCGTACCCGCCTCGCCGCACCCCTTCATGCCGATCGGGTTGTTTTTCGACGGCGTCGGCTCGCTGGCAAAGCGGATCATCGGCAGGTCGGTGGCACGCGGCATGGCATAGTCCATGAAGCTGCCGGTCAACAACTGGCCATCGGCGTCGAACCGCGTCTCTTCGACCACGGCCTGCCCATACCCCTGCGCAATGCCGCCGTGGATCTGCCCCTCGGCCAGTTGCGGATGCATCAGGACGCCCAGATCATCGACCACCGTATAGCGGTCCAGCACCAGCGCGCCGGTCTCCGGGTCGATCTCGACCTCGCACAGATGCGCGCCATTGGGGAACGAGCGCCCCGGCAGTTTCGAGCGTTTGTCGTGCCGCAGTAGGTCGGTGCGCCCGCGCGTGCGGGCCAGCTCGGCGGCCTCGAGCAGGGTCAGCCGGGTGTTCGAGCCGGGGGCCGAAAAGATGCCGTCGTCAAACTGGACCCCGGCGCCGATCTCGGCCTGCAGAAAGCCGCTGAAGGCCGCCACCATCTGCTCGACCGTGCCCAGCGTCGCCATCGACTGCACCGTGACCGAGCGCGAACCCCCGGTGCCGCCGCCCATCGCGATGCGGTCGCTGTCGCCCTGCACCACCTCGATGGCGTCAAACGGCAGTCCGGTCAGATCGGCCAGATACTGCGCATAGACCGTCTCGTGCCCCTGACCGTTCGACTGCGTGCCGACGTAAAGCCGCGCGCCGCCGGTTTCGGGGAATTCGATGGCGGCGGATTCGCTGTCATCGCCCAGAATCGCCTCGATGTAATAGGCCAGCCCCAGACCGCGCAGCTTGCCCGCCGCCGCGCTGGCGGCGCGGCGCGCGCCAAACCCGGCGACATCGGCCTCACCCTCGGCCCGGTTCAGCACGCGGGCAAAGTCGCCGACGTCATAGGTTACACCGGCAGGCGTCAGATAGGGAAAGCTGTCCGGCGCGATGAAGTTGCGCCGCCGCAGATCAAACGGCGAGACCCCCAGATCGCGCGCCGCGCGGTCCATCGTGCGCTCCAAGAGGGTGATCGCCTCGGGCCGCCCGGCGCCGCGATAGGCATCGACCGGCGTGGTGTTGGTAAAGATCGCCTGCGCCGACAGCAGCGCGCAGGGAATGTCATAGGCGCCGGTCAGCACCTTCGAGAACAGCTCGGACTGGATCATCTGGCCAAAGTTCGAATTATAGGCCCCGAGGTTGAACCGCGTCACCACCCGATAGGCGAGGATGCGGTGATCGGCGTCAAAGGCCAGTTCGGCCGTGCTGACCAGATCGCGCGCGGCGTTGTCCGACAGCATCGCCTCGCTGCGGTCACTGATCCACGCGACCGGGCGGCCCAGCAGCCGCGCCGCCTGCGCCACGGCGAAATGTTCGGGATAGGCAAAGCCCTTCATGCCGAATCCGCCGCCGACATCGGGCGTGGTGACATGCACCGCCTCCGGGCTCAGGCCCAGCATGCGCGCCAACTCGCCCTTCAGCCCCCAGACGCCCTGCCCGTTAAAGGCCATGTGCAACCGGGCACCGTCCCAGTCGGCGACGCAGGCGCGCGGCTCCAGACTGGCGACCGCGACGCGGTTCTGCCGCACCTCCAGCCTTGTGACATGCGCGGCGCGGGCAAAGCCCGCCGCCACCGCCGCCGCATCGCCCAACTGCCAGTCGAGCGCCAGATTGTCCGGCACCTCGGCATGCACGGCGGCGCCGCCGGGGGCGATCTCCAGATGGGCCGGGGTCTCGTGAATGTCGAATTCGATGACCTCCAGCGCATCCAGCGCCGCCTCGCGGCTGTCGGCGACGATCAGCGCCAGCGCCTCACCGGCAAAGCGCACCACATCCACCGCCAGCACCGGGCGCGCGGGCTTGCGCCCCTTGCCGCCGCGGGTGTCATTGGGCGTCGTCGCCGCCATCGACGGCGCCATCCCGGCAGCGCGCAGATCGGCGGCGGTCAGCACCGCCGCCACGCCGGGCATCGCCCGCGCCGCCTCGACATCCAGCGACCGGATCACCCCTGAGGCCACGGGCGCGCGCAGGACCACCGCCTGCAACGCCCCTTCGGGGACCAGATCGGCGATATAGCGCCCGGTGCCGGTCAGGAACCGCGCATCCTCGCGCCGCCTGACCCCTTGTGATTTGCCGAATGCGCGCATGTGATCCCCCAATTCCGGCGGGCAGGATAGCCCGGCCCGCCGCAGGGGCAAGAGGGTGTCAGACCGTCAGGTCCATCACCATGTGCAAGGCCAGCGCGCCAAAGCCGTTAAAGCGGGTGTTGGTCGCCACCGAATAGGCGCCCATGCCCTGCACCAGCAGGAAATCGCCCTCTTCGATATCGCCCGGCAGCGGGGTTTCCCCCGGCAGACGGTCCACCGAATCGCAGGTCGGCCCGAACACCACCCGGCGACGGATCGGCGCGGTGCGCTGCTCGCCCTCGGGCGACCAGACGGTGATGCGGTCCATCGCCCCCATGATCGGCAGTTCCGAGAAGGCGCCATAGACGCCATCGTTGAGGAACACATGGGTGTCGTCGCGCAGCCCCTTGACCCGTGCCAGCAGCGCCATCGAATCCGCCATCAGCCCGCGACCCGGTTCGCAGACCAGCGCCGGCGCGTCGTCGCCGAACACCTCCTGCGTGACGCGGCCGATCAGGTGAAAGATCGCGTCCAGAGACGGCACCACTGCCGACACCCGGTGCGATGGGAACCCGCCGCCGACGTTCAGCCGATGCACCCGCACCCCCGCCGCATCGCTGATGCGCTTGGCGGCCCGGATATAGCTGTCCCAGGCCATCGGATCGACGCATTGCGTGCCCGGGTGAAAGGTCAGCGACGGCACATAGCCCTGCGCGGCGATCCGGCGCAGCAGTTCCGCCGCCAACTCCTCGGTCGCGCCGAACTTGGCGCCGAAATCATAGGCCGCCCCGGCGACCGGCTGCTTGTAGCGCGCGGTGATCTCGACCTGCTCGCCGCCGACCCGGTGGGTGGGAACCAGCGCGAACAGCTTGTCCAGTTCCGACAGCGAATCCACCGAATAGCTGGCGACATCGCGGCCCACGGCAAAGACGATCTCATGCCGGGCGCGCACCGGGTTGTTGTAATGCAGCGCGGCCTCGGGCACCAACCGGCGGATCAGCGCGATTTCCTCGGGCGAGGCCACGTCATAGCCCGCCACCCCGGCGGCGGCCAGATTGGTGATGATCGCCTCATGCGGGTTCGACTTGACGGCATAGGTCAGCAGGCCCGGAAACCCCTCGTGAAAGCGGCGCGCCTGCGCCTGCAACGCGGCAGGGGACAGGAACATCACCGGATCATTCGGCCCCACCGAACGCAGATATTCGACGGGATCGGACCAGATGGTTTCGGAAATTCCCATGGGCGTGACCTTTCGCCTCGCTGCTTATCGTGTCCGGACCACCTCCGGCACTGTAAAGTCAGGATCGCGCAGATATGCGACATTCACACCAAGCAAAAGTATTGAATCGCCGCTGAGGGGTGTTAATCTGCCGAAAAAGATCGGCACAATGACATGGATGACCTAGACCGCGCCCTGATCGGCCTGCTGATGGCCGACGCCCGCCAACCGCTGGCGACTCTGGCGCGCAAACTCAAGGTCGCGCGCACCACGATCCAGTCCCGGCTCGAACGTCTGGAGGCCGGCGGCGCCATCGTCGGCTATACGCTCAAGCTGGGGCAAGGGGCGGAAAAGCCGCTGATTCGCGCCTCGGTGCTCTTGTCGATCGAGCCGCGCAATCAGGCCGCCATCCTGACCCGGCTGCGCGCCATCCCCGAGGTCGAACGCGCGCACACCACCTCGGGCCGGTTTGATCTGCTGCTGCAGGTGGCGGCGCCCTCGACCGAACAGCTCGATTCGGTGCTCGACGGTATCGGCGCGCTGCCGGGGGTGAAATCCTCGGAAAGCCTGATCCACCTGACCACCCGCATCGACCGCGCGACCTGACCCCGGCCGATCTTTGTGCCTCAACTATCCTCGGGGGTTTCCAAGGGGGTGGAAAACCCCCTTGGGCCGGTGTGGGCGGCAGCCCACCGGCGCGGCGAGCGGGCCCGTCAGGGCCCCGAGCCGCGCCGCCCTGCTCACGGGCTCAGAACTCGCCCGCCCACCAGACTTTGCCGCTCTTCGGGTCGGTATAGATCGGGATCTGCGACCCCACCGGCGGCAGGTCGCTCTCCTTCACGGCGCCGGTTCGCCGGTTGATGTCGCCATCCGCCCATTCGACGCTAAAGGTCCTCTGGCTCTTCTTGCCGACCGGACGATGCGCCAGCACCGGCACCATGCGCGGTGCGCTCTGCGCCGCCCGGCGTTGCGCGCCGATGCCGCGCTGCATGACCCAGCCAAAGCCCAGCGCCACAACCAGCAGCACCGCGGCGATGATCGTCTTCAGCTTGGCCGATTGGGCCGTGTCGCCCGCCACCGCCTCGACCACGTCGGGCTGCGAGGCGGAATAGCGCACCGGCACCGACGCGCCCATCTGCGTTGCGGAATAGACGTTGCGCGGGACCGAGCGCCGGTCACTGTGGGTGCTGCCGTCCTGCGCCTGATAGCCGACGGTCAGGTAATAGTTGCGCGTGCGCGAGCCGTTCGAATTGCGGCGGCTTTCCTCGGTTTTGTCGGTGACGGTTCCCACCGTGTCGACACCGTCGCGCGCCAGCAGGGCGGCGTCGCGCGAATCGACCCAGGCCATCGGCCCGACGATGGCGAGAAAGATCACAAAGAGCGCGAACATCCAGGCGGAGACTCGGCGCAAATAGGTTTTGAAGGTGATTCTTGGCTGGTCCATGGCGGTCCCGATTTGCAAGGCATGGTTAAAAAAACCGACCCCGAGCGACTCGGGGCCGGTGCGGAAAATCTCGCATGCGCCGTCAAACGGTTCAATCGGCTGATAGGGCCCGCGTCGCCGCCTCCAGCGCACCTTGGCCATGGGCAATGCCCAGGCCTTCAGCCCGGTGTCGATCACCGCCAGCACGCCCAGCGTCATATGGGCGTTCACATGCCCCATATGCGCGATGCGGAAAAACGCATCGCCCCCCGGCTGCCCCGGATCGACCATGCCCAGCCCGATACCCAGCGTCACCCCGGCCTCGGTCTCGCACCAGCGGCGCAGGCGGGTGCCGTCGTCGCCCGACAGCCGCACCGCCGTCACCGAATGCCCGCGCCGCGCCGGGTCGGTGATGTTGAGGGCAAAGGCCCCCTCGGTGCCCCAGGCCCCCACCGCCGCCCAGACCGCCCGCGCCAGCCGTGCGTGACGGGTCCAGACGGCCTCCAGCCCCTCCTCGTGGATCATCGCCAGGGCCTCGCGCAGGCCGAACAGGTGATGCGTCGGCGCGGTGCCAAACCAGTTCTGATAAAAGAACTCGGCGTCGGTGCGCGGCTCCCAGTCCCAATAGGGGGTGCGCAGGTCCGAGGTTTTCGCCACTTCGCGCGCCTTGTCCGAGAAATAGACAAAGGCCAGCCCCGGCGGTGTCATCAGCCCCTTCTGGCTGGCGGCGACCATCACATCGACGCCCCAGTCGTCCATGCGGAACTCGTCGCAGCCCAGCGACGCGATGCAATCGACCATCAGCAGCCCCGGATGGCCCAGATCATCCATCAACCGGCGGATCGCCGCGATGTCGTTCTTGGCGCTCGACGCGGTATCGACATGCGTCACCAGCACGGCGCGGGCGTTGGGTTCGGCGCGCAGCGCGGCCTCGGCGCGGGCCAGATCGACGGGAGAAGACTTGCCGAAATCGGTCAGCGCCACCTTGACCCCCAGCGCGCGGGCGTGCTCGGCCCAGCCGTGGCCAAACCGCCCGGTCGCCAGCACCACCGCCGTCTCGCCGCGCTTGAGCGCGTTGACATTGGCGGCCTCCCACGCGGCATGGCCGTTGCCGATATAGATCGCCAGATTCTGCGCCGTGCAGGCGACCGCCTTCAGCCCCGCGCGCAGCGGCGGCACCGAATCGATCAGATCGCCCTCATAGATGTTCGGCGCGGCGCGGTGCATCGCGTTGAGAACCCGGTCAGGCATGACCGAAGGGCCGGGAATCGCCAGATACGGCCGGCCATGGGCGAGGGACATCGGAAGGCTCCTGAACATGTGCAATTTCGCGGCGATCCTAGGGGGGCGCCGCGGCATGTGCAAGGGCAGGGGGCTGGGCAAGCCGCCTCTCGCGCCCTATATCCGCCCCTGATGGAGGCCCCGATGACCGCACCCGCCCTGCACCCGCTGACCCGCTGCGCCCCGGCCGAGGGACGCGCGCTGCTGCGGATCGCCGGGCCTGACCAGGTGAAGTTCCTGCAGGGGCTGGTCACGCAGGACATGGGCCGCGTGGTGCGCGAGGGCATCGGTTACGGCGCGCTGCTGACCCCGCAAGGCAAGCTGATCGCGGATTTTTTCCTTGTGACGCAGGGGGATGCGCTGCTGATCGACGTGGCCGAACCGCTGGCCGCGGATCTGGCGAAACGCCTGACGATGTTCAAACTGCGCGCGGCAGTGACGATCGAGGCGGTGACCCTGCCGGTGACGCGCGGCCTTGGCCCGGTGCCTCAGGGGGCGCTGGCCGATCCGCGCGACTCCTCGCTGGGCTGGCGGCTTTACGGTCAGGCGCTGTCGGCGGGCGAGGCCGTGGACTGGGACGCGCTGCGCATCGCCGCGCTGGTGCCCGAAACCGGGGTCGAGGTGCTGCCCGGCGACAGCTTCATTCTGGAACTGGGGTTTGCCCGTCTGGGCGGCGTCGATTTTCGCAAGGGCTGTTACGTCGGGCAAGAGGTCACCGCCCGCATGCACCACAAGACCGATCTGCGCCGCGGGCTGCGGCGGCTGGCGGTGGACGGGTCGGTGCCGCCCGGTACGCCGGTGGTGCTGGCCGACGGCCGCGAGGCCGGGGTTCTCTATACGCAGGCGGGCGGGCAGGGGCTGGCGCTGATGCGGCTGGACCGGCTCGACGGCGACCTGACGGCGGCGGGCGTCGCGGTCCGGGTTCTGTGATCCGGCGGGGCGGGGTTTGCGCTCGCCGTCCTGCCGCTGCCGGCCTCGCCCGGCCCGTAGGGTGCGTGCTCGCACGCACCGTTTTCCCCACACCGGCCCCGTGGGACACCCCTTGCCAAATCCTTAACGGATCACCCCAACCCTTTGATAATCCTGCGATCCGGGCATTGTCCCACGTGTGGGACATCGGCGTCCGCCCGCCCGGTCACACCGCCGACAGCAGCGCCACCGCGACCCGCCGCCCCTCGGACAGCAGCACATTATAGGTGCGGCAGGCGCTGGCCGAGGCCATGATCTCGGCCCCCAGACCGGCCGAGTCCAACGCCTCGCGCAGCGCCCGCGGCAGCGGGGCGATCTGCGGGCCGGTGCCGATGAACAGCACGTCCACCTGCCCGACCAACCCCAGCAAGGTCGCCGGATCGTCAAACCCACCCCAAGGCAGCGCCAGCCCCGGCGCGATCAACACCGGCGCCGGATGCACCGCGCCGCCGATACGGAAGAACCCCGCACCATAGCCCTCGATCGGCTTGGCCGCGCCGAAATCCACCGCCGTCAGTTTCATCGCAGCCCCCTCATCCCCACAGCGGCAGCCCGGCAATCGCCGCCCCGGCCATCAGAACCAGCGCGGCCGGCCGATAGGCCGCCGCCGAGCCGGGCGCGGCCCGGAACACCCAGGCCCCGACCGCATTGGCCGCCAGAAACGCCGGCAGCAGCAGTCCCGCCGCCGCCAGCAACCCGGAACTGATCGTCCCCTTCAGCGCCAGCGCGCCGAGCAGGGCCAGATCCAGCGCCAGAAGATACAGGATCATGTTCGCCCGCACCACATGCGGCGGGATCGGGCTGGCCAGGAAGAACATCACCACCGGGGGCCCGCTGAGGCCGGTCAGCCCGCCCAGAAACCCCGACGAGACGCCCACCCCGGTCTGCACCCGCGGACCGCGCGGCCCGGTCCAGCGCCAGCCCGCCCCCAGCAGCACCACCGCCGCCAGCGCGACCAGCGCCACCGCCCAGCGAAAGACCTCGACCGGCAGTTTCAGCATCAGCAGCACACCCGGCACCAGACCGATCAGCATGCCCAGCGCCAGACGACCGACGACGGCGCGCTCGGCCTGCTCCCAGGCGCGGCGCAGCAGGATCAGCGGTCCGACGATTTCCAGCAGCGTCAGCAGCACCAGCGCCGCCACCGGACGGATCACGATGGCCGCCAGCGGCAGCAGCACCAGCGCCGTCCCGAACCCGGTAAAGCCGCGCACCAGCCCGGCCAGCAGCACGACCGACACCAGCCAGATCGCGGCACCCGCGCTCAGGCCACCCTCGGCCAGCGCCTCGCCGGCCAGATCGCTGGCCCAGAGCCAGAGCTCCACCCTCAGGCCGAGGGCTTGAACTGGGTTCCGGCCTTGCCCTCGCCCTTGCCCCAGTCGCGCTTGACGCCCAGCCAGCGCACGATGACGGCGGCGACATAGACCGACGACCACGTGCCGACAAAGATGCCCCAGATCATCGCAAAGACAAAGCCGCGGATCACGTCACCGCCCAGCGCAATCAGCGCGAAGAGCGCGATCAGGGTGGTGAACGAGGTCATCAAGGTGCGCGAAAGAGTCTCGTTCAGCGACAGGTTCATCACCTCGGTCGTGTCGCGCTGCTTGAACTTGATGAGGTTCTCGCGCATCCGGTCAAAGACGATCACCGTGTCGTTGATCGAATAGCCGACGATGGTCAGCAGGGCCGCGATGATCGCCAGATCAAAGCGCAGTTGCAGCACGGTAAAGACGCCGATGGTCAGGATCACGTCATGCACCAGCGCGGCGACGGCGCCGACGGCGAACTGCCATTCAAAGCGCAGCCAGACATAGAACAGGATGCCCGCCAGCGCCGCGGCCACGGCCAGCGCCGCCTGTTGCACCAACTCGCCCGAGACCTTTGGCCCGACCGATTCGACCGAGACGATCTGCAAGGCGGGGTCCATCGCCTGCAAGGCGGCTTCGACCCGGCCCAGCACCTCGGGCGAGACGGCCTCGGCCTCGTCCTGCGCCTGAATGCGGATCATCGCCACGTTGCGGTCGGGGCCGAAGGTGGGATCAAAGACCTCGGAAATTGCCACATCGCCGATGCCGAGTTGCCCGACCGCCGCGCGATAGTCGCCGACATTCACAGCCTGCGTCGATTCCGTGCGGATCGTGGTGCCGCCGCGAAAATCGATGCCGAAGTTCAGGCCGATGCTGAAAAAGGCGACCAGCGACAGCACCACCAGCGCCGCCGAGAGGCCGAAGGTGATCCGCGCGGGACCCATGAAGTTGATGGTCGTGCCATCGGGAACGAGTTTGAGCCGGAACATCATGGATCCTCAGAGGGCCAGCGTCTTGGGCCGGCGGCGTTCGAACCACCAGACGATCATCAGGCGGGTGACGAAAAGGGCCGAAAAGACCGAGGTGACAATCCCCAGCCCCAGCGTGACGGCAAAGCCGCGCACCGGGCCCGAGCCCAGCGCGAACAGGATCGCCGCCGTGATGAAGGTGGTGATGTTGGCGTCGATGATCGCCGACATCGCCCGCTCATACCCCAGTTCGATGGCACGGGCAGGGCCACGGGCGGTGCGCAATTCCTCGCGGATGCGCTCGAACACCAGCACGTTGGCATCGACCGCCATGCCGATGGTCAGCACGATCCCGGCGATCCCGGGCAGGGTCAGCGTGCCGCCGATCAGCGAGAGAATGGCGAAGATCATCGCGATGTTCAGCAAGAGGGCGATGTTGGCGATCCAGCCGAACAGGCCATAGGCCAGCGCCATGTAGGCCAGCACCGCCGCCATCGCGACCACCGCCGCCACCTTGCCGGCGTCGACGCTGTCCTGCCCCAGTTCCGGGCCGATGGTGCGCTCTTCGAGGAAGGCCATCCCGGCGGGCAGCGCGCCTGCGCGCAGCAGCACGGCCAGTTGCGTCGATTCCTCGACCGTGAAGCGCCCGGTGATGATGCCCGAGCCGCCGGGAATATGCGACTGGATCACCGGTGCCGAAATCACCTCGTTGTCGAGCACGATGGCAAAAGGGTTGCCGATGTTCTCGGCGGTATAGAGGCCAAAGGCCCGCGCGCCCGCCGGATTGAAGCGGAAGGCTACCGCCGGGCGGCCGTTCTGGTCGAAATCGGGCTGCGCGTCGGTCAGTTGTTCGCCCGAGACCACCGGGGTCTGTTCGAGGACATAAAAGCTGCCCTCATTGTTCATGTCGGGCACGACCATCTGGCGCGGCTCGGGCACGGTGGCGCCGTCCGAGGTCGAGCGCACGACCGGGTGAAAGGTCAGCCGGGCGGTGGTGCCGATCAGCGCCTTCAACTCGTCCGCCGAGCCGATGCCCGGCACCTGGATCAGGATGCGGTCGCTGCCCTGGCGCAGGATGGTGGGTTCGCGGGTGCCGACCTCGTCGACGCGGCGGCGGATGATTTCCAGCGACTGCCGCATGGTGCGGTCGTCGGTGGCCAGCCGCTCGGCCTCGGACAGCGAGATGACGATCTCGCCACCCTCGATGCGGATGTCGAGATCCTGCTGGCCGATGCCGGTCAGCGTCTGCATCGGGCGCGACAGGCCCTGCGCGGTGGTCAGCGCGTGTTGCAGCCCGTCGGCATTGGCGATGGCGATGCGTAGCACGCCCGCATCGTCCGACGGCATCCGCCGCACGCCGCCGACGATCGCCCGTTCGGCCCGCAAGAGGTCGCGCACCTCGGGCCAGAGCCCGTCGATGCGGTCGGCATAGACGTCCGAGACCGCCACTTCGGCCAGCAGATGCGCGCCGCCGCGCAGGTCCAGCCCCAGATTGATCAGCCCCGAGGGCAGCCAGTCAGGCCAGAGCGCACGCTCGGCCTCGAGTTCGGGCGTGGCGCTGCCGGCCTCGATGCGCACCAGCGCGTCATTGTGGCGTTCGACCCGGTCATAGAACAGGTTGGGCGTGGCAAAGACGGCGGCGCTCAGGCAGATCAGCACGATCAGCAGGCGCTTCCACAGCGAGACTTGCAGCATCAGGGACCCCAGCAAGGGCGCGGGCGGCCAGCTGGCCGCAGGCGCTTGGCCACGGGCGCGCCGTCAGGCGCGCGCCGCGGTGGTTCGGTTCACTCGGCCGAGGCGGGCTCGGTTTTCGACAGCACGGTGGTGATGGTCGAGCGCACGACGCGCACCTTGACGCCATCGGCGATCTCGACTTCGACCTCGCCGTCTTCCTTGACCTTGACGACCTTGCCGATCAGGCCGCCCGCGGTCACCACCTGATCGCCCCGACGCAGGGATTCGATCATCGCGCGATGTTCCTTCATCTTCTTTTGCTGCGGGCGGATCAGCATGAACCACATGATCGCGAAGATCAGGACGAAAGGCACCAGCGATGACAGCATCGAGGCGGTGCCGCCGTCCGAGGCGGTCTGGGCGAAAGCGGGGGAAATGAACATGAGGCTCCTCGGGTGGGTTGGGCAGGCCCTTGGGCCCGGCGTGGTTGGCGCGCACCCTATATGGGGGGGGCGGTGAGTTCAAGCGAGAGGGGCAAGGTTAAAAATTTCCGCCGCCGCCCCTTTCTTTGCTCTGCAAATATCCTCAGGGGGGTGAATTAGCGCAGCAAAGAGGGGGGCGCGAGCGCCCCCCTTGACCCGGATTGCCCCGGGCGCCTTCGGTGTGATCTCAGGCCTTGGCCAGATCGCGCAGCACATAGTGCAGCACGCCGCCGTGCTTGACGTAATCGACCTCGATTTCGGTGTCGATCCGGCACTTGATGTCGATGGTGACGCTGCTGCCATCGGCGCGGGTGATCGTGCAAGGCACGGTCGACAGCGGGCGGATGTCGTCGTTCAACCCGTGGATGGTGACGGTTTCATCGCCTTTCAGCCCCAGCGACTTGCGGGTCTGGCCGTTCGTGAACTCGAAGGGAATGACCCCCATGCCGACGAGGTTCGAGCGGTGGATACGCTCGAAGCTTTCGGCGATCACCGCCTTGACGCCCAGCAGGTTGGTGCCCTTGGCCGCCCAGTCGCGGCTGGACCCGGCACCGTATTCGATGCCGCCAAAGATCACCAGCGGGGTGCCCTGGTCGATATAAGCCATCGCGGCGTCATAGATCGAGGTCTGCACCCCGTCCGGACCCTTGGAATAGCCGCCCTCGACGCCGTCCAGCATCTCGTTCTTGATGCGGATATTGGCGAAGGTGCCGCGCATCATGACTTCGTGGTTGCCCCGGCGCGAGCCGTAGGAGTTGAAGTCAGCCACCGGAACCTGCCGTTCGGTCAGATACTTGCCGGCCGGGGTCGAGGCCTTGAACGATCCTGCGGGCGAGATGTGGTCGGTGGTGATCATGTCGCCCAAAAGCGCCAGCACGCGCGCGCCGGTGATCGGGTTGACGTGACCCTTTTGTGCCGACATGCCGCGGAAATAGGGCGGGTTCTGGATATAGGTCGAGGTCGGCGGCCAGTCATAGGTTTCCGAGTCGGTGACCTTGACCGATTGCCACTTGGCGTCGCCCTTGAACACATCGGCGTATTTCGACAGGAAGGCCTCGCGCGTCACGGTGGCGTCCACCAGTTCGGCGATTTCGGCGTCGGTCGGCCAGATGTCTTTCAGATAGACCGGGCCATTGGTGCCCATGCCCAGCGGCTCGGTGGTGATGTCGATGTTCATGTCACCGGCCAGCGCATAGGCGACAACCAGCGGCGGCGAGGCCAGGTAGTTGGCGCGCACGTCGGGCGAGATGCGGCCTTCGAAGTTGCGGTTGCCCGACAGAACCGCGGTCGCCACCAGATCGCCCTCGGCAATCGCTGCCGAGATTTCCGGTTGCAGCGGGCCCGAGTTGCCGATGCAGGTGGTGCAGCCAAAGCCGACGATGTTGAAGCCGATGGCGTCGAGGTCGTCTTGCAGGTTGGCGGCCTTGAGGTAGGCCTCGACGACCTGCGATCCCGGCGCCAGCGAGGTTTTCACCCAGGGCTTGCGGTTGAGGCCCAGGGCACGGGCCTTGCGCGCCACCAGCCCCGCGCCGATCAGCACATAGGGGTTCGAGGTGTTGGTGCACGACGTGATCGAGGCGATCACCACCTTGCCCGAGGTCATGGCGTAGTCTTCACCCTTGACCGGGATGGATTTGTCCAAGGGGCGCTTGAAGCCCTCGGCCATTTCCTTGGCAAAGGCGGCCTTGGCGCCGGTCAGCGGCAGATAATCCTGCGGACGCTTCGGCCCCGAGATGGCGGGAACGATGGTGCCCATGTCCAGCTCCAGCGTGCTGGAGTAGATCG
>Ga0209573_1001780_pt1 | contig 30798 bp, 33 predicted proteins | sample TNRBio252014_DNA_FD_185870 | JGI IMG/M metagenome (GOLD analysis project Ga0209573, IMG submission 185870) | Wastewater treatment Type I Accumulibacter community from EBPR Bioreactor in Madison, WI, USA - TNR Reactor_6/25/2014_ DNA (SPAdes)... | ecosystem: Engineered > Bioreactor > EBPR >...
TATTTTATCGATGCTGATCGACGGCCAAGCGGATATCGGCATCGCCACCGAGGCTTTGGAAAATGCCGCCGATCTGGTTTCTTTTCCGTTCCACACCTGGCAACACATCGTCATCGTTCCTGCCGGGCATCCGCTGCAATCCGTGCAACCGCTCACGCTCGAAGCCATCGCCGAATACCCGATCATCACCTACCACCAAGGACTCACCGGACGGTCGCGCATTGATCAAATCTTTGCCAAAGCCGGATTGATCCCCGATATCGCCATGTCCGCCCTGGATGCGGACGTGATTAAAACTTACGTAAAATTGGGATTGGGCATCGGCATCATCGCGTCCGTCGCGTTTTCCACCGACCGCGATACTACGCTGGTGAAACTGGACAGCGAATACCTGTTTGAAAAAAACACCACTTTCATTTCCGTCCGCCGCAATCACTATCTACGCGGCTACGCCTACCGCTTTATCGAACTGTGCACCCCGGCGCTCAACGAAGCGGATATCCGCTTGAGCGTCAATCCGTCGACGGATGCGGAATAGAAAGCCGTCCGCCTTACATTTAAAACGAAAAGACCTTTAAACCGGTATTACTTTGAAAACCCTAATGATGCGGATGATGCTCGTGTTTGTGAGTTTTTACCGGTTGTCCGGATGCCGGTGTTGCACGGATTTGATAGGCGTCATGACAGGCAACGCACTTGGCCATGGCATCGCTCAACTGCCGCAGCGTGAGCTTGGGATCTTTTTTGGATTCCGCATCCACGGCAATTTGATCGAAATCCTGGTGCAAAGACATACCCAACTGCATGAATTCCTTGGGCAGCACGCCTTTGAGGTGATCCTCGGCTTTATGCGCCATGCCCAATCCCAAAGGACGGGCATACTTGGAAACCGATGCCACGTCATCGGTTGAAAGCGCTGCCAGTATGTTTCGCGTACCCGACAGCAATGCCCGCATTTCTTCCAGCACGTGGCCGCGCTGCGCTTCGGAAAGCGCGAGAATCTGGCGGCTGTCTTTTTCGGCTGCGATTGCAGACGTGGAAATCAACAAACAGGCAATGATCATTCGTGTTTTTTGCACTTGATACTCCTTGATAGGAAAGACCGGAACCCGACTTTACCAGCTTAGCGCGTTTCGCCGCAACAAACCGAGATTTTCAATGAGCAGTCGAATCCGCTTCAATGATTTTGTTGCCAGGCTGGCAATGCATCGCGTCATTTCATTCGTCGCTATTGCCGATTCCGCGGATTTTTTTGGTCTCGCTCTCAATCCGTCCGAAATGTTCCTGAAATTTTCCCGAGGCAAGCTCGGCCTCGAAAGCATCGGCTATTCTTTTCACTAACGCCGTATGCTCAGGATTGGCATCGGCGTAGAGATGTTTGCTGAATTGCAATATCTGCTCATCTTCCTTCATCGTGACATCGAATTTCAATTCCCCGGAAGCGAAAGTGAGGATACGGCCGGTATATTCGTGAAATTTGTCTTCAACGATATTGGCTTTTGTCCATCCTGTTTGTTGCTCCAAAAACGTCAGAAATGCCGGCAGCATTGCTGCTTTCACCGGATAGAGCGTGTAATAAGGAGAGGAATATTCAACTTTGAATCTACCGCTCCAGTAGGGCGCTTTCTCGAGCTTACGCAGACACAAGCGTTCGCCTTGCGCCGATTTCTCCCACTCAAAAAACTTTTCAAACCATGCAAAATCCATTTCATCCACGCTGAGCAGGCGCAACCCGGTATCATCAAATTTAACCGCGTAGCCACTGTCCTGCTCAATGTTATACACCACAAGAGCGTGTTCGGAATCGGGCAAATCCTCGTCCGGCGTGTTCCAACTCTGGAATGCACCGCGGAAAACGATGCTTTTGCGATCAGGTGAGAACGCCAGCGCCCCATGCGGCGAAGGGAAGGAATAATTTTCAACATCGTTGTTGCCGGGATTAAAGCGCCGGATGCTGCGAGTCTGCACGTCGAGAACGGCATGCTTACTGACTAAAAGAAGCCGCCCGTCGGCGAGACTATCCAATTTATCCAAATCGCCGGTATCGCTTCTGGCAAACACCTCCAGGTAGGATCCGGGCTGCCCATTTTCGCTATCCAGGAATTGCAGGGAGGCAAAATCGTGGTGTTGCTCCAAAATAGGTTCGACGGCGGGTTCGCCATTTTTCAAGTAAATCAGGTACAAACTCTGGCTGCCTGCTATTAAAGTCGGATCGGGTGCGCCGGGAAGGGCATAGACGCGCCACAAGTACGGCAGCCCCGTATTGCTCTGTAACGCGCTGGGAAAGACAATCGGCTTACCGTTGTAAAAAATTGTGTAGGCCACGTTTGTCTGGTTGACTATGCCGGAATTTAGATTGAACTGCTTGCTCTTAGTCGCTGTGACACGGACAGTAAAGGGTCCGTAGGCAATGTCTTTTTCGATGTGATTGACGTCACCTGAGCGGCTGGAGATCGAATAGGCTGCAATGAGAACCACGGCAACCACGATGAATGCTATTTTCATAGATGTAGTTACTTTTTCTTTTTTCTGAAGTTTTTTAAGAAAACGCTGATTAATTGACTGCACGTGCAAATCGCTTCGTTGTGCGATATCACTCCTTCGCCCATCTTTATGTCGAACACTCTTTACCTCAGTTCAGTCCGGCCCAGACATGAAGGTACAATCGCTCGAAAGTATACTCGTAACTCAACCAGCATAATTGACACAACCAATATTTCCAATATAATGGAAACATGGAAATTAAAATTGCAATAAAAGCACTAACAGCCTTGGCGCACGAAACCCGCTTGACGATATTCCGGACGCTGGTTCAAGCCGGTGAATCCGGTCTTCCGGCTGGACAATTGGCGAAAGAATTGGGCATCCCGAATGCAACGCTCTCTTTTCATCTGAAAGAATTGGCGCATGCAGAATTGATAACCGCCCGGCAGGAAAGCCGTTTTATTTATTATTCCGCGAATTTCACAACCATGAATGCGCTATTGGGCTACCTCACCGAGAATTGCTGCGCCGGTATACCGTGCAGCCCAACCGAAGTTTGTTGTAATGAAAAAAATGACCTGGCATTGACCGCTGCGCATTTAACCAAGGAGACAACACAATGAAACGTTTTCATATCCATATCGCCGTCGATAATTTAGAAAACAATATCCGCTTTTATTCGGCGTTATTCGGTAGCGAACCATCCGTCAGCAAACCAGATTACGCCAAGTGGATGCTGGATGATCCATTCATCAATTTTGCCTTGTCCGAACGAAGCTCAAAACCGGGCTTGGATCATGTCGGAATTCAGGTCGATTCCGATGAAGCTTTGGCCGAAGTCAACCAGCGCTTGACGCAAGCCGGATTGCCCGCTGCGGAACAACAAAACGCGCAATGCTGTTATGCCGCGTCGAATAAATATTGGACGGTTGATCCGCAAGGCATCGCCTGGGAAGCGTTTCATTCGCTGACGGCGATTCCGGTATTCGGGCAAGATACCGCTATCCCCGCAAAAACCGGAACCTGTTGCGCGGCGTCATCATGAATGTATTATTTCTCTGTACCGGAAACTCGTGCCGCTCTATCCTTGCGGAAGCCACTTTTAATCATCTTGCACCCGACGGCTGGAAAGCGATGAGCGCAGGCAGCAAACCGACCGGCCAGGCTCATCCGCGCTCTCTGGCCCTGCTTGAACGCGAAGGCATCGGAACCCAAGGGCTTTTCAGTAAATCGTGGGACAACTTACCGGCTACGCCGGATATTGTAATCACCGTCTGCGGCAATGCGGCCGGTGAAGCTTGCCCGGCGTATCTTGGCCCTGCGCTACGCGCGCATTGGGGAGTCGATGATCCCGCGGAAGCGGCTGGAACCGAGGAGGAAATCAATGCAGCGTTCATCAAGGCTTATCAAACCTTTCGCGAAGGCATCGAGACTTTTTTATCGCTGCCACTCGACGAGCTGCAGCAAAATCCTTCCGCCTTCAGGACTAAGCTGGATTACATCGGCATTTTGAAATTCAAGCAATCCCAAGCAAAGTGACAGCCACCGGCCTGAGTCCAAGCGCAAGGAGTGATTGACATGCTGATTGCCATACTCATTTTCATCGTCACGCTCGGGCTGGTCATTTGGCAGCCACGTGGCTTGGGTATCGGCTGGAGCGCTATGCTCGGCGCTACCGCGGCTTTGCTGCTCGGCGTGATTCAATTCAGCGACATTCCGGCGGTGTGGCATATTGTCTGGAACGCGACAGCAGCTTTCATTGCCATCATTATTATTAGTTTATTGCTAGATGAAGCGGGGTTCTTTGAGTGGGCAGCATTGCAGGTAGCGCGCTGGGGGCGCGGCAATGGGTATTTATTATTTGTGTATATTGTATTACTGGGTGCGGCGGTTGCAGCGCTGTTCGCCAATGATGGCGCAGCTTTGATTCTAACGCCAATTGTGATGGCGATGCTGCTGGCGCTTGGCTTTAGTCCTGCGGCTACGCTCGCTTTCGTCATGGCGGCGGGCTTTATCGCCGATACGGCCAGCTTGCCGCTGGTGGTATCCAATTTGGTTAACATTGTCTCGGCTGATTATTTCAAAATCGGGTTTACCGAGTACGCTGCGGTGATGATTCCGATCAATATCGCTTCGGTAGTTGGAAGTTTGAGCGTGCTTTTCCTTTACTTCCGCCGCAGTATTCCGGCTAGCTATGATGTCAATCAACTCAAGGCGCCCAATGAAGCAATACGAGATCTGGCAACGTTTCGTGCTGGCTGGGTGGTGCTGGCATTGCTGTTGATCGGTTTTTTTGGCTTGGAATCTCAGGGGGTACCCATCAGTCTTGTGGCTGCCGCCGGTTCGCTCATACTGCTCGCGGTGGCAGCGCATGGTCATGTGATTAACACGCGCAAGGTAGTACGCGAAGCGCCGTGGCAAATCGTTATTTTTTCACTGGGCATGTATTTAGTGGTGTATGGTTTGCGCAATGAAGGCTTAACCGGATATATTACCGGTCTGCTTGATATCCTTGCCGGTTATGGCGTGTGGGACGCGACGCTCGGCACCGGTTTTCTGGCCGCTTTCCTATCGTCGATCATGAACAACATGCCCGCAGTGTTGATCGGCGCATTATCCATCGACGCAAGCTCTGCAACCGGTACGATCAAGGAAGCCATGATTTACGCCAACGTCATCGGTTGTGACTTGGGACCGAAAATCACCCCGATCGGCAGCTTGGCAACCTTATTATGGTTGCATGTGCTGGCACGTAAAAATATGGTAATTACCTGGGGATATTACTTACAAGTAGGGATTGTGTTGACGGTTCCGGTATTGCTCGTTACGCTGGCTGCCCTGGCCATGTGGCTGAGTGTTCAATGAGATTATCATCGCAAAACACAACAACCGAACAAAGTGAATTACATCAACCTTGTTACTTTTTTAATGGAGAATCAAAATGGCAACTATTCAAGTATTTGATCCTGCTTCGTGCTGTAGCTCAGGCGTTTGCAGTTCCGACGTAGACCAGGCATTGACCGCTTTTTCCGCCGATGTCGATTGGCTCAAACAGCACGATATCGCCATCGAGCGTTTTAATCTGGCGCAACAACCCATGGCTTTTGCGGATAATGCTACGGTGAAAGGATTCCTGGAACGATCTGGTGCAGAAGCGCTGCCACTTATTCTGGTGGATGGTGAAGTAGCATTGGCAGGCCGCTACCCGCAGCGCAGCGAGCTCGCGCGTTGGGCGAGCATCCCGCTGCAAGAAAAAGCGGAAGAATCGAGTTGTTGCGGAGGTTGTTGCTAACAGAAGCCTGAGCCAACCGCATGAGCCAACTTGAATTTCTCGATCATCCGCCGCGATTTCTGTTCTTTACTGGCAAGGGCGGTGTCGGCAAAACTTCATTAGCTTGCGCTACAGCGATTACGCTGGCCGATGCCGGTCAGCGGGTATTATTGGTTAGCACCGATCCGGCCTCTAACGTAGGCCAAGTATTCGGTATCACGATTGGAAATCAGATTACAGTAATTACCGAGGTACCTCGTTTAGCCGCTCTGGAAATCAATCCGCAAGCAGCAGCACAAGTCTATCGTGATCGCATTGTCAATCCAGTTCGGGGCGTATTACCAGACACGGTCGTCAAAGGCATCGAAGAACAACTATCCGGCGCTTGCACCACTGAAATTGCCGCTTTCGATGAATTTACCGCTTGGCTGGTCGATTCAGCGCTAACTGCGGATTACGATCATATTATCTTCGACACCGCGCCGACCGGCCACACCATCCGGCTGCTGCAACTGCCCGGCGCATGGAGCGATTTTCTTGAGGAAGGCAAAGGCAATGCATCCTGTCTTGGCCCGCTGGTTGGTCTGGAAAAACAACGCGCGCAATACAAAGCGGCAGTGGACGCGCTCGCCGATCCGCAACGCACCCGGCTCATATTGGTGGCACGTGCGCAGCAAGCGACGTTACGTGAAGTAGCACGGACACAGGAAGAACTCACGGCCATCGGTTTGACCAATCAATTCCTCGTCGTCAATGGCTTATTGCCTCGGTCAGAAGCAACGCAAGATGATTTGGCAGCCGCTATTTTCGAACGCGAGCAAAAGACCATGGCAGCTATCCCTGAAATTCTCAAACCCTTGCCGCGCGATCACATTGCGCTTAAACCATTCAACCTGGTTGGATTGATCGCTGTACGGCAATTGCTGATGGATGAATTGCCCGCCGCTCACGATATTAATATGATCCATCAAGCCATACCGTTTCCAGGCTTATCCGTCTTGATCGATGAGATTGCCAAAGATGACTGCGGCTTAATCATGCTGATGGGCAAAGGCGGTGTCGGTAAAACCACGCTAGCAGCTGCAATCGCCGTCAACTTGGCGCATCGAGGCTTGCCAGTTCATTTAACCACTTCCGATCCGGCCGCACATTTAAGCGAAACGCTCAGCGGCACAATGGATAATCTCCTGGTGGACCGGATTGATCCGCAGGTGGAAACCGAACGCTATCGCCAGCGCGTTCTGCAAACCAAGGGCGCACATCTGGATGCGCAAGGCAAGGCATTACTTGAAGAAGATTTGCGTTCACCATGCACCGAGGAAATTGCGGTATTTCAGGCATTCTCACGCATGATCCGCGAAGCGGGAAGGAAATTCGTGGTGATGGATACCGCACCGACCGGCCATACGTTATTGTTACTGGATGCCACCGGTGCTTATCATCGCGAAGTGATCAAGCAAATGGATCACCAATCCATCACGCGCTACACCACGCCAATGATGCAACTGCAAAATCCCAAGCAAACCAAGATACTGTTGGTGACATTGGCGGAAACGACGCCCGTGCTGGAAGCTGCCAACCTGCAAGCTGATTTGCGCCGCGCCGGAATCGAGCCGTGGGCCTGGATCGTCAATAACAGCGTTGCCGCTACGACCGTCCAGTCACCTTTGCTGGCGCAACGCGCCGCCAATGAACTCAAAGATATCGAAACGGCAGCCACGATTCACGCAAAGCGTTATGCCGTCGTACCCTTGCTCAAGGAAGAGCCGGTGGGCATTGAGAAATTATTGACGTTGTCCGAAAGTCATCAGTCAACAACCAAACATTGAGAAATCCAAGCAAAAGTATCGTGCAGCGTATTGCCTAGCCGCAACAACCATCGCCGCTGTTTTTATCTCGCATCTGGATAGGCGGACATGGTACGGTGCCATAGGAACAATAGACACAACAGTCGCCGGGCTTCGGCTTAAGCACAGTGTGGCATTGCCCGCACTCGTAGAACCATTGGCAGGCATCCATGGGCATGGTTTCCGTCCTGGCATGGCCGCATACCGGACAGGTCAGCGTGGATTCCAGAATGACAGCACTCATAAAGCATTCCTTTCAAGCTATAAATTTTCAGGTTCAGTCGCAGCGGCGGATGTTTCCTTGAACAACCGGTCCGGCAGCCACCAGAGGTAAAACACCATGCCGAATAGTTCCACCAGCGACTGAAATACGACGATCACCGCGACCGTCTCCCAGCCGGCCGGCAGCGCCAGCGCGAATGGCAGCACTACAAAGGAATTGCGCGTACCGAGACTGAACGCCAGTGTACGCCCGGAATCCATCGGCAGCCACAGCGCCCGGGTGAGCAGACGGGCAATCAACGCCGCTGTCAGCAAAAAGCCCGCGAATACGGGCAGCACCGTCAGCAACACTGGCCCGGCATGGCGCACCGTGCCAACTTGCGCTCCGGCGATCAGGAACACCACCACCGCGAGTAAAGGCACGGGCCACCAGCCCAGGCGTTCGCGCCAGACCGCGCGCGCGGGCTTGGCTTCGATCCAATATTCCGTGAATACCGCCGCCAGCAGCGGTATGCCGATCAAAACGAGTGTGGCGGGCAGCATATCTTCGATTCGCAGCGCGGCGCTGAAATCCGCCGCCGGCAGCATCAGCCACAGATAAACCGGCAGCAGCAGCAACTGCGCCAGCAAGTTCAGCGGTGTGACGGCAACTGCCCGCGCCGTGTTGCCGCGCCCGAGCTGCGCAAAGGTGATGAACCAGTCGGTACAGGGCACCAGCAGCACCAGCAGCACGCCGAGATGCAAAGCCGGATCAGCGGGCAGCCATTGCAGCATGAACCAGACTATCAACGGTATCAGCACGAAATTACCGGTCATCGCGGCCAGCACGAAGCGCCGGTCGCCAAAGGCATCGCGGATATGCAGCAGCGGCACTTGCACAAAGGTGGCGTAAAGCAGCACAGCCAGCACCGGCCACAGCAACATTTCCAGATGCGGCCCGATACCGGGCCAGACGCCGCCCGACGACAATCCGCATACGATAGCGGTGAGATAAACCCAGACCTGCCGCCGTTCGAGCGTTACGCGATCCATCAATCGCGCACCCGCAGGATCAGCCAGGTACCGGCGAGCATGAATCCGGCGGCCAGGGTGAAGGCAACTTCCGGAGAAACCGCCGTCCAAACCACGCCGACGGTTGCACTCGACACAAACTTGACGGTTCCGTTGACGGTGCCGAGCGCGCCGATGCCCATCGTCATGGTTTCCGCCTGCACCATCTCCGCGGTTACGGTGGACTCCAGTGCTTCCTGCACGGCCACGTATAACCCGGCGAGGAAGAAAATACCTGCCAGCGCTGCGATGCTGTCAACCGCGAACCAGAATGCCAGTGCCGCCGACATTGCCGTGGCGGCGCCCAGAAAATAACCGGCGGCGAGAACGGGCAAATGCCCGATACGGTCTGCCAGCCATCCCACCGGCCAGGAAGCGGCCACCTGCACGACGTTGCGCCATACATACAGCAACCCCGCCACCTGCGCCGCCTGCACCACGCCCATCGACGGAGTGAGCAGCGTGGTGACCGCCAGGATCAGCAGCGCATGAGAAAAATCACCGATGCCGAAGACACCGACCGCACCCAGATACCGTTTGAACCGCACCGGCAATCCGCGCAGCGTGCTGAAAAACTTCAGCGCCGGATTCGGCGAATGCTGCGGATCCTTGACCAGCCACAGAAACGCCAGCACCGCCAGCACCCCGGGAATGACCGACAGCCACAGTACGAAGCGGAATGGCCCGGCGGCGTCTTCCCAATGCCAGTCTTGCGCTAATCCCAGCAACGCCACACCCAGCAAAGGGCCGAGCACCGCACCCACTGAATCCGCCGCGCGATGGAAGCCGAAAGCGCGTCCGCGCGTAGCCGGGCTTACCGCTTGAATCACAATGGCGTCGCGCAACGGGCCGCGCAAGCCCTTGCCGAACCACGACACCATGCGCCCGAGCAGGATGAGCAACCACCCTGAGGATAGTGCAATCAATATCTGGCCAAACGGCGTCAATCCATAACCGATCAGCACCAGCAGCTTGCGGTGCCCGAGCTTGTCGGCGATGTAACCCGAAACCATTTTGGTAAAACTTGCCACCGCATCGGCAATGCCTTCGATAAGACCCAGCACCGCCGCCGGAATGCCAAGCACCGCGAGAAAACCCGGCAGAATCACGGTCGTCGTTTCGTAGCAGAAATCGCCCAATGCGCTGGTAATGCCCGCGCCCGCAACTGTGCGGTTAAACCAGCCTTTTGTATCAGTCGTTTGAACGCCGTTTTCCGGCATCAGGTTTCTCCGGTCACGCCGAACTCGATCGGCGTTTTGACATAGAACACGTGCACACCTTCCTGCCGCAAATGCTCGAACATGCGTTCCGCTTGCTGCTCGCTGACGGCCATCGTCACTTCGACCGGCTGATCGGCCAACTCGAAGAAATGCGCGGCATGCAGCTTGCGATCGCGCCCGAATCCCTCGGCGGCGGTAGTCAATGTTGCGCCGCCGATACCCAGTTTCATCGCCGATTGCAACAACCATTCCCCGAGCGGCTGGTGATTGTGCTGGCGGTCTTGCTGGGTGAAAAACGTCAGTTGATAGCCTTTCATGGCATTCTCCTTGAAATCAGACGGTTTTAAACGCGGCCACGGTCGCCAGCCCCAACATTGTCATCAGTAAAGAACCGATTAGATGCGCGCCGATCGCACCGGCAGCCCACAGCATGCGCCCTTCCTGGATCAGCACCGTAACTTCGGCGGAAAATGTGGAAAACGTGATCAATCCGCCCAAAAAACCGGTGATGACGAACAAACGCCACTCCGGCGTCAAACCGGGATGATGGGCAAAGACGGCAAGTGCGACACCGATCAAGTAACCGCCGATCAGATTCGCCGCCAATGTGCCGGGCGGAATCGCCGGAAACAACGCGTTAAGCGACATACCCAGCAACCAGCGCAACACGGCGCCGAGCGATGCGCCCAAACAGATGGCTAAGAGGGAATTGAAAATAAATTTATCCTTGTTAATTAAATTGGCCTGTCTTACGTTTTTGCTTTTCTCGCTTCGGCTTGTTTTCCTTTAATTTATTAGGCTGCCTAAACCGGTTTTTACCGGCAAGCCGGAGAAATTTCGGGCATTCGAAATGACTGGGCGCTTTGCAGACCGCAGCGTGACGAAGCCCATCCCGCATAGCAACCAGCATTTCAATTGTTCTATCCAGTTCATCCGCCTTGGCTAAAAGCAATGCGCGATTAATGTCGGGCCCTTCGGGCGTAAACATTTCAGCGATCTCATCGAGCGAGAAACCGGCGCTACGCCCCAGTGATATTAAAGCCAGCCGCTCAATGACATGGGCGCTGAATAAACGCCGCAAACCACTCCGGCCGCATGACTGAATTAATCCTTTTTCTTCATAAAATCGTATTGTTGAAGCTGGCAGCCCGGATACTTTTGCGACTTCAGCGATATCCACTATTTCACCTGTTGTAATTAATACTTGACTTCAAGCCGACTTGAGCTTTTATCCTAGCGCAGTACACAACTTGGTACAACACTTAAGGAAATGCTGATTAATTGACTGCATGAGCGAATCACTTCGTTACGCGGTACTCGCATCCTCGCCTATCTTGTTGATATGTCTCGGTTGCTGCGTTCCGTGCGCCTCGTGCTTCCTCTCGTTCGTCGAATTAATCAGCGCCTCCTTAAGTCATTCAGATGATGGCTTGTGATTAATCTTTTAAGAATTTAAGGAGCCGCTATGGAAGCAAGTTTTTGGCATCAGAAATGGGAACGGGGTGAGACCGGTTTTCATGAAAACGAGATAAATCCCTTTTTAATAAAGCATTTTGAAGCCTTAAATCCGCCAAAGGGCGGCCGGATATTCTTGCCGTTGTGCGGCAAGACGCGCGATATTGGATGGTTCCTTGCCAATGGATACCGGGTTATCGGCGCGGAGCTAAGCGAACTGGCCATAAACGATCTGTTTACAGAACTTAGCATAACACCGGAAATCTCCAGAGATGGAAAATTGACTCGTTACCGCGCTGAAAATCTGGACATTTTAGCGGGCAATTTTTTCGACGTATCCGCTGAGTCTCTTGGACCCATCAGCGCGGTATACGATCGAGCAGCTTTAGTCGCGCTGCCTGCTTCCATACGCAAGCAATATTCCTCACACCTGATGAATATAACCGATGCGGCACCGCAATTGCTGATCACTTATGAATACAACCAACTGCTGATGGATGGTCCGCCATTCTCGGTTAACGAGGACGAAGTCAAACAACTTTATGCGGCTGCGTATCGATTGGAATCTGCTGAAAACAAGATCATTGCAGGCGGATTGAAGGGAAAAGTGGCGTCGACAGAGACCGCCTGGTTACTTCATAAAATCAAGTAATAGGCTCAATTGATATGCCGGACATCGAATGGATTGTGTTGTACATGGCTTTGGGAGCCATTACTGGTTTTATGGCCGGATTGTTGGGCCTTGGCGGCGGCGGGATGCTGGTTCCTTTGCTGGCATCCATTTTTACCATGCAAGGCATGAGCGCGGATACCGCCGTTCACTTGGCATTAGGAACGTCATTGGCTTGCATGATTACCTCTTCAACGGCAAGCACTCACGCACATGCTTCGCAGGGAGCCATCATGTGGCGGGCCGTCGGCGGCATGATTCCCGGAATCGCTGCGGGCGCTTTGCTGGCCGCCTACGCCGCAGCAAAGCTTAATCCAGCTCACATTGCTTTATTTTTTGCGCTCTTCATGGCGCTGGTCGCTTTGCAAATTTTTGTTAATTGGCAACCGGAACCCAGCAAGCAACCCATCACGCTTCGCGAACTACTCACGGCCGGGATTGGGATCGGATCCGTATCAGCACTGACTGCAGCGGGCGGCGGTTTTCTCACCGTTGCCTACCTGAGCTACAAGAATTCGGACATAAAAACAGCAATTGGCACGTCAGCCGCTATTGGATTCCCCATCGCCATCGCCGGCACTGCCGGTTACGTGATAAGCGGCTGGTCTATCACATCAAGCGATCCCTATACCCTGGGGTTCGTATACATACCGGCATTCTTAGCGATATCGATAGCCAGCCCTGTTTCAGCGCATTATGGCGCGCGTTGTACGCATCGTTTGCCCGAAGCTTTTCTGAAAAAGGCATTGGCCATCATCTCGCTGCTTTTGAGCATACAAATGCTGGTCACATTGGTTTAGTCCTGCCTCGAAGCATAGGCTTATAATCGACTGTCAGTGTCATACAGATAAAGAACATCATCTTCGATCACTGGTGGTGGTGACCGGAACCATGAGGATGACCCGGCACGGCGTGACGGGCATGATCGCTTAACTGCGCGTCAAACCAATGGTGAATCGCCCGTTTGAGCTTCTCAATGTGAGTGGCGTAAGTAATTTCTGCGCCATCCGGCAATTCCCGATAAACGATCTTCACTTGACCAGGACCGGCCGCTTTCAATTCCGCCAGCCCGGGCATCGCGGCGCCGTGAATCCTTTCCGGATTGAAGTAATCACCCTGCTGGAATTCCTCGGCAATCTGAGACAGATGCAGCCGTATCAGGCTGATTTGTTCGCTATCCGCTTTGTCCTTCGCGATCACCTGTTGAATGCCGCCGGTATCCGTCTTGGAAAAAATATGCGTGGTTTCTTCCAAATCGAACGGCATCACATGCGAGCCACGCTCTGCGACTTCGTCCAGCCGCTGTTCGCTCGCCGGTTCTGCCGCAAAAACCGGTGTCGTTATCAACCAGGCTACCCAGCCAAGCACGATCAAGTAATTGTTCATTTCGTTCTCCCTTATCCGGCGGTTGCCGCGCCATTGATCACAAGAACTTCAATAATTCATTCAAATCATTAGGGATCTTCTCATATATGAAACCGTTAAATCAAATATCCGGCTTGACTCAAAAAGCCCTGAATATCGCGATATTGGACGTGATTCCGGCTATCACGGCGACTACACCGTCGAACGCAGTAACACCTTGTGTGGGATGTATCCCATAACGTGCTGCCAACTGAGGAATGGTCTCATCTCCCCTTGTCTCGCAGCCAGTGCCACTTTTGCCTTGAATTCACTGGAATAATTGTGTGCGTTTCTTGCTCATGATTATGATCCTCCGATTGTCCATAGCAGAGCCTAACAACCTGTCCAGTTTTGCGGTACTGCTTCATTCGGATCTTTCCAGCAATTCCGTCAACTGATCGGCATACTCCGCTCCAATTACGATTTCGAGTCTTTTCATTACTATCGAATCATCCATCGATTCCTCTCCAAAACTTCAATTAATTATTACTAACCAATCCGGACGCCCCCGTGGGCATATTTCAATGATTTTCCGGGCACAAGCACGGGGGCGCAATCCACACTCCGTTTAGCCCGAGCTGTTATCTCTTATCGCTTCAAGATAAACAGGATGACCTGTTTCCACCTGGACAACCTGATAAACCCTGTAGTGTTTCTTCGTCGCAGACGGCCCTGTAAAAGCGGCCAAGTAAAACGTAATCGTGTAAAGAATCGTGATTGCATAAACTACAATCAGCTGCGGTGCTTTTAATAACTCTTTAGTTTCCATTTATTACTCCTCTTTTAGGATGTTTACCGGTTATTCATACCAACCGGCAAACAGCGCATCGCCGGTTCAGATAAATATCCAGGTTAATAATACGTTCTTTCAGGTTGACAATAAAACTACTGGCTTATCAACCAATCACTCGCAATTGCAGTGACCAAAGAACAAACAAAGTAAGGATCAATATATAATAGTCTTTTTAATGCAATGACAAAGACCCTATCAATTAAAGGTACAAATTAAATATCTCACCTTGGGATAGATCATATAGATTGAATATCTCGATGAGAAGTACAGCAAAACGAAACATTTTGTTTCCGAATTAGATACAATGACACGATGCAAGATCTTAATCTTTTCGTCATATTTGGGCGGGTGGTAGAAACAGGCAGTTTTGCCGAAGCGGCGCGGCACTGCCTTGTTTTCTCGCGCGCTATCCCGAGATCAAAGTGGATTTGACGATTACCGATCATCCGGGCGATTTGATTGAAGAAGGGTATGACGTGCAAATCCGTGTAACCAATGAGCCCGATCCTAATCTGGTCGCGCGCAAAATTGCACCTGTGCGCCGCATACTGTGCGCAACCCCGCAGTATTTTCAGCAATGGGGCACACCCCAAACCCCGGCCGATCTTGAAAAACACAATTGTCTTGATTGCGCACTTTCACCCGAACAAGGCTATTGGCGCTTCGATGGCCCGGAAGGCAAGATCAAGGTCCCGATCTCCGGAACCCTGCGGATCAACGATAACGATGCACTCGCACAAGCAGTGCTGTATGGATTAGGCATTGCCTTGCTGCCTACTTATACGATTGGCATGGAATTACAAAAAGGACGGCTGCAAACGGTGCTGCCGGACTACTTATCGGTGGAGCGTCATATTTATGCCTGCTATCTCCCCAGCCGGCATTTACCCATAAAAATACGCGCTTTCATTAATTTCCTAGCGGAACATGTCGGCGACATGCCTCATTGGGACCGGTCTTTAGTAAAATGAACGTTGCGTTCAATCTATAGCTTTCTAAAAATACATAATGAAAATTAACTCTTGCCAAAGTCATGCGACGTTGCATACAAGAATATTGGACAAAATGTTTTATATATTACGTTAGAACTATTTAGGATTATCCATGAACGACGCCGAACTTCCGATAGCACTCCCTGCGGATCAAAAAGAGATAGCACCGCTAATAAAACGCTCTCTTTTGTCTGTTCGAGACGAACTGAGAGATGATCCCTACATCATCGAAGCAGTCAGCGTTCTGCAAGTAGGAGGCTACCGTAGTGCAATTGGCTCTTTTTGGAACGCTGTTGTCGACGATCTAAGAAATAAGATCATGTTCCGTAGCTTGAAACTCTTCAATCAATCAGTGGAGATTGGACGTGAAGTTAAAACGTATGAAGATTTTCAGAATTTCGTCAATGACGACCAACTAATTGAGGGCGCCTACAAAATTGGTGTTATCAGCTGGGAAGCATCCAAGGTTCTAAAACACGCAAAAGAAACTAGGCATATTTTCTCAGGACACCCAAAGAGCAGCCCTCCGTCCATTATTAAGGTGCTTTCGATGATGGATGATTGCATTAAGTACGTGCTTAATGCCGAATATCCAGCTCAGATAATCGATGTCAACGACTACGTTGCCACACTCAATGAACAGTCATTCGATAGAAATCGAATCGCCATCGAGAGTGCATTAGGTGATCTACCTGATGTATACAAAAATGAGCTAGCCAATCGACTCTATTCGTCATATATACATCCTCAGTCGACCAGTGTTCTCCGGTCAAATATTGAGTTCGTTTCTCCCATCCTGTGGAAGGTTCTACCGAAAACTGTCAAGGTGCAAGTCGTGCGCCGCATAGACCAGGAAATACAGAAAGGGAATGTCGATATTACGAACGCTGCATTTGCCTTTGTGGAAGTTGTTGAAGGCTTGTCTTATTTGTCAACTGTGGCTCGTCGTTACAAGACCGAACCGATGGTCGCAGAGCTGACTAACGCACTTGATGATTTTCCAAGAGAGAACACCGCTGTAAGGGCTCTTGTGTCATATGCCAGCCTCATTCCGGAAGATTTACTTTCACCCTATGTGTCTGGCCTTACCAAGACCTACGTTGGGCGTATCGGATCTAGCGGCCGTTGGGCTCGAACAGATTTTTATGCAGACGAAGCTGCTTTACACATTCCCGATATGTTTAAAAGCTTTGATGATGCAGCTGCTCATGCATTCGTCGAGGGAATTAAAACTAGCGATTTGCTTAAAAGGAGAATTCAGTCCCCCGCAAAAATGCGCCGACTGCGCGCCATAGGTAATATTGTTTTAGAAAAGGCTTCTCAAGGTTTCTCCGAGAAAATTTTTTTGGAGGCACTATGTGATGAGGCCCGCGAGGGAGAGTTCTTTGAACTACTCAAATAGCTCTAACACTACGGCCCACCGGCATAAAAACTCACCGCGCATGAATCATTTGACTCGGCGCAGGTATCGTTGAGGTCATTCTCGGCGCAGTCAGTTGCGTGCTCCAGCGGATGAACGGCATATCCCGGTTCACTGCGGTATGCGTGGTTGCCGCGTACAGATTGCAGTCCACGCTTCTGCTGGTAATTTCATTAGTCCACTCTTCGCGAATTTTCTCAGGTGCCAGCGTGGCCACGGTTAATCGTTCGCATAGTTCATAATTGGCTGACCATTGGTTGCGCAGTTGGCGCTGAGCAGAGTCGCCGTTAATTCCGAACGGAGCACAGCCGGTAATCAGCAGGATGGATGCGATGAGTAGTGATTTCATGATGGTGTGCATAGGAATGTAGTGATCCGTTTTTACCAAATCTTGGTGACCGCAAAAGGCACGCCGTTTGGCAGTGAGCAGACATAATTAGGATTGATCGGGCGGCATGATTTCTGGGTCAGCGTTAATGTCGTCGGTGAAGTAAAGACAACATCGGTGACGGCATCGATATTGTCGTTGATCAAACGCGTCAGCCGCACGGTACCGTCCTTGATGTCGCCCCACGATGCGCCCCAACGCCGGTCCATGCTGGCTAAGGATCGACCCCAGCACCCTGATCGGTATTGAATATCTGCGGACAACCGTGATCTTGAGTGGCAGCCTGCAATGCCTGAATGCAGAAATCAGCATCCATCGTGCCGGATAAGCGCCAGCTCAGCAGAGGAATGGTCTCGCCCCCCTGTATCGCCGCCAGCGCCACTTTTGCTTTGAATTCACTGGAATATTGCGTGCGTTTCTTGCTCATGATTATGATCCTCCGATTGTCCATAACAGAGCTTAACAACCTGTCCAGTTTTGCGGTACCACTTCAAATCTTCTGCTTAACGTAGCCATTGAGATACCATTGATAGAGAATTTCCCCAGTTGCTTTATCGATGTTCCCGGTAGACGCCAATTCATAATCATCCGCCAGCTCCGTCAATAACCGGCATGTTTCGACACTTCCAGTAAAAATCTCGCCATTGATAAAAAACTTATCGCGGCGGCATAGCATTCTGCTTTTTAGATCAAGTTCCAAGCCTTTTTCACGAACCGATCTAACAAAATCACGCAGCGTTACCGGCTTTTCAGGTTGTTCAAAAAAAACATGGGGCTTGGGTTCCGAAAGATAGATTCCAAGAAAATCTTCCACATCGTTTTGATTCCACTTTATTTTATTGAGGATGGCACGAACCTGCGACAACATTGCCGGACTCAAAACCGATGGATGCGATTGCAATTGCAGATCAGGATCCGCATACCGGCCAGGCGCCGAAACCCTATCCTGCAGAAAAACCAGAAATTGGGTCATCAATTCTTCATGACTGGGAGCGCGGAAACCAATGGAATACGTCATGCAATCGTCCTCCGCGATGCCGTTATGCGCGTATTTGGGAGGCAAGTAGAGCATGTCGCCGGCTTCCAGCACCCATTCTTGTTCCGGATAAAAATTCTTCAGAATCCGTAATGGCGCGCCCTCAATAAAAGCATCATCCAATTGGGCTGAAATCTGCCAGCGTCTCGCTCCAAGCCCTTGGAGCAAAAAAACATCGTAGGAATCAAAATGCGGCCCGATTCCGCCACCCTTCGGCGCATAACTCACCATTAAATCATCCAGCCGCGCATGTGGAATAAAACGGAACTTGGATAACAATTCCCGCGCCGATGGCAGAAAATGATTCACATCCTGAACTAATAGAGTCCACTGTTTTTCCGGTAATCTTGCAAAATCCCGATCATCCAACGGCCCATGCTTCAGTTGCCAGCGGCCATTTCTCTGGACAACCAGGCGGGATTGCGCTTCTTCGGAATACGCAAGCGAAATCAACGCATCGCGCGTCAATAAGCCTTTAAAACCCGGCAGCGCATCCCTTATCAACAACGGCTGCTTTTGCCAGTAATCACGCAAAAACACTTTCGGGGTCAAGCCTCCGAGAGAAATCATTTCAATCATTTAGTAATTCAACCTCGCAATCCAGGTAGCGGCTCCGATTGCAATACAAATTGCAGAGCCAAGCCATTATTACACCAACGCTCGCCCCGTGGTAATGGTCCATCTTTAAATACATGCCCTTGATGCCCGCCACAACGGGCGCAATGATATTCCGTGCGCATGAAGATCAATGAATAATCCGGTTTGGTTTCGACATGCCCGGCCACCGGTTGTGTAAAGCTAGGCCATCCCGTGCCGCTTTCGTATTTATGCCGGCTCTCAAATAGTGGCAAATAACACGCAGCGCAAATATAAGTCCCTTCCCGGTATTCGCTGTTCAACTCGCTGCTCCCCGGTTCCTCGGTGTGCTCCTCGAACAACACTTGAAATGCCTCGGGCGATAAAAGTTCACGCCATGCATGATGAGATTTTTTCAATGGCCGGATCGTCCCTTGCGCGCCATCACTCGCCATCGCTTGAGAGGATAACCATGCCGGAAAAAACGGTAATACCACAATCCGACGAAGAAATGCGCGCCGTTTCATTGCAAATTGCTCCTTGATAATTGATGCAAAAAGAAATAATTCTACTGTATCCGCAGCCCATCCATTTTACTGGAATAGCTTCACAAAACCCGCAAACAGAATCACCCGGTTTCGCTTTACTCGCCATGCAGATTTATGGACAAATCCTGTATCATCACACTTTTAGATTTTTATCCCAGTCCACATGAAAATCACTTTTCTGGAATTTGAGCAGAATATTGCAGAATTTGAATCCAAAATCGAAGAATTACGCTTTGCACAAGACGATTCGGCGCTCGACATTTCAGCAGAAATTGCTCGCTTACAGGCCAAAAGTCTCTCTCTGACAAAAAACGTCTACGCCAAACTGACACCCTGGCAAATTTCACAAGTCGCGCGGCACCCGCAGCGGCCCTATACGCTGGACTATATCGAGCATCTGTTTACCGATTTTGAAGAGCTGCATGGCGACCGCAATTTTGCCGACGACCATGCCATTGCCGGCGGGTTAGCGAGATTCAACGGTCAGACCGTGATGGTAATCGGTCACCAAAAAGGACGGGACACCCGTGAAAAAATTTTTCGCAACTTCGGCATGCCCAAACCGGAAGGTTATCGCAAAGCACTGCGCTTAATGCGCTTGGCGGAAAAATTTTCAATCCCGCTGATTACGTTCATCGATACACCAGGGGCTTATCCGGGTATCGATGCCGAAGAACGCGGACAATCGGAAGCCATCGGTAAGAATCTTTATGTACTGGCGGAATTGCGAGTACCCGTCATCTGCGTCATTATCGGCGAAGGCGGCTCCGGTGGCGCTTTAGCCGTGGCCGTCGGCGATGTCATCCACATGCTGCAATATGCCACGTACTCGGTCATATCCCCAGAAGGTTGCGCGTCCATTTTATGGAAAAGCGCCGACAAAGCGCCGGAAGCTGCTGAAATCATGGGTATTACCGCCGACCGGTTAAAGGCAGTGAATCTAATCGACAGTATCATCAGCGAACCCATCGGAGGGGCGCATCGCGATTATCCGGCGATCATGCAATCGGTCAAAAGTGTTTTACAAGAATCCTTGCGCAAACTTCAAGATCAATCGATTGAAACACTGCTGGAAAAGCGTCTGGATCGGCTCATGACATATGGCGCATTCAAGGAAGTCAAAGTCGATTAGCTTGCTGTGTCATGTTCAAGCAGTACTGCATACACATATCAAACCCGATGACCGGTTAGCCATCGCCTTAAGCGGCGGTGTCGATTCCGTTGTCTTGCTGCATGCGCTCTACACGCTTTCCGGAGAAATTCCTTTTTCGCTCACCGCGGTGCACGTCAATCACGGCATCAGCCGCAATGCATCGCTCTGGAGCCAATTTTGCAGCGATCTCTGCCGCAGCTACGGCATCCCGATCGATATCGCTTGTCTGCAACTCAACAAGGAAACCGGTATCAGCCTTGAAGCGCTTGCCCGGGAAGAACGTTATCGTATTTTCAGCCGTACGCAAGCGGACTATGTGGTTTTAGCCCATCATCTGGATGACCAAGCGGAAACGTTACTACTGCAATTACTTCGCGGAGCCGGAATCAAGGGGCTGAGCGGCATGCCTTGGATCAGAAAGCAACCGGGCGTTGCCGCGCCGCAACTGTTGCGGCCATTACTAGAAGTCACTCGGGGTCAGATTGAAGCTTATGCGCAGCAGCATCGATTGAAATGGATTTACGATGAAAGCAACGATAGCATCGCCTACAACCGGAATTTCCTGCGCCACGAGATCCTGCCGGTACTAAAAAAGCGCTACCCTGGTTATGGCAAGACCCTGCTGCGTACCAGCCGCCACTTATCCGAAGCTTCGCAATTGCTGGATGAATTGGCGGAGATCGACAGTACAGATTGCCTGGTATCGGGAAAACTGGCAGTCGACAAGATGCGCGCACTCAGTTCTTCGCGTGCGAAAAATTTATTGCGTTACATACTGAATCAACAGAACATAACGCTTCCCAGTACGGTGAAACTGGAAGAAATATTGAAACAGCTATTATCGTCAAGTACGGATAGTCAAATCCATATCCGTTTTGGCGATACCGCCATTCGTTGCTTTAAAGGACTGATTCACATTTTCCCGGAAGAAGTTACTCTGCAAGCACCACGGCCTTCGCAATTCATCTGGCAAGGGCAATTACCGCTGACACTGACACACCTGGATGGCACCGTCAGCTTTACCGAAACCGGATCGCAAGGCATTGATCCGCAGAAAATCTTAAACCAGTCAATCGCATTACGTACCCGCCAAGGCGGCGAACATTTCAAGCCAGCCTGCAATCGCCCTACCCGGAGCCTCAAAAATTTGCTGCAAGAGGCGTCGATTCCACCTTGGCAACGCCGCATCCTACCGCTGCTATTTTGTAACGACCGGCTGATTTGGGTGCCGGGAATCGGTATCGATTGCGATTTTCAAGTAAAATCGGGTGAAACTGGGATCTTGCCTATCTGGAATTCTTAGTAGAAAAGCCTATTGCTAACAACCAATTGTATTAACTTCGCCACAATCTAGGACATTCAACATGATTTTAATTACCGGAGGCGCCGGATTCATCGGCAGTAATTTTGTGCTCGACTGGCTGGCGCAAACCGGCGAACCCATCGTTAATCTGGATAAACTGACGTACGCCGGTAATTTACAGAATTTATCGTCGGTATCCGGAAATACACAACATATCTTCGTGCAAGGCGACATCGGCGATACGCAACTGATATCGCAACTGTTGGCGCAGCATCAACCGCGCGCGATTATCAACATGGCGGCGGAAAGCCATGTGGATCGCTCGATTCATGGCCCGGAAGACTTCATTCAAACCAATATTCTCGGTACCTTCCGCTTGCTGGAATCGGTCCGGGCTTATTGGTCTGCGTTGGAACCCGCCGCCCGCGCCAATTTCCGCTTTCTGCACGTGTCTACCGACGAAGTTTACGGTTCGCTAGAAAAAAACGAACCGGCATTCACCGAAACGCATGGCTATCAACCCAATAGCCCGTACTCTGCGAGCAAGGCTTCCAGCGATCATCTGGTGCGCGCTTATCACCACACCTACGGACTGCCGGTGCTGACCACCAATTGTTCAAATAACTACGGCCCTTTCCAGTTTCCGGAAAAATTGATTCCGCTGATGATCGCTAACGCCTTGGCAGGAAAACCACTGCCGGTTTACGGCGACGGCTTGCAAATCCGCGATTGGTTGTACGTGATCGATCACTGCCGGGCCATCCGCCGTGTGCTGGAAGCCGGTATACCAGGCGAAACCTATAACATTGGCGGCTGGAATGAGAAAGCCAATATTGAAATCGTCAACACGGTTTGCACGCTGCTCGAAGAATTTCACCCCGGCTCCGATTTCAAGCGTCTGATCACTTACGTCAAAGACCGGCCGGGGCATGACCGTCGCTATGCGATCAACGCGCAGAAAATTGAGCGCGAACTCGGTTGGAAACCGGCTGAAACCTTCGATACCGGTATTCGTAAAACCATCGAATGGTACCTGAACAATCCGCAATGGATTCAAGACGTTCAAACCGGCGCGTATCGCTCCTGGCTGGAAAAAAACTATAACGGCCGGCAGTAATATGAAAATTCTGCTATTCGGTAAAAGCGGTCAGGTCGGCTGGGAATTGCAACGCAGCCTGGCGCCGTTAGGCGAGCTCGTTGCACTGCATTCAAGCAGCACAAACTTATGCGGTGATTTCCGCGATCTCTCCGGGATTCAAAAATCTATCAGAACTATCAAGCCCGGCGTTATCGTCAACGCTGCAGCTTACACCGCAGTCGATAAAGCCGAACAGGAACCGGAACTGGCAAGGACGCTGAATGCTGAAGCGCCCGGACTGCTGGCGCAAGAAGCCAAGCGATTAAACGCCAGGCTGATTCATTATTCCACCGATTATGTGTTCAACGGCAACGGCGACCGGCCGTTTGTTGAAACCGATCACCCGGAACCGTTGAATGTTTATGGCCGGACCAAATTGGAAGGTGAACGGAATATTCATGCAGCAGGTTGTGAATATGTCATTTTCCGCACCAGTTGGGTTTACGCAACCTTCGGCAATAATTTTATCAAGACCATGTTGCGGCTGGCGCAGCAACGGGATTCGCTTAAGGTCGTCAACGACCAAACCGGCGCACCAACCGGTGCGGAATTGATTGCCGACATCACCGCTTATACGCTGCTAATGCTGCAGCACCAAACGTTCGCCGGCGGTATCTATCATTTGACAGCGAAGGGTTACGCGTCATGGTTCGAGTATGCCAAGCTGATCTTGACTCAGGCGGAAACAGTAAACTTTCCCCTTAAAATGAACCCCGGCAATTTACAGCCCATACCGAGCCGCGAATTCCCGCTCCCCGCGCAGCGTCCGCTTAATTCGCGATTGAATACCGGCAAGCTGGAGCAGGCTTTGGGATTGCAACTGCCCGATTGGCAAACCGGCGTTCAACGGACGCTAACGGAAATCCTCAACAAATCAGATTTGTTACCAGGCTGATCGCCACAATCACTTAAGCGACCAGAATCCGTTTTCCAACAGAAAATTCATCGCAATCTGGCCGAAGCGTTTGGAAAACACATCCGCAAATCCCTCACGCGGTGAGAAATCGACCAGCGTTTCCGCTTCGATCACTTCGCGGGCGACGTATTCGGCGCTACCGAGCGCATCGGCAAGCCCCAAATCGATACTGCGTTGTCCTGTCCACACAATGCCGCTGTATAACTCCGGTGCATCCTTTAATCGGTCTCCCCGGCCATTTTTTACTACTTGAATGAATTGCTCGTGTATTTCGCGCAATAGCGTTGCCGCATGTGCTTTTTGGGTCGGATCCAGCGGCGAAAAAGGATCAAGAAAACCCTTGTTTTCTCCAGATGTCAGCAGCCGCCGCTCGATACCTAACTTATCCAGTGTGCCGGTAAAACCGAAACCGTCCATCAAAACACCGATCGATCCGATCAAACTCGCCTTATCGACATAAATTTTATCCGCTGCTGCAGCCACATAATAGCCACCGGATGCGCAGATATCGCCGACCACCGCATAAACCGGAATTTCCGGATATTTAGTGCGCAACCGGCGAATCTCATCATTGATATAACCGGCTTGAACCGGGGTCCCTCCAGGGCTATTGATGCGCAAAACCACGCCCTTGGTATTTTTGTCCTCAAATGCCGAACGCAGACTCGAGTTAACCTTGTCGGCACTGTTCATGCCATTGGGAACTATCATCCCTTGCAAATCGATAATCGCCGTATGTTTTTCCGGGATCCGCACCTTGCCGTCCTCAATCCAGCCCATTGCAACGAATAGCAACAGAAACAGATAAACGAACGTGAGCAACTTAAAAAATATCCCCCATCTGCGAGCACGCCGCTGTTCCCGCAATGACGACAGCGCAAGACTCTCCAGTAAATCCTTTTCCCAACCCTCTTTTTTTACTTCCGGTTCCGCCATGATGATCGTTCCACAAACCTTATTCAAAGAAATTTCTTAGCCGCTGAAACAATGCGTTTCTGATCAACTAATCGATATATCGCTTTCATTTTATACCATTTTCTGTTTTGCCAGATTATGAAACAAATACGCTTTTACGAACTTGTTTGATATTTAAGAATTTTTTATAGGAAAAACCGCCGGTCAGCGCCCGATTCCAGTGCCAATCCGGGTGCCCGGATGGAAGCAATTCATCGCCGATGGAACCTGCAAAACAGAATGTCGGATAAAATACCGGAATTGATCGAGTAGAATATGCCCGATCGCCACTAAAAAAATTAAACCTATGCTACGCAAAATTCTTATTGCCAATCGCGGTGAAATTGCGGTTCGCATCATTCGCGCCTGTGCTGAAATGGGCATCCGCTCAGTCGCCGTCTATTCCGAAGCCGACCGCTTTGCGCTGCACGTCAAAAAAGCCGACGAATCGTATTGCATCGGCAGCGAGCCGATGGCGTGCTATCTGAATATTCATGCGTTGGTCGATCTGGCGCTGGCAACCGGTTGCGATGCGATTCATCCGGGCTATGGATTTTTGTCCGAGAACGCGCAATTCGCCCGCGCCTGCAAGGAACGTGGATTGATCTTCATCGGCCCCACGCCGGAAGTCATCCATCGCATGGGCGACAAAACCGAAGCGCGCAATGCGATGATCGCCGCTGGAATTCCGGTCACGCCGGGATCGGACGGCAATCTGCACTCGGTCGGCGAAGCCTTGCAAGTCGCGGAGAAAATCGGTTACCCGGTGATGCTGAAAGCCACTTCCGGCGGCGGCGGGCGCGGCATCCGCCGCTGCGACAATGCGGAAGAGCTGAAACGCAATTACGACCGGGTGATTTCCGAAGCGACCAAAGCTTTCGGCAGCGCCAATGTGTTTCTGGAAAAGTGCATCGTCAATCCGAAGCATATCGAAGTGCAAGTGCTCGCCGATCATCACGGCAACGTGATTCACCTGTACGAGCGCGATTGTTCGATCCAGCGCCGCAACCAGAAACTCATCGAGATCGCGCCGTCGCCGCAACTGGATGAAGCGCAACGCCAGTACATCGGCGGCCTGGCGGTGATCGCGGCAAAATCGGTCGGTTACACCAACGCAGGCACGGTGGAATTTCTGCTCGACGACAACGACCGGTTTTATTTCATGGAAATGAACACGCGCGTGCAGGTCGAACACACCATCACCGAAACCATCACCGGCGTCGACATCGTCGAGGAGCAAATCCGCGTCGCCGCCGGCTTGCCGCTGCGCTCCAAGCAAGACGAAATCGTGCGGCGCGGCTTTGCCATTCAATTCCGCATCAACGCCGAAGATCCGAAAAACAATTTTCTGCCGAGTTTCGGCCGCATCTCGCGCTACTATGCACCGGGCGGCCCGGGCGTACGCACCGATACCGCGATTTACACCGGCTACGAGATTCCGCCGTTTTACGATTCGATGGTCGCCAAGGTCATCGTCAGCGCGTTGACCTGGGAAGATGTCATCAAGCGTGGTCAGCGCACGTTACGCGACATGGGTTTGTTCGGCATCAAAACCACGATTCCGTACTATTTAAAAATTCTGAAGCACCCGCAATTCCGCAGCGGCAAATTCAATACCGGTTTTGTCGAACAAAACCCGAATCTGATCAATTATTCCGATAAACCCCGCCCGGAAGTGCTGGCAAGCGTGATCGCCGCGGTGGTCGCGTCGCATACCGGCTTATAGCCGCGGACAAACGGATAACAAAGGAAAGTTCATGCAAAAAGTTCATATCACTGATGTCATTTTGCGCGACGCGCACCAATCCCTCATCGCCACCCGCATGCGCACCGAAGACATGCTGCCGGCCTGCGCGATGCTCGACGCAATCGGCTACTGGTCGCTGGAATGCTGGGGCGGCGCGACATTCGACGCTTGTTTGCGCTTTCTCAAGGAAGATCCGTGGGAACGCCTGAGCAAACTCAAAGCCGCTTTGCCGAAAACACCATTGCAAATGCTGCTGCGCGGCCAGAACCTGCTCGGCTACCGCCATTACTCCGACGATGTCGTGCGCGCGTTCGTCAAACGCGCCGCCGCCAACGGCATGGATGTGTTCCGCATTTTCGACGCGCTCAACGACGTGCGCAATCTCAAAACCGCCATCGAAGCCGCCAAGGAAGCCGGCAAGCATGCGCAAGGCACGATTTGCTACACCACCAGCCCGGTGCACGATACCGCCAGTTTCATTACGCTGGCCAAGGATTTGGCCACGCTGGGCTGCGACTCGATCGCGATCAAGGACATGGCGGGATTATTGACGCCGTATGCGACCAGTGAACTGGTCAAAGCCTTGAAAGACACTGTTGATCTGCCGATCCACTTACATTCGCACGCCACCGCCGGATTAGCGGAAATGTGCCAGCTCAAAGCCATCGAAGCCGGTTGCCGCCATATCGACACAGCGTTGTCGTCGTGGTCGGGCGGCACCAGCCATCCGCCGACCGAAAGCCTGGTGATGGCGCTGCAAGGCACGGAATACGATACCGGCCTGGATCCGCAAAAGCTGCAGGAGGTCAACGATTACTTCGCGCAAGTGCGCAAGAAATACCACCGTTTCGAGAGCGAATTCACCGGCGTCGATACTCGCGTGCATGTGTTTCAGGTTCCCGGCGGCATGATCTCGAATCTCGCCAACCAATTGCAGGAACGCAACGCGTTGGATCGGATCAACGAAGTCTACGCCGAGATTCCGCGCGTGCGTAAAGACCTGGGCTACCCGCCGCTGGTCACGCCGACTTCGCAAATCGTCGGCACTCAAGCGGTATTGAACGTGCTCACCGGCAAGCGTTACGAAACCATCACCAATGAAGTCAAACGCTATCTGCAGGGCGGCTACGGTAAAGCACCCGCGCCGATCGATACCAAACTGCAAAAACGCGCGATCGGTAAGGAGGACATCATCGACTGCCGCCCAGCCGACCTGCTGAAACCGGAATTCGACAACCTGCACCGCGAAATCGGACACTTGGCGTCGAATGACGAAGACGTGTTGAGTTACGCGATGTTCCCCGAAGTCGGCAAGCAATTCCTGGAACTGCGCTCGACCGGCAACCTGGTGCCCGAACCGCTAGAGGTAGCCACGACAGCGGCGGATGGTTTGCAAAAAGCACCAACCGAATTCAACGTGGCGCTGCACGGTGAGTCGTATCACGTCAAAGTCACCGGCACCGGCCCCAAGAACGATACATTGCGGCATTTTTATTTCATGGTCGACGGCATGCCGGAAGAAATCGTCGTCGAAACGCTTGATGAAATCGTGCTCGACGGCGGCACCCAAGGCGCGGTCAAGAGCACCATCGGCAGCAAACGCCGCAGCCCCACCGCCGAAGGCGATGTCGTCGTCAGCATGCCGTGCAACATTCTGGATGTACTCGTCAAAATCGACCAGAAAGTCACCGCCGGACAACCGGTTCTGATCACCGAAGCGATGAAAATGGAAACCGAAATCACCGCCCCGATCAGCGGCATCGTCAAAGCGGTGCACGTGATCAAAGGCGAATCGGTGAATCCGAACGAGGTGTTGATTGAGATTGTGGTGGGATGATTGCAATTTACCACCATGATCTCGCAAAGTATATATTCAAAAAATGACACAGGTCATGACAACAAGCCCCAGCTTTCTTCATGATCTACCAGCTACGAATGATGCATTTGGACGTGAACATTTTGCAGAACGATTAGCACACTTTCTTGTTCTGCCAAACAACAGTCCTGGATTGGTTGTTGGGATAGAAGGAGAATGGGGCTCGGGCAAAAGTACGCTAATTGGATTCATTGTAAAGAGTCTTAGAGAAGACAAAAGAACGATCGTCATCGATTTCAATCCTTGGATGGTTAGCGCTACTAGTGCCTTGGTTGAAGCCCTGATTGGACAGATTGCCGCTTCGATTAACATCAGTATCAATGCAGCGCAAGGAATCAATGTTAGTCAGAAATTGATCAACTATGCCAGCTTACTTATTTCACTCAAATACATTCCTGGCTTATCTTGGGCTGGTCATATAGCTAAAGATACTACTAAAGCAGCACAAGAAACTCTTGATGACATAAAAAAACTATTGCCTGATATGAACTTGGCACAAAAAAAGAATGATGTCATCAGTGCATTGGAAAAATTGGATCACCCAATAATTGTCGTTATCGACGACCTTGATCGTCTTCCCGCTGAAGAAATTCGAATCATGGTTCAGGCGATCAAAGCGGTAGCCGATTTCCCACAGATCACATATCTGTTGGCCTATGATCCAAAAATCATTGCCCGAGCCCTTGCCGATGATGAAAAATCCGGTCTTTCCTATTTGGAAAAAATTGTGCAAGTTGCTTATCCGCTTCCACCTCTACCAAAGCAGCAGCTCAAACAATTTGCCGAAGGAAAAATACAAGAGCTTTTGAAGCAATTGAAGATCACCTTGCAAATATTTGAGGAAAATCGGTATGAAGAAGCGATTGTCTTGATGACCAAACTATCGCAACATCCACGCGATATCGTTAGAATTACAAACCGGCTTTGTCTAAGCCTGCCCGCAACACAACGTGAAGTAAATGTTGCCGATGTCATCGTATTTGAAGCTTTATCACAACGTTGTCCTGCCCTTCGTAAAGCTATTCATGAGCATTCGGCGGACTTCACCGGCCATTTCAGTCGAAGTGATTTAATTAGTGAGCAAGATGCAATTGATTGGGGAATGCGACTTGTGTCAAAAGAAGATGAAGCAGAGCATTCTTGGTTAAAACATCTACCAAAAGACGATGAGCGCGGCTTTCAGATTTTAAATAAAGCCTGCTTGTTTCTTTTTGAAAAAAGTTATAAAGACGGTGACGATTTCAAATTTGAAGATCACTTAAGAATCGCTGATCCGGATCGACTAGCTCGTTTATTCAATATGACTTCGGTAGAAGGAGTTCCTGAAGCTAAAGATATTCACGAGCTTCTGATGAATCCGGAAAAGCTTGAAAAAAAATTAAATGGGCAAGATGATGAGAAAGAAAAACTGTTTCTGTTGGAGTGGTTAATCGCCTATGCACCATCGTGTGGAAAACCGGATATTAAAGGATGTATTGATAAACTAACGAAAATTTCGCAACAATTAACTAACCAATCTTTATTAACAGGAGATCTTGCAAGTCGCATCACTGATTTAATGATACGACTCCTGCGACTAAAATTAGATAGCTATGAACAATGTTTCCTTAATATCGTAAACAATTCACTATTATCAATTTCTGTAAATGTTCTGTTTATAGCTGTACAAAATCAAGGAAAATGGATCATTCGACCTAGTGATAAAGTAGATACTGAAAAACAATTGATCTCCTGTAGCGAGCTAGTCGATCAAGCAACGAAAATATGGTCTGACCGAGTAAGAGAATCCATTCGGCAAAACAGCTTGTTTCAAGAAGTTTATCTTCATTTGATTCTACATCGTTTTGCACAATTCAACGACAATGATTATTCCGAGGCCTATAAAGCGATTGATCAAATGTGTAAAACTGAAAAAGGATTAACCGCTTTTCTAAAATATTTTAAAAAAGGAAGCCCTGAACCTGATTCAAGATTTACCCTAGTAGAAGATGCAAAAAAATTAAAGCAGTACATACTCTGTTCGTCACTCAAGGAAGAATATGATTGGTTAATAGCAATTCTTTCCAATGAAGAAACCATTCAATTGATTAAAGAGCAACAAGCAAAATTAATGAAGCCAAAAGCGAATTAATTATATGGTGCCAAGCCTAAATCCTTTCTTTTTGCCATTTATGCCTTTTAATCCAACTGGCATTTATTAAGAATCTCTCTGGAACAATGGGACCGCGCTTTATATTTACATAGCAACGAAATTTTTAAAATCTGCCCCTGTTCATGCTGGCGTAGTAGATTAGCTTTACTTCCGGCAAACGCCTATCGGGATAAGAAGGTAATC
>Ga0209573_1001781_pt1 | contig 30798 bp, 22 predicted proteins | sample TNRBio252014_DNA_FD_185870 | JGI IMG/M metagenome (GOLD analysis project Ga0209573, IMG submission 185870) | Wastewater treatment Type I Accumulibacter community from EBPR Bioreactor in Madison, WI, USA - TNR Reactor_6/25/2014_ DNA (SPAdes)... | ecosystem: Engineered > Bioreactor > EBPR >...
AGTGCGCCGATCACCAGCTTCGGCAACAGGGCGATCGACGCCCCGCCGAAGCCGAGCAGCAGCCCGACGACGAGCACCACCACCAGCCCGATCGCCCGGACCGGCCGGCCCATGCGAATCGACAGCAACGAGGTGCTCAGCGAGTGGTAGCCGGGGAGGCCGCCGGCCAGCGCGCACACGACGTTGCCAATGCCGAGTGCGCGCAGTTCACGGTTGAGGTCGACATCGCTGCGCGCGGCGATCTCGATGACGCTGGCCTGCATCAGCACGCCCATCAGCGACACCGTCCCCAGGGTCAGCATCTGCGGCCAGTGGGCGAACAGCACCGCCCAGTCCACCTGCTGGGCCAGCGCGTACCGATGCGTCGGCAGCCAGGATCCCAGCGGCGGAACCGGCGACAACATCCAGCCCTCGGCGGCCAGGTCCGCGGGCGAGGTGCCGCTGCCGAGTACGGCGAACCAGAATGCCGCGACGATGCCGATCGCCACCAAGGGCACGTTCAACGCACGGGGGCGGTAGCGCTGCAACAGCCACAACCCGAAGCCGGCCACCAGCGCCGGCAGCCAATGCGGCAGCATCGCCGGCGCCGCCAGTTCGCCCAGGCTGGCGATCTCCAGCGGCAAGCCGCTCACCACGCGGACCGCGCCGCCGATCAGCAGCCAGCCCATGCCGCCGATGAACCCCACGATCAGCGGATAGGGAACGAAGCGGATCAGGTTGCCGAGCCGCAGCCGGCCCAGCGCGAAGTAGACGATGCCGACGGCGAACGTCGACATGGCGATCGCCGCCGCCACCGTCGGCAGCAACCGATCGTCGACCCCGGCCGCGTGCAGTTCGCCCGCCATCACCGCGACGACGACGCCGAGGACCACCGCCGGTTCCGACTGGCCGACCGCGACCGTGCCGGCGATCGAACCGCCAATCAGCAGCGACGCGGTCAGCACCAGCGCGCTGATCAGCCCGAGGCCGACGCCGAGCCCGCTGTAGGCCTCCAGCGGGCCGGAGAACACGAGAGACGGATAGGAGACGACCGGCACCAGGATGGCGAGGCTGACGACCAGCCCGCAGCCCAGCGTCGGCAGCAACGAGTGCCGGTCGATGCCGAGGAAGGCGGCGAGACCCCGGCCGCGGGGCCGGGCGGTGCTTCCGGCGGCGCGGTCGCTGTCGGGCGGCGAGGCGATGGCGGTCATGGGGCGGCCGGCAGGCCCTTCGTCGTCGAATACTCGAAGTGCAGCGCCTCGCCCGGATGCACCAGCGGGAAGACCGCGTGCGCCGCGGCGGCGGCCTCGGCGAAGCCGGTGAGGATGAGCTTCAGCTTGCCGGGATACGTGGCGATGTCGCCGATGGCGAAGATCCCCGGCTGCCCGGCGGCACAGGTGGCCGGGTCGATCTCGACGTGATTTCGGTGCAGGTTCAACCCCCAGTCGGCGATCGGCCCGAGGTTCTGCGACAAACCGAAGAACGGCAGCAGCACATCGGCCTCCAATCGCCGTGCCCCGCCGTCGAGATCCTGGACGATGACCGCGCCGAGGTTGCCCCCCTCCCCCGCCTCCAGCCCGTGAAGCTGGAAGGGAATCGCCAACTCGATCAGGCCGGCCGCAGCCAGACCGTGCAGCCGCCGGACGCTCTCGGGCGCGGCGCGGAACTTCGGCCGGCGGTGAACGACGCAGACGTGCGCGCCGGCGTCGGCCAGGGACAGCGCCCAGTCGACGGCCGAATCTCCGCCGCCGGCGATCACCACGCGGCGCCCGCGGAAGTCTTCCCGCCGGGAGACGAGGTAGTGGACGCCACGGCCGGCGCCCTGCCCTTCGAAGCGTTCGATGCCGTCGAGCGGCGGCCGATTCGGCCCGAACGCGCCCACTCCGGCGGCGACGATCACGGCCGCGGCCGAGACCGCGGCGCCGTCGGCGCTCTCGACCCGCCAGCGGCCGGAGGCTTCCGCGCCGAGCCCCGTCACCTGCCGGCCGAGATGGAAAACGGGCTTGAACGGCGCGGCCTGTTCCTGGAGTCTCTCGACCAGATCGGCGGCGAGAATGCGGGGATGCCCGGGAATGTCGAAAATCGGCTTTTCCGGGTACAACGCCATGCACTGCCCGCCGGCGACGTCGAGAACGTCGAACACGTGACAGGTCATGCGCAGCATGCCGCATTCGAAGATCGCGAACAGGCCGACCGGACCGGCGCCGATGATCGCCACATCGGCGTTCACAGGTTCGGTCGACATCGGTAATCCCCTTTGAGTCCAGTGGCCCCCGGTCGCGCCCCCGCTCCCGGAGAATGTCTCGCCACGTCCGCGGGCGCAAGCGGCGATCGGCCCGGCGCCGGCCGCAGCGGGCATGCTCTCGCCTCCGAGGCGGCGACCGAAACCTGGGCCACGCGGCTCGCCGGGATCGCACGCGCCGGCGATGTCGTCGCGTTGCGCGGCGACCTGGGCGCCGGCAAGACCGTGTTCGCCCGCGCCTTCGTCCGCGCCCGCGGCAGCAGCGACGAAGAGGTGCCGAGCCCGACCTTCACGCTGGTGCAGACCTACGAAGGCGCGCGACCCGGCGATGCCGCCGTCTGGCACTTCGACCTGTTCCGCCTGGAGAGCGCCCTCGACGCGCTGGAGCTCGGCATCGAGGACGCCTTCGCCGAGGCGATTTCGCTGATCGAATGGCCCGAGCGGCTGGGCGGCCTCCTCCCCTCCCGCCGGCTGGAACTGATGCTGGCCCCCGGTACGACGGCCGACTCACGGTGCCTGCACATCGACGCGGGCGCCGAATGGCGACGCCGCCTGCATGAGGCCGGCCTTGACTGAGCCGGGCGCGCGCATCGCTGATTTTCTCGCCGGCGCGGGCTGGGGCGATGCGCAGACACGGCCGCTGGCCGCCGACGCGTCGTTCCGCCGTTATCACCGGGTGCGGCGCAACGGCTGTAGCGCGATGCTGATGGATGCGCCGCCCGCGCGGGAGGACGTGCGCCCGTTCGTCCGCGTCGCCCGCCACCTGCATGGTCTCGGCCTGAGTGCGCCCGCCATCCTCGCCGCCGACGAAGCGCAGGGCCTGCTGCTGCTCGAGGATTTCGGCGACGACACGTTCACCCGCCTGCTGGCGGCCGGCTGCGACGAGGAGGATCTGTACCGGCTGGCCGTCGACGTGCTGATCCATCTGCACCGGCTGCCGGCTGCCGAAGCGCTGCCCGCCGGCCTGCCGGCATACGACCTGCCCCGCCTGCAGGACGAGGCGCTGCTGCTGCCCGACTGGTACATGCCGGCCGTCCTCGACCGGCCGACGGATGCGGGGCTGCGGGATTCCTACGCCGCCGCCTGGGAACAGGCGCTCCGCCCGGTGCTGGCGCAGCCGGCGACGCTGGTGCTGCGGGATTTCCACGTCGACAACCTGATGCGGCTGCCGAGCCGCGACGGCCTCGCCGCCTGCGGCCTGCTGGACTTCCAGGACGCGGTCGCCGGCCCCGCCGCCTACGACCTGATGTCGCTGTTGGAGGACGCAAGGCGCGATGTTTCCGCCGAGGTGCGCCGGGCGATGCTGCAGCGCTACCGCGAATCGACCGGCGGTGCCGACGACGATGGCTTCCTCGCCGCCTTCGCGGTGCTGGCGGCACAGCGGCACGCCAAGGTGATCGGCATTTTCACGCGGCTGTGCCGGCGCGACGGCAAGGCGATCTACCTGGGTCACATTCCGCGCGTCTGGCGCCTGCTGGAGCGCGCGCTGGAGCACCCGGCACTGGCGCCGGTGGCCGATTGGTTCGAGCGGCACCTGCCGGCCTCGGCGCGGCGGGTACCGGCGGCGGAAGGATGAGCGCGCAGGGCGGGAGCGGGCGCGGCGACGAAGCGCCGCGCCGGGCGATGGTGCTGGCCGCCGGCCTGGGCGTGCGCATGCGGCCGATCACGCTCACGCTGCCGAAGCCGCTGATCGAGCTCGGCGGCCGGACGATGCTCGACCGCGCCATCGATGCGCTGGCGGTGCAGGGGGTCGAGCTGGTGGTGGTCAACGCCCACCATCTGGCCGACGTGGTCGAGCGGCATCTCGCCGGCCGCACCGCCCCGAAGGTCCGGCTGTGCATCGAGGACGAGCGGCTGGAGACCGGCGGCGGCGTCGTCAACGCCCTGCCGATGCTGGGCCAGGGTCCGTTCTTCGTCGTCAACGGCGACATCCTCTGGCGGGACGGCGACCGGCCGACGCTGGCTGAACTCGCCCGCGCCTGGGCGCCCGATCGGATGGACGCGCTGCTGCTGCTGCATCCGGTGGCGACGGCGCAGGGCTACGACGGGCCGGGCGACTTCCGGCTCGACGACGACGGCCGGCTGATCCGCCGCGGCGACGACCCGAGCGCGCCTTTCCTGTTCGCCGGCGTGCAGATCCTGCACACGCGGCTGCTCGAAGGCGCGCCCGCCGGCGCCTTCTCGCTCAACGTCCTTTACGATCGCGCGATCGCCCGTGGCCGGCTGTTCGGCATCGAGCATCACGGCGGCTGGTGCCATGTCGGCACGCCCGCCGACATTCCCGTGGCCGAAGCCTTCCTGCGCCAGCCCATCCTCGGCTGATGGCCCAGCCCGCCGTGTACACCATTCCGGCCGGCGTCTCGTTCGTCGACGCGTTTGCGGCCGGGCTGCGGGAATTGCTGGGCGAGGCGCCCGAGGCGCTGGCCGCGGCGCGCATTTTGCTGCCGACGCGGCGCGCCTGCCGGTCGCTGACGCTGGCCTTCGTTCGCCAGGCGGGCGGTCGGCCGCTGCTGCTGCCGCGCATGACCCCGCTGGGCGACCTCGACGAAGACGAGGTATCGTTCGACGAGATGACGGCGATGCTGGGTGCGGCCGGCGCCGAGATCCCGCCGGCCATCCCCGCGCTGCGCCGGCAACTGCTGCTCGCCCGTCACGTCGTCCGCGTGATGGGGAGTGCGCGAACGACCCCGGCGCAGGCGGCGCAGCTCGCCGGCGAACTCGGCCGGCTGTTCGACCAGATCCACACCGAACGCCTGGACATCGCCGGCCTGGATGGGCTGGTGCCGGACGACCTCGCCCGCCACTGGCAGGTGACACTGGAGTTCCTGCGGCCGATCGCCACGCAGTGGCAGGAGACGCTGCGGGCGGAGGGCTGCATCGATCCCGCCGACCGCCGCCGTCGTCTGCTGGAGGCGCAGGCGGCGGCGTGGCGCATGTCACCGCCGACGACACCGGTGATCGCCGCCGGCTCCACCGGCAGCCTGCCCGCCACCGCCGATCTCATGGCGGTGATCGCCGGCTTGCCGCAGGGGGCGGTGGTGCTTCCCGGCCTCGATACCGCGAGCGACGCGGCCACCTGGAAGGCGATCGACGTCGAAGCCGACGATCCGGCCTTCGCTTCGGCGCAGGCGCACCCGCAGTTCGGCCTCGCCCACCTGCTTCGCCGCCTGGGCGTCGAAAGGGCGAGCGTGCGGCCGTGGCCGGCGCCGGGCGTGGCCGATCCCCTGCCCGCCCGCGCGGACCTGCTGGCCCGGGCCCTGGCGCCCGCGTCATGCCCCCCGGCTGCGCCGATCGAGGCCGCCGATGCGCGCGCGTTCGCGGGTGTCACGCTCGTCGCCGCGGCGAGCCCGGAGGAAGAGGCGCGGACCATAGCATTGCTGATGCGTGGCGTGCTGGAGGCACCGGACCGGACGGCGGCGCTGGTGACGCCAGACCGGGCGCTGGCCCGCCGCGTCGCGGTCGAGCTGCACCGCTGGGATATCGCGGTCGACGACTCCGGCGGCCGGCCGCTGGCGGAGACGCCGCCGGCGGCGTTCCTGCGGCTGATCGCCCAGGCGGCGGCCGAGGCCCTGGCGCCGGTGCCGCTGCTGGCCGTGCTCGGCCATCCTCTGGCAGCCGGCGGGCGTGCGCCGGCGGCGTTCCGCTCGGCCGTTCGTGCTCTGGAGCTCAGGGCGTTGCGCGGCCTGCGGCCGGCACCGGGCATCGACGGTTTGCGCCGGGCCGCAAGCCGCAAGGACGGCGCGAACGACCGGGTACTGGTAATCGTCGATACGATCGAGGTGGCGTTGCATCCGCTCATCCGCCTGTTCGAGCAGCCTTCGGTCAGCCCCGCCGAGATCTTGGCGGCGCAGATCGCGGCGGCCGAAGCGCTCGCCGCCACCGACCAGCTCCCGGGTGCTGCAAGGCTCTGGGCCGGTGACGACGGCGAGGCGCTGGCCGGCTTCGCCGCCGAACTGGCGGAGGCACTGCGCCAGGACCAGCCGATGCCGCCTTCGGAGTGGCCGGAGCTGTTCGACGTGCTGCTCGCCGGCCGGGCGGTTCGCCCGCGCTGGGGCCGGCATCCCCGGCTCGCCATCTGGGGTCCGCTGGAAGCGCGACTGCAGCACGCTGACGTCACGATCCTCGGCGGCTTGAACGAGGAGAGCTGGCCGCCGCGCGCCCATCCGGGGCCGTGGATGAGCCGGCCGATGCTGGCGGCCTTCGGCCTGCCGCTGCCGGAACGGCGGATCGGGCTGTCGGCGCACGACTTCTGCCAGGGCTTCGCCGCCCCCGAGGTGTGGCTGACGCGGGCCGCTCGCCGCGAAGGGGCGCCGACCGTTCCCTGCCGCTGGCTGCTGCGCCTGCAGGTGCTGCTGCACGCGACCGCCTGGCCGCAGGAGAGTGCAGCCCGCGCCGCACCCTGGCTGCACTGGCAGCGGCTGCTGGACGCACCGGGAGACATCGCCCCAGTCTCGCCGCCCGCGCCCACGCCACCCCTGACCGCGCGGCCGCGGCAGCTCTCGGTGACGCAGATCGAGACCTGGATCCGCGATCCCTACGCCGTCTACGCCCGGCATGTCCTGAGGCTGCGGCCGCTGGAGCCGCTGGATGCCGAGCCGGAGGCGGCCGACTTCGGCACGTTCGTGCACACGGCGATCAACGCCTTCCTGCGAGACCCCTCGGGCGCGGACGAGGATGCGGCTGAGGCCTGCGCCCGCCTGCAGGAGCACGGCCGCCGGGCGTTCGGCGATCTGCTGGAGCGTCCCGCCGTCCGCGCCTTCTGGTGGCCGCGCTTTCAGCGCATCGCCCGCTGGTTCGTCATCAACGAGGCTTCGCGGCGCGACGGCCTGCTCAGCTCGTTCTCGGAAATCGAGGGACGGATGGAGATCACCGCCCCCGGCGGGCCGTTCCTTCTCACCGCCAAGGCCGACCGGATCGACCACTTGCTCGACGGCAGCCTCTGCGTCGTCGACTACAAGACGGGCGCTCCGCCCTCGGCGAAGGACGTCGAGACCGGCGGTGCGCCGCAACTGCCGCTGGAGGCGGCGATCGCCCGGGCCGGCGGCTTTCCCGGCATCCCGGCCGGCGTGTCGGTCTCGGCGATGGAGTATTGGCACCTGCCCGGGGACGAGGCGGGCGGAAGCTGCTGCCCGGCCGCGAAGAAAGCGGTGCCGGACGATCTCGCCCAGAACGCCGCCGAGAGGCTGGCGGCGCTGGTCGCCACCTTCGACGACCCGGCCACGCCCTACGCCGCGCTGCCGCGCCCGCACCTGGCACCCCGCTTCTCCGACTACGCGCACCTCGCCCGCGTCAAGGAATGGACCGCCGAGGCGGAGGGCGAAGGCTGATGGAAGCGACGATGCTCGCCGAGATCGACCCGGACGAGCCGCAGCGCGGTGCGGCCGATCCGCGCGCCTCGGTGTGGGTCGCCGCCTCGGCCGGCACCGGCAAGACCAAGGTGTTGAGCGACCGGGTGCTGCGACTGATGCTGAGCGGCACCGACCCCCGGCGCATCCTCTGCCTGACCTACACGCGCGCCGCCGCCGCCGAGATGGCGAACCGGATGACCGACCGGCTCGGCGGCTGGGCTGTCAGCGACGCCGCCGGCCTGCGCCGCGCGCTGCGTGAACTCCTCGGGCGCGATCCCAAGACGGAGGAATTGCTGCGGGCGCGCGCGCTGTTCGCCCGCGTGCTGGAAACGCCGGGCGGGCTCGGCATCCAAACCATTCACGCCTTCTGCCAGTCGCTGCTCGGCCGCTTCCCGCTGGAGGCGGACGTGGCGCCGCACGCCCGGGCGATGGACGAGCGCGACGCGGCGGACCTGCTGCAACGGGCGCTGTGGCGGCTGCTGGAGGATGCCGAGCGGTCGGGCGGACCGCTGGCGGACGCGCTGGCCGGCGTCACCCGGCACCTCGGGCAAATGCGTTTCGGCGAGATCGTCCACGAAATCTCCCGCCAGCCGGGCCGCTTCTTCGAGATGATCGCGGCACACGGCTCGGTCGAGGCGACGGCCGGGGCGGTGCGCACGCTGCTCGGCCTCGCCGACGGCGAGACGCCGGCCCGCATCATCGCCGGAGCCTGCGCCGACGACGGCTTCGATGCGGCAGGCCTGCGCCGTGCGGTGGCGGCCCTCCAGCGGGGAACGAAGGCGGAGAACGAACGCGGCGCGTCGATGGCGGCGTGGCTGGAGGTCGGCCCCGCCACCCGCGCCGACAGCTTCGACCGTTGGGCGGGGGCGTTCCTGACGCAGAAGGAGGAAATCCGCGCCGACCGGAACCTCGCGACCCAGGCCACCGAGAAGGCCGCGCCGGGCACGCTGGCGATCCTGCGCACCGAGGCCGAACGGCTGCTGTGCGTGCTGCCGCGCCGGCGCGCCGCGGTGACCGCCGAGGCGACCGAGGCGCTGCTGACCCTGGCCCACGCGCTGTTGCAGACCTACCAGCGCATGAAGCAGAGCCGCGCCCTGCTGGACTACGAGGACCTGATCGAAGGGGCGCTGCGGCTGCTGCGCGGCGCGGGTGCCGCCTGGGTATTGTACAAGCTGGACGGCGGGCTCGACCACCTGCTGATCGACGAGGCGCAGGACACGGCACCGGCGCAGTGGCGGATCATCCGCGAGCTGACCGCGGAATTCTTCGCCGGCGAAGGCGCGCGCCGGCTGCCGCGCACGGTGTTCGCCGTCGGCGACGTCAAGCAGTCGATCTTCAGCTTCCAGGGCGCGCAGCCGCTGGCCTTTCTGGAGAGCCGCGATCTCTATGCCGCGCGGGTGACGGCGGCCGGGCACGACTTCCGGCCGATCGAAATGAAGACGTCGTTCCGCTCGACCCGCGCGGTGTTGACCGCGGTCGACGCCACCTTCGCGCCTCCGGAGATGACGCACGCGATTGCGCTGGAGGCGCACTCGATTGTCCACCGGGCGTACCGCAAGCTGGACGGCGGCTCGGTCGAGGTCTGGCCGCCGCTCACGCCACGCGCGACGCCGCGGCCGCCGGCGTGGGACCCGCCGGTCGCACGCATCGAGACGGACGACCCGCAGAGCCGCCTCGCCCAGCTGATCGCGCTGCGCATCGCCCGCATGGTGAACGCGCCGGAACCGCTGCCGGCGAAGAGCCGGCCGATCCGCGCCGGCGACGTGATGGTGCTGGTGCGCCGGCGGACGGCGTTCGTCCCGGCGCTGATCCGCGCGCTGAAAGAGCATCGCGTGCCGGTGGCCGGCATCGACCGGATGCTGCTGACCGAGCAGCTGGCGGTGATGGACCTGCTGGCGCTCGCCCGCTTCGCCCTGCTCCCCGACGACGACCTGACGCTGGCGACAGTGTTGAAGGGGCCGCTCGCCGGCCTGGACGACGATGCGTTGTTCACGCTCGCGCATGGCCGCCCGGGGACGCTCTGGGAGTCGCTGCGTGCCGGTGCGACAGCGTCCGCGTCGCTCGGGTTCGCCTACGGTTTCCTCGCCGAGATGCTGGCGCTGGCGGACCGGGTGGCGCCGTTCGAGTTCTTCTCGCGCGCGCTCGGGCCGATGCCGCACGGGCCCGCCCTCGATACCGGCCGGCGCCGCTTGCTCTCCCGCCTGGGCCGCGACGCCGACGATCCGATCGCCGAACTGCTGGAACTGGCGCTGGCCTACGAGCGGACGCATCCGCCGTCGTTGCAGGGGTTCGTCTTCTGGCTCGAGCGGGCGGACGTGGAGATCAAGCGCGATCCCGAGACCAGCGGCGCGGATGCGGTCCGGGTGATGACGGTGCACGGCGCCAAGGGATTGCAGGCGCCCATCGTTTTCCTCCCCGACAGCTGCCAGGTGCCGCCGCCGCGCTCGCCACTGCTCTGGCCCAAGGACCCGCAGGGTCGCGAAGTGCTGCTGTGGCCGCCACGCAGCAGCTATCGCGAAGGCGTCGCCGAGGAGGAGTTGCAGCGGGTGCGCCGGGCAGAGCAGCAGGAACACATGCGCCTGCTGTACGTGGCGATGACGCGCGCCGCCGACCGGCTGATCGTCTGCGGCTGGCTGACGAAAAAACAGAAGGAGCCGGACGAGGAGAGCTGGCACCGGCTGATCCGCGACGGTCTCCTGCGTGACGGCCCCCGCACCGGCGTGGTCGCCGAGGACGATCCGTTTCTCGCGGGTCAATGGGCGCTCGCCGACGGCGCCGAAGTCCTTCGCGTCACCTGCCCGCAGGAGACGGCCGCAGCGCCGGGCGCCGCCGCACCTGCACTTCCACTGCCGCCGCTGCCGGATTGGGCGCGCCACCCCGCGCCCGACGAACCGCCGCCGGCGCGGCCGCTGCGGCCATCGTTGCCCGAGGACGCGCAGGCGCCGCCGCCCGTCTCGCCGGCCAGTGCCGCCCACCGCTTCCGTCGCGGCCGGCTGATCCACCGGCTGCTGCAGGAACTGCCGGAGCTGCCGGAAGCCGCCCGCGCCACGGCCGCCGTGCAGTGGCTGGCCAGGCCGACCCACGGCCTCTCGCCCGACGAGCAGGCGGAGATCGCGGCGGAGGTGGCCGCCGTGCTGCGCGATCCGGAACTGGCCCCGCTGTTCGGCCCGGACGGGCGGGCGGAGGTGCCGCTCGCGGGTTCGATCGACGGCCGCCCGGTGGTGGGCCAGGTCGACCGGCTGCTGGTGAGCGCGGAGACGGTGACGATCCTCGACTTCAAATCCGACCGCCCGGCACCCCGCTCGGCCGCGGGCGTGCACCCGGCCTACCTCCGGCAAATGGCGGCATACCGGGCGTTGCTGCGCCGCGTCTACCCCGGCCGGCGGGTGCTCTGCGTGCTATTGTGGACGGAACGGCCGACGGCGATGGCTCTCGATGACCGTGACCTCGACCGGTGGGCACCTTGACCGTTGTGGGAGCCGTCCATACATTGCGCCGCGAGTGACGCCCCAGGCGGCCGCTCGGATCTACCGGGATTTTTCACTCCAGGCCGCGAACGGGGAAGTTCATGCCGAAGACCATCACCGACGAGTCCTTCAGCGCCGATGTGCTCAAGGCGGACAAGCCCGTGCTCGTCGATTTCTGGGCGGAATGGTGCGGGCCGTGCAAGCAGATCGCCCCGTCGCTCGAGGCGCTCGACACCGAATTCGGCGAGCGGGTGACGGTGGTGAAACTCAACATCGACGAAAACCCGATGACGCCGTCGAAGTACGGCGTGCGCGGCATCCCGACGCTGATGCTGTTCAAGGACGGGCAGGTCGCGGCCACCCGCATCGGCGCTCTCGCCAAGGGCAAGCTGTTCGAGTGGGTCGAATCCGTCCTCTGACGGCGGCCCGCGTCTCGCTCTACCGCTCCTCGCCGGTCGAGTGGCGGGGAATCGTCACGTCGCGATGCACGTAGACGCACATCACCAGCCCGAATCCGAGCATCAGCGAGACGATGGCGGTGCCGCCGTATGAGACCAGCGGCAGCGGCACGCCGACGACCGGCACGAGTCCCATCACCATCGCCATGTTGATGAACAGATAAAGGAAGAAGGTGGCGGTGATGCCGATCGCCGTCAGCCGGCCGAACTGGCTGCGCGCCGACATGGCGATGGCGATGCAGTAGCCGAGGATGATCGCATAAAGGGCGAGCATCCCGAGCGAGCCGACCAGGCCGAACTCCTCCGCCAGCATCGTGAAGATGAAGTCGGTCTGCTTCTCCGGCAGGAAGTTCAGGTGGCTCTGCGTCCCCTGCAGAAAGCCCTTGCCGAGCACGCCGCCCGAGCCCAGCGCGATCTTCGATTGCAGGATGTGATAGCCGGAGCCGAGAGGGTCGCTCTCCGGGTCGAGGAATGTCAGCACGCGCTTGCGCTGATAGTCGTGCAACAGTCCCCAGGCCACCGGCAGCGCGGCGCCGCCGGCGGCGCCGACGACGACGAACATCCACAGCCGGACACCGGCGGCGAAGAAGACGACGGCGCCGCCGATCATCAGCATCATCGCCGTGCCCAGGTCGGGCTGCTTGAGCACCAGGGCGACTGGCACGACGATCATCACCGCCGGCAGCGCGAGGCGCCACGGCCGGCCGACGTCGTCGCTGCCGAGGCCGTGGAAATAGCGGGCGAGCGCCAGGACCAGCGCGATCTTCATCACCTCCGACGGCTGCAGATTGATGATTCCGAGGTCGATCCACCGCTGCGCGCCCATGCCGATCACGCCCGCGAAGTCGACCACCACCAGCAGCAGCAACGAGACGAAGTAGATCGGATACGCCCAGCGCAGCCACAGTCGGATGTCGGAGACGGCGACCACCACCAGGATGCCGAGCGCCACGATGAAGCGGACGAGCTGCCGGATCGCCCACGGCTCCATGTCGCCTCCCGCCGCCGAGTACAGCATGGCGATGCCGACGCCGGAGACGGCGCAGACGGCGAGGATGAACAGCCAGCGGATCTGCAGCAGCTTGTCGGCGATGGAGGGTCCGCTGCGGGGGAAGGCGTGCCAGCGCATGGCAGCTCAGCCGTCGCGCCGAGGATCGCCGGGAGAGTCCGCCGGGCGTCCGGTGGCGAGCCGCGTCGCTTCGATCTTCTGCGCCGCGAGCAGCACGTCACGCGCCACCGGCGCCGCCGCCTTCGAGCCGGCGCCACCGTGTTCGATGACGACGGCGCAGGCGTAGCGCGGCCGCTCCACCGGTGCGTAGCCGATGAACAGCGCGTGGTCGCGCCGCTCCCAGGGCAGGTGCTCGTTTTTGATCACGCCTGCGTCCCGTTCGGCGCGCGAGATGCGTCGGACCTGCGAGGTCCCGGTCTTGCCGGCCATCGCGAGGCCGGGCTCACGGATCGCCGCCCGCTTCGCCGTGCCGTTGGCCGCGTTGACGACGCCGTTCATGCCGTCCCGGACAAAGCGGAGGTGGGCGGGATCGAGGCCGAGGTCGACCGCCTTCGCGCGCACGCCCACGCCCTCGGCGAGGCCGGCGTCGCGCACGACCCGGGGCATCACCGCGCGACCGCCGTTGGCGATGCGAGCGGTCATGACGGCCAGTTGCAGCGGCGTCGCCAGGACATACCCCTGACCGATGCCGGTGATGACGGTTTCCCCCATCGACCAGCCGGTGCCGAACACCGACTGCTTCCAGTCCCGCGTCGGCAGCAGCCCCGGGCGTTCGTGGGGCAAATCGATGCCGAGCGGCATGCCGAGGCCGAGCCGCTTGCCCATCGCCGCGATCTTCTCGACGCCGGCGCGCCGCGCCACCTCGTAGAAATAGCAGTCGCAGGACTGGATCAGCGCTTCGCGCAGGCTGACCGTCCCGTGCCCGCCACGCTTCCAGCAGTGGAACCGGGCGTTGCCGAGTTGCAGCGCTCCGGAGCAGAATACGCCGGTGCCGGCGTCGATCACGCCTTTCTCCAGGCCCGCCAGCGCGACCACCGGCTTGAACGTCGAGCCGGGAGCGTACTGCCCGGCGATCGCCTTGTTGATCAGGGGCGCCTTCGGGTTGGAGGTCAGCGATTTCCATTCGGCGGAGGTGAGCCCGCGGTTGAACGCCGAGGGGTCGTAGCCGGGTGTCGAGGCCATCGCCAGGACTTCGCCGCTGGCGACGTCGAGCACGACCACGGCGCCGCTCTCCTCGCCGAGACGCTGCGCCGCCAGTTGCTGGAGTTCGAGGTCGATGCCGAGCGCGAGGTCGGCGCCCGATCCCCCCTCTCGACGATCGAGTTCGCGGATGACGCGGCCGACCGCGTTCACCTCGACTTCGGAACTGCCGCCGACGCCGCGCAACGGACCCTCGTAACGTTTCTCGATTCCCGCCTTGCCGATGCGGAACCCCGGCAGCACCAGCAGCGGATCGCCTTTCGCCGCCTCGGCCTCCGAAGCCGGACCGACGTAGCCCAGCACGTGCGACAGCAGTGCGCCGTAGGGATACTCGCGGCTCTGCCCCTCCTCGACGGCGACGCCCGGTAGATCGAGCGAGTTCACCTCGATTCGCGCCACGTCCTCCCATCCCAGGTCGTCGCGGACGGTCACCGGAACGAAGCGCCGCTGGCGGCCGACTTCGCGCAACACCCGCTTGCGATCGCCATCCCCGAGCGGCACCAGAGATCCCAGGGAGGTCAGTGTCCCCTCGATGTCGCCCGCCTCCTCGGCGACGACGACGACGCGGAAATCCTGGCGATTGACGGCGAGCGGCCGGCCTGTCCGGTCGAGAATGCGGCCGCGGACGGGCGCCAGCAGCCGGAGATTGACACGATTGTCCTCGGCCAGCGTGGTGTATCGCTCGGCCTCGACCACCTGCAGGTAATAGAGACGCCCGGCCAGCACGGTGAGGAGAACCGCCTTGCCGCCGGCCAGCAGCAGCGCGCGGCGGGTGAACTGCTTCTGGCGGTCGAGGTCGCGGCCCATCGCGGCTACGCCTGCTCGAGCAGCGAGAGCTGGCAACGCAGCAGCACCCACGAGACGAGCGGGAAGGTGCCGATGGTCGTCAGTGCCTGGAAAAGACTCTTCTCCGGCGTGACCAGCGTTCCGTACCAGGCGCAGACGATCAGCCATTGCAGCAACAGCGCGATGCCGGCGACGACGGCGAAGCCGAGCCAGACCACCCCGAACGACTTGCCGATGAAGAACGCGCGCTGCGTATCGACGGCGGCGTGGACACAGACGAGAACACCGGCGCCGACACCGAGCGGCAGGCCGCACAGAACATCCTGCAACAGCCCGATGAAGAACACGCAGACGGCGGGCATCAGGTCCGGACGGTACAGGGTCCAGTAGAATACGGCGATCAGCGGCAGCGAGGGTGCGACCGCCTGCAGCGCCTGCGCATGCAGCGGCACCGCGCCGGTCAGCAGCAGCAGGAACGTCAGCGCGCACGGAACCATCTGCCGGGCCACGGTGTCCAATCGGCGCCAGACCGTGCGCTTCATCGTGCCCCGGTCGCCTGGCCGGGACTGGACGGCACGGCTTTCGGCGGACCTGGAAGCTCGTTGTGCGCCGTCGGCCGGTTCGCCAGCGGATCGTCGTAGTCCGCGAGGCGGACATATTCGAGACGATCGCGGTCGACATTGGGCACGACGGTGATGCGCTGGTCCTCGACGCTGCCGACCACACCGACCGGCAGGCCTGGAGGAAAGCCGCCGGCGATCCCTGACGTCACCACCGTGTCGCCGACGGTGATCGGCTCGCCGGGGACCACGTGCACCAGCTTCGGCCGCCCGCTGTTGTCGCCGGCGAGGATCGCGCGAACCCTGGAGGTACCGACGAATACCGGCACGCGCGAGTTCAGGTCGGTGAGCAGCAGCACACGCGCCGACCGCTGCGAGACGCCGACGATGCGGCCGGCCAGTCCTTCGCCGGTCAGGACGATCTGCCCCTTCTCGACGCCGGCGGCGGTGCCGGCATTGACCAGCACGCTCTGCGCGAAGGCGCCGGTCGAATCGGCGACGACGCGAGCGGCCCGATAGGTCGCGCCGGGCTCCGGGACGAAGTTCAACAGCTGGCGTAGCCCGGCGTTCTCCGCCTCCAGCCGTCGCGCGGCCGATTGCCAGCGAAGCAGCCGGTCGCGCTCCTCACGCAATCGCGCGTTCTCTTCCGTCACGTCCGTCCAGCGGCCCACGCGATCCAGCCCGGCGGCGACGCCGTCGACCGGCTGCGACAGCCGTTCGAGAATCGGCACCACGGCGTCGCCCACCTGCAGGCGAACACGCTCGACCAGCACCGCGTCCGCCTTGCCGAGCAGGATCAGGCCGCCGGCCAAAACCACCAGCACCCCGTATACCAGCCACTGAACGAGCGACTTGAATGCCGCGGGCATGCTCGTCTCGCCTCAGGTGCCGATCACGCACCGATATTCGCTACAGGATCGCAGCGACCGCTCGGCACCGCAAAGACATCAGAAAACAAAGTTACCGGAACGAGGGCCGAAAAGCAAAGTCGCCAACTCAGTACATCGCGCTCAGAACATTGCGCATTCTCTTCATCTCTTCCAACACCCGGCCGGTGCCGAGGGCGACACAGGACAACGGATCGTCGGCGATCGTCACCGGCAGGCCGGTCGCGTGCCGCAGCACGTAGTCGATGTTGGCCAGCAACGAGCCACCGCCGGTCAGGACGATCCCCTTGTCGACGATGTCGGCGGCGAGTTCCGGCGCGGTGTGCTCGAGCGCGACCTTGACCGCGTCGATGATGGCGCCGACCGGTTCCGCCAGGCTCTCGGCAATCTGCCGCTCGCTGATGACGAGTTCCTTCGGCACGCCGTGCATCAGGTCGCGGCCCTTGATCTCCATCGTCCGCCCGTCCCCGTCCTCGGGCGGACAGGCGGAGCCGATCTCCTCCTTGATGCGCTCGGCCGAAGCCTCGCCGATCAGCAGGTTGTGGTTGCGGCGGATGTAGGCGATCACCGCCTCGTCCATCTTGTCGCCACCGACGCGGATGCTCTTGGCGTACACGATGCCGCCCAGCGACAGCACCGCCACCTCGGTGGTGCCGCCGCCGATGTCGACCACCATCGAGCCGGTGGGCTCGGTGACCGGCAACCCGGCGCCGATCGCCGCCGCCATCGGTTCCTCGATGAGGTAGACGCGCCGCGCGCCCGCCTGCTCCGCCGACTCCTGGATCGCCCGGCGCTCGACCGCGGTGGAGCCGGACGGGACACAGACGATCACCAGCGGGCTGGCGAAGCTCCGCCGGTTGTGCACCTTGCGGATGAAGTACTTGATCATCTCCTCGGCGACTTCGAAGTCGGCGATGACGCCGTCCCGCAGCGGCCGGATCGCCTGGATGTTGCCGGGTGTGCGCCCCAGCATCAGTTTCGCCTCCTCGCCGACGGCGAGAACCTGCTTGCGGCCCTTGTACTCGACGATGGCGACCACCGAGGGCTCGTTGAGGACGATACCCTTCCCCTTGACGTAGACGAGCGTGTTCGCCGTGCCGAGGTCGATCGCCATGTCGGCGGACAGGAATCCGAATAGCCGTGAGAACATCGCCCCTCGCTTGGATCGACGACCATACTCGCTGATTGATGGGGACGGGTGCCGGCAGATCCTCCGGCACCCATGCTACTCCCTGAAAACCGCCGGCAGAATGGTCGCTCTCGCGCCGGCAATCAAGCCGACAGGGCCGAGGGCGCCCGCTTCTCCCGCTTTACCAGAAGTTTGTTCAACGCGTTCAGATAGGCGTTCACCGAAGCGACGAGGGTGTCCGTATCCGCACCCTGGCCGTTCACCGTCCGCCCCGCCTCCTCCAGCCGCACGGTGACCTCGGCCTGCGCGTCGGTGCCGCCGGTCACGGCGTGCACCTGATACAGCTTGAGGCGCGCGTCGGTCTCGAACAGCCGCTTGATGCACCTGAAGGCGCAATCGACCGGGCCGTCGCCTTCGTCCTCGCAGGACCGACGCTCGCCGTCGACCTCGATTTCCAGCCGGCCGTGGGCCTTGCGCGTCCCGCAGGTGACCTCCAGGCTGACCAGCCGGATGCGATCGTGGGCGCGGACGAGCTCGTCGTCGACGAGAGCGATGATATCCTCGTCGAACACGTCCTTCTTGCGATCGGCCAGCTCCTTGAACCGGCTGAACGCGTCTTCGACGGCGTTGTCACCCAGCTCGTAGTTCAACTCGCGCAGTTTCTCGCGAAACGCGTGGCGGCCGGAATGCTTGCCCAGCACCAGCTTCGATTTCGACAGCCCGACCGATTCCGGCGTCATGATCTCGTAGGTGCCGGCGTGTTTCAGCATGCCGTCCTGGTGAATGCCCGATTCGTGGGCGAAGGCGTTGGCGCCGACGATCGCCTTGTTCGGCTGGACGACGAAGCCGGTGATCGCCGAGACCAGTCGCGACGCGCGCATGATGTTTTCGGTGCGGACGCCGGTGTGGAACGGCATCCGGTCGGCCCGCGTGCGCAGCGCCATGACGATCTCTTCCATCGCCGCGTTGCCCGCCCGCTCGCCCAGGCCGTTGATGGTGCACTCCACCTGCCGGGCACCGGCGGCGACGGCCGCCAGCGAGTTGGCGACAGCCAGCCCCAGGTCGTTGTGGCAATGCACCGACAGGATCGCCTTGTCGATGTTCGGCACGCGGCCCCGCAGCATGGTGATCAGCGCGCCGAACTCCTCGGGGATCGCATAGCCGACCGTATCCGGCACGTTGATGGTCCCGGCACCGGCGTCGATCGCGGCTTCGATGCAGCGGCACAGGAAGTCGTGGTCGCTGCGCGAGCCGTCCTCGCACGACCATTCGACGTCGTCGGTGAAGCGCCTGGCGTAGGCGACGCTGTCGATGATCCGCTCGTAGACCTGATCCGGCTCCAGCTGCAGCTTGAACTTCATGTGCAGCGGGCTGGTGGAGATGAAGGTGTGGATGCGGCCGCGCGGCGCCGGCGCGATCGCCTCGGCCACCCGTTCGATGTCGCCGCGGACGGCGCGGGCGAGGCCGCAGACCGTCGAGTTGTGCACCTTCTTGGCGATCTCGTGCACCGCCTCGAAATCGCCCGGCGACGAGATGGGAAAGCCCGCTTCGATCACGTCGACCCCCATCTCCTCGAGCACGAGGGCGATGCGGACCTTCTCTTCCAGGTTCATCGAGGCGCCCGGCGATTGTTCGCCGTCGCGCAGGGTGGTGTCGAAAATGGTAATCCGATCGGCGTCGGAGGGGGGGGTCATCGGCGTCGGTCCTTCCAGCATTAGGTATCACAAACCGGTTTCTATCCGTGCTCGTGTCCCCTGAATTCCGTCCTTCCACCGCCGCCATGACGGCCGAAGAGACGGTTCAGGGGCACCTAAGTCGGAGGGTGCCGCGACCGTCGACGAGGGCGATGCACGGGCGACCGCGGCCGTGGCGAAGCTCATTGGCCGGAACTGTCGCCGTCGTCGTCGCCACCGCTGTGAACTTCGTCCGCCTGCTCATCGTCTCCTGCCGCACCGACCGCGTGCCCCGCATCTTCGCTGGAGCGCACGCGGCGCCCGTCGGGCGGATGCCGTCTTTGAAGTAGAGACATGGGCGGTTCTCGCCTGTCAACAAGATTGTCCGGTCGCTTCGATCCTCCGTCGACGCCCCGGCCGATCCGGGATAGAGACGCGCATGCACACGCGAGATACTCCCGGCGGCGGCAAACGCCATGTCTGGCGACCGCTCGCGGACGCCGATGCGAACGCGGTGGCGGCGATCGCCGCCCAGATCCACCCGAGCCTCCCGGAACGCACGGCCGTGCTGGCGGAGAAGTGGCGGCTGTTCCCGCCCGGCTGCCGAACGCTGGTCGACGGCGAAGGCGGGACGGCGGGCTACACCCTGGCGCACCCCTGGACCCTGACCGCGCCGCCGGCGCTCGATCAATTCCTGCACCGACTGCCGGCGGCGGCCGACTGCCTGTTCATCCACGACGTGGCGCTGCTGCCGGAGGCGCGCGGCCGGGGTGCGGCCGCCCAGGTCATCGACCATGCCGTGGCGGTCGCCGTCGCCCACCGGCTGCCGGCTCTGGCCCTGATCGCCGCCTACGGGACGGAACGGCTCTGGCGGCGGTTCGGCTTCGTCGATGTCGGCGGCGCGGACCTGGCCCTGAAGATCGCCGCGTACGGCGCAGAGGCCCGTTACCTCACCCGAAGCGTGGGGTGACGGGCGGACGGCACGGCCGACGCGCCCGGTTTCCGTTCAGGTGCCGGCGATGCGGCGCAGGGGGGCCGGGCTCACGGTCCGCGCGCACCACCAGGCCTGCAGCGCCTCCGCATCCAGCGGCCGGCTGTAGAGGTAGCCCTGGCCCACGTGGCAGCCGTGCGCCTTCAGGAAGGCTTCCTGCTCGAACGTCTCGACTCCCTCGGCGATGACCTCGAGATTGAGGCTGCGGCCGAGCGCGATCACCGCCCGGGCGATCGCGGAATCGTCCGCCGAGCTGGCGACGCCGTCGACGAACGACCGGTCGATCTTCAGGGCATGCACGGGAAATCGCTTGAGGTACGTCAGCGACGAGTATCCGGTACCGAAATCGTCGATCGACAACCGAACACCCAGCTCGCGGAGTTGGCCGATCGTCTCGCCGATCACGTCGGTGCGCTCCATGACGGCTGTCTCGGTGATCTCCAGTTCGAGGACTTCACTCGGCAGATCGAACCTGGACAGCACGCCGCGGACGAAGCCGGCCAGGTCCGGCTTGCGCAACTGCACTGCGGAGATGTTGACGGCGATCGGCAGGAACGGCAGGCCGAGATCGGTCGAGCGGCGCGCCTGGGCACAAGCCTCGCGGATCACCCATTCGCCCAGCGGATTGATCAGCCCGGACGACTCCGCGGCCGGAATGAGCTCCACGCCGATTTGCACTTCGTCGTATTTCTCGGGAAGTCGCAGCAGCGCCTCGCAACCGACGACGACGCCACTGGTGAGATCGACCTTCGGCTGGTAGTGCAGGATGAAGTCGCCGCTGGCGAGAAGTTTGCGGATCAGCCGCTCGTTCTTCCGTCGCGCGTTGTCCCTGATCGTCAGTTCCGGCCGGAAGAAGCAGAACCCGTTGCCGTTGTCCGCCTTCGATTGATAGAGCGCGAGGTCGGCTTCACGCAGCAGATCGTCGGACGTCTTCCGCTCCGCTCCGCAGATGGCGATCCCGATGCTCGACGTGCCGGGAATGAATTGCCCGCCGAGATCGAACGGCACCTCGAAACACTCGAAAACTTTCCGCGCCAGGACTTCGACGCTTTCGCCGCCGCGCAGGTTGGTGGCGATGATCGCGAACTCGTCGCCGCCCAGTCGCGCGACCATATCGGTTCGGCGAATGGTGGCGGAGAGACGTCGCGCCACCTCGCGCAGCAGGGCGTCGCCGGCCGGGTGGCCGAAACGATCGTTGATCTGCTTGAACTCGTCGAGATCGAGGAGGAACAGCGCCGTGAGCATGCCGGTGCGTTGCGCCATCGCCAGGGCTTCCTGCAACCGCTCGCGAAAGATCGACCGATTGGCCAGACCCGTCAGATTGTCGAACCGCGCGAGGTAGGACAGTTGTTCATGAGCGTCCTGCAGGCGTTGCAGCATGCCGTTGAAGGCGATCGCCAGGCGCGCGATCTCGCGCGGGCCCGAAACCGCGAACCGATGCCCGAGAAATCCGCTGGAAACGATCTGCGTCGCCCCCCTTTCGAGGTCCTGCAGCGGGCGGGCAATTCTCCGACCAACGAGAGCGCTGGACAGCAGAGCCAGCATCACACCGGCGACGGCGGTGGCGCTGTAGACCGCGATCAACTGGCGAAGCGGCGCCTCCATGACGGCGCGAGGCACGCCGACTTCGATGTCGATCGAGACGAAGTCGGCGAACGCCCCCATCGCCACCGGCCTGCTCTCCAGGACTTCGTCGCCGTCGGCGAGTTCCGGGCCCTCGGGAAAGACGTCGACGAACGTGCGCGATCCGTCGGCGTCGCTCGTCACCGCGATCATCCGGGTCCGCAGCGCGAGCTCGGAGAAGGGCGTGTGGTCGTGCGTCGCCGCCTCGTGGTCGAACAAGGCGCGAAGTTCGACGCGATAGAGGAAGGCCCCTTCCGGTGACATCGTCCGGTAGTAGAAGATCGGCTCGGCGACCAGCAGGCTGGTCCCTCCGTCGTCTTCCTCCAGCCACGCCTGCCGCTGGCCGTCCTGCAGGACCGCCTTCGCCTGCGGCATACCCCGCAGCGTCAGATACGGTGAGCCGCTGACCCGGGTACCGGCGAAATCGACGAGCGCCATCTCCACCGAGTGGCCGTTGATCTCTCGGAAATCCTGGAGAAACGGCTCCAGGTAGGAGGTGCGCGCCATGCTGTCCATCAAGGCGTTGGTGAGCACCGTGTTGCGGCCGAGGCCCGAGAGCATCGCTGTCATCGACTGGAGATCGGAGCCGAACTGCTTGGCGAGGTGCGACGCACGGTGCTGCAGGCTCTCCTGCGCCTGCTCGACCAATTCCTCACGCATCACCCGGTAGGAGATCACCCCGGCCACGGCGATGGCGAGCATCACCAGGCCGGCGGCGGCGAGGCCGATGCTGCGGGAGAACGGCATCGAGCCGGTTCCGGTCGTCGCCTGCTGGGCAGTGGACAGCCCCTGCATGTCCGAACCCCCTGCCGATCGGCTCAACCCGCGTCGTCGATCGGCCGGATCGTGCCATCCGCGGCATAGCGCGCCATGAAGATATCCTCCGGCCTCAGCGCCTCGTGCCGGCTCGGGGTGAACGGTCGCTCGAAGGTCTTCACCAGGCCGTCGTAGTTCCGCACCTGTTCGAGCGCGTCGCGGACCGCCCTGCGATCGGTGCCGCCGGCCAAGGTGACGGCGCGGGCGAGGATGTGCGTCAGATCGTAGGCATGGGCGACGCCGACCGGCGACTCGATCGCCTCGATCGCCGTCACGCCGTAGAGGCTCCGCACTCCGTCCAGGACGCGGGCCGCGCTCGCCGGGTCGGCGCGGAAGAAGCTGAAGTCCTGCGCCACCGTGAAGTCGACGCGCTCGAGGTTGGAGCCGACCAGCGGTGCGAACTTGCCGCCGGTCACGCCCCAGTGGCTGACGATCGGCAGCCGCTCCTGCGCCGGCAACCTGCCCATCTCGTTGACCAACGTCACCGCCTCCGCATCGTTGGCGATGAAGACGATGGAACGCGCGCCGGCGCCGCGCAGCGCCTGATACTTGCCGATCATGGTCTGGTCGCCCCAGTTGAACCATTCGGTCGCCACCGAGCGCGGCAGCGGGTTGGACTCGCCATACCGCTGCATCGCCTCGAACGACCCTCGGCCCCAGGCGGTGTTCGGCGCGAGCATGCCGACTTCGCGGCAGCAGGTGGCCGCCGCGTGTTTCATCAGCGCGGGCACCACCCAGCTGTCGCGCAGGGAGAGGCGGAAGGCGTAGTTCGGATTCGCGCCGTTGTCGATCAGGCGATCGGCGGCGGACCACGGCAGCAGCAGGGGTATGCCTTGTTCCTGCACGACAGGCAGGCATTCGACGACGGCCGGGCTGAAGCGTCCGCCCATCACCGCGACCAGATCGGGCATCGCCGAGAGATCGCGGACGTTCTGGATGGCGCGGGCGGAGACGGAGCGGTTGTCGGTCACCACCAGTTCCAGCGGTCGTCCGAGGACGCCACCCGATCGGTTGATCTCGGCGATGGCGACGCGGATGCCCTTCTCGATGGCCTGCGCCGATGTGCTGTTGATCAGGCCGAACTCGCCGTCGAAGCCGAGGCGGACCGGCCCGGATGACGCGGCACCCCGGGCGGGACGAAATCGCGCCGTGGCGAGGGCGATCCCAGCCAGTCCTGCGGCGAGGAAGGTGCGTCTGGCGATCGGAGTCCCAGGAGAGCCCATCGGCGCGTGTCCGTCAGTCGTTGCGGCGGGAGGTCCTTATGCTCGCATTGCCGAAGACGACACCTGGACGCCGTCTGTCGACAATCACGCCCTGGAGTGCGATCCCGCAGGCTTTCGAAACGGCTAACGGCTCTGCAGCCCTTTGCGAACGCACGTTGCCCCAAGCCCCCGATGAACCACGCGCGCACCACAGCCCGTGCGATCACTCGCCTTATGATTGCACAAATCCATGCCTCTGCCAAGTGCTGGTCGGCCGGCGCCGGTTCCGTTAGACAAGTGCCCCGGTTGCACTTCCAGGATACCCGCCCGCCATGCCCCGCTGGCTGATGCTGCCCGCCTACGCTGTGGCTCTGCTGCCGGCGCTCGTTTTCTGGTGGTGGCAGGGGGGCGCCGTCGACGTCGTCGATGCGCCGTCCGCGCGGGTGCCATGCGTCTCGTACGCGCCGTACCGCGCCGGGCAGTCGCCGCTCGACGACGCGTTGGTCATCCCGGAGGCGCAGATCGCCGAGGATCTCGACAGGCTCGCCGGGGTCACCGATTGCGTCCGGACCTATGCGCAGGTGCAGGGCCTGGACGCCGTTCCCCGGCTCGCGGCCGAGCGCGGGATCACGGTGATGCTCGGTGCCTGGATCGGCCGCGAGCGGGAGAAGAACGAGCGGGAGTTGGCGTCGGTGATCGCGCTGGCGCAGCGCTATCCGGAGACGGTGCGCGCCGTGATCGTCGGCAACGAGGTGCTGCTGCGGCAGGAGCAGCCGCCGGCCGAACTGGCGGCGATGATCGAACGCGTCCGCGCGGCAGTGCGCGTTCCGGTCACCTACGCCGACGTCTGGGAATTCTGGGAGCGGAACCCGGAGATCGCCGCCGCCGTCGACTTCGTCACCATCCACACCTTGCCATACTGGGAGGACGATCCGCGGCCGATCGAGGACGCGGTGCCGCACGTGCTGGAGACGTGGCGGCACATCCAGCGCCTGTTCCCGGGCGAGCCGGTGTTCATCGGCGAGGCGGGATGGCCGTCGGCCGGCCGGATGCGCGAGGGTGCCCGGCCGGGGATCGTCGAGCAGGCGCGGTTCGTTCGCGGCCTGATGGCGGTGGCGGCGCAGGAGGGGATCGGCCTCAACGTCATCGAGAGTTTCGACCAGCCGTGGAAGCGTCGCTTCGAAGGCACCGTGGGCGGCCACTGGGGCCTGATCGACGCCGATCGGCGTACCAAATTCGCGCTCGCCGGGCCGGTCTCCGCCGAGCCGAACTGGCGGCGACGCTTCGGCATCTCGGCGCTCACGGGTCTTCTCCTCCTGGTCGCCGCGATGTCGGCCTCCGCGGCGTCCGCCATTTCCCCCGCGCGCTGGGTCCTGGCGGCGCTGGCGGCCTCGGCGGCCGGCTCGCTGCTGACGGTCGGCGTCGACGACGGCCTCGCGTCGGCCCGCACCGCCTGGGACTGGCTGGTGCTGGCGATCCGCACCGCGAGCGGCGCCGCAGCCGCCGGCCTGGTGTTCGCCGCCATCCTGGGCGCCGACGGGTCCCGGCCGGTGCCGATCGCGGCGCTGGTCACGTGGCTGCGCGGATCGGGCCGGCCCGCCGCCGGTCGCGTGCACACAGCGCTGGGGCTTGTCCGGGCATTGGCGCTGTTCGGCTTCGCCGCGACCACGCTGTGTCTCGTCTTCGAGGGCCGCTACCGCGACTTTCCGGTCGCCCTGTACGCGGTTCCGGCCGGCGCGTTCCTCATGCTCGCATTGATGCGGCTGATCGACGAGGCGGAGATCCCCGGCCTGACCGACGCCGTCGCCGGGACCGACGGCGCGGGCGGAGCCTTCGCCGAGGAATGGCTGCTCGCGGTCACGGCTGTGGGAGGCGCGCTGATCGTCGTCGTCATGGAGGGGCCGGCCAATGTGCAGGCGCTGGGCTGGCTCGCCGTGGCCGGGGCGTTCCTCGCGGCGTTCGCGCTCGATGCTCGCGCCGTAGCCGGCCTCTATCGCCGCAGCAGCGCCAGGGATCCCAGCAGCAAGCCGCCGGCCGCAGGCTCCGCCGCATAGAGCACCAGCCCGCCGGCACCGCAGCCGAGCGCAAGCAGCGCCGCACGCCCGCAGCCGCGCCACAGCCCGAACGCGCCGGCGGCGAGCGCCACGAAGCCGAGCGCGCCCCAGCGCAGCGCCTCGATGCCGCCCTGACGCAGAGGGCACCACCACGGTGGCGAGGTGCTCTGGCAGGCCCAGGCCGGCTCGGGCGGTTCGATCGCGAAAATCCGAAGCGCGAACGCCACACCCATCGCCGCGGCGACGATCGATGCGGCGAGCAGCGCCCGGCGAAGGGCCGAGGGTCGGGCGGTCCGGGGCGCGTCTTTGGTTCTCATGGCGCGACCTTAACCACCCCCCTGTCGCACGTCAGCCGAAACCGCCGCCCGATCTGCCGCAGAGGTCGGACTTCGTCGGGCACGCCGCGTGGATGGCCGGGCTCGACCCGGCCATCCACGGCCGCTGCCAATCGACACGGGCCAACCGCGTGTCGGGCCGGCCGTAACCATACTTTAACCCACACCGTGCCAAGCTGCGCGACAGTCCCCGTGGTTGCCGAGGAGCGGAGCACCATGCGAACACCCCGGATCGATCAGGCCCGCGCCGCTGGACCGGCGCAGCGAAAGCGGCCGTCTCCCGCTACGAGCGGCCTGGACTTCGCTCGCTTTCTCTCCGCCGGCGCTGCCGATGCGACGGCGGCACCGATCGAGCTGCACGCGCCGAGCGCCCTGGATTCGCTGCTGGGGGTGCAGGAAGTCACCGACGACGGCGCGGGCGGCCGGCGTCGCGCTGCGGCCAAGTATGGATCATCGCTGCTGGACCGCCTGGACCGGCTGCGGCTGGAGATGCTCGAAGGCGGGGCGTCGGCCGCCTCCCTGGGCGCGCTCGCCCTGACACTGCGTGCAGACCGGCAGCGCTCCGAGGATCCCCAGCTGGACACGGTGCTCGACGAGATCGAGTTGCGCGCGGAAGTCGAAATGGCAAAACTGTCCCGCTCCGCCTGAGTTCCACCAGCGGCCCTCGCGACGGGCGGTGATCCGCCAGAGATTTCGCGCGTAATTCAATGGGTTGATCGCGGCCTGTCATGAAATTTCCGCTTGCGGTCGATGACCGCCGCTCATATATTCCGGCCCGGCCCGAGGGGAGGCAGCGCGTTCAATTGCGCACCACGATGATCATCAAGCTACCGCCTGATTATCGGCCGTCCGAGGGCGAGCCGTTCATGAACCCGCTCATGCTGGAATACTTCCGGCTGAAGCTGTTGCGCTGGCGCGACGAGTTGCTGGAGGAGGCGACCGAGACGCTGCATGCGCTGCAGGACGGCGGTTTCACCGAAGCGGATATCGCCGACCGCGCCTCGGCGGAAACCAACCGTGCGGTCGAGCTGCGCACACGGGACCGGGCGCGCAAGCTGATCAGCAAGATCGACGAGGCGCTGGTTCGCGTCGAGGCCGGGACCTACGGCTACTGCGAGGAGACGCACGAGCCGATCGGCATCTCCCGGCTGGAGGCGCGCCCCGTCGCCACCCTGAGCCTCGAGGCGCAGGAGCGGCACGAGCGGATGGAGAAGACCCACCGCGAGGAGTAGGCGGCCCGCCCCCGGCACCGCAGATCAGCCGGCGGACGAACGTGCCGTCTGTCCGAACAGGATTTCCCGGCTCTCGTCGTTGACCACCGGTGTCGCCGCCCACGGCTCCCCCTTCGCGTAGGCGCGGATGGTCGCCGGGCGGTTGCGGATCGCGTCGAACCAGCGGCGCAGGTCGGGGAAGTCGTCGAGCTGCTGCCGCTGCTTCTTCCACGGCACGATCCACGGGTAACACGCCATGTCGGCGATGCCGTACTCCTCGCCGGCGATGAAGGCGTGGCGCTGCAGGCGGCGGTCGAGCACGCCGTACAGCCTGTTGGTCTCGGCGACGTAGCGGCCGACGGCGTAGGGCAGTTGCTCCGGCGCGTACTGCACGAAATGGTGGTTCTGCCCCGCCATCGGCCCCAGCCCGCCCACCTGCCAGAACAGCCACTCCAGCGCCGTCTTGCGGCCTCGCAGGTCCTTGGCCAGGAATCGCCCGGTCTTCTCGGCGAGATACAGCAGGATGGCGCCGGACTCGAACACCGAGACCGCAGCACCGCCATCGGCCGGATCGTGGTCGATGATCGCCGGCATACGGTTGTTCGGGCTGATGGCGAGGAACCCGGGACGGAACTGCTCGCCCTTGGCGATGTCGACCGGAACGATCCGGTAGTCGAGCTCCGCCTCCTCCAGAAACATCGTGATCTTGTGGCCGTTCGGCGTCGGCCAGTAGTGCACGTCGATCATCGGCTGATCCTCGGTCTCACGATAACGCCTCGTGTTCGGAGATGGCGTCACCGTCCCGCCGATGAAAGCGCGATCGCGCGACGCTCCGCCGGACCGTCGCGAATCACTGAAACGTCGCTTGACCGTCCTCCGTCGGGATGGCGTATTTGCACCCCCGATAAGCAATCGCAGGGATCGCGGGGGATCGTCGATCCGCGGAAACGTCCACTCTCAGGGGAGGCGAAGGGACCATGCCGCTCGTCGTGCACGTCAAGCGCCCTGCCGGTTGGCAGGCGGGTATCCGCATCCACTATTGGGACACCACCCCGGCCGATCCGGCCACCACCTGGCCCGGTCTGCCGATGACGGCGGAGGCGAACGACTGGTTCGTCTATACCTTCCCTGCGGCGACCGCCGCCAGCATCGTCTTCCACGACGGCGCCGGCCGGCAGACCGGCAACCTGCGCCGCGAAACGGACGGCTGGTACTACACGAACAACACGTGGTATGCGCTCAATCCGGAGCGGCCGGCGATCCCGGTGATTCGCACGTCGCCGCCGGCGCGCCTCTACGACGCCCCGCAATCGGTGCGGCTGGAGAGCAGCAACGACGACGACGCCATCTGGTACACGACCGACGGCAGCGAGCCCTGGGATCGGGTGGCGAACGCGGCTTCGCCGGGCGCGCAACGCTACCGCCAACCGTTCACCATCTCCGTCACGACGACGATTCTCGCCGTCGGCGTCAATGCGCCGGGCGAGGTCGGCCAGACCCGCAGTTTCGCCTACACCATCGACCCGACCGCCGACCTGCAGCGCCCCGAGGTGACCGCCAGCCACCGCAACGGCACCTACGCCAGCGCCTTCGACGTCGTCTTCACCATCACCGACAACCGGCCGGCACCGGTATCCGTCTACTACACCACCGACGGCTCGGCCCCCACCACGGCATCCCCCGCCTACCTGACGCAGGGCACGCCCACCACCGGGCTGGTCGGGCTGCCGCTCACCATCGCCCAGCCGACGCAGGTCAAGCTGCTGATCATCGACGCCGCCGGCAACGAGACGCGGCGCAGCTTCTATTACAACGTCGGGCCGGTCGAGCCGCTGGGCGATTTCCGCGAGGAGACGATCTACTTCGTCATCACCACCCGCTTCTACGACGGCGATCCCTCCAACAACTTCTTCTGTCGCGACCGCATCCAGTTCGACGCCGACGGCAACCCGGTCGATCCCCACTGGCGCGGCGACTTCCGCGGCCTCATTCAGCGCCTGGATTACATCCGCGATCTCGGCTTCACCGCCATTTGGATCACGCCGCCGGTGGAGAACCGCTCCGGCCTCGACTACCACGGCTACCACGCCTACGACTGGACCCGCGTCGATCCGCGGCTGGAGAGCCCGGACGCCACCTACCAGGACCTGATCAACGAGGCGCACGCGCGCGGCCTGAAGATCGTCCAGGACGTGGTGGTCAACCATTCCTGCCAGTTCGGCATCCGCGATCGCGTGCACATCGATCACCTGCCGATCAAGTACTATGTCCCGCGCGGCAGCCAGCCGGGCCTGATCGACAACGGCCCTTACCAAGGCAGCCTCGGCAACTACGCCTGGCCGAACCGGGACGACATCGACAATCCGCTGGCGCCCGACTGGTATCGCGAGCGGCACGGCCGCGATCCCGAGGGCGTCGAGCCCCTGACCGATCCGCGCACCGGCCAGCAGGTCCCGTCGGCCGGCTACGATCCCAACCGCTTCTTCGGCATCGACGCCACCCGCCTCGATCCCACCTGGTACCACCAGGAAGGCTTCGTCATGGGCGGCGACTGGGAGGCGTGGCACCCGGTGCAGAACCGCAGCATCGCCGGCGACTGCATCGACCTGTTCACCCAGAACGAGACCGTCCGCGACTACCTGATCGAGTCGATCGGCCGTTACCTGGACATGGGCGTCGACGCGCTCCGCATCGATACTGTCCGCCACATCGACCGCGACGACCTGCTGGCGTACGTCGACGCCTGGAAGGCGCGCCGCCCGGGCCTGTTCGTCTTCGGCGAGAACTTCGTCCGCGGCACCGGCTGGGGCGACCTGTTCGGCGACGACAACGCGCCCTCGCAGATCCGGCCGTGGTGGTACACGCGGTTGACGCAGGACCCGCGCGATCCCAACGCCGGCGGCGATAGCGGCTTCTCGGTGCTCGACTTCGGCCTGTTCTCCACCTTCCGCGACAACGTCAGCCGTGGCCACTACGGCGGCGTCGGCGGCGTGCTGTCGCGCGACTGGGTCTACGGCGACGTCACCCAGCTGGTGATATTCCTGCAGAACCACGACGTCGGCCCCGACAACGACTTCCGCTTCCGCTTCCAGGGCGACGACTGGATGGCGGCGTGCGCCTACAACCTGCTGTGGACGATCCGCGGCATCCCCTGCCTCTACCAGGGTGAGGAGATCGCCTTCGCCCGCGGCGCGCCGCAGGACATCATCGGCAACAACGACACGCTGAACACCACCGGCCGCGCCTACTTCGGCGACCACCTGACCGACGAGCGACTGGCCGAAACGCAAGGCCACCCGCTCTACCGGCACATCCGCCGCCTCAACCAGATCCGGCGGGCTGTCCCGGCGCTGCAGAAGGCGTTCATGGCCAACGTCCACGAGTGGGGCTCCGGCGTCAGCTTCGTGCGCGACTGGAACGCAGGCGAAAGCTACGTCGTCGTCGGCCTCGCCATGGGCTCGGACCAGAACATCACCGTCGGCGGCATCCGCAACGGCCGGTACACCGACGCCGTCTCCGGCGGCGCCATCGACGTCGGCGGCGGCTCGATCAGCTTCCGGGTGCCGGCCAACTCGGCGGGCATCTGGGTGCTGAACGGGCCGGGACGGATCGGCGAGCCGGGGGTGTGGCTGCAGTAGCCGCACCGCCCCCCCGAGCTGCGAGAAGGAGAGAAAACATGATTAGGGAAAAGATGCTGGCCGCGGTGGTCGTCCTGCTGTCGGCGACCGGGGTAAATGCGCAGTCCAACTGCGACAAGCCGCGCAATGACTTCGACGGGCTTTACTGTTTGAACAAGGTGTACCTCGAGGCGGACAGAGAGCTGAACGA
>Ga0209573_1001782_pt1 | contig 30789 bp, 23 predicted proteins | sample TNRBio252014_DNA_FD_185870 | JGI IMG/M metagenome (GOLD analysis project Ga0209573, IMG submission 185870) | Wastewater treatment Type I Accumulibacter community from EBPR Bioreactor in Madison, WI, USA - TNR Reactor_6/25/2014_ DNA (SPAdes)... | ecosystem: Engineered > Bioreactor > EBPR >...
CTGGATGCCGGCGGCCGGCTCTTGCTGCCCGGGGGCATAGACCCGCACACGCACATGCAACTGCCCTTCATGGGCACGGTGGCCGCCGACGACTTCTTCGACGGGACCGCGGCGGGCCTGTCCGGTGGCACCACGAACATCATCGACTTCGTGATCCCCAACCCGCAGCAGCCGCTGATGGAGGCCTACCGGGACTGGCGGGGCTGGGCCGAGAAGGCCTGCGCCGACTACGGCTTCCACGTCGCCGTCACCTGGTGGGGCGAGCAGGTGCACGCCGACATGGGCACCCTGGTGCGCGACGAAGGCGTGAACAGCTTCAAGCACTTCATGGCCTACAAGAACGCCATCATGTGCGACGACGAGACGCTGGTGAACAGCTTCCGCCGCGCGCTGGAACTGGGCGCGATGCCGACCGTGCACGCCGAGAACGGCGAGCTCGTCTACCTGCTGCAGCAGGAGGTGGTCAAGATGGGCATCACCGGGCCCGAAGGCCACCCCCTGAGCCGGCCGCCGATGGTCGAGGGCGAGGCAGCCAACCGCGCGATCGCGATCGCCGACGTGATCGGCGTGCCCATCTACGTCGTCCACGTGAGCTGCATCGAGGCCGCCGAGGCGATCGCCCGCGCCCGCGCGCGCGGCCAGCGCGTCTATGGTGAAGTGCTGGCCGGTCACCTCGTGATCGACGACAGTGTCTACCGGGACGCCGACTGGGCCACTGCCGCCGCCTACGTGATGAGCCCGCCCTTCAGGCCCAAGGGGCACCAGGAATTCCTCTGGCGCGGCCTGCAGGCCGGCAGCCTGCACACCACGGCCACCGACCACTGCGTGTTCTGCGCACCGCAGAAGGCCATGGGCCGGCAGAGCTTCACGCAGATCCCCAACGGCTGCGGCGGCGTCGAGGATCGCATGCGCGTGGTCTGGGACGCCGGCGTCAACAGCGGCCGCCTGACACGCAGCGAGTTCGTCGCCGTGACCTCCGCCAACACGGCCAGGCTGTTCAACCTGTACCCGCGCAAGGGCTGCATCGTCGAAGGCGCCGATGCCGACATCGCGCTGTGGGACCCGCAGGCCCGCACCACCATCCGGCGCGCGACCCAGAAGAGCAAGGGCGACTTCAACATCTTCGAGGGACGCACCGTGAAGGGCGACGTGACGCACACCGTCTCGCAGGGGCGGGTCGTGTTCGCCGAGGGCGAGCTGAGGGTGACGCGGGGTGCCGGCCGCTACGTCAAGCGCCCGGCCTTCGGCGCCAACTTCACGGCTGCGGCCCTTCGTGCGCAGGACCTGGCGCCCGCCGCGGTGACCCGCGCTTGATCGCCCACCGGCCCCATTCCCCGCATCGGAGCTCGACATGGACATGAAGACCCGGGCCGACATCGGCAAGCTGCGCGTCGACGGCGATCGCCTGTGGGCCAGCCTGATGGCGCTGGCGCGCATCGGCGCCACGCCCAAGGGCGGCGTCTGCCGCCTGACCCTGACCGACCTGGACAAGCAGGGTCGCGACCTGGTGCTGGGCTGGGCGCGCGAGGCCGGCATGCAGGTCACCATCGACAGGATCGGCAACGGCTTCATGCGCCGCCCCGGGCGTGACAACTCGCTGCCACCGGTGATGACGGGCAGCCACATCGACACCCAGCCCACCGGCGGCAAGTTCGACGGCAACTACGGCGTGCTTGCCGGCCTGGAGGTGGTGCGCACGCTCAACGACCATGGCATCCAGACCGAGGCGCCGATCGAGGTCGCCTTCTGGACCAACGAGGAAGGCTCGCGCTTCGTCCCGGTGATGATGGGCTCGGGCGTGTTCGCCAAGGCGTTCACGCTCGAGCATGCCTACGCCGCCCGGGACACCGCCGGCAAGACGGTCCGGGAAGAGCTCGAGCGCATCGGCTACATCGGCGCACAGGAACCGGGTGATCACCCGATAGGCACCTACTTCGAGACCCACATCGAGCAGGGCCCGGTGCTCGAGGACAACGGCAAGACCATCGGCGTCGTCGGCGGCGTGCTGGGCATCCGCTGGTACGACTGCACGGTGACCGGCATGGAGGCGCATGCCGGCCCGACGCCCATGGCCCTGCGCAAGGATGCGCTGCAGGTCGCCACACGCGTCATGCAGGAAGTGGTGGCCTGCGCCGGCCGCCATGGGCCGCATGGCCGCGGCACCGTGGGCATGGTGCATGTGCACCCCAACAGCCGCAACGTGATCCCGGGCCGTGTCAAGTTCAGCATGGACTTGCGCAACGCCACCGATGCCCTGTGCGAGGCCATGGACGCCGACATCCGCGGCGTCGCCTCGCGCGTGGCTGCCGAGACCGGTCTTTCGATCGAGGTCGAGCTGGTGTCGCAGTACCCCGCGCAGCCCTTCCACCCCGACTGCATCGCCAGCGTCGCCGGCGCCGCGCAGCGGCTGGGCTATTCCAGCATGCCCTGCGTCAGCGGGGCCGGCCACGATGCGGTCTACATGGCCCGCCTGGCGCCGGCCGGCATGATCTTCATCCCCTGCAAGGACGGCATCAGCCACAACGAGATCGAGGACGCGCAGCCGGCGCACATCACCGCCGGCTGCAACGTGCTGCTGCACGCCATGCTCGAACGCGCCGGCGTCGCGGCGTGACGATGGCGGACCCGTCCCCCTGCGCCGTCGAAGCCCGCCAGCTCGGCCTGGTGTTCCAGACCGCCGACACGCCCGTGACGGCCTTGTCGGCGGTCGACCTCACGGTCGCACGCGGCGAGTTCGTCTCCTTCATCGGGCCCTCCGGCTGCGGCAAGACCACCCTGTTGCGCGTCATCGCCGACCTCGAGCAGTCGACCTCGGGCCGCATCCTGGTCAATGGCGTGAGCCCAGCCGAGGCCAGGCAGTCGCGCGCCTACGGTTACGTCTTCCAGGCCCCGGCGCTCTACCCCTGGCGCCGCGTGCTCGGCAACGTCATGCTGCCGCTGGAGATCATGGGCGTGCCGGCCGGCGAGCGCGCGGGCCGCGCCCGCCACCAGCTCGCCCTGGTGGGGCTGGAGGGCTTCGAGGGCAAGTTTCCCTGGCAGCTCTCGGGGGGCATGCAGCAGCGGGTGTCGATCGCCCGCGCGCTGGCCTTCGAGCCCAGGCTGCTGCTGATGGACGAACCCTTCGGGGCGCTCGACGAGATCACGCGCGACCACCTCAACGAGCAACTGCTGCGCCTGTGGGAGCGTACGGCCAAGACGGTGATCTTCGTCACCCACTCGATTGCCGAGGCGGTGTTCCTCTCGCAGCGAATCGTGGTCATGAGCCCGCGGCCGGGTCGCATCGTCGAGATCATCGACAACCCCCTGCCGGCCGCCGGGCGCACGCTCGACGCGCGCGACGGCGCGGAGTTCGTCGCCGTCGCGCACCGCGTGCGCGAGGCCTTGCGCGCCGGCCACTCCTATGACTGAGGACTGAGCGGGTGATGGGCAGGACCTGGCGCCGAATCGGTCCCGTCGCCACGCTGGTGCTGACGGGCCTGCTGGCCTGGTACGGGCTCGCGATCGGGCTCAATGCGCCCCAGGTCGGTGAACGCCTGGACGGCCTGGGGCAGCCCTGGGGGACGCCGGCGCTGGTCCTGGGCACCTGGGCCATGGAACGCCCCGTGCTGCCGGCGCCGCACCAGATCCTGCTCGAGTTCGCCGACAGCGTGTGGGGCCAGGCCCTCGACAGCCCGCGCAACCTGCTGTTCCATGCCTGGGTGACGCTGGAGTCGACACTGCTCGGCTTCGTGCTCGGCGTGCTGCTGGGCGTGGCACTGGCCGTCGGCGTCGTGCACCAGCGTGTGCTCGACCGCGGCCTGCTGCCCTGGATCATCGCCTCGCAGACCATCCCCATCCTCGCCATCGCGCCCATGGTGGTCGTCGTGCTGGGCTCCATGGGCTACCCGCCGCTGGTCAGCAAGGCGGTGATCTCGATGTACCTGTGCTTCTTCCCGGTCACCATCGGCATGGTCAAGGGCCTGCGCAGCCCCGACCCGCTGCAACTGGACCTGATGCGCACCTACAGCGCGGCACCCGCTCAGGTGCTGGGCAAGCTCAGGCTTCCGGCCGCCATGCCCTTCCTGTTCGCCAGTGCCAAGGTGGCGATCGCCGCCAGCCTGATCGGTGCCATCGTCGGCGAGCTGCCGACCGGCGCGCAGTCCGGCCTGGGGGCACGCCTGCTGCAGGGGTCGTACTTCGGCCAGACGGTGCAGATCTGGTCGGCGCTGCTCATGGCCTCGCTGCTGGGCGTCGTGCTGGTGGGCGCCGTCGGCATGGTCGAACGCGGCACGGCGCGCCTGATGGGTGTGCGGCCATGAGGCCTGCAGGGCACCTTCTGCTCGCCGTGGCCGCCCTCGTGTCGTGCGGGGGCTTGATGCTCGCCCACGCCTGGGATGGGGTCGCGGGCACATGGTTCTGGCTGGCGCTGCTGGCCTGGTGCGTGCTGCTGTGGCGCACCATGGACCGCTGCGCCCTGCAGTTCCAGGGCCGTTGGGGTCGCTGGCTGGCGCCCGCGCTGATGGGGCTAGGGGGCCTGTACCTGTGGCAGGTGCTGGTCGTCGGGCTGCAGGTGCCGCGCGTCCTGCTGCCCGCGCCGCATGCCGTGGCCGATGCGCTGGTGCGTCGCTGGGACGTGTTGTGGGCCGACTTCCTGCAGACCGCACTCTCGGTCGTCGTCGGCTGGGCGGCCGGGTCGGCCGCCGGCCTGGCGACGGCGGTGCTGGCCGACCGTTTCGACTTCCTGCGCCGCGGCCTGCTGCCACTGGCCTCGCTGGCCGGGGCGGTGCCCATCGTCGGCATCGCGCCCATCATGGTGATGTGGTTCGGCTTCGACTGGCAGAGCAAGGCCGCGGTCGCTGCCATCGTCACCTTCTTTCCCATGCTGGTCAACGCGCTGGCCGGGCTGGCCGCCGTCGACGCGATGCACCGCGACCTGATGCGCACCTATGCCGCCAGCCCGACGCAGACCCTGCTGGCCTTGCGGGCACCGAGCGCCCTGCCCTTCGTCTTCAATGCCCTCAAGATCAACTCGACGCTGGCGCTGATCTCGGCCATCGTGGCCGAGTTCTTCGGCTCGCCCATCGTCGGGCTGGGCTTTCGCATCAGCGCCGAGGTGGCCCGCATGAACGTCGACGTGGTGTGGGCCGCCATCGTCTTCGCGGCGGTCGCCGGGTCGGTGTTCTACGGACTGCTGGCGCTGGTCGAACGCACGTTGACCGGCTGGCACCCCTCTTTCAGGTCATGATGCATTCCCCGGCCCCGACCCGCAGCGTCGCCGCGCACCGCCACCGATGCGCCGCGGCCAGGGCCGCCACTGTCGACACCCCAGCTTCCCTTCCCCTCACCACAACCCCACAGGAGTGACACGCATGTCGCCGACGAGATCCCCCCTGAAGCTCCGCCCCTTGGGCCTGGCCGCCGCCCTGGTCCTGAGCGCCACCGGCGCCGCCGCGCAGGACAAGCTGACCCTGCAGCTCAAGTGGGTCACGCAGGCCCAGTTCGCCGGCTACTACGTGGCCAGGGACAAGGGCTTCTATAAGGACGCCGGTCTGGACGTGACCATCAAGGCCGGCGGCCCCGACATCAACCCCAGCCAGGTGATCGCCGGCGGCGGCGCCGATGTCATCGTCGACTGGATGCCCTCTGCCCTGGCCACGCGCGAGAAGGGCGTGCCCATCGTCAACATCGCGCAGGTCTTCCAGCGCTCGGGCATGCAGCTGACCTGCCGCAACGACAGCGGCGTCAAGACCCCGGCCGACTTCAAGGGCAAGACGCTCGGGGTCTGGTTCTTCGGCAACGAGTACCCCTTCCTGAGCTGGATGGACAAGCTGGGCCTGAAGACCACGGGCGGCGCCGACGGCGTCAAGGTCCTCAAGCAGGGCTTCAACGTCGACCCGCTGCTGCAGAAGCAGGCCGCCTGCATCAGCACCATGACCTACAACGAGTACTGGCAGCTCATCGACGCCGGCATGAAGCCCGAGCAGTTGACCGTCTTCAAGTACGAGGACCAGGGCGTGGCGACGCTGGAGGACGGCCTGTACGCCACCGAGAAGAGCCTCGCCGACCCGAAGACGGCCGACAAGCTCGCGCGCTTCGTCAAGGCCAGCATGAAGGGCTGGGACTACGCGGTCAAGAACCAGGACGAGGCGGTCAAGATCGTGCTGAAGAACGATGCTTCCGGCGCCCAGAAGGAAGGACACCAGAAGCGCATGATGGGCGAGATCGCCAAGCTCGTCGGCACCGGAAAGACCGGCCAGCTCGACATGAAGGCCTACGAGCGCACGGTGGACACCCTGATGAAGGGAAAGAGTGACCCGGTGATCACCAAGAAGCCCGCGGGCGCGGTCACCGACAAGGTGTTCCTGGCGGCGCAGAAGTAGCCGCCGCGCCGGACGCCGGCCTGTTGCAGGCGCCTGGCGCCGGCCCGGCGGGCTCGAGCAGGCGTTCGACGGCCACCATGGCCGGGTCGCGCCCGGCATGCCAGGCGTCGTAGGTCCAGGGCGCCGCGACGTCGGGCGCCAGGGAGGCGACGGCGATCGGCCGGCGAACCACGTTGCCGTGGCAGTCATGGTGGGCACGGCAGCCCTCGAGGTAGTCGTGCCGCTCGGTCGCCGGCAGGAACCGGATGCCGGTGTTCGCCAGCGCCACGACCTTGCCCTCGGCGAAGAACACCAGTCGGTCGCCGACCGCCTCGCCGACGATGCGGACCCGCTCCGGTGCAGCCTGTTTCAGGTAGCCGGCGAGCGAGATCGCGGCGCTGAAGGTCCAGGGGCTGGTCAGCACGACGATGCGGCCGGGCACCCTGCGCGGCAGGTCTTCGACGAAGTCGCGGGCCTTGGTGAGGTCGCCGCCGCCGTTCAGGCGCAGGTCCAGCACCAGGTGCGAGCGCGGGCGCGCTGCGAGCGCCTCGTGCACCTGGGCAAAGAAGTCCTGCAGCCGCTGCCCCGAGGCGTCGAAGGTCTGGCGAAGTTCGACCACCAGGGCATCGAGCCGGGCATCGTCGCGCCAGCGAAACCGTGACAAGGCGTCGCGCAGAGACCAAGGGGCGTCCGCGGCGCCGAGCGCCGTCAGCCAGCCGTCCTGCGCGGGGGTCACTTCGGGCAGCAGCAGCCGCTCCGTCGACGCGCGCGGCCGCGTCGCGGCGGGCTCCTCGGCAACCAGTCGCTGCTCGACCACCGCGCCGGTGGCCAGCTCGACCCGGTAGCGCGCCGACGCGGGGTGGGTGACCAGGCCCAGGGCATGAAGCATGTGCGGGCTCTCGAGCAGGGGCGGCGCCTGCCGGTCGCGCCTGGCCGCCACCCCGCCGACCAGTGCGTGTGCGGTCTGGCGCAGGCGTTCCAGCGGTATGTCGTCGATCGCCAGCAGCCGCCCTCCCAGCAGCCCCGCATGGGCCTGGCGGGCGCGCACGACATGGAACTGGCCCTCGAACACCGTCAGCCGGATCGGCACCCGGTTGCTCTGGTCGAGCAGCGGGCCGAGGAGCACAAGGCTGTGCCCGTTGTCCGCCAGCGCGGCGATGCGTGCCAGTTCGAGCCCGAGTTCCACCCGGTCCAGGGTGCCTGCGCGGGCCGTCAGGCCCTGCAGGCGGGACTCGGCCTCGCGCCGGGCCTCACCAGCCAGGGCGCGGTCACGGTCCAGGAAGGCGGTGCGGAACTGCGACAGGTCCTGCAGGAGGGCCTGGGCGTCGAGCGGCGGCGCCGCCACCGGCACGCCATGAAGGGCCGCCAGCCCCAGAGCGAACGCCCAGCGCAGCAGCAGCCGGCCCCGTCTGCGCCTTGACAACAACTCCTGGTTCATCGTCGATCACCTCGCCGTCGGCCGCGGTCCTGCCGCCCGCAGAGTCTGACAGGCGGCCGCCGCAGCGCAGCGCCGTTCATGCCTGCGCCTTGGCGTCTCGTCGCAAGATTGGATGCAGAACGCCCGTTCGCGCGCCTTTCACCGCACGCGCGAGCGCGCCGCACAGACTCAGTCCCGGACCCGCTCCCGACCGGCGCGGCGGATCGATCGCAGCAGCCACAGCGCGCCGCCGCACGCGCCGACGAAGCCAGCCAGCCCGAAGGCCGGCAAACCCCACAGCGTGGGCCCGCCACCGACGGTCATGACGATGGACGAGCCGACGATCAGGGCCGCGATGATCAAGGCCACCGACAGGCGGCTGGCGGCGCGGTCGAGCTGACCGCTGACGCGCTGCAGGTGGGCCACCTCGATGCCGACCTGCACATGGCCTCGACCGAGGTGCCGCAGCATCCGGCCCAGTTCGTGAGGCAGCCGGCCGAGCCCCCCGAACAGCTCGCGCGCGCCCTGCCAGCCTTTGCGCGCCAGGGCGTCGGGTTGCCAGCGCGCGTGCAGCGCCTGCCGCAGCAGGGGCTGCGCCTGCGCCGCCATGTGGAAGCCGGGGTCGAGCTGCCGACCCATGCTCTCGAGCGACACGAAGGACTTGATCAGCAGCGCCAGGTCCGCCGGCAGCGCCAGCCGGTGCTCGCGCAGCACACGGGTCACCTCGCCCATCATCTCGCCCAGGCGCAGGCCGGCCAGGGGCGTGCCGTGGTGCTGGTCGACGAAGGCCTCGATGTCGTCCTCGAGCTGGCTCAGGTCTGCACCGGGCGCGTTGCCGGTCCATGCCAGCAGCACGTCGGCCACCGCCTGCGGCTGGCGTTCGACCAGGCCCAGCAGCAGGTCGAGAAGTTCGTCGCGGCGCCGCGCCGAAAGCCGGCCGACCATTCCGAAGTCGATGAAGGCCAACCGGTTGCCGGGCAGGTAGAACACGTTGCCGGGGTGCGGGTCGGCGTGGAAGAAGCCGTCGACCACGATCATCTTCATGACCGCCTGGGCGCCTCGCTCGGCAAGCAACCGGGGGTCCAGCCCGGCGGCCGCGATGGCGGCCAGGTCGCCGCCGTGAACACCCTCGATGTAGTCCTGCACGTTGACCCGCTTGCCCGTCCAGGACCAGTGCACCCGCGGAATCTGCACATGCGGCAACGATGCCAGGTTGACGGCGATGCGTTCGGCGTTGCGGCACTCGGTCGCCAGGTCCAGTTCTCGCTGCAGCGAGCGCGCGAACTGCTGCACCAGCTGCCGTGGCCGGTAGGGCTGCAGCGAAGGCCACTCGCGCTCGGCCACCACGGCAGCGCGTTCGAGCAGCCGCAGGTCGGCGGCGATGATGTCCTCTATGCCCGGCCGGCGCACCTTGACGACCACCTCGGTGCCGTCATGCAGGCGTGCCCGGTGCACCTGCGCGATCGACGCCGCCGCCAGCGGCTCGGTGTCGAAGCGCGCGAACACCGCCTCGGGCTCGGCGCCGAGGTCCTGGACCAGCTGCGCCCGCAGCGCCTCGCCGGGAACCGGCGGCACATGGCTGTGCAGGCGCGAGAACTCGGCCACCCAGTCCGGGCCCAGCAGGTCGCCGCGACCGGCCAGGATCTGGCCCAGCTTGACAAAGGTCGGGCCCAGCTCCTCGAACGCCAGACGCACCTGCACCGGTGGCTCGAGCCGCGCCAGCTCGTCGGCCTGCGGGTGGTGAAGCACCTGCCCCGCACGCGCCAGCGCATCGGCAAGGCCGAGGCGCCGCACCAGGTCGCCCAGGCCGTGCCGAAGCAGGACGGCGGCGATCTCCTGCACACGGCCGAGGTCACGGGCAGTGGACAGCGCTTCGATCAGCATCCGCCGAGTATCGCGTGGCAAGCCGGCCGAGGACGGGCACGGCCGGCTGGCGCGGCCGGGCGACTACACTGCATGCGATGCTGGATGTTCATACAGATCGCGCAGGCTCGTTGCCCCCACGCCTGCCGCTGGACCCCGCCCAGCAGGCCGTCGTCGACCATGGCGACGGGCCGCTGCTGGTGGTGGCGGGGGCGGGGTCCGGCAAGACCCTGGCGCTGGCCTCGCGGGCCGCCCGCCTGCTGGCGCAGGGGACATCTCCGGAGCGGCTGCTGCTCATCACCTTCTCGCGCCGTGCCGCCGCCGAGCTGGGCCGTCGCAGCGGGCGACTGCTGCACGAGGCGCTCGGGCTGGGGCCGGGACAGTCACCGCCGGTCCTGCCCTGGTGTGGCACCTTCCATGGCATTGCCGCCCGTGTGCTTCTGGCGCAGGCCGGCAGCCTGGGCCTGGGCGCCGATGCCAGCGTGCTGGACCGCGGCGATGCACAGGACCTGCTGGAATGGTGCCGCACCCGCCTGGGCCTCCAGCAGGGCGAGCAGCGCTTTCCCCTGGCCGGCACCTGCCTGGCCATCCTGTCGCGCTGCGTCAATACCTGCCAGCCGCTGGCCGCCGTGCTCGAACGGCACTACCCCTGGTGCCGCCATGCCCAGGCCGGCCTGCAGCGGCTGTTCGCGTCCTACACCGAGGCCAAGCTGGACCAGCACCTGCTGGACTACGACGACCTGCTGTTGTACTGGCACCGCCTGCTGCAGGACCCGCAGGCGGCGCACGCACTGGCGGCGCGCTTCGATCATGTGCTGGTCGACGAGGTGCAGGACACCAACCGCCTGCAGGGCGACATCCTGAACGCGCTGCGGCCGCACGGCCGTGGCCTCACGCTGGTCGGTGATGACGCCCAGGCCATCTACGGGTTTCGCGGCGCCGACGTGCGGCAGATGCTGAGCTTTCCCGCCTCGTTCGACCCGCCGGCCCGCGTGCTGCGGCTGGAGCGCAGCTTCCGCAGCACGCAGCCCCTGCTGGAAGCCGCCAACGCCGTCATCGCGCAGGCCGCCGAGCGCTTCGCCAAGACGCTCTGGAGCGACCGCCCTTCGGCCGCCCGCGCCCAGCTGGTGAATGTCGAAGACGATGCGGCGCAGGCCCGCTGGGTGGCCGACCAGGTGCTGCGCCACCGCGAAGACGGCATCCGCCTGCAGCGTCAGGCGGTGCTTTTCCGCACCGCCAGCCACAGCACCGCGCTCGAGTTCGAGCTATCGCGGCGGCGCATCCCGTTCGTCAAGTTCGGCGGCTTGCGTTTCCTCGAAGCCGCCCATGTCAAGGACCTGCTGGCCGTGCTGCGCTGGGCCCACAACCCGCGCCACCGCCTGGCCGCCTACCGCACGGCAAGGCTGGTGCCGGGCATCGGCGCAGTGGCGGCGCAGCGCCTGGTCGACCTGAGTGGCGACGCCGACGACCCTGGCCAGGCGTTGCAGGCCTGGGCGGCCCCGCCGCGCGCCGCAGGCCACTGGCAGCGCCTGCTCGACCTGCTGGCTGCGGTTCGCACGGGCGCGACGGGCTGGCCGCAGGACATCGACGCCGCGCTGGACTGGCTGCGCCCGCTGCTGCCCCTGCGCTACGAGGACGCCACGGTGCGCCTCGGCGATCTGCAGCAGCTGGCGCACCTGGCGCGCGGCCATGGCAGCCGCCAGGCCTTCCTCACCGACCTCGCGCTCGACCCGCCGGAGGCCAGCGGCAACGAGGCCGGCCCGCCGGAACTCGACGAAGACTGGCTGGTGCTGTCGACGCTGCACTCGGCCAAGGGACAGGAGTGGACCGCGGTGCAGATCCTCAACGTCGTCGACGGCTGCATCCCGTCCGACCTGGCGACCGGGCACCCCGACGAGATCGAGGAAGAACGCCGCCTGCTGTACGTGGGCATGACGCGCGCCCGCGACCACCTGCACCTGCTGGTGCCACAGCGCTTCCATGTCACCGCGCAGCCGGCCCTGGGACCGCGGCACCTCTACGCGCCGCGCTCGCGCTTCATCCCGGAGTCGATCGAAGCGCTGTTCGAGCCGCTGCGGCCGGCGGCCCCCGACCCGGCGCCGCTGGTGGAGCCGGTGCTGCCCGGCGAAGGCCATGCCAGGCGCCCGGTCGAACCGGTTGCCCAGCAGGCCGCCCCAGGCCGCCTGGAGACGGACGGACCCGTCGATCTCGCACGCTGGGCCCGTGGCCTGTGGTCGGGGTGACACGATTCGAACGTGCGACCCACTGCTCCCAAAGCAGTTGCGCTACCAGGCTGCGCTACACCCCGAAGGCCGGGATTGTACGAGCCCGCTCAGCACGAGGGTGCGGGCAAAGCCAGCTGGCGCGCGACCTCGAGGCACTGCCGGATGTGCTGCTCGCAGACAAAGCGCAGCGCCGAGTAGGTCAGCGCCGCCGACACCGCCTGCCCGGCAAGCGGAACGAACTTGGCCGCCTGCTGCGTGCTCAGCCGTACGCCGACCATCTTCAAGAGCATCACCACCAGGTCGCGCGTCACGACCTTGCCGATCAGCATGCCGCCACCGGCGCTGATGGCCTTGTAGACCACGATGCGGCGGTCAGGCGCCAGGCGCTCGATCTGTGCCGGGCTGAGACCGAACGCGGCATTGATGCGGGGCAGCAACTCGACCAGCAGCCCGACGTCGGTCACCCAGTCCAGCCCGGGCAGCGGCACCATGGCCACACCAGCGGCGAGCAAGGCGCGCTGCCGCACCATCTGCCGGCAGCGACTTGCCACACCCTGCAGGTCCTGCGCCTGGCCGTCGTCGACGACTTCCCAGGCGCCCTGCGCGGGGGTCGATCGGCCCGCTGTCGGGGCGCTGTCGCTTGCTGCACGGTCGGGCATGGCCAGGGGGCGGGTCGAGTTCAGCGTGCGGCCTGCGGCATCACCACGATGCCGTCTGCGTCAGCGTATAGCCATTCGCCGGGCCGCACCAGTGTCCCTTGCAGCGCCACGGGCTCGTCGCGCAGCCCCTGGCCGCGGCGGTCGGTCGGCATCGGCACGAGGGCGAGTGCGCGGATGCCGATGTCGATGGCCGCGAGCTCGTCGACATCGCGCACCGCGCCATCGACCACCAGGCCGGACCAGCCGTTGCGTGCCGCGGCGAGCGCCAGATTGCCCCCCACAAGTGCCCGCCGCATCGAGCCGCCGCCGTCGACCACCAGCACGCGGCCTTCCCCGGCGGACTCCACGGCCGCCTTGACCTGCGTGTTGTCCTCGTAGCACCTGACGGTGCTGACCGCTCCGCAGAAGCGCCGGCGGCGGCCGAAGTGCAGGTACACGGGCGGCAGCACGCGGAACAGGCCGCTGCTGTCGGTCTTGTGGGCATCGCAGAGGTCACAGGTGGAGAAGTCGTTCATCCGGGGAATCCAGGCTGTTCAGGTCGATCAAGGCCGGTCAGCGCACTCGCGGGCATCACGACGGGGCGCTCGCGCACGCACTTGAGGATGATGGAAGTGGAGGTCTCGGACAGCAGGCACAGCTGGCTGACGACGCGGTCCAGGTGTGCCACGTCGACCACCGCGATCTCGAACAGCCAGCTGTCCTCGCCGGTGATGTTCCACGCCGACAGGATCTCGGGCGTGTCCTGCACCTGCTGCACCATGCGCGGGTAGTCGGTGCGCCCTACGCGCACCAGCGCCCGTATGCCGTAGCCCAGGGCGGCCAGGTCCACGCGCGCCTGGTAGCCACGGATGACGCCGCCGGACTCGAGCTTGCGCACCCGTTCGGTCACCGCCGGCGGGCTCAGATGCACGCGTCGCCCCAGCTCGGCCATGGTCAGCCGGGCGTCGGCCTGCAATTCGGCCAGGATTCGGGTGTCGTAGCTGTCGAGCACGGGCGCCGGAGACATCGAAGGATGATCGCATCGATTTCCTTCGAGATCCAGGCAACTCCCTTTGCCGTCCTTCAGAGTCCCATGGCCGGCCCGGACCTGGATGCCTAGCATCTGCCTCATGTCGACGACCATCGCCGCCCCGCCGCCGGCCCGCGCCGCAGGCTTGCCCTGGCTGCTCATCGCCTGCCTGCTGGCCACCTGGGTCATCTGGGGCTCGACCTACCTGGCCATCAAGTGGGCGCTGGTCAGCTTCCCGCCGTTCTTCCAGATGGGCACACGCTTCGTGGCCGCAGGCCTGCTGCTCGGCGCCTGGGCCGCCTGCAGGGGCGGCCGCTGGCCGAACCGCGCCGAGTGGGCCCATGCCGCCGTGCTGGGCACGCTGATGCTGGGTGGCGGATATGGCGCCACCGCGTTCTCGCAGCTCACCATCAGCTCCGGCCTGGTGGTGGCCTTCATCGCCGTGGTGCCGGCACTGGTCGCCCTGTTGCAGTGGCCCTACGGGGTGCGGCCAGGACGCCTGGAAGCGGCTGGCATCGCACTGGGCCTCTGCGGCACCTGGTTGCTGGCCGGCGGCCAGGGCTTCTCGGCCTCGCCGGCGGGCCTGGCGGCGATCGCGATCGCCTGCCTGACCTGGTCGCTGGGCAGTGTCTGGGCCCTGCAAGGACTGCCCGGCAGCCGCGGGTCCGCGCTGGCTCCCGGCGCGGCCGGCACCGCCAGCCAGATGCTGGCCGGCGGGCTGGTGCTGCTCGCCATGTCGTGGGTCAGCGAGGAGAAACCCGCCTGGCCACCGACCCCGACGGCGCTGTGGAGCTGGCTGTACCTCGTCGTAGCCGGGTCGCTGCTGGGCTTCTCGGCCTACATGCTGTTGCTGCAGCGCGCGGGCACGGCACTGGCCTCCAGCTACAGCTTCGTCAACCCGGTGATCGGCATGATGCTCGGCGTCAGCCTGGGCGGCGAAGTGGTGAGCCCTGCCGAGTGGGGGGCGGCGGGCATCGTGACCGCCGGGGTGGTGCTGATCCTGTGGGGGCGGCGCACCAGGACCGCGCATGCGGACCGCTGAGTATCAGCAGGCTGTCGCGGCCCCGAGCTCCCGCGACCGGCTGGCCTGCCGGGCCACCTGCAAAGCAAGCACGACGGCGACGGCCAGCGCGGCTGCCGCCGCATGGAAGACGGCGCCGGACATCCCTGCGTCGAGCAGGCGGCCGAGCACGGGTGCCGACGCCGCGAAGCCGACGTCGGCACCCGAGTAGACCAGGCCGTACACCCGCCCGGTGGCGCCGGGGGGTGTCGCCCGCTTGACCAGCAGGTCGCGCGACGGCCCGGAGATGCCAGCCCCCAGGCCGGCCAGAGCGACAGCGAGCACGGCCACCGTGGTCGGCCAGAAGGCCAGCCCGGTGGCCACCAGCAGCAGCGCGGCGGCAGAACCGGCACAGGCAATGGTGCGTTCGACACGGGCGACTCGGCTGGCGATCCAGCCACCGATCAGCATGCCGCCGGCACTGCACACCATGTAGACGGTCACCACAGCGGCGGTGGACGTGACCGGCAAGCCGTACAGCCGGCCCAGGGCCGGCCCGGCAAAGCTCTGGATCGCGGCCACGGTGGCGGTACCGAAGGCAAAGAACGCGAAGCTCAGCCACAACACGGGGTGGCGCAGCAGTTCAACCGTGCCGACGACGGGCGTCGCGGCCAGCGGGGCGCTGCCTTGCCCCGCTCCGGCGTCGGGCGGCGCATCCAGCGCCCGCCGCTGGTGTGTGACCAGCAGGGCAAGCCCCGCCGCCCACAAGGCGACCAGGACATACGCCCAACGCCACTGGCCGGTCGACTCGGCCAGGCCCACCAGCAGCAGCGGCGCGGCGGCCCAGCCGAGGGTGCCGCAAATGCCATGGGCGGAATAGGCATGCGCCAGCCGGCTGGCGCTGACCCTGCGGTTGAGGATGGTGAAGTCGATGGGGTGGAAGGGCGCATTGCCCAGCCCGGCCAGAACCGCGGCCAGCAGCAACCCGGCATGGCCGTCGGCGCTGGCGGCCGCCAGTGCCGCAGCGCAGAAGCAGGCCAGCGCGACTTGCAGCACAGGTCGTGGCCCGACACGATCGACGACGAATCCCGACAGCGCCTGGCCGATGCCGCTGACGACGAAAAACACCGTGACCAGCAGGCCCAGCTCGGTCCAGCTGAGCGCGAACTCCTGGACGAAGACAGGGAACAGCGGCGGCAGCAGCAGGTGGAAGAAGTGGGAGGTGCCGTGGACCAGGGAGACCAGCGAGATGGTGCGCAAGTCCTGTCGCAGGGGCTGAACGACGGGCATGCGACCCTGCGCAAAGGATGTCATCGGTGCAGCGCTGCCTTCATCGCCGCAAGGCCGCAGCCCGGATCTGGGTCAGCGTGCTGCGGCTGGTGCTGAGCTCGGCGTCGAGTCTCAGATGCAACAGGGTCGGACCCTCCCGGGCCAGCGCATCGCGCAAGGCCGGCTCGAAGGACTCGGTGGTGCCCACGAAATCGGCGTGCCAGCCATACGCGCGGGCGAGGGCCGCGAAATCGGGATTGCACAGGTCGCTGCCGCTGACCCGGCCTGGGTACTCGCGCTCCTGGTGCATGCGGATGGTGCCGTAGGTGCCGTTGTCGACCACCATGCTGATCAGCCTGCCGCGCCCGCGGCCCGCCCCGCAGGCCGTCGCGGTGGCGAGCTCCTGGCCGTTCATCAGGAAGTCCCCGTCGCCGGCGACGTTGACCACCGTCCTGTGCGGCGAGTGCAGCGAAGCGGCGATGGCGGCCGGAAGGCCGTAACCCATGGTGCCCGAGGTCGGCGCCAGCTGGGTGCGGCCATGCAGGTGATGCGCCGGGTAGCGAAGGAAGCGGTGCAGCCAGCCGCTGAAATTGCCGGCGCCGTTGGTGTAGACCGTGTCTTCCGGGCAGCAGCGCTCCAGGGTCTTGACGACCTCGGCCATGTCGAGCGGTGCGACGGGCGGCGATTCGCGGTTGGCGTCGTACTCCGCACGGGCGGCCACCGTCTGTGCAGCCCAGCGCAAGGTGGCCGGCGGTTCCAGCGCTGCCAGCGCCCGTGCGGCCGGGCCGACCGCGGACTGCACCAGCAGCGTCGCCGCGTAGACGCGGCCGAGTTCGTCGGGCCCGGGATGCACATGGACCAGCTGCTGCCGGGGCCGGGGTGGCGTGAGCAGGGTGTAGCCGCCGGTCGTCATCTCGCCCAGCCGTGCACCGAGCGCGAGCACCAGGTCGGCATCGCGGACACGATCGGCCAGCCGGGGGTTGATGCCTATGCCCACGTCGCCCGCATAGCAGGGATGACGGTTGTCGAAGCAGTCCTGGAAGCGAAAGGCGCAGCCGACCGGCAGCTGCCAGGCCTCGACAAAGCGCTGCAGGGCGCGGCCGGCCTCGGCGTTCCAGCCGCTGCCCCCGACGATGAGCAAGGGTCTCTCGGCGGCCAGCAGCAGCCGCCGGAGCTCGACCATGGCCGCAGGACAGGGCCAGGCTTCAGCCACCTGCGCCCGCGCCAGCACCGGCGCCGCCGTCGCGGTGGTCAGCATGTCCTCGGGCAGGGCCAGCACCACCGGGCCCGGCCGCCCCTGCAACGCGGTGTGGAACGCCCGCGCCAGGTATTCGGGCAGGCGATCGGCCTGCTGCACCTCGGCCACCCACTTGGCCATGCCGAGCGTGCCGGGGCCGAAGAAATGCCGGTAGTCGAGCTCCTGGAAGGCCTCACGGTCTCGCTGATCACTGGCCACCTGACCCACCAGCACCACCAGGGGAGTCGAGTCCTGGAACGCCGTATGGACACCGATCGCCGCATTGGCGGCGCCAGGGCCTCGCGTCACCATGCAGACACCGGGGCGCCCGCTCAGCCGCGCATGCGCGTCGGCCATGAACGCGGCGCCGCCTTCCTGCCTGCAGGCGACGAAGCGGATGCGATCGCTATGCTCGTGCAGGCCGTCCAGAACGGCCAGGTAGCTCTCTCCGGGCACACCGTAGACGGTGTCCACGCCCTGGGCGATCAGCGCTTCGACCAGGGCATGGCCGGCAAGTCGTGAGGTCATCGGCATTCCCCGCTTCGAGGGGCGCAATCCGGGGTCGGGATTATGGCCGTGCGCCGCCCCGCCACGGTGAGGCGCCTTCGGGGCCCAGGTCGCCGGCGGGCTTCAGTCCGTCCGCCAGCCGCCGATATCGAGTCCGACCCCACCCCTCAGACCGGGCCCGACCATGCCGATCGACTTCACCTCAGTGCGCAACCACAACGAGCTGGGCGTCTGCAACGCCGTGCAGGCCGCCGCGGCACGCTACCCCGGGATTGCCGGCAACCACGACCTGCTGGCCGACGTCGCCTGCGTGGCGCTGAACCGACTGCAGCCCCGCTACATCCGGCACGCCGTGGACTACGCCTTCTATCAGACGGAAAAGGAGCGCGGCCTGGCCGAGAAGCAGGTTGCCGACGCCGTCGACTACGCGTTCGGCTTCGTGCAGGCTCGCACGGCCATGAGGGCGCGGGCCTGACACGGCGCGGGCCGGAGCGCCGTGCCGGCGCCCGCCGTGCTGCCTGCGCCGCAGCCGACCCGCCGACCCGGCGTGACATCGTCGCCTGCGGGCGGGCTGTCCCCGTGGCCGACTTCGCCGCGGCCGCCTATCATCGCCTGCACCGAAGCCGTGGACAGCCATGAGCAGCGCGCCCCTTCCCCCCCAACGCCCGCAAGACGACGACCTGAGCGCCCCGGCGACGCAGATCGTCCGTGATCGCGACGCCTATCTCGGGCAAGGCGCGAGGGACATCGGCCGGCGCCTGACCGACGAGCAGCTGGAGCTGTTCGTCAGCGGCGATGCCAGCGCCGCACTGCTGCGCGAGTTCGAACGCGTCAAGCCCAAGTACATCGTGCTGCACGACGTGGGCACCACGTCGTCGCTGCGCCTGCTGTCGACCCTGGTGGCCACGCGGGGGGTACGACTGCAGCGGCTGTCGATCCGCCGCCAGGGTCATGGCGTGGCGCTGGCCACCCTGCAGTTCGTCGAAATCCCCTCCCCCGACGGCGCGACCCTGCGCTGCTACTCGACCGACATCGACGCCGACAGCCAGGCCAGGCAGCAGATGGCCCGCCTGCTGCTGTCGCATGCCGAGCTCGGCGTGCTGGTGGTCGGCGACCTGCCGGCGCACGCCATCCGGGGCCAGCTGCAGCCCTTTCTCGACTCGATGGCGGCGTCCGAGCCCTGGACGACCCGCCAGCTGCTGCTGATGCCGCTGGGCGGTGCCACGGCCCTGGCCCCGATGGCAGCGGCCTTCAATGCCCTGGGCCGCGTGCATGCCACCGTGACGCCCCATGTCGGCCGCCCGGGCGACGCCTGGAACTGCATCGGCGGCGCATGGAACCGCCTGCAGGCTGCGGTACCCCCAAGCGCCCCGGCGCGGCCCGCCGCAGGCCCCGTGCCCATGCCGCCTGTCGGCAGGCCGGAGCCGGCGCGCCCGGCCCCGCCGGCAGAGGCGGCGACGCCGCTGGCCGCAGGCGCGCCTGCGCGCTCGCTGATGGACGACGCCGAGGAGCCCACGCAGCCAATGGGCCTGCGCCAGGGCAGCGACGTGGAGCGGGCCCGCTGGGCGGAGTTCATCCTGCGCTGCATGGCCATCAAGGGCATGGTCAGCTGCTGCGTGTTCGACCGCCGCCAAGGCCGCATGCTCGCGCACTCGGGAGGCCGGCCGCCAGCCGAGCTGCTGCAGACGCTGGCAGAGCAGTTGCTCGCCAGCGCCGCCGAGGCGGGCGCGATGCTGGGTGCGGGCACCGAACTGGCCGAAGCGCACCTGGCCTTTGCCGGCCATCACGTGCTGCTGTACACCGTGCCTGCGCATCCCTCGGTGGTCCTGCACGCCGTCATCGACGGGCACACCGGCAACGTGGCGCTCGCGAAGGTGCAGATCCAGCGTGCGGCCCCGGCCTGATCACGCAGGAACCATGACCCGCCAGGCAGGCAAGGCGCAACCATGGCGCCCTGCCCGTGGGCCGCGGCGGCGCCCTCGTCGATGAGCGATCCCACGGACTCGATGACCCTGGTCGCGGCGGGCGATCCAGCCCGCCGCCGCATGGCCCAGTACGAGCTCTGGCGGGAGGTGGGCTCGGGGGCGGTGGGCACGGTCTGGCAGGCCCGGGATCTGGACCTCGGCCGCTGGGCGGCGGTCAAGCTGCTGCAGGTGCACGGCCACGCCGGCGATGACCCCTTCCGCGTCGAGCGCTTCTTCCGGGAGGCGCGCAGTGCCGCCCAGCTCACGCACCCCAATGTCGCGCAGGTCTACCAGGTCGGCACGGTCGACGGCCAGCCCTTCATCGCGATGGAGTGGCTGGACGGGACCGATCTTTCCGCCTGGGTGCGCGAACATGGCGCGATGCCCTGGCACGAGGCCCTGGCCGCCATCGGCGATGCCGCCGCGGCACTGGCCGCAGCCCATGGTGCCGGCCTGGTGCACCGGGACATCAAGCCGTCCAACCTGGTCCGCCTGCGCTCAGGCCAGGTCAAGGTGGTCGACTTCGGCCTCGCCCGGCCGTTGGCGGGCGTTGGCCAGCTGACGCAGACAGGCGCCCTGGTCGGCACACCGGCGTACCTGTCGCCCGAAATGTGCGAAGGGGGGGATGCCACGCCGGCGTCCGACCTCTACGCGCTCGGCTGCACGCTGGTCCACCTGCTGACCGGGTCGCCGCCGTTCAAGTCTGCCCACGTCGCCGAGATGGTCCACCACCATGTCTACCGGCCCATGCCCGACCCGGCGGAGCGGGTCCCGGGCCTGCCGGCGGCGGTCAGCACCATCGTCGCGCGTGCCACGGCCAAGTCGCCCTCCGAGCGCTATGGCCGGGCGCAGGCCCTGCTGGCCGACGTGCATGCGGCGCTGGACGGCCAGGGCGTGACCAGCACCGGCAGCAGCGTGGGCCTGCTGTCGCTGGACCCCTCGCGCACCGTTCCCGAAGAACTGCCGGCTGCCGGCGGCCCCGGCAACCTGCCGCAGGAACTGAGCAGCTTCGTGGGCCGCCGGCTGCTGATCGCGCAGGCCTGGGGGCAACTGGGCAAGGGCCGGCTGCTGACCTTGTGCGGGCCAGGCGGCACCGGCAAGACCCGCCTGGCCCTGCGCCTGGCGCGGCTGGCCGCGTCCCGCCACGCGGACGGCGCCTGGTGGGCCGACCTGGCCGCCCTGCGGGCCACGGACCCGGTGCTCGGTCCGCTGGCGCAAGCCCTGGAGGTCGGTGACGCCGACGGCAAGGATCTGCTCACCGCGCTCGTCGACCATTGCCGGCCGCGCCGCCTGCTGCTGGTGCTGGACAACTGCGAACACCTGCTGGTCGCACTGGCCCCCGCCGTGTCGCGCCTGTTGAGTGCGGCGCCCGGCCTGCGCGTGCTGGCCACCAGCCGCCAGCCGCTGGGCGTGCCCGGCGAGCTGGTGCTGCCGGTGCAGCCCATGCAGCTGTGCGACGCGGCGGCCCGGGAGACCGAGTGGGCGGGCAACGAAGCCGTCGAGCTGTTCGTCGAGCGCGCGCGCGCCGTGCGGCCGGACTTCACGCCTGATCTCGAAAGCCTCGCCGCCGTGGTCTCGATCTGCCGTCGGCTCGACGGCATTCCCCTGGCCATCGAGCTGGCCGCGGCCCGCACGCGCGTGCTGTCGCCCCCCCGAATCGCCGAGCGGCTCGGCGACCTGTTTCGCCTGCTCACCGGCGGGCAAAGGACCCTGTTGCCGAGGCAGCAGACCTTGCGCGCGCTGATCGACTGGAGCTACCAGCTGCTGGACGACGCGCAGCGGCGCTGCCTGGCATCGCTGGCCATCTTCCAGGGCGAGTTCGATCTCGCGGCAGCGGAGGCGGTCCTGCCACCGCAAACCGCAGGCACCGGCGCCGTGCTCGACGAGCTGGAGGCGCTGGTCGAGCGCTCCTTGCTGGTGGCCAGCGATCGCGGCGGCGACATGGGGTTCCGACTGCTGGAGACGATCCGCCAGTACGCGCTGGAGAGGCTGGCCGAAGACCCCGATCTGGCCGCAAACCTTCGCAGCCGCCACCGGGCCTACTACACGCAGGCCTACACGCAGCAGGTCGAGGCCCTCGACGGGCCCGGCCAGCGCCAGGCCGTGAGCGCGATGGACCGCCTGCGCGACAACGTGCGCGCTGCCTACGACGGCGCGCTGGCGCATGGCGAACATGCGCCGGCCATCGAGCTGGCCACCGCGCTGGCCCGCCACGACCAGCGTCGCGGCCTGATGGCCGAAGGCATAGAGCGCACGCTGCGCCTGCTCGCGGCCGACCCGCCCCCGTCCCTCGCCCTGGCGCAGTTGCTCGAAGGCGCCGCGACCCTGGGCTTGCGCTTCGGGCGCAGTGACCTCGCCCGTGACTGGTGCGAACGGGGCCTTCATGTGGCCGCCTCGCTGGGCGACGAGCGCCTGCGCGGAACCCTGTTGCGACAGCTGGGCAACCTGGCCTACCGGTCCGAGGACTTCGCCCGTGCGCTCGAGCTCTACCAGCAGGCGCTGCAGGTCGCCCGCGGCGCCGGCCATGTGCTCGCGCAGGCACATGCCCTGGTCAACATCGCGGCCGTGGCCACCGAGCAGTTGCGGCCGCGGGACGGCCAGGCCGCCTTGCTGGACGCGCTGGACATCTATCGGGCCAGCGGGCACTCCCGGGGCCAGGCCTCGGTGCTGGGCAACCTGGGGGTGATCGAACATGACCTCGGGCTGACCGAAGCCAGCCGACAGCACTTCGCAGCCGCCATCGAGCTGCATGAATCCAACGGCGAGGCACGCGGCGCCGCCATCGCGCGCTGCCAGCATGGCGCCTGCCTGCTGGCCCTGGACGACGCCGCGGCGGCGCGCCAGGTGCTGGAGCCGGCCGTCGAGGCCTTGCGCCAGCGCGAGGACCGGCCCACGCTGGCGGCCGCCCTCGAGTGGCTCGCCCGCGCCTGTGCGCGCCTGCGCGAACCCGAGCGCGCCTGGGCGCTGGCCCGTGAGAGCCTGTCGATCCGCCGCTCGGCCGTCGGCCGCAACGACCTGGGTGACTCGCTCGAACTGTTCGCGGAGCTGCTGCTCGAGCGCGACCCTGCACTGGCCAGCCGTCTGATCGGTGCCGCGTATGCGCTGAGGCAGGGCCTGGGCATCACACTGCAGGCCCGCGACCAGGTCGATCTGCAGGCCCTGCGGGATCGATGCAGCGAGCGCCTGGGCGAAGCCGAGTTCGCACGGTTGCACGAGCTCGGCGCCGACCAGGGGGCCGATTGCTGCCTGGCGGCGATCGACGCGTCCACGGCGGTCTGACCCCCAGGGCGTCGCCAAGCCGCGCAAGCGTCCGCAGGGACTCTTGCACGTCGCGGCTCAGCCCTCCCGCTCGGGATGCGCTCGGGCCTTCGCCGGCGCGCAAGAGTCCGCAGGGACTCTTGCACGTCGCGGCTCAGCCCTCCCGCACGGGATGCGCTCGGGCCTTCGCCGGCGCGCAAGAGTCCGCAGGGACTCTTGCACGTCGCGGCTCAGTGGACGACCCGCTCGAAGGACAGCTGGCCAGCGCTGAGGTGAACCGGAATGACGTCCTTGGGGCCGAACCGGCCCTGCAGGATCAGCTTGGACACCGGGTTCTCGATGCGCTGCTGGATCGCCCGCTTCAGCGGCCGTGCACCGAACACGGGGTCGAAGCCGACCTTGGCCAGCTCGGCGATCGCCTCGGGGGAGATCTCCAGCTTCATCTCCAGCTTCTCCAGACGTTGCTCGAGCTGGCGCAGCTGGATGCGCGCGATGTTCTCGATGTGCTTCTGGTCGAGCGCGTGGAAGACCACGGTCTCGTCGATTCGATTCAGGAACTCGGGCCGGAAGTGCTGCTTGACCTCCTTCCACACCGCGTCACGGATGTCCTGCGTGCCCTGGCCGGCCATCTGCATGATCAGGTGCGATCCGAGGTTGCTGGTCATCACGATGACGGTGTTCTTGAAGTCGACCGTGCGGCCCTGGCCGTCGGTCAGGCGGCCATCGTCGAGCACCTGCAGCAGCACGTTGAAGACGTCCGGGTGCGCCTTCTCGACCTCGTCGAGCAGCAGCACGCTGTAGGGCTTGCGCCGCACCGCCTCGGTCAGGTGGCCGCCTTCGTCGTAGCCCACGTAGCCCGGCGGCGCACCGATCAGGCGGCTCACGGAGTGCTTCTCCATGAATTCGCTCATGTCGATGCGGATCATGTGGTCGTCGCTGTCGAACAGGAATCCGGCCAGCGCCTTGCACAGTTCGGTCTTGCCCACACCCGTAGGGCCGAGGAACAGGAAGCTGCCCAGCGGCCGGTGCGGGTCCGACAACCCGGCGCGGCTGCGCCGGATGGCGTCGGCCACCGCGACGATGGCTTCGTCCTGGCCGACCACGCGCTCGTGCAGCCGAGCCTCCATCTGCAGCAGCTTGTCCCGCTCGCCCTGCATCAGCTTGGACACCGGAATCCCGGTGGAGCGCGACACCACCTCGGCGATCTCCTCGGCGCCGACCATGGTGCGCAGCAGCTGCGGCCCCTTGCCGCCGCCCTTCTTGCCGGCCTCCTTGGCCTGGGCTTCCCTGAGCCGCTTCTCGAGTTCGGGCAGCTTGCCGTACTGCAGCTCGGCAACGCGGTTGAAGTCGCCCTTGCGCTTGAGTTCCTCGATCTGGTGGCGGATGCGGTCGATCTCTTCCTTGACCTGGGCACTGCCCTGGGCGGTGGCCTTCTCGCTCTTCCAGATCTCTTCAAGGTCGGCAACCTCGCGTTCGAGCTTGCCGATCTCCTCCTCGATCAGCGCCATGCGCTTGATCGAGGCCTCGTCGGTCTCCTTGCGCACCGCCTCGCGCTCGATCTTGAGCTGGATCAGGCGCCGATCGAGCTTGTCCATGGCCTCGGGCTTGGAGTCGATCTCGATCTTGATCTTGGCCGCCGCCTCGTCGATGAGGTCGATCGCCTTGTCGGGCAGGAAACGGTCGGTGATGTAGCGCTGGCTCAACTCTGCCGCGGCGACGATCGCCGGGTCGGTGATCTCCACGCCATGGTGGACTTCATATTTCTCCTGCAGGCCGCGCAGGATGGCCACCGTCGCCTCGACACTCGGCTCGTCGACCAGCACCTTCTGGAAGCGGCGCTCGAGCGCGGCGTCCTTCTCGACATGCTTGCGGTACTCGTCCAGCGTGGTCGCGCCGATGCAGTGCAGCTCGCCCCGCGCCAGCGCCGGCTTGAGCATGTTGCCGGCGTCGATCGCGCCCTCGGCCTTGCCGGCGCCGACCATGGTGTGCAGCTCGTCGATGAACAGGATGATGCGGCCCTCGTCGGCCGACACCTCCTTGAGCACCGCCTTCAGGCGCTCCTCGAACTCGCCGCGGTACTTGGCGCCGGCCAGCAGGCCCGCCATGTCCAGTACCAGCACGCGCTTGTCCTTCAGCGACTCCGGCACCTCGCCGGACACGATGCGCTGCGCCAGCCCCTCGACGATCGCGGTCTTGCCGACGCCGGGCTCGCCGATCAGCACCGGGTTGTTCTTGCTTCGCCGCTGCAGCACCTGGATGGCGCGGCGGATCTCGTCGTCGCGGCCGATCACGGGGTCGAGCTTACCGAGCCGGGCGCGCTCGGTGAGGTCCAGCGTGTACTTCTTCAGCGCCTCGCGCTGGCCTTCGGCTTCGGCCGAGTCGACCTTCTGGCCGCCACGCACGGCGTCGATGGCCGCCTCCAGGGCCTTGCGGGTCAGGCCATGGCCACGCACCACGCCACCGATGTCGCTGCGGGCATCGGCCAGCGCCAGCAGGAACATCTCGCTGGCGATGAACTGGTCACCGCGCTTGCCGGCCTCCTTGTCGGCCTGCTGAAGCAGCTGCAGCAGGTCGCGGCCCGGCTGCACAGGCTGGCCACCACCCTGCACCTGCGGCAGGTTGCGGTTGGCTGTGTCCATCGCGGTGCCCAGCGCCGCCACGTTGGCCCCGGCCCGTTCGAGCAGCGCCCGTGGCCCGTCGGGCTGCTGAAGCATCGCGCTGAGCAGGTGGCTCGGCTCGATGTAGGGGTTGTCGGCGGCCACGGCCTGGCTCTGGGCGTCCTGCAGGGCCTGCTGGAAGGCGGTGGTGAGCTTGTCGAAACGCATGGGGTGAACCTCCGGATTGGTGCGGACATGAGGCGGCCCGGCAGGAATTCAAGGCGGCGCCGGTCACCCCCATCCCGGCGCCCGCCCCGGGCTTGCGCTGGATCAGCCCGGGTCGCGCGAAGGCCTCAGCTCGGCCATCAGTTCCGCCGCCAGCCGGGCTCTCTGCACCTTGCCCAGGGCCGTGCGCGGCAGCTCGTCGCGCAGCAGCACGCGCCTCGGGTGCTTGAAGCGGGCCAGCCGGCCCTCGAACGACGCCTGCAGCCCGGCAAGGTCCAGGGTCGCGCCCGGCCGTGGCACCAGCACCAGCACGGCAACCTCCCCCCAGCGGTCGTCGCCCTGGCCGACCGCCACCGCCTCGGCAACGCCCGGCCAGGCGGCGGCCAGCTGCTCGATCTCGTCGGGGTGGATGTTCTCTCCGCCGGAGATGATCAGTTCCTTGCGGCGGCCGACGATCTCGTAGAACCCGTCGTCGTGCTGCACGGCGAGGTCACCGGTGGCAAACCAGCCTCCGGAATTGAAAGGCGGTGCGCCCGCCCGGTGGTAGGTGCGCATGAGGTTCGGTGCGCGCAACAGCACTTCGCCCTGCTCGCCCAGCCTGACCTGAACGCCCCGTGCCGGCCTGCCGCAGCGCCCGACATGCGCCATGGCCTCCTCAGGCCGCAGCACGATGGACACCGGCCCGGTCTCGGTGGCGCCATAGACCTGCGTCACCGGCACGCCGCGTTCGTGGAAGGCGCGGATCAGCCCGGCGGGCACGATCTGCGAGCCGGCGCTGACGAAGCACAGCGACGCCAGGTCGGCGTCTCGCCAGCGCGGGTGCTCGATCAGGGCCTTCATCGCCGCAGGCACCAGCAGGCTGGTGTGCGGCCGCCACGCAGCCACGTCGTCGAACCAGGCCTGCGGATCGAAACGCATGTGCAGCCTGACCGTGCCACCGGCGGCCAGCGTCGGCAGCACCTGGATGCACAGCCCGCCGACATGGAACAGCGGCAGCACGGCCAGCGTGCGTGTGCCCGGACCGAACTGCTGACAGTCGATGGCGGCCGCGATGTTGGCCTGCATGCCTTCGGCGGTGTGTACGGCGCCTTTCGGGTCACCGGTGGTGCCGCTGGTGTAGACCAGCATCAGGTCACCCGCGACATGCCCGGGTGCCCGCGGCTGCGGGCAGGCGGCCAGCGCCCGCACCGAGGCGGCCAGCGGACCGTTCGCCTCGTCGTGCAGCAGGCAGTGCAGGCCGGCGTGCCGCACCAGGGCAGACAGCTCGGGCGCGGCCAGGCGCGGGTTCAAGGGCACGTAGCGCGCGCCAAGCCGGCGGCAGGCCTCGAGCAGTGCCAGCGCCCGGCTGCTGTTGAAGGCCAGCCAGCCGACGGCGTCGCCGGGGCCGACCCCGAGACCCTGCAGGACGGCGGCTTGCGCAGTGGCGGCGGCCTCGACGTCGTGCCGGGTGATCGTCTCGGTCACGCCTCGATCTCTTCGTCGCGCTCGCCTGGCTCGTACAGGCACTCGCGGCCCAGGCGGTCGACGCACAGCTCGGCCGTCCAGGGCAGCATCAGGCTGCCGCAGCGGCTGTCGCGATAGATGCGCTCCAGCGCCAGGGACTTCAGCATGCTCTGCCCGCCGCAGGTGCGGATCGCCAGGCGGGCGATGTCGTTTGCGTTCTCCATGATGGTGTAGTGGGCCGCATAGAGCCGCATGCGGTTGTCGCGGTCGGGGTCTATCGCGGCGTCGCGGGCGTTCTGCAGGAACAGCGCCCGCGTCTGCTCCAGCTTGATGCGCATCTCCGCCGTGGCGACCTGCTTCGTGGGGTACATGCGGCGCTTGACCGCAGGCGTGCCGGGCATCTCGCCCCGCAGGTACTGGACGGTGAAGTCGTAGGCGGCCTGCGCCAGGCCCATGTAGGTCGGCGACAGCGTCGCGAACATGTGCGGGAAGCGGCTGGCGGCCTGGAAATACAGCCCCTCGGGCATCATGCGCGCCTCGTCGGGCACGAACACGTCACTGAACTCCAGGTTGCGCGACACCGTGCCGCGCATGCCCAGCGGGTCCCAGGGCCCGCTGACCTTGACCCCGGGGGCGTCGGCCGGCACGGCCAGGTACATCGAGTCGCGCATGCCGGCGCCGGGCCGGTCCAGGGTGCACAGCACGCCGTAGAAGTCCGCCGCGCCGGCCAGCGAGGCAAAGATCTTGCGCCCGCTGACAAGGTAGCCGCCGTCCACCTTTCGCGCCAGCGTGCCCCAGGGCGCCTTGCCGGCGGCGGCGCTGCCGCCTTCGGAAAAGGGCTGCGCATACACCTTGCCCTCCTCGACCACACGGCGGAAGTGCAGGCTGCGGCAGCGCTCGTGGTCGGCCCGCTGCTCGGCCGTCATGTCCAGCGCGTCGGCAATGAAGCCGGCCCACATGGCCGAGCACACATGCATGTTCCAGGTCAGCGCCGTGGCCCCGCAGTGGCGGCCGATTTCCGCCGCGACCATCACGTAGGTCGCGAAGTCGGCGCCCAGGCCGCCGTGGCTGCGCGGCACGCAGATGCGCAGCAGCCCGGCGTCGCGCAGGTCGGCGTAGTTCTCGAACGGAAACACCGCCTCGCGGTCGATGCGCATTGCACGCGGGGCGAACTTCTCCCGCCCGAGCACCGCTGCGGTCTCGATCAGCTCGCGCTGTTGCGCCGTCAGTGCCGCCAGGTTGCCGGCGATGTGTGCGCGGGTCATCGAAGAGTCTCCTGCAGGAAGTCCAGCACGGCCGCATCGAAGGCGGCCGGCTGCTCGAGGTTGGCCAGATGCCCGGCCGCGGCCAGGGCCACGAGGCGGGCGTCCGGCATGCGCCCGGCCATGCGTTGCATCACGTCCACCGGCGCCTGCCGGTCCAGGCCGCCCGCCAGGCACAAGGTGGGAACCCGGATGCCGGGCAGCGCCGATCGGCGGTCGAAGGCCACGATGGCCTCGAGCACCGAGCGATAGGTGGCTTCCGGCACCTCCGACATCACCCGGGTCGCCAGCCCGGTAGCGTTCGCATCGGCGCTCGGGCCGACCATCGACGGCACCAGCCGCGCCGCCAGCCCGGGCATGCCCAGCCCGGTATCGAGCGGCGCCAGGCGTTCGGCGACGAAGCGGGCCTGCCAGTCCCCGTCGGCCCTGCCGAAGGCAGGCGACGTGCAAGCCAGCACCAGCGCGGCCAGGCGCTGCGGCGCGACGACCGCCAATTCCAGCGCCACCATGCCGCCCATGCTGTGGCCCAGCACCGACGCGCGGTCCAGCCCCAGGCTGTCGAGCAGGCCGAGCACGGCGCGGGCCATGGCCGCGATGTCACCGGGCGGGATGTCGATCGAACCCCCGTAGCCCGGCAGGTCGGCCGATATGGCGTCGAAGCCGCCGGCCGCCAGCGCCTGCAGGGACCGCCCCCACATGCCGCGCCCGCCCCCGATGCCGTGCAGCAGCACCACGGCACGCCCTCGCGGCCCCATGCGGTCGTAGGCCAGGGTCACGCCAGCACACCCTCCCGGACGACGGCCTCGCCATCGATGCGCACCGTGCAACGGCGCAGCGGCAGGTCGAAGTGGCCCAGCGTGTGCCGGCCGGCGACCTCGTTGGCGCCGGTGGAGTACAGGAAGTTGCCGGCAAAGGCACGCAGCTCGGTGCCGTTGAAGTCGGCCTTGTCGTAGAAGGTCATGGCGTCCCAGCGCGCTCGCCGGTTCAGGCCCCAGCCGACATGCGAGACGGCGTAGGCCGAGCGGTCGCCCCAGGCCTCGAAGTAGCCACGCATGAGGTCGGCGTCGACATGGTGGCCCTCGATCTCCACCACGTGGTCGTGCTCGATGCGCAGCCTGACGGGATCCTGCAGGTAGCGCTTGAAGGTCAGGTTGACGTCTCCACGGTCGAGCACCAGCACGCCGCTGACCGACCCGGCGGCCGGGAAGGCCAGCACCAGGCCACCCGGCCAGTGCGACAAGGTCCCCGGCCTGGCTGTGAAGCCCCAGACGCCACCCACCCGGGCGTCGGCCAGCGATACCTCAAGCCCGGTCCCGGCGGCGGAACTGACCTGCAACTGGCGTGCCGCGCGCAGGCGGCGCATGGCGTCGCGCACTGGCGCCTCGTCTTCGGCGCGCGGCGCGGTGCGCTCGAGGATCTCGGGGTGCTCGTTGCTGATCGCCAGCACGCGCGCGCCCCCCGCCAGGATGCGCGGCAACTCCGGCGCATGCTGCAGCCCTTCCACGGTGCAGTCGGCCACGAACCCGGAAGCCGCCAGCGCCTGGACCACGGGCTCGAGTCCGGCGATGGCGTCGGAGGCACCGGTGGACCGCACGGGGACGGGGGCGGAAAGCCTCGGTGTGGGCAGCACGATGTGGAACCAGCGCGCTCCCAGGCGGGCCAGCGCCAGCTCCGACAGCTCGACGATCGCCGGCCGGGACTGCGTCTCCGAAAGGATGGCGCAAGGCTCGCCGCGCTGGACACCGCACAGCGCGAACACCTCGGCGAAGCTGTCGATCCACTTCCCGTCCAGTCTCACAGGATCTCCCCCAACAGGTGATAGTGCCCGCCCTGGAAGACCAGCGGCGGGCCGCCCAGGTCGGCCAGCTGGGCGACACGGCCGATGAACAGCTGGTGGTCGCCGGCCGCCTGCTGCGCCCAGGCTTCGCACTCGAACACCGCCAATGCACCGGCCAGCACGGGTACCCCATCCAGGCCGTGGCTCCAGAGCCCCTCGGCGAACTTGTCGGCCTGCGCACTGGCGAAGCGACGCGACAGGTCGACCTGCGACTCGGCCAGCACATTGACCGCAAAGCGGCGCGCAGCGGCAAACGCCGGCAGGCTCGGGCTGCCCAGGCGAAGGGACCACAGGACCAGCGGAGGGTCCAGCGACAAGGCGCTGAAGGAGTTCGCGGTCAAGCCCACCGGCTGGCCCTGGCCGTCGAGGCAGCTGACGATGGTCACCCCGGTCGCGAAGCGGCCCAGCGCCTGGCGAAGGGCCTGTGCGGCGATCGCTGGCAAGACCGTCATCCCGAGCCGAAGCGCCTGCCGCGTCAGCGATCGACCTGCCCGGGCAGGCCCCAGCGCGCCGCCGCCTGGTCGTCGCGCGAGCGTGCATCGACCCAGCGCGCGCCTTCGGCGGTCGTTTCCTTCTTCCAGAAGGGGGCCTGGGTCTTCAGGTAGTCCATCAGGAACTCGCAGGCCTGGAAGGCCTGGCCGCGGTGTGCAGAGCTCACGGCGACCAGCACGATCTGGTC
>Ga0209573_1001783_pt1 | contig 30782 bp, 20 predicted proteins | sample TNRBio252014_DNA_FD_185870 | JGI IMG/M metagenome (GOLD analysis project Ga0209573, IMG submission 185870) | Wastewater treatment Type I Accumulibacter community from EBPR Bioreactor in Madison, WI, USA - TNR Reactor_6/25/2014_ DNA (SPAdes)... | ecosystem: Engineered > Bioreactor > EBPR >...
TGATGAGCGCCGGGGCGGTATTGCGTACGTTCCACACTTCGATGCCTTCCGTGGGTTTGCCCGTAACGGCCGAGCCGTCGATGACGTTATCGCTCGTCGTAGAAGCGACGCCCTGGTGGGAGGATATCAGGATGCCGTCCCAGTAGCTTTCACTGATGTGGTCGAGCGCTGTAATGGCGTTGTCGTCTAAAGTATAAGGCGAAGCCGAGCTGTAGAAGAGGTTGTGGAAAATCCCCCGCCGGCGCGCCTGGATGGTGTTGTTCTCAATAACCTGGTATGTCGCCGCGCCGGGGTTGGGCAAGTAGAAATTGCCGGTTTGTACTCCCGAGCGCACGTTGGTCATACAGTTGTTGCTTACATGGGCGTACTGGTTGTTGTAAAGCAACACGCCGCCGCCCCAATAATCTATGCCCGAACCGGCGTCATAAGTGCCAAAGTCTGTAAATCTGTTATTAGAAATACTGTGCCCGCTTGAAGGCACGCCTGCAGGATAATCATAAAGAGTAACGCCGAAATAAGAGAGATTTTGTAGAATATTATTTGTAACAGTCAGGTTGTTAATCCCCGTTTCGTAAACCGTCACGCCTTCTGCCGCGTCGATATCGGCGCCGTTAGTACTGGTAAAGCCACTGGCTAGCGACGGGTTGTCGCCGTCAATAGTAAACCCTGAGATAGTGACATTCGAAGCTGCTATATGGAATATCTCGCCGCTTGAAATTGCTGCAACAGCAGGCACTACAATAGCTTCGGCAACGCGAGTACCGGAGCAAGGGTTGATAGCGGCGTTGGGGCCATTAATGGTGAGGGATTTGTCTACGATAACGTTTTCAATATACGTACCGGCGCTTACCGAAAGGGTATGGCCGTTCTGCGTATCCGGATCGTCGATAGCGCCCTGAATGGTACAGAAGGTTTCTGAGGTGTTGGTATTTGTTACGAGATTTCCCGAAGGGCAGGAACAAGAACCCGAGGGTTGGAAGCCTGCATCGGGGCTGCTATCGCCACCCGAACCCAGGACGCTTGACAGCATGAAGCTGCCACTGCCGGCTTCGGTCAAAGTAGCCAGAATAGTGGGTAAATCGGTGCTGCCGTGCCAGTTGCACACAAGGTTTACATCATTGTTAGTGCGCAACACGATTGTTTTGTTGGAAAAGGCATACGAAAGGTCGTTGCCCTCGATAGTAACATTCGAAGGCGTATTGTTGATCTTGCCAAATTCGCCCAACCGAATACCGTTTTGCGGACCGGTTATCCTGTTGTTTTTGATTGTCAGACCGGTCAGCATGGCCGGGATGCTGTTATAAGAAGACGCGTCATCCCTTGCTTTGATCGCGATGACGGCCGGGTTTTCCACGTCGGTAGCCGTGCCGGTTACACCGGAGTTGATGATATCGCAATCCTCAATAGTAATATTGGAATAACTGCTATACTTCAGGTTAATGTCGATACCGTTGTTGAAGCCGTAAGCGGCATCGGTACCGTTGTTGTCCATCGTCAGGTTTTGCAGTATGGCATTGCTCAGTTTTTCAAAATACAGACCTTTTTGCGTGTTGTTGCTGATGGTACTGTTTATGATTGAGATATTGTCGAAAGCGACCGGGGTGCTCGATTGGAAAATCGCCATGCCCTGCACGTTTCCACTGATGGTACAGTCGTCAATGGTCATACCGTTCACCGCGTTGGCGGTACCTGCGCGGATACCCACAGTAGCGGCCAGAAAAGTAGTCCGTTGTATGTCCGTTCCTGTGATGCTCACCGAGCTGTTGTTACCGTCAAGACGGACGCCGTACCTGCAGTAGTCAATAAGCGCCATATCCGTCAGTGCCGGCGCGGAAACGCCGCCAAGCGCCACAGCGTCCTGATAGCCCGTTACGTGCATGTTATTCAAGGTCACGTTAGCGGCTGAAATCGTGAAGCCGGTTCCTGTGCATGATGTTGCAGGTGTAAGTACGGTGTTGGTTGCGGGGTTGCTGCCATTGCCGGCGCCATTAATAGTGACTCCTTTATTAACTGTTACGTTTTCATTGAATGTACTTGCGCTTACCTCCAACGTATGTCCGTCCAATGTTTGGGCATCACTTACGGCCGACTGGATAGAGCAGAAAATCTCACCTGTATTGGTATTGGTCACTACTCCGTACCCTACGCCGATGTTGCGTTCGTCTAAGGTGTTGCCGCTAAAAGTATTGCCGCTGATGGTGTTGCCACAGGTAGCCGGCGAGTTGCCTCTGCCGAAATACTGGTCGGCCAGGTTGCTTTGGTCGGCATCGCCGGGATACCCCGAGGGGTTTTGCTGTTGCAGAATGCCCACCTCGCAGTTTTGTACCGTATTGCCCGTCACCGTGTGGTTGACGCCTTCCACTACGATGCCGAAGCCCTCGCTGGTGGAGGTTTGCTGGTAGCCGTCCACGGTATTACCGGTCACGGTTACCCCGTTGGGCACGTCTACGTTGCTGCCCAATACGCCGCGGCGCATGATAGCGATACCGGCGCGGTCGCGAACGTCTCCGTTTTGAGTTGTCAGCGTTACATTGTTGCCGCTGACGGTAACGCCGCCGGCAGGGTTTTTGATTTCAATGCCGAAGCGCCCGCCGCCGGTAATGGTGTTATTATTAATGGTGTTGGCCCCTACTACGGTATTCAGGCCTACTACGCCGATGGCGTTGTCGCCGCCGCTGATATCAATCGTATTGTTCGAGATATTTACTGCCGAGGCGTCGCCATCTTGTAATTCTATACCGCAACAGTTGTTGTTGGTCACCATGTTGCCGGTCAAAGTGATATTGGACTTCAGGCCGTTCCAGATTACTATACCGCGCGCGCCGGGGCCGTGATTTGCCACCATTGAATTGGTCACGCTGACGTTATCTACCGGGCCGTTGGCATAAATACCGGCGGCATTAGTATTATTTTGAATGGCAACATTAGTAATAAGGAGATCATTGTTGTTTGCAGGCGCGTAGATACCTGCACTGGTGTTGGCGCCAGAGCCGGAATAGTTTTGTACGGTGAGATCCTTAATAGTAACATTAGTGATATTATTGGAAAGCGCAATACCGCTGCCTGTACCCAATAGTCCTGTGCCGTCAAGTATAGTTCCTGATTTGCTCTGACCATCCAATGTCAGCGATTTATTAATAGTAATACGCTGGCCGTAGGAGCCGTCTTCCATAAAAACAGTTTTGCCTGCGGCTGCGTAATCGATAGCGGCCTGCACCGACATTTCGATAGTTCCCCCTGCCGGGTTGTCATCTACGAACTTATCACCGGATGCAATCTCCTCGATATGGAGTAAAGAAGAGGGCAGGTTATAGGGAGCATTGAGTAACACATTGACTACTGCATAAGCGGCGGCAAGTGAAGATTGATAATATTTATCTGTTGTGCCGATGCCTACAAAATGAGTGGGCGCCGATACGCTGCCGCTTGTTGGCGCGATAGAGGTACCGCTAACACCGGGGCCTCCCGTAGTTTGTTCGTATACGGTGACCGGCTCCGATATATTCACGGCGCCTGTAATCGTCACGTTGGTAGTGCCGCCGGCGCAATAAGTGCCGTCGGAAAAAATCCCCACACCCGCGCTGAAACCGCCGGCGAATGCATTGCCGCTGGTAGTAATGCCGTTTATAGTGAGGTTGTCGCAATCAGCGATGGATACGCCGTTGCCGTCGTTATTGGTAGACGTAATATTGTTAAGCGTCACGTTATCCGAGCAAGTGATCGCATAACCCGAGCTCCCGCAGTTGGTTACCGTTACGTTGGTCACCGTCAGGTTGTCAGATCCCGGCTGCGTGATGATGCCGTAAGTGCCGGCATTTTGGAGCGTAAAATTTTCCAGTGTTACACCCGCAGCGGCCAAGGTAAGGCCCCATGTCGCTGAGGAAGAAGTTATGGTAAAACCCTGGCCGTCAATGGCAACAGCCTTATTCACCGTAATCAGGCCTTCTGTAATGTTGTCGGTGAGTAAGATGTCATCGCCCGGCAATGCCGCCGCAATGGCTGCACTAATTGTGGTATAACAAGGCACATTGCCCCCGCAGCCGCCTGCCGGGTCAACATACAAATTAGCAGCATTGAGTTGAGGGATTGAATAGAGTGCAATCAACACAATGGTTAAAGGGGAATACAGTTTGTAGAATTGTTTCATGACGAATATGATTGATGTTAATTTTTCCAACTACAAAAAACATGCCTATTTCACGATCGCATCTTTACCGCACGCTGTCAAATTATTTGACCAACCACTCAGAGCTAAGCATGTAGGCGCTCAAGCACTAGTCATACCCCAAAAGGGAGATGCGAACCAGAAATTGCAAGATGTAACAATAAACTACCGCTTAGCCTCACTTATCCGGAAGCTAAACGTTATAGGGATGACAGGAAAAAGCATTCTTAACTAACAAGAAAGTAAATTGTGCTATGCCGCCCAGGTAAAAGCAGGCATACACAACTTTCATTTATTTCTAACTCTTCAAAGTATTGTTCCTAAGTATTTGTTGTTTATATCATAGTCTGTTTCGGATGCAAAATTAGCATTTTATTTCGTTGATGTGGAAAATAGGGCATGTTTTTTTTATATTAATCTATATATCTTATTTTGCTAATTATCAATTACATATAAAAAATACAATCAAAAATAACTAATTTTTTACAAAAAAATAACGCGAGAATTTGTCAAGTTTAATTTTCATCAATAACAAGTAATTGAATTATTTAAATAATGTATATACACTTATAGAAAAAAAATAACTTCCGGAAAATGATCGAATTTTCGTCAATATTTCGATCATTTTCCGGAAAAGCGACAAGCATCAAACGAGAGAACCAGAATTGTTTATTTTTTCACAAATCGCACAGCCACGCCGCCGCCGGGCGCCAATTTCAGGGCCAGGGTGGTATTGGCATTCACCTCCTGCGAACTGATAGCCACTGCGGTTGGGTTGTCATCCCAGTGCGCGTCGGGGGCGTCGGCGTAGATCTGGGCGGTATACGTAGCGCCGGGGCTCAGGAAGTCGAGTTTGACTTGAAAATCGCGCGGATTTTCGTCGGTGATACTGCCGAGGAACCAATCTTCCGAGCCTTTTGCTTTGCGGGCAAAGGTGACATAATCGCCCACTTCTGCGTTGATAACGCGGGTTTCGTCCCAGTCGACGGCCACATCGCGGATGAATTGCAGTGCCGGGTTATTGCCGTAGTGTTCGGGCAGGTCGGCCACCATTTGTACGGGGCTATAAAGCGTTACGTAGAGGGCGAGTTGCTTGGCCAGCGTAGTATTGACCTGGTTGTTGTCTTTGTATTTGTCGAATTTTATTTCAAAAATGCCAGGCGTGTAATCCAGTCCGCTGCCGAGCCCCATCGTAAAGGGCAGGATAGTGAGGTGTTCGGGCGGGTTCATATCGGAGCTCCAGGCTTCGAATTCCTGGCCGCGGAAAGTTTCCCTTGCCCAGAAGTTGGGCCAGGTGCGTTGCAGGCCGGTACCTTTGATCGTTTCGTGGCCGTCGATGCAGATTTGGTATTCGGCGGCTTTTTCGGTCACCTTCTGGAAGTGGTTGATCATCCATTGGCCCTGGTGGTATTCGTTTTTGGGGATAATGGTGCCCACGTAACCTGTTTTGATAGCGTGCACGCCCAGACGGCGGCAGAGGGCATAAGCCGTATCCAACTGCTGTTCGTAAGTGCGGGGCGCCGATGATGTTTCGTGATGTATGATCAATGCCACGCCCTTATCTTTGCCGTAGCGCACCACTTCGTCGATATCGTAATCGGGATAAGGCGTAACAAAATCGAACACGCCTTCGCGGTCCTCGAAGCCGATCCAGTGTTCCCAGCCGGTATTCCAGCCTTCCACCAGCATAGCGGGGATATTATTTGCCGAAGCGAAATCGATGAGGCGTTTGGCGTTAGCGGTGGTAGCGCCGTGTCTGCCGCTGGCCATATCCCAGCTATTTTTGTTCAGGTGCATTTCCCACCAGATGCCGACATATTTTACGGGTTTTATCCAGCTTACATCCTCCAGTTTATTAGGCTCGTTGAGATTGAGGATAAGGCGGGAGGCGAGGATGTCGGCTGCTTTTTCGCCGATCTGCACAGTTCGCCAGGGCGTATGGAAGGGGGCTTTGAGTTTGGCCTTCGATTCGTCGGGAGAGCCTACGAGTTCACTCACCCATTTCAGTCCGTCTTTATCAACTTTGAGTGTCATCGACGAATAATTGATCAGGGCTGCTTCGTGGAAAACCAGGTACAGCAAGTCGGCTGTTTTTTGGGTAACGGGGGTATTGACGGCATTTTCGGGGATGTAGGTTTGTGCCAGGTCGGGGTGTTTTCGTTTGGCGGTGGCGTCGATTTCAGAGAACTTAGTCGTATTGTAGAGATGCTCGTAGATATCCCAATCGCCGGGTTGCCACCAGGTGAGGTGGTCGCCGCTGAGTTTGAACTCGGTATTTTCGTCCATAATGATCACGCTGTCGAGGCCGGGTTGGGCGGGGATTTCGTAGCGAAATCCGAGGCCGTCGTCGTACACCCTAAAGACGAGATTCATGAGGCGATTGGGCGCCTGTTGTTCTTCGAGATTAAGGGTAAGTTCCTGGTAGTGGTTGAGAATTTCTTTCTCCTGGCCGTAAACGGGTTGCCAGGTTTCGGAAAAATCGCGGGTTTGGTGGCTTTTTACGCGCCAGCCGCCGTGCAGTGCGGGGGCGTCGCGCAGATCGAAGCCGCCCAGTAGAGAGCTATCAAGGGCTATTTTGCCGTTATATGCCACGCGATAGGCGGGCACGCCATCGGCATTGAGCCATACGTCCACACTTATTTTTTTCGCGGGAGAAAACACGGTAAAAGTTGCCGGCGCTTGCCGGTTGCAGCCCATTGCCAGCAGCAGCAGGGCGCTGAATAAAAACGTCGTTGTCCTCATTTTGAATAAATTTCATTCATCAAATGGGCTGCCACGTTGACAAAATCGTATTCAGTAACCAGCCCTATTAAATTGCCGTTGCGCATCACCGGCAGATAACCCAGTTGGCGCTCTCGCATCAAATGTACCGCTTCTATCGTACTCATTTCGGGTGTAACGAAATATAAATCGGTAGACATAATTTGGCCCACCGAGGCCCGCACGGGGTGGTTTTCGGATTGGGAATAAAACCGGAGCAGCATTTTGGCTGTGAGGAATCCGACCAGCACACCTTTTTCATTTTCGACGGGCAGGTGCCTCACGTTGCGCCAATCCATGAGGTTGGCGGCAAAATCCAAGGGGTCGTTTTCATTAACGGTAAACAAATCGGTAGACATAATCTGTTCGACCGTCCAGTATCGATTTGCCCAGCTTCCGGCTTCTTCCATGCCGGCAATGGGCCATTTATGTACAGGCATATCTTGTTGTTGTCGGTTAAACATAGCGGCGGTAGTAGCTACCAGCGCTTCTTCTTTTTTGCCTTCTTTTTTCAATCGTTCGAGTGAGCTGAGTTGCCATTGCGAGCCGGTTCGGCCGCTTTCTACGCGTTCTTGAATGATATCCATGTAGCGATCGATATCGGTCTGGCGCACATTTGCTTTTTGCAGGCCCGTCCTGGCCAGCGGGATCAATTCTTTGAGTAAAAGTTCGGAAGCGGGAATACGTTTGGCCGGCGACCCCCACCACAGATAGGATCCCAGTCCGTGGCGGGCTGCCCGGAAGAAGTTTTCTTTTACGTTGTCAAATTCCATTTTGTTTTGCATGCGCGCGTAATCATCGGGCATACCCTTCACCATGCCCAGCCAGAAAGCCGCATTGGCTATTTCGTCGGGGATGGAAGGCCCGGTGGGCAATACGCGCATTTCGATGCGCAGGTGGGGTTTGCCGTCGGTAATGCCGTAGCAGGGTCGATTCCAGCGGTAAACGGTACCGTTGTGTACGTTGAGCGAGTATAATTTGGGCACGCCGCCTTCTGCCAATATTTGCAGGGGGTCTTCTTCGCGGGTAGACGCCAGCATCACGCGGTGCCTGGCGATATCGTCTTTAAAAATATCGAGAATAGAATCTTCAATCCATCCTGTACCGAAGCAAACGCGGGGAGAGCGTTCGCGCACCATTTCGGAGGTACTCCGGGTATCTATTGATTGCTGGAACAGGGCGATGCGGGTTTCGCGCCAGCCTCGTTTGCCGAGGAGGAGCGGTGAATTGGTAGCTGCCGACAATAGGGGGCCTGTGACCGCCATCGACCAGTTGTAGTAGGAGGCAAAACTGTGGGCAGGAAGTTGCAGGTGTACCTGGAAACTGGTATTGCTGCCTTCAAACAAGGCGAGTGCGTCGTTGATCACTAATTCGTCGGGGCCGTCGATGCGAAATTCAAAGAGTCCGCTGTGCAACTCGTGCAACAACTCCATCAGTGCACGGTAGCGCGGCAGCGGGGTGAGGTTGTCGTAGTTGATGTCGCCTTGGCGGATCGTGGGCAATATGCCGCAGAGCAACACGCGTGCGCCCACTTCCTGGGCTGCCATATCGGCTGCGTACAAGTAATTGCGCAGGGTAGATTCGAGGGCAGACAGGCAATCGCCCTGAAATAATACGGGGTCGAGGTTGACCTCCATATTAAAGCGGGCGAGTTCGGTGGTAAAGTGGTCGTCGTTGACGCGCTCGAGTACTTCCATGATAACGGGGGCGGGGCGCCAATGAGCGTCTACAAAACAAAATTCCTGTTCGGCGCCAATGCGTTGGACGTCGTTTTCAAACAGATCATTGTCTAACATCAATTGTAAAGCCTTCAAGTCGCGCAGCAAATTTTTGAGGTGGCGCTGGCGAGAAGCGGCGTCTTTTACAAGGGTTACTTTTTCAGCTCCCATCCAGATATGAGTTTATGGTGTCATAAATGAGCTTGTTTTATTTGAAAGGAAGAGGACTAGTATACAAAAATGGACTATTCCGCGCATTAACGCCCTGAGAATTATCATCGCCCGGCATGAACTTGCTCAGCATGGCTTAATTTTTTTAACCTATTCTTAACAAGCAAAAAAACAATTGCCGTGTTTCTATATAAACCTAAATCAAATCGCATGAAAAAATGGCTATTGTGCGCCCTGGCGGGCTTAAGCTGGATGCTTGTCGCTTGTCAATCCTCTCCGGAAACGACCGATGAGTCAGAAGTTGCAGGCCGGCCCGCGCCACAAACAATGCCCTTTGCGGTGTACGACAATTTTTCGGCGCTCGAACACGTTTTTCATTATAATAACGATACCACCTACATCATCAATTTTTGGGCTACCTGGTGCAAGCCATGCGTGGAAGAAATGCCCTATTTTGAACGATTAATCCAACAAGTACAAGGTAAAAAGGCGAGGGTCATCCTGCTCAGTCTGGATTTCAAGAAAGACGTGCCCGGCAAGCTTACGCGTTTTGTGGAGCAACGCCGGCTCGAAAGCCAGGTGATTGCGTTGACCGACCACCGCTACGATACCTGGATTGACAAGGTAGACCCCTCGTGGGGCGGCTCCATCCCTGCTACGCTGATTTACAAAGGGCAAAACCGCAAATTTGTCGAGCAGCAATTTGCCAGCTTTGAGGAGTTGGAGGCGTTGGTGAAGGCGTTTGAATGAAGGCTGTTATCGGTTGTCGGTTGTCGGTTGTCGGTTATCGGTTACTTATTGACTTATACAGATAACGGATAACGGACAACCCACAACCCACAACCCACAACTCACAACTCACAACCGACAACATATCTTTCACAATCATAAAACCTGACTAATTATGTTGAATGTACGCAAAATCACCTTATTGACAGTGGGGCTGCTTGCGCTTGCAGCGGCCACAATGGCATTCCGCACGGCCGGAGGATTAAAAGTGGGCGACAAAGCGCCTGATTTCAAGCTAAAGAACGTAGACGGCAAGATGTACTCGCTCGAAGATGTAAAAGATGCCAATGGCAAAAAGCCCAAAGGCTATGTAGTCGTATTTACGTGCAATACTTGTCCGTATGCCCAAATGTACGAAGACCGCATAGTGGATTTGCACCGCCAATTATCTGCCAAAGGTTATCCGGTAGTGGCCATTCAGCCCAACGACACGGCAGTGCAGCCCGGCGACAGCTTTGCCAAGATGCAGGAACGCGCCAAGGAGAAAAAATTTGACTTCCTCTATTTGTTCGACGACGGGCAAAAGGTATATCCCCAATACGGCGCTGCGCGCACGCCCGAGGTGTACCTGCTCGATAAAGATCTCGTAGTGCGCTACCACGGCGCTATTGACGATAATGCACAAGATGCCTCGGCAGTACAAACGAACTACGTGACCAATGCCGTAGCGGCTATCGAAAAAGGCCAGGAACCCTCGCCGGCTGATGTGAAGGCGATAGGGTGTTCGATAAAATTCAAAAAATCATAAATGATGTGCTGATGTGCTGATGTGCTGATGTGCTGATGTGCTGATGTGCTGATGTGCTGATGTGCTAATTTGCTGATGTGTTGATAATATCTAATACAATTAATTAATAATATTTATATAAATAAAAATCAGCACATCAGCACATTAACTAATCAGCACATCAGCAAATTAAAATCAGGTATTTAGCCCCCCGCAGACGCTGATCACCTGGCCGCTCACATAATTCGACATATCGGCGCCCAGAAACACGCACACATCGGCCACCTCTTCGGCCTTTCCCAGGCGTTTGAGCGGAATATTCTGGAGATAAGCTTCCTTTGTTTTTTCATCGAGTACATGGGTCATATCGGTTTCGATAAAACCGGGGGCCACTACATTGCAGCGGATATTGCGCGAGCCCATTTCTTTGGCTATAGACTTGCTAAAGCCGATAATGCCGGCTTTTGAGGCAGCATAATTGGCTTGTCCAGCGTTTCCGGTAATACCGACAATAGAGCTCATATTAATAATAGAGCCTCCGCGGTTTTTCATCATCGGCCGAAGGGCGTGTTTGGTGAGATTAAACACCGATTTGAGGTTGGTATCCATCACCTCGTCCCATTGCTGTTCGGTCATGCGGAGCATCAGGGTATCGCGGGTGATACCTGCGTTATTGACAACGATATCCAGTTGGCCGAAATCGGCCAGCACGTCGTTGATGAGTTGCTCGGCTTGCCCGTAATCGCCGGCATCGGAGCGGTAAGCTTTCGCTTTTACGCCCATGGCCTGCAATGCTGCCTCAACGGAGGCGGCACGTTCTGCCGAAGACAAGTAGGTAAAAGCGACGTGGGCGCCTGCGGCAGCAAAGCGGAGCGCGATGGCCTCGCCGATACCCCGCGAGCCGCCCGTTACCAGCGCCACTTTATTTTGCAAAAGATTCATAACGGTGTTTTTTGTTGCGTTACCGGCGAAGGTACTGCGAATTTGGAACAAGCACAATACCGCAAGATATTTGTCCGGCTGCTTGCGATAATCAAGTTTGCAAACGCTGCTGTTGCGATTATGCGTTTTAAATTTTATTTTTACTACAATATCCGTTTGTTTTAACCATTATCTATCTAACTAACTAACCTGTCTTTTTATGCAAATGCGCAAACTTCCAGGGATAGCCGGCGTGCTGGCCGTGCTCGTTTTAGGGCTTAATGCCTGTGTAAAAGACAATGTGTCGACAAGTACCCAATACTACACCGCAGAGGAGTATGCTACCCTTTCAGCGGCGTTAGACCTGCCGGCCGAGCCCATCGACTACCAGGTTGCGCTGCCTGTGCACTTGACCCAACAGGGGCTCAAAGCGCCCATCATCAACAATCACAAGGCAGCTCTGGGGCGGGTGCTTTTTTATGATAAAAATTTATCGCAAAATAAAACGGTATCCTGCGCTTCCTGCCACAAACAGGAACTCGCCTTTTCCGATGACAAAGCCTTCAGCGAGGGCTTCGACGGCCGCCATACCAAGCGCAATACATTGGCGCTGGCAGCAGCCGCCAACTTCGAATCCTCCTACGGAGGCGACGGCAACGGAGGTAGTTTCTCCGGTTTTTCCGAAACCGTGCGGTTTTTCTGGGACGAACGCGCCAATTCTATCATGGAGCAAAGTCGCATGACTATTCAGGACGATATCGAGATGGGTATGCCCATGCATGAGGTAGTTGCGCGAATTCAAACCATACCCCACTATCAGGTGCTGTTCCGAAAAGCATACGGCGCTACAGGCATCTCAGAGGATCGGGTACTGGAGGCCATCCGCGAGTTTCTCAATTCGTTCGTATCGGTCAACAGCAAGTTTGACGAGGGCCTGGCGCGCACCAATGATCCATTCTCCGACTTCGATATTTTTACTTCGCAGGAAAATATAGGCAAGCGCATTTATATGGAAAATTGCGCCTCCTGCCATAGCCACAATTTATCTACCGCAGTAGAAAACCTGGCCAACAACGGCCTTGACGCTTATTATACCGACCAGGGAAGGGCATTAGTTACCGGCGTCTCGCAAGATGAGGGTATCTTCAAGGTCCCCTTCCTGCGCAATATCGCGCTTACGGGGCCCTACATGCACGACGGCCGGTTTAATACGCTCGAGGAAGTGGTAGAACACTACAATTCGGGGATTCAAAACCACCCTAATCTCGACTTCCGTCTGCGCGATCCATTTACACTGGACAGTCCTAAGCGCTTGCAACTAACTGATTCTCAGAAGCAATCGCTGATTGCGTTTTTGCATACGCTCACGGATGAGGAATTTGTAGCGGATGTGCGGTTTATGGATCCGTTCCGGTAATCACCCGCGCATTTTATCGAGAAGATCGCTGAGTTGGCGTGCCTCTTCGGCTGACAGGTTTTGAAGGGCGACGTCCAACCCGCTATCCAGTTCGTCTAACTTTCCCAAAAAGGAATACCCTTCCGGGGTAAGGGTCACGTCGACGAGGCGTTTGTCGTTGGGGCAAACCGACCGGGCAACCAATCCTTTTTGGCAGAGGCGTTCTACGATACGCGAGGTGTCCGACATTTTATCCAATAGTCTTTCCCTGATATCGGAGGTAGACAAGGGTTTGCCTGCGCCGCGCAGTATGCGCAGTACGTTGTATTGCTGCAAGGTGATATCGAAAGGCTTCAGGTAAGCCTTAAACTGTTCGGTGAGCCAGTTGGAAGTATAAATTAAATTGACAGCTACTCTTTGCCATTCATTTCGAAAAGGCGTTTTTTGCTGTATTGCATTTTCGATGGTCATTTTGCTTATTAATTTTGTCGCTATAACTGTGGTGAAAGTTGCAACCACAAAAATACTCATTCAATGTTAAAACATCATATTTATTTAAAATCAAAACCTCAAACCACCTAGCAGATGATCATACCCGGCAAAAAGTACATGGTGCTTTTTTTTTATCTGGCCGCGCTATTCTCCTTAATATATTCTCCTTTTACCTTATCGGTAAGCCTGATAGCTTTGTGTGTACTGGCCTTCATCAAATGGAAAAACGAACGGGGCCGGCTCGATTTTTTTCCTGATGTGGCCGCATGGCGAAAGCTCATGCCACCGGCGCCCAATTATCCTATTTACGCATTGATACTCATTTTTGCGCTCACCTTGTTTGCGGGGTGGCCGGTGCAGGAATGGGATTTTTGGCTGGATCGCCTGCGCACCCGGCTGCCGTTGTTATTATTGCCTTTGGCTGTAGTGATACACCCTCCATTAAGCACACGCGAATTCAACGGATTGCTGTACGCTTTCGTTCTCATGCTGGTTTTTACATGTATTGGCGTAGGCATAAATTACGCCACGCACTTTGAGGCCGTCCATGACATGATCAAACAGGGGCAATCCATTCCGGTACCTCGCAACCACGTGCGTTTCAGCGTGTTGATGGCCATAGGCGTAGTAGCCGGCATCTATCTTATTCAGCAAAAGCACTATTGGTATAAGCCTTGGGAAAACCGGGTTAGGATAGTCATGACCGCATTCCTTTTCATTTTCATCCACATACTGTCGGTGCGCACCGGGCTTGCGGCCCTATACCTTGCAATGGGGACGTTGTTGTTAAGGTATATTTTGGTAAATAAAAAATACCTGACGGGGGCTCTGATGATGGTTGCGCTGGTGTTGCTGCCTGTAATTGCCTACCGGACGGCCCCCAGCTTCAAGGCCAAGATAGATTACATGCGCTACGACTGGTATATGTTTCAGCAGGGGCAGGGAGGAATTAACTCCGATTCGGGGCGGTTTGCCTCTTTAGATGCTGGTTGGGATATCGTAAAAAAACATCCGTGGTTGGGCATCGGCACGGCCAACCTGAGAAAAGCGATGCGGGAGTATATCCACAAGCACTATCCCGGATTTGAAGTGCACATGCCGCCCAATCAGTTTTTATACGTCACCGCCACTACGGGCATAGTGGGTCTGCTGGTCTTTTTATTTGCGTTTTTTTATCCCCTTCTTTACGGCGCCAACTACCGGCATATATTTATCGCGGGGCTTTACGCAGTATTATTCGTCACGCTGATCATCGATCATCCGCTCGATTCCAGTATGGGGGTGGGCACGCACTGCGTGTTTTTACTGCTGGCTCTCAAGCAGCGGTCCCCGGTAGCGGTCTGACCGCTATCCGGGAAGTTGCTCAGTTAGCGGTCTGACCGCTAGCAGGGCGGCATCCAGGCCCGAGGCGTCTTTTCCGCCGGCGGTAGCGAAGAACGGTTGGCCGCCGCCGCCGCCCTGGATATGCTTCGCCAGTTCGCGCACCATGTTGCCTGCATGCAAGCCGCGTGAATCCACAAGTGATTGGCTGATGATCACCGTGAGCAGCGGTTTATCGCCGGCTACGGCGCCGAGCACTATCAGGGCGTCGCCGAGTTCCTTTTCCAGTTGGTAGGCCAGGTTTTTGATAGCGTTAGCGTCTGACAGCGGCAGATTTGCGCAAAGCAATTTATAACCATCGTGGGGTACTGCTTTTGCCAATAGTTCGCCTTTCAGAGAGCCTGCCTGGATGGCCAGCATCTTTTCTACTTCCTTGCGCAGTTGGCGGTTTTCCTCTTGCAGGTCGGCCACCAGCTTGGCAGTATTTTTCGGATTTTTCAGCAGGAGGCGGATAGCTTCCAGTTCTTCCAATTCGCGGTTAATAAATTGCTCGGCCGTATCGGCGGTCACGGCTTCAATGCGGCGGATGCCGGCGGCTACGGCGCTTTCGGCCACAATTTTGAACTGGCCGATATGGCCTGTTGCGGGCACGTGGGTGCCGCCGCACAATTCGCGGGAGAAGCTGCCGTCGAAGGTCACCACGCGCACCTTTTCGCCGTATTTTTCACCAAAGAGCATCATAGCGCCCAGTTGGCGGGCTTCGTCGATAGGCACGGCCCGGTCTTCTTCGAGGGGAATATCTTCGCGGATTTTTTGGTTGACCAGGGCTTCTATTTGGGCTAATTCTTCGTCGGTCACCTTTTGGAAATGCGAAAAGTCGAAGCGCAGGCGCTGGTCGTTCACATCCTGGCCTTTTTGCAAGGCGTGTTGGCCCAATATGCGGTGCATAGCGGCGTGCATCAGGTGCGTAGCCGAGTGATTGGAGGAAGTAGCGCGGCGTTTGCCGGCGTCAACCTGGGCGGTCACAGTTGCATCGATATGGGCCGGCAGGCGGTTGACGACATGAATAATCAGGTCGTTTTCCTTTTGGGTATCGAGTACATTGATTTGTTCGGCGCCGAAAAACAAAAGCCCCGTATCGCCGGCCTGGCCGCCGCTTTCGGCGTAGAAAGGAGTTGTAGCCAACACAATCTGGTATTGGTCTTTGTCCTTCACCTTCACCGTGCGATACTTCAGGGCATACGTATCCGTTGTGCTGAGGTAATCGTATCCCACAAAAGTCACCTCTTCGCCCTGTCGCACCGTTTGCCAGTCGCCCACCGCCTTTTGGGCGTCGGCGCGGGAGCGTTCTTTTTGAGATTGGAGGGCTTTTTCGAAGCCGGCTTCGTCAACCGACCAGCCTTTTTCGGCGGCGATCAGCCTGGTGAGGTCGATGGGGAAGCCGTAGGTATCGTAGAGTTCGAACGCGTCGTCTCCTTTGATGAGTGCGTTGTGTACCTCAAGATTGTCGAGGCGGCGCAGGCCGTTTTCGAGGGTGTGGAGGAAAGAAGTTTCTTCGCCTTCGATAATCCTGGCGATTTGCGATTGTTGGGCTTTTAACTCCGGGAAAATGCCGGCAAACAAATCGGCCAGCAGGGGAATAAGCGTATAGAGGTAGGGTTGCTTGATATCGAGGAAAGAATAATAATACCGCACGGCGCGGCGCAAGATGCGGCGCACCACATAACCCGGCCCCGAATTGGAGGGCAGTTGGCCGTCGGCGATAGTAAAAGCCACCGACCTGATATGGTCGGCGATTACCCGCATCGCAATATCGCTTTTTGCCGAGCGGTCGTAGCTAAACGTATACGGCTTGCCGCTGGCTTTTTCGGTATATTGAATAACGGGCGTAAAAATATCGGTATCGTAGGTAGCCGTTTTGCCTTGCAGCACCATACAAAGGCGTTCGAAACCCATGCCTGTGTCGACGTGTTTGGCGGGCAGCGGTTCGAGCGAGCCGTCGGCTTTGCGGTTAAACTGGATAAACACGTTATTCCAAATCTCGACCACGCGGGGGTGATCCTGGTTGACCAGGTCGTGGCCGGGCGATTTTGCGCGTTCTTCGGGGCTGCGGAGGTCAACGTGGATTTCGGTGCAGGGGCCGCAGGGGCCGGTATCGCCCATCTCCCAGAAGTTGTCTTTTTTGCTGCCGTAGAGGATGTGATCGCGGGGCAGAAAGCGCAGCCAGATCTGGAGCGATTCGTCGTCGCGTTCGAGTTTTTCGCGTTCGTCGCCGCCGAAAACGGTGGCGTAGAGGCGGTCGGCAGGGATGCCGTAGACTTCGGTGAGCAACTCCCAGGACCAGGAGATTGCTTCTTCTTTAAAATAATCGCCTATCGACCAGTTGCCCAACATCTCGAACATCGTATGGTGGGTGCCGTCGTAGCCTACGTCTTCGAGGTCGTTGTGTTTGCCCGAAACGCGCATACACTTTTGCGTGTCGGCGATACGAGGATTATCGGGTATTTTATTGCCGAGGAAAAAATCTTTAAACTGGTTCATACCCGCGTTGGTAAACATAAGCGTGGGGTCGTCTTTATTTACGATAGGCGCGGAGGGCACTATTTTGTGCTGCTTGGACGCAAAAAAATCGAGGAATGCGTTCCTTATTTCAGTAGCGGTCATCATATGCCGGAAATTGTTTTTTTTGAAAAACGTGGGCAAATATAGGGAAAGTTCTCTTTTATAGGTTGTAGGTTATAGGTTGTAGGTTGTAAGAAACTTAGAACCTACAACTTACAACCTACAACACTCTCTATTTGATTACAAAAAGGCCAGGTATTCACAATTTGCTTACACAATCGTCTAATATTTGTGTTAAAGTTTTGAAAATCCGGATTCGTCGACTAATTTTGGCAAGCCACGTAAGCGATGACATTCCAATTTTGGAAAAAACATCCACTAAAATAGCAGCTAGTACCCCCATTAAAGCCAAAAAATTAGAGAGCACTAAACCAACACGCTTGAAACGCTGCATTTTAGTAATTTTTGGCAAAGATTAAGACGCTCATGGGAAAAGAAAAGTACATTTACAACACCCACACGCTGCAATACGAACGGGTGGTTGAACCGTTAAGTTCCAAATTATTAAGATTATTCGGTTTTCTTTGTGCAGCAATCGTAACCGGATTTCTTTTAATGCTCATCTCTCACCGCTATTTCCCGTCACCGCGGGAGAAAGGCCTGCTCACCGAGAACAAGCAACTCCGGCTGGAAATGGAACAAGCTTCAAAAGAGTTTGACCGGCTAAGCGAGGTACTCGACAACTTGCAACAACGCGACGCTTACGCCCACCGAATGATCTTCGGTATGGATCCCATCGACGACGGCATATGGAACGGCGGTACGGGCGGTCACGACAAATACAGCAATTACCGGCAGTTTCGCTATTCGGGCGATATGATGGCATCCATGCGCGAGCGGGTTGACAAACTCAAGCGGCAGATGGACCTGCAATCGCATTCGCTCGATACCATCATCGGCATGGCAAAAGCCAAAGAAAAAATGCTGGCCAGCATGCCTTCTATCAAGCCGGTGCGCAGCGATAAGCTGGCGCGCGACGTGAAGCTGCTTTCCGGCTTCGGCTACCGCATCCACCCTATTTTCAAAGTACCCAGGATGCACAGCGGCATCGACTTTACGGCGCCCAAAGGAACGTCCATACAATCTACCGGCGCAGGCCGTGTAATCAAAGCAGAGCGGGGTAGCGGTTTCGGCATGCACGTAGTAATAGACCACGGCTACGGCTACCAGACCCTGTATGCTCACATGAGCAAGATAGAAGTGCGCGAAGGACAAACCGTTAAACGCGGACAGACTATCGGTCGCGTAGGTAGCACAGGCACCTCCACCGCGCCGCACTGCCATTACGAAGTACACTACCGCGGACAGCCCATCAATCCCATTCAATATGTGATTGACGGCCTTTCGCCCAAAGAATACAATGAACTTGTAAAAGCTGCCGAGGCAGCCAACCAATCTTTTGACTAAAGATCAACTTTGCCATATGAACCTAATGGTTTCGGGAAAAGACCTCCGTTTTGGGGGTCTTTTTTCAATTATAGCGGGCGCGGGGCTATTACTGGCTTGCTACGATTCGCCCACTACTACCTCCCAGGTAGCGGTTGTTCCTGAAAAAGTATACATCCGGGCCGAAGCGGCGCCTGAAGATACGGCGCAAGCGCTTACCGTAGTGGGTGTTGGCGATATGATGCTGGGCACAAATTACCCTTCCGCCTCCTACCTGCCGCCCAATGACGGCAAGGCTTTGCTGGCGCCGGTGCTCGACCTGTTAAAAAATGCCGACGTGACCTTCGGCAACCATGAAGGCGCCATACTCAACAAAGGCGGTACGCCCAAAACCTGCCGCGACCCCAAGGTATGCTACGTATTCCGATCGCCGGAACACTACGTAGATCGCTTTGTGGAGGCTGGTTTCGACGTATTGAGCCTGGCCAACAACCACAGCGGAGATTTTGGCCCCGAGGGCCGCAAGCGCACCAAAGCAGCGTTGCGCGAAGCGGGCATTCACTTCGCGGGCCTGGCGGGTACCGACGAGACGGCCATTTTTGAGCGCAACGGCGTCAAATTCGGTTTTTGCGCTTTCGCGCCCAATAGCGGTACCTGCGACCTGCGCGATATTGCCGGCGCCAAAGCCATCGTAGAAAAACTGGCCGGCGAAGTTGACGTGGTGATCGTATCTTTCCACGGAGGCGCAGAAGGCGCCGACCACCAGCATGTGCCCCGCGCTACCGAAACCTTCCACGGTGAAAACAGGGGCAACGTCTACAAATTTTCTCACGCCGTTATCGATGCCGGCGCCGATATCGTTTTCGGCCACGGCCCACACGTAACCCGGGCGGTGGAATTGTACAAAGACCGGTTTATCTCTTACAGTCTCGGCAATTTCTGCACCTACGGCCGTTTCAGTCTCAGCGGCCCTGCCGGCATTGCGCCCCTGATTAGCCTGCAAATAAACCGCGAAGGCGAATTTTTGGAAGGCAAAATCACACCTACTTACCAGCAAAAAACGCACGGCCCAAAAATCGATGCCCAAAAGCGGGTAATCAAGACCATCAAAAGCCTAACCAAAGCGGATTTTCCGGAAACGCGACTATCCATCGATGACGACGGAGTCATGCGCAAAAAATAAGGAGTCGAAGTGCAAAATGAATAGATTGGCTGTAAATTGCGATGTTCCTAAACCGCGTGTATGAACAAAGCCACCTCTCTTGCTACGACTGTACGACTGTACGACTGTACGACTGTACGACTGTACGACTGTACGACTGTACGACTTTACGACTTTACGACTGTACGACTTTACGACTTTACGACTGTATGACTGTACGACTGTATGACTGTACGACCTAAATCGCAAATATGAACAAAGCCACCTCTCCTGCCGACCGGTATTGCCACAACTGCCACTACCCCCTGGCGCCTTATGGCGATTTTTGTCCGCATTGCAGCCAGAAATACACCAAGGGCAAAGTGACGATTTGGGAGCTTTTCAGGGAGTTCATCGACACATTATTCAATATCGATTCAAAAATATTTCTCGCGCTTCGCGACTTGTTTTACCCTGGCAGGCTCACTACCGTTTATTTTGAGGGTAAACAAAAACGCTATGTGAGCCCGGTCCGACTTTTTTTGTTCATGGCGGTACTGCATTTTGCCGTCATCGGCTTTCTCGTGCAGGACAAAGTGGAAGAGGCGCTGTTGAGCCAAATAGAAGAATCGACCAAAAGAGCGCACAATACCGAATTGCTGGACAGTCTTCGCTTGGCCGGCAAGAAAGTTGAGCTCATGTTTCCGGGGCAAAAAGACCTACCTGTCGCGATAGACTCCTTATTAAAACAGGTAAAAACCAGCAACGACAGCATGCCCGTCATCTTTTTCTGGCCGGGCATGGTAGATAGCAGCTCTGCCAGGGTAGAATCGCGGATTGCCTCCAAAGACGTATTTTCATTAACGGAAGAAGAAGTACTTGACAAATACAAGTTTACCGGTTTTTGGACCCGCATGCAGGTAAAACAAAACCTCAGGGCATATAAGCACCCCGACACGCTGGCTTCCTATGTATTGAGCAAGCTGATCTGGATGGTTTTATTGATGATGCCGGCGCTATCGTTTATTCTTAAATTATTGTATATCAGGCGGAAAAGATATTTTGTAGAGCACCTGGTTTTTTCCTTTCACTTTCACGCATTTGCCTTTTTGCTCATGTCGGCCTATTACATTTTTATCGCCAACGTGGCTGAAAGCGAAACGACCTCCACGCTACAAACGATTATACTTTCCGTAGTGCCCGTATTTTTGTTATTGTACTTATTGCTGGCTATGCGCCGGGTATACCAACAAGGATGGATTAAGACATTTATCAAAATGTACATCCTGAACGTGGCCTACCTGATCATTTTTATGACGTTTTTGGGTTTGACCGTCGTGATCAGTGCCCTGTTGTTTTGATTTTTTGTAACTATTTAGTAGGGTTTAGTGCATGCGCAGTTTAGCGATTGGGTTTAGCGATTGAGTTTAGTGCATGCGCGTATAAATTAAGGATCAAACATCAAAAAAATGTCCAACAGCATTTACGAACAATATGAAACCGTCATCGGGCTGGAAGTGCACGTGCAGCTTGCCACGCGCAGCAAAGCTTTTTGCGCCGACGATGCCTCTTTTGGCGGCGAGCCCAATACCCATGTGAGCGCTATTTCGCTGGGACATCCGGGCACCCTGCCGCGACTGAACAAGCAACAGGCTGCTTATGCCGTCAGGTTGGGCCTGGCTTTGGGTTGCCGTATCGACCCTGCCAGTGCATTTGACCGCAAAAACTATTTTTACGCCGACCTGCCTAAAGGGTATCAGATCACCCAAGACCGGCGGCCGATATGCGTAGGCGGGGCTCTGCCCATCAAGCTGGGCGAAACCTGGAAAGAAATACGGCTTCACCATATCCACATGGAAGAAGACGCCGGTAAGAGCATCCACGACCAGGATACACGGTTTTCGTTCATAGACCTCAACCGCGCCGGCGTGCCGTTGTTGGAGGTGGTCACCGAGCCCGAGCTGCGCTCTGCCGAAGAAGTTGACGCGTTTATGAGCGGTATGCAGCAGTTGGTGCGTTATCTGGGTATTTGTGACGGCAACATGGAGGAAGGCTCCATGCGCTGCGACTGCAACGTGTCGGTGCGGCGCCTTGGCGATACCAGGCTGGGCGAGCGCTGCGAGATCAAAAACCTCAACTCCATGCGCTACGCGCGCAGGGCCATCGCTTACGAAGTAAAACGCCAGATAGACCTTATCGAAGCCGGTGGCAAAGTAGCCCAGGAGACCCTGCATTTCGACCCCGACACCGGTGTGACTTCCCCGTTGCGCAGCAAAGAAGACGCCCACGACTACCGCTATTTCCCCGAGCCCGATTTGCCGCCGGTATTGCTCGACAAAATTTTTCTCGACGAGCAGGAGCGCGCCCTGTCTGCCCTGCCCTGGCATTTATACGCGCAATTCCGGAATGAATACCAACTGACCGACTACGACGCCGGCTTATTAATAGAAGACCGGGAAACGGCCGCTTATTTTCAGGCTTTATGCGCCCAAACCCCACACAAAAAGGCGGCGGCCAATTTAATAATAAATAAAATACTACCCTGGCGCCGGGAGACAGGCGCCGAACTGGCCGGTTTTCCCCTCGCGTTACCTTCGCTGGCCGCTTTTCTCCAACTCATCGACGAAGGCAAGGTGAGCAACGCCATAGCATACCAGCGCCTGTTACCTGCGCTAATGGAAAACCCCGGCAAGGCGCCCCTGGCGCTGGCCCAGGAGCTCGAACTCATCCAGACGGCCGATACCGGCTTGTTGGGCGAACTGGCCGACCAGGTACTGGCCGCCAATCCCGACAAAGTAGCCGCATACAAAAAAGGCAAAACGGGCCTGATGGGCTTTTTTATGGGCGAAATGATGCGCTTATCGAAAGGCCAGGCCGATCCAAAAACCACTACTGCGCTGCTCGCCGACAAATTAAAGGGTTAGGCGGGTTTCGCAGGCCAATTCCAAATTATGGCAGACAATATCACCATCGAATTGCGCGAGCTGAAAATGAGCGATTACCAGTCGCTGAAAAGCGCCATGATCGAAGCGTATCCCGATTCGCCCAGCGACTACTGGATCGAGGAACACATCCAGAAATTGCTCGACATTTTCCCCGAAGGGCAGATCGGCATCAGCGTCAACGGCAAAATCGTGGGTTGCGCCCTGGCCATCATCGTCAACTACGAACACTTTGGCGACGAGCATACCTATCAGCAGATTACGGGCAATTACACTTTTAATACCCACAACCCCAAAGGCGATGTATTATACGGTATCGAGGTATTTATCCACCCTGAATACCGCGGTTTGCGCCTGGGGCGCCGCCTGTACGACGCCCGCAAAGAACTGTGCGAAAATCTCAACCTACGCGCCATTATTTTCGGGGGCAGGATTCCCAATTATCACTTGCACGCCCATACCGTCACGCCCAAAGAATACATCCAGAAAGTCAAACACAAAGAAATTTACGACCCTACGCTAACCTTTCAGTTGTCGAATGATTTTCACATCAAAAAAGTACTCAAAGGCTACCTGCCCGGCGATAAGTCGTCGCAGGAATACGCTACGCTGCTGCAATGGGACAACATCTACTATACCCGCAAAACGGGCAGATTATCGGATTACGAGCCTATTGTGCGGCTCGGACTGGTACAATGGCAGATGCGGTCATACCAAACCATAGATGATTTGTTTGAGCAGGTAGAATACTTTGTCGACGCCGTGTCGGGGTACCAGTCCGATTTTGCTTTATTTCCCGAGTTTTACAACGCGCCGCTGATGGCCGCCTACAACCACCTGGCCGAATCGGAGGCCATCCGGCAGTTGGCCACCTTTACCGAAGAATCCAGAAACCGCTTCCTCAACCTCGCCATCAGTTACAATATCAATATTATCACGGGCAGTATGCCGCTTTTGCGCGACGACAAGTTATACAGTGTGGGCTATCTGTGCCGGCGCAACGGCACGTATGAGGAGTACGAAAAAATCCACGTGACGCCCGACGAAGTAAAAGCCTGGGGTATGGTGGGTGGCCGCAAAGTCAAGGTATTCGAGACCGACTGCGGCCCCATAGGTATTTTGATGAGTTACGACATTGTTTTCCCCGAATTATCGCGCCTGCTGGGGCAACAGGGCATAAAAATTCTGTTTGTGCCTTTTGTGACCGACACGCAAAACGCTTACGAGCTGGTGCGCACCTGCGCCCGGGCCCGGGCTATTGAAAGCGAATGTTATGTGGCTATTGCCGGCGCCGTGGGCAACTTGCCCCGGGTGCACAATATGGATATTCAGTTTGCACAATCGGCTGTGTTTACGCCCTGCGATTTTTCATTCCCCACCAACGGCATTCGCGCCGAAGCTACGCCCAATACCGAGATGATTCTCGTCTCCGACCTCGACCTGGATTTGCTCACGGAGCTTCATACGTATGGGGGTGTGCGCAGCCTCAAGGATCGCCGCACGGATATCTACGAGGTGATGTGGAAGAAGGGGAGGCTTTAGGACTGTACGACTGTACGACTGTACGACTGTACGACTGTACGACTGTACGACTTTGCGACTTTGCGACTGTACGACTGTAAGACTTTATGACTTTATGACTTTATGACTCGGGGGACTGTGCTACAGATGCAGTCAACTTAAGCCGAAAATTCACCACAGAGTTAAACGGAGTGCACACAGAGTGACACAAAGTGAGATTTTGACTCTGTGTCACTCCGTTTTACTCCGTTTAACTCTGTGGTAAAAAAAATACCACTATCAGACTTTCAGCGCTAGACTAAAAGTCTGATAGTCTGTTGAAAACTGAATGCGGAGTTAGAAATCGGGGATACAGTCTTGCATATCCCAATACCAGCACCAGAACAGGTTGTCATCGCATTCACACGGTATATGGCCGCCTCTAATTTGACCTTTTAGCGTTGAATAGTAAATACCGGGACAAAAGTGGTCGCCGGCGCCGTCTTTCCAAACATATATATTATACCCACCACATGTATCACAGTTATTCTCCGAGGATCTGCCGTCTATTGTACAATAAAGAATCCCCTCTAGCGGAAAGACATCCATTACAACCCATCCCCTTGCTTCACAATTCATCCTTGCCACTTCAGAGCAGAGGAGCGGCGGCGGCGGCGTAGTAATACAGCCTCTCATTTCCACTTCTATCCAGCCATTGGGTTTTCCCAGCATAGTGACCGTCAGCTCGTGCGTTCCGGCTAACAGTTGGGAGTTGAGTTGGAGGGTCATATTAGTTTGGGTAAAATTGGCAGGTGTAAAGATCGTCTGTCCATCCAAAGTAATGGTAGCGGCTGCCACCCCGTGGTTAGCGACGGTGAGGCATATATCGGCTTCTTCTCCCATGTTAAAAATCCGGTGTACGGCCATCGGCTGGCTATTAGGTCCGGGAACCTGGCCCGGGGGCAGGAAAGGAGCGCCTACCGGCCTGCCGGTATTCCGCACAAAAGTTTCGGGCCCGAAGATAAGATCGCCTTCACAGGGATCGCAGGTAGTTCGTTGGTCTATTGCCGCGGCGTTATCCGCGTCGAGCGGCGCCCACTCGGTTTCCTCGCAGGTAGTGAGTAGAAACCACACCGGCAAGAGCAAGAGGAGCTTTATCTGGCTGAGTTTCATGGCAGTAGTTTTTGCAAATTCGGAATAAGGACTATTCCAAACCTTTGTTGCTGAATAGCAATAATATAGGCATTTCAGGAGAGAAATGAAATGATAATTGTCAGCGGTCGGCAGTCGGCGGTGAACGGTAAACGTTCACCCTACGGTTTCACGGCGAACCGCGTCCAGCCGTCGGGGTCGGATTTGAGGGAGAAGGGCCAGCCGTGAGCGGTGAGGATTTCGCGGGCGAGCGTGAGGCCGATGCCCTGGCCGCCGTTTTTGGTGCTAAAAAAGGGCGTAAACAACTTGTCTTCTACCACTTTGGGAATGGGTATTCCGTTGTTGGCGACGGTTAATTGGCGGGGATTGGAGGTGAGGGCAATGGATACTGTGCCGTTTTTTGCACTAGCCTCGATCGCATTTTTGATTACATTCACCAATACTTGTTCGATCTGGCCGGCGTCGGCCCAGGCCTGGAGGGGCGGATACGGGATACTCAATTCGAGGTTTACGCCTGCATTTTTGGCGCTGAAAGACATCAGCTGGGTCACTTTTCTCAGCAACTCGTTCAGGTCGACATGCGCTTTAGTGGGGGCGGGAAGGCGGATCACGTCGGCAAAATTGCGCATGAAATGAGAAAGGTGTTCGTTGCGTTCGATAGCGACTTGCAGGGCCGGACTGATATCCGAATCGGGCGCTTGGAGTTGGAGGGTCGTATCCAGGATAGAATTCACGGCGCCGATAGAGTTATTCACCTCGTGGGCCATCATGCGGATCACCTTGCCGTAGGAGCGTTTTTCGGCTTCGAGGATTTCGGCGGTAAGCTCTTCGATCATCACAAAATCGCAGGGAAAACCGCGGTCGACAAACTGGGCTTTCCGGATTTTGAGCGTGCGGGGGCCTTCCAGTGTGATAGCTTTGGATTCGCCTGTTTTTAATTCGCCAATAGCCTGAAAAACGGGGTGTGTAAAATCGCTGAGCGGCCGGCGCCTCACCTTTTCCCTTTGCAGGGCCGTCCACTCCAGGGCGCGGGGGTTCATCGCGGCGATAAAGCCGTCGTAATCGAACAAAATAATGCCTGTGGGGGAAGTTTGTATTAATTTTTCCAAAAAATAATGTTGTTCCTGCTGGGTGGTGCGTTCCAGTCGCAACTGATCGATCATGTGGTTATAGACCTCGATAAGCTGGTCCATTTCGAATTTGCCTGTTTTCACAAACTTCACATTAAAATCGCGGTCTTTGATAGCATCGGCGCCGCGAAGCAGCAATTGCAGGGGGCGGATAAGTTCGTTGTAGAGCGACCAGGAAATAGCCAGGGAGAGCAGGATAAAAAATTCGGCCACGAGGAAGAGCAACTTATTTTCCTTAAAAATAAAAAACGACAGGGTGATCGTCACCGTGTGGATAACGACGATAAAGAGAATGAATTTGGCGCTGAGTTTCATAAGTCGTCCTGGCTATAAGGGATGCCGAATTTTTCGAGTCGCCGGTACAATGCGCTGCGCGTGATGCCGAGTGATTTGGCTACGCGGGCTATTTTGCCTTTGTGAAAAGTCATAGCGCGTTGTATCATTTGCACCTCCATTTCCTCGAGTGTCATGGCGCCCACCTCCGGCAGGCCGCCGGCAGCTTTGCGGGCAGCGGGCTGGTATTGTTGCTGAAAATCGGCGACAGTGAGCAAATCGTGAGGATTTACCAACACAGTGCGTTCCACCAGGTTTTTCAATTGGCGGATATTGCCGGGCAGGGGCAGCGTTTTGAGCCATTTCATGGCCTCGGGTTCTATCTGAATCGGGCGGTTGTACAGTTCGCTGAGGTTTTTAATAAAATGATCAACGAGGAGTGGGATATCGCCGGGGCGTTCGCGCAGGCTGGGTAATTTGAGCGTAATGAGATTAATGCGGTACAGCAGGTCTTCCCTGAATTGGTTGTCGGCCACCATCTCTTCGAGGTTGCGGTTGGTAGCCGAAATCACGCGTACGTCGACGGTTTTGGTACGGCTGCTGCCCAGTACCTCGTAGGTGCGGTCTTGCAATACGCGCAGCAATTTAACCTGGCTTGCCAGTTCGAGGTCGCCGATTTCGTCGAGGAAAATGCTGCCTTTGTTCGTCATTTCGAAGCGCCCTACCCTATCGGTGCGGGCGTCGGTAAAAGCGCCGCGCACGTGGCCGAACATTTCCGACTCGAACAGGCTGGCCGAGATACCGCCGAGGTTCACCTTCACAAAGGGGCGCTTGCTGCGCAGACTGTTTTGGTGGATAGCTTCGGCGATAAGTTCCTTGCCGGTACCGCTTTCGCCCATTATCAGCACCGGTGCGTCGGTGGGCGCTACGCGGCCGATAGTTTCCAATATTTGAATGATTTGTGGATCGTTGCCGATGATCGCGCTGAAATCGAACTGCTGGTCGAGTTTTTTGCGGGCAGCAGCGCCGCCGGAACCGGAGGGGGTTTTGCCTGGAGAGGATAACTGGAGTATCGTGCGCACCGACTCCATCAGGTGGCTGTTTTTCCAGGGTTTATTAATAAAGTCAGAGGCGCCGAGTTTCATACCTTTCACGGCGAGGTCGATGGAGGCCCAGCCCGTGATGAGGATAACGGGTAATTCGGGATGGGTGCTTTTGATGCGTTCCAGCATCTTCAGACCGTCGGCGCCCGAAGTTTCGTTAGAAAAATTCATATCGAGGATGACAAGTTCCGGCAGGGTATGCTGCAAAAAGTCGAGCGCTTCGCCCGGTGAGCTCAAAGGGGAAGCGTCGAAGCCTTCTTTTTTCAGCAGTAGTGAAAGCGAAGTGCGAACTGCTATGTCGTCGTCGATGATCAATATCATAGTCTATTCCTCATGCAGTGCCGTGGCCGGGTAAATCGCCGCTGCCTGCCGGCTTGGGTAAAAAGCGCAGCCTACCGCCATAGCCAAAATAGACAACACTGCCAGCAACATAGCCCAGCCGTACACGGCGGATTCCACATCGAGGGCATTGAGCAGTGGCAATTGCACGGCAAAAAACAAACCTAAAAATACCCCAAAACCGGCAATTACCAGGGTTTCTCCCACGAAATATGTCCAAATTTGGCTTTTGGAGGCGCCCAGTGCGCGCCGAAGGCCGATTTCGCCTTTGCGCCGGTTGATATTTTGAAACAAAATACCAAACAAACCCAGTCCTACATTAAACACCAGAAATCCGCACACGATAAACAGAATGAGGATAGGCACCCAAATCGTTTTATCCTGTGTGCGGCGCATATCGTCGAGGTGTTGGATCTCCACCGTCCAGTCTTTGCCCAGCTGTTGCATAGAACGGGCCAGGCCGGCTTCGAATTCGGGGGTGGCATCGGGGGCGACTTTGACCAGCATATCCGACTCCCAGTTGCCGAGCGGTGCGAACACGCAGTTTTCGTCGGCCTGGAACGACGATTTGTGGCGGAAATAGTCGATCACGCCCACTACCTTTTGCTGATTGTTTTCCAGCCCTACAATTTTGCCGACGGCTTCTTCTTTATTGCCAAACAGATTTTCGGCCATACGCCGGGTGATGACAATGGGGTCTATTTTGCCGATAGTGTCTTCATAGGTAAACCAGCGCCCCGCCAGCATTTCGATGCCCAATGTTGGAGCATAACTCGGTTCCACATTGATATAATCGCTCAGCGTGTTCTTGCCCTCGTATTCGAAATCGCGGTTGGAACTGCTAAAGCTGAAGGGCAGGTTGCCGGAGGAAAAAGAAAAATGCTCTACTTCTTTGATATTGCTCAGATGCCGGCGCACCAGTTCGCGGTATTCTCCCCGGATGGTGTCGTTTTGGGTGTTAAAATTGATGTACACGGCCCATACATTTTCAGGCTTCAAGCCGCTTGGTTTCACGTAGTTGCGGTAGGTGTAGATAGACAGGCTCCACACGGCGAAAAGGATGAGGAAAGAGACGAATATTTCGAGCATCATGAGGAAGTTGCTCTTTTTCTTTTTCCAGATGAGTTTTAAGATATGTGTAAACATGATTTTGGATTTAATGATGAAAGCCTGGTTATTTTACCACGGAGTTACGCAGAGTTTACACGGAGTTACACGGAGTATATATCACACTCTGTGAAACTCCGTGTAAACTCCGTGTACCTCTGTGGTAAAAAAATCCATGATTACCCTTTTAATGCGTCAACTACCGGGAGTTTCGACATGCGCCAGGCGGGAAAAACGCCCGACATCAGTCCGAACACCACGCTAAGCACAAAGGCGATAATCGCCACCTTCCAGTTTATCGTCAGGTCGGCGTAGGGTATCATCTGGCTTTGGTTAAACCAGGCGATAAACGCGCCCGACAGCGCCAAAGCGATAATACCGCCGATGATCGTCAGCACCACATTTTCAATAATAAACTGCCAGACCAGCGTGCGCGAAGACGCGCCGAAAGCTTTGCGAATACCTATTTCGGAAGAGCGCTCCATGATACGGCTGATGTTGATATTCACCAGGTTGATAGCCGGCAGCGACATAAAGAGGAGCGCAAAAGCCGCGGCGAAGAGGTAGAACCTGGCCCGGGTCGAGCCGTCGGTATTGTTGAAAAAAGTATCCGCTGCCATACTTTCGAAATAGGGATTAAGCTTGGCATTGAGTACCTGGGGGTGGAAGAAATCGTCTTTGGGCAAGGGAATACGTTTTACGACGTCGTTGTATTCCGCTTGAATACGCGGCAAGTCGGCTTTGCTTTGGGCCAGCGCCATCACCATATACTCTCCGTTGAGTTGAGTATTGGCAGGGTCGCGTTTTTGCAAATGATAGGGCATATACACGTCTGCCGACACCATCATGCGGGTAATGGGGCAGCCGCGCACCACGCCGATGACGCGCAGGTCCTGGCCGTTGATTTCGATGGTTTTGCCCAGTGCCGATACTCCTTTTCCGAAATAATCGTCGCGGGTATCGTTGTTTATCACGGCCACCGCCTCGTTGGCGTCAATTGTTTGCTGGTTGAAAGGTTTTCCTTCCAGAAATTCAAACTGCGTAATCTCCCAAAAAACGGGGTCGGTGTATTTAAAAAACAACTTTAATTTCTTGCCGTTGCCATAAGTATTCACTGTATTGGGCGACGACGAAAAGGCCACTTTTTCAGGCGTTTTGAGCGTTTTGACGTATTTGTTGATATACGACAGGCTCATGGGGCCGCGGCGCGTGCTGCGATTGCCGTTGGAGGTATCTGCCTCTTCGATCATGGTGGCAAAAAGCGTGCGATCGCGGTATACTTCGGGGTATTTGCCGCCGAAGATATGCTCGTAAAATGACGTCAGCAGGATCAGGATCATCAGCGTCATGCTAATGCCGAAGAGGCTGATGAAGGTAAAAAATTTGCGCCGCCGCATGACGGCCAGGGTTATTTTTAGATAGTTTTTTAGCATGGCATTGTTTTTTGACTTTGCGACTTTACGACTTTACGACTTTATGACTTTATGACTTTATGACTTTACGATCAGGGGATCTTCACGTATCTTGTTCGTTTATTTTCGTACAGTCGTACAGTCGTACAGTCGTACAGTCGTACAGTCGTACAGTCGTACAGTCGTACAGTCGTACAGTCGTACAGTCGTACAGTC
>Ga0209573_1001784_pt1 | contig 30778 bp, 21 predicted proteins | sample TNRBio252014_DNA_FD_185870 | JGI IMG/M metagenome (GOLD analysis project Ga0209573, IMG submission 185870) | Wastewater treatment Type I Accumulibacter community from EBPR Bioreactor in Madison, WI, USA - TNR Reactor_6/25/2014_ DNA (SPAdes)... | ecosystem: Engineered > Bioreactor > EBPR >...
GCTGAACCACGCTCTGCGAATCAATGCTGATCGTTACACGCCGACCGACGACACATTGATTCCAACGGGTGAGATTGCCAATGTTGAAGGCACCGATCTGGACTTTCGAAAGCGGACAAAGATTGGCAAACGCATCGAAGCGGTCGGAGCGACAGCAGCTCTGGGATACGACCACAATTTTGTGCTGAAAGAAGGCCGTCCCGGAGAAGCGATGACACTGGCCGCTGTGCTGGTGGAAGCGCAGTCGGGAAGGCGGATGCGAGTCATGACGACTGAACCCGGCATTCAGTTCTATTCGGGCAATTTTCTGAAGGGCCAGAAAGGCAAGGGCGGCAAAGCCTACGCTCATCGCAGTGCGTTGTGCCTGGAGACCCAGCACTATCCGGATTCCGTCAACCACGACAACTTCCCTTCCACCATTCTGAAGCCCGATGGGAAGTACGAATCGAAAACGACCTACGTGTTTGAGATCGAATCCGGAGAACCCGGGAAGAAGAAGTAAGGATCGCGGAAACAATGTGGCCTCAGGGCGAACAGACTCAGGAACTCCTGAATGGTGTTGCCGGCGGCGATGCGTCAGCCATGAACCAGCTGATGGATCGCCACCGGGATGCCGTGCGCCGCATGATTCAGATGAGAATGGATCAGGCGGTGGCACGTCGAGTGGATGCGAGCGACATCGTGCAGGACGTGCTGCTGGAAGCCTCGCAGCGACTTCCGGACTACCTGAAGAATCCGGCAATGCCGTTCCATCTCTGGCTGCGTCAGCTGGCCCGAGATCGGATCATCGACATGCATCGGCGACATCGAGCGGCCAAACGCCGGTCTGTCGATCGTGAACTGAATCTCAATGGGCCGATGAATGATGAACAATCGGCCGCCGACTTTGCTGCGTTGCTGAAAGACGCAGAACTCACTCCCGCCGCCGCCGCACTTCGCAAAGAGATGGAAGAACGATTCCTCGTTGCACTCGATCAGCTCGATGAGAACGATCGCGAAATTGTCATCATGCGACACTTTGAACATCTGGGGAACAGCGAAGTCGCCGAAGCCCTGCAGCTGACTCCGCCCGCCGCCGGAATGCGATATCTGCGAGCGATCCGGCGACTGAAGGAAATCCTGAACGACGAACCCGATTCGTCATCAGAAACCAACGACTGAATGGCTCGCGTGAACTTTGTCCGAACGCTGAGCAAATGGGACTGGCTCCGATCGAAGTACCATCTTCAAAATAACCTTCAGCATACGAGATCGGTGCCTGTCCCATTTGCGACGTGTGCACAGGCTTGCGGGCGGCGAACCACGAGAGCGATCTTTGTCTGAATACCGCAGCTTTCGTGAGCCGCAAGGCGCTAGCCGCGGGTTCTGTTACCGAATTACCCGCGGCTAGCGCCTTGCGGCTCACGGGTTTTTGAGTACGAGACAGGACTCCTAATGCGAGCATCCGGTGCCCACGTTCTCGAAGAAGTCATGTCCTTTGTTATCGACCAGAATGAATGCCGGGAAATCGACGACATCTATCTTCCAGATGGCTTCCATTCCCAGGTCTGCAAACTCGACGACTTCCACGTTGCGAATGTTTTCCTTCGCCAGAATTGCGGCCGGACCACCAATGCTGCCCAGGTAAAAGCCTCCGTGTTTGTGGCAGGCTTCAGTGACCTGTTTGCCGCGATTTCCCTTGGCAATCATGACCATGCTTCCGCCCAGTGACTGAAAGATGTCCACGTAGGAATCCATTCGCCCGGCAGTTGTCGGTCCGAAAGACCCGCTGGCATAGCCTTCCGGTTTTTTCGCCGGCCCCGCATAATACACGGGATGATCTTTGAAGTAGTCCGGCAATGGCAGGCCGGAATCCACTCGGTCCTTCAGCTTCGCATGAGCAATGTCCCGAGCGACAATGATCGGGCCGGACAACAACAGACGAGTCGTCACCGGGTAGCGATCGAGTTCGGCCAGGATCTCAGTCATCGGACGATTCAGATCAATCCGGACAGCCGAATCATCGCGGCGATCACGGAGCGCTTCGGGAATGTAACGCAGAGGCGACGTCTCCAGTTGCTCCAGGAAAACTCCGTCGGCCGTGATCTTTCCCTTCGCCTGACGGTCGGCACTGCACGACACGCCAATCCCGATCGGCAACGAAGCCCCATGACGCGGCAGTCGGATGACACGCACGTCCAGCGCGAAGTACTTACCGCCGAACTGAGCACCGATGCCGCAGTTCCGAGCAGATTCAAGCATCTGCGTCTCCAGCTCCAGATCCCGAAACGCACGACCAGTGGCATTTCCGGATGTGGGCAGATGATCCAGATACTTCGTCGACGCCAGTTTCACGGTCTTCATGGTGGCTTCGGCCGATGTCCCGCCGATCACAAACACCAGGTGATACGGAGGACACGCGGCCGTTCCCAGCGTGACCATTCTTGACGTCAGATAATCCACCAGTGCTTTCGGATTCAGCACGGCTCGCGTTTCCTGATACAGAAACGACTTGTTGGCGGATCCGCCACCCTTCGCCACAAACAGAAACCTGTATTCATCACCATCCACAGCCATCAGATCCAGCTGCGCCGGCAGATTGGTATTGGTGTTCTTCTCGTCAAACATCGTTAACGCTGCATTCTGCGAATACCGCAGGTTGTTCTCCGTGTAGGCGTCGTAGATGCCTTTCGAAAGGGCGGCTTCATCTCCGGTCGACCACACCTGATGCCCTTTCTTTCCCAGAACGATGGCTGTCCCGGTGTCCTGGCAGAACGGCAGAACTCCCGCGCTGGCCACATCGGCGTTCTTCAGCATGGTCAGTGCGACCATACGATCATTTTCTGACGCTTCGGGGTCGTCCAGAATTGAAGCCACCTGCTTCAGATGAGCCGGTCGCAGGAAGAAGTTGATGTCGTGAAACGCCTGAGCACTCAGCAGAGTCAAGGCCTGCGGGTCCACACACAGCATGTCTGTTCCGCGAAATGCTTCACGATGCACGAATTCGCGAGTCAGCAGACGATACGTCGTGTCATCCGTTCCCAGATCATACGACGGTTCATAATGGAAGGGGGCGGTGGGCACGGGAGGGTTTGCCTGCTGAAACAGAGGAAATCGAAGGCTCGTTTCCAATAGTTTAGTCGGCCCCGGCCACATGTCAGCCGCACGCGACGGATTTTCACCAGCGAACCCCGGGATGCACTGCAAATGGGACAGGCACCGATCCCGTTTGCTTCAACTCATTTTGAAGACTGCACCTCGATCGGAGCCAGTCCCATTTGCGCCGGGGGCGTGCCCAATGCAGGCTATCGGGCTTCCGCTGCGAGACTGTGATCTTCAATCTTCTTGTGCAGCGTATTTCGATTGATGCCCAGACGAGTCGCAGTTCGCGTCTGCACTCCCTGACTTTGACGCAGGACCTGTAGAATCAGCTCCCTCTCCACGAAGTTGATCACTTCGTTGTACACATCGGTATTGTCTTCGCTCAGCTGAGCCAGTCGGCGACTGACCAGTTCTGTGCACAGCGTCTGCAAATCTTCCGACGAGCGACGCCCAATACGAACGGGCGCCAGACCGCGAACATGCGGTGGCAGCAGATCGGCCGTAATCTCTCCACTCGAGGTCAGCACCAGAGCACGCTCGACGTAATTCTGCAGCTCACGAACATTTCCGGGCCAGTCGTACTGCTGCATGAATCGCAGCGCTTCGGCGGAGACACCAAACGACTGCAGCCCGTTGGTCTTCGCGTACCGTCGTACAAAAAACGTCACCAGATCGGCAACATCGTCGCCGCGTTCTCGCAGCGCCGGAAGGTAGATGGGGATCACATTCAGTCGATAGAACAAGTCTTCCCGAAATCGCCCTGCGGTGATCTCATCCTGCAGATCCACGTTCGTTGCAGCGATGACTCGCACGTCGACTCGAATCGTTCGCGTGTCCCCGACTCGCTCAAATTCATGCTCCTGAAGCACTCGAAGCAGCTTCACCTGCAGCTGATAACTGACGCTGTTGATTTCATCCAGGAAAATGGTTCCTCCGTGAGCTGCCTCGAACCGCCCCGTGCGATTTTCGACGGCACTGGTAAATGCCCCCTTGGCATGTCCGAATAGTTCGCTTTCCAGCAGGCTTTCGGACAACGCTCCACAGTTCACTCGGATGAAGGGGCCGGTGGCCCGCGGACTCAGTTCATGCAGAGCCCGAGCAATCAGCTCCTTGCCGGTTCCCGTTTCGCCAGTCAGCAGGACTGTCGCGGAAGTTGGCGCAACCTTTCGCGTCATCCGATACACGTCCAGCATCGCCGGGCTGGCACCAATAATTCCGGCGATCTGTACGCTCTCAACCCCTGACCGTTCCATCATCGTTCCAGTTCACAGTTCCAGAAATACCGCAAACGACTCGTACTCATGCCACGAACCGAACATGCGCGATAATTCCACACCTGCACAAAAGAGTATCACATCGACCATATTCTTTTGAGAGTCACGACGGTATTCAAGTCACTTTTCCCAGCAAGAGGCAATCAGATTGGTATCAGACATACACGGCGATCAAAAATTAAGCAATAATTCACACAAATGGCGCATTCCATGCGCGGTATCGCGCAGTTCCGGCAGTGAGGTTGTGGTTCTGCAATACCCACGGCGGCCAGCGCATCATCGCACAAATTGCGACGTGCGAGCGATTTCAGGCCGCACTTCAAGCTGCGCATTCCTCGCGTCAAAGGTTCATGCAGCGATTCGCATGCCAGGAAATGGGCATTCCTCGCGCAGGAACGCCGTTCCAAAGTAGGCATCACTCTCTGAGTGATGTAGCCGAGGCGGAAAGCGCAAGCGTTTTCCGGATGCGTCACTCAGAGAGTGACGTCTACTTTGGAGAATTGCCGATGGCGTTCCTCTGAGTTGACGCACCTGTCAGCCGCGTTTGGGGCGAAACTGATGCGTGGGCTGCCCGAAAACGGATTCGGCTGCTTCCATCAGTGTTTCGGATAAGGTCGGATGAGCGTGAATGGAATCAGCAAGGTCTCGCGCCGTCGCGCCCATTTCGATCGCCAGAACGGCCTCGGCGATCATTTCCCCCGCTCCGGGTCCCACGATTCCCACTCCCAGAATTCTTTGCTTCACGGGTTCGACGATCATCTTGGTGATGCCTTCCGTGCGTGCCAGCGACTGAGCTCGTCCGGACGCCGCCCAGGGGAATCGATGCACCGTAACATCGCGTCCCTGGGCTTTTGCTTCATTTTCGGTGATGCCTGCCCACGCCAGTTCCGGATCGGTGAACACCACCGCGGGAATGGCAATGTTGTCAAACTCGACAGGTTCTCCCAGCAGAGTTTCGACGGCGATTTTGGCTTCCCGCGTCGCCTTGTGTGCCAGCATCGGTTCTCCCGCCACATCCCCGATCGCAGAGAACTTCGGATCGGCTGTGCGCTGATTTCGGTCGATGCGAATGAACCCTTTCTCGTCAATCTGCACTTTCGTGTGCTCAAGCCCCAGACCTCGACTGTTGGGACGTCGTCCCACGCACACAAGGACTCGGTCAAACACCTGATGTGGCTCTACGCCTTCACCTTCCAGCGTAGCGACGATTCCTTCTGCGGAAGGCTCAAGCTTTGCCACTTTGGTATTCATATGAATGGCTTTGAACTGATGCGTCAATCGTTTCTGCAGCGGACCGACCAGATCCCGATCAGCTCCCGGCAGCAGGCCCGCCGTCATTTCCACCACGGTGATTTCAGAACCCAGGGCCGCGTACACGGATCCCATTTCCAGCCCGATGTAGCCACCTCCAATGACCAGCAGCCGCCGGGGTATGTCCTTCAGTTCCAGAGCGCCGGTTGAATCCATGATGCGTTCATCGCCCAATGCAAACATGGGGGGCATCGCGGGTTGTGAGCCGGTGGCAATAATGCAGTGGTCAAACTGCAGCGTGCGAGTTGCTCCGTCGGGAGTGCGAATTTCCAGAGTGTCTGAGCCCGTGAGGGTACCTCGACCTTTCAGCAATTCCACGCCACGGGCTTTGCACAGACCTTCGATGCCGCCGGACAGATTGCCAACTACGGAATTCTTGAATGCCCGCAGTTTGTCGAGATCGATCGCGGGCTTCGAGAACGTCACTCCCAGTGCTGCGGACTCAGAGGCTTCATTGATCAGCTTTGCCACATGCAGCAGCGCCTTGGAGGGTATGCACCCGCGATTCAGGCAAACTCCACCCGGCTTTACTCCTTCGTCGACCAGCACCACTTTCATGCCGTGATCAGCAGCGGCAAACGCCGCTGGATACCCGCCAGGCCCACCCCCAAGAACGACCAACTGAACATTCTGATCTGCCATCGACTTCGATTCTCCCTGGAAGCGGCAATTCGCCTTCCTGTTTCGCTGACGTCAGATCACACGGTGAATTCTGACGAAATGATCGCCTACTGCTTTGTGATAATTTGATATGGAGGTTTTGTTCCATCAACCGGAACGCGCCAGCCTCCGGTCAACAGCCATGAGCCAGCACTCAATGGTACTCGATTCAAGTGGACGTCACTCTCCGAGTGACGAGGATCGCATTCGTTCGGCCTGGTTCATCGTCACTCGGAGAGTGACGCCTGCTCTGATTTCCAGAACGAGTGCCATTGGGCCAGCGCCCTGCGGCTCACGGTTTTGAAATATCGGAACAGACTGCTGGCGGATTTCAACGAACCGCGAAGGTGATCTCAAGGCACTGCGAGAATTAAAAAAGGCACTCCCAAACGCTGGTTCAGGAATGCCTTGAATCGATTCAAATCCCACACAGTCGATCTGCGACTATTTCTTGCCCTTGGCACCTTTCGCGGGAGCGGCGGCAGCGGCTGGTGCACCTTCTTCTGCCGTCTTCTTCTTTTTCTTGCCAAGCAGGGCCTTATGAACGCGGACCTTTGGCAATCCCAGCGGGCTTCGTCCCGCGGCGAATCGGTCTTCTTCAATCAAACGGGCAATCCGCTCGCCCCGTGTTAACACATTTCGGGCTCGAGACAGGCCAAGTCGAGTCCTGAGGGTCTTGTCAACTGACACGATGAAAGCTCCAGTCACCAGCAATTTTCGGAGTGCCTTTGACAGAAATCCGTCTGTCAAAGTCGATCGATCAAATCGGAAACCCGGGAGTTTATCGACCAGTTCAGTGATTCACAACCGGGCAATCCGCAGTTTTCTCAGGGAAAACAAGGCGAGATTGCCATGCCCAACCGCCGTGAAAAACGCCATTCCGTTCTGGCGGTGGCACGCATTCCTTCAGAATCCGCCCTGAGCCACCACGAAAGTGTCCCGGTCTTTTGCGGTCAATTGGGCTTTGAGACGACCTGCATGGCGGCTTTTGCAACGGCCAGACATTCGCGGATGTCAGCCAGCGGATTCTTTTCGTTTTCTTCATATTCCAGCGACAGTGCGCCGTTGGCTGGGAACCCGGCTTCCTGAAGTTCTCTGAGCACGTCTTCCACGTTCAGGTGACCTTTACCAAGGATCACGCCCCTGGTCTTGTCCTTCATTTCAGCAAAGTCCTTCAGGTGGATTCCATACAACCTGCCTTTCAGCAGCCGAATGACTTCGGGAGCGTTTTGTCCTGATCGAATGTAATGCCCCAGGTCCGCACACGCTCCAATTCGCTCATCGCGTCCTTCGATGACTCGCAGCACATCGGCCGCTTTGTTGTAACGATGACCGGGCCCGTGATTGTGAATGGCAACCCGAATGTCGAATTCCTTCACGAGGTCATTGAGGTTGTCGAAGGAATCCAGGTCGGGGTCGGCCGTAATACACGGCGTGCCAAGCTTCTGAGCAAACTCAAAGATCTTCCGATTCTCGGCCGCGTCCTTTGTCAACCGGTTCACTCCATGTCCGGAAATCGACATGCCCAGATCGGCGACTTTCTTCTTCGTCGCGGCGATTTCCTCGTCGGAGGCATTCAATGCCAGCATCCCACTGTAGAACTCGACCTGCTCAAAGCCCATCTCACTGGCATGCTTCAGCGCTTCATCACGACTGAAGCCGCGCAACGAATAGAGCTGGATTCCCAGCTTTGGCCCGTTTCCTTCCGCAGCACGGACTGCTCGCGGCAATGCTCCGCACGCAGACATGGCTGCAACCAGAGAAGTCTTCTGAAGAAAGTTGCGTCGAGTCTGAGACGACATCGAATGCTCCATAGCGAATGGTGAGAGTGCCGGGACGCCAGCCGAAGATTCTACGGAGCATCCGCAGTGACCTCAAACAATGCACGACGAAAGTTCACGGCGACTTCGGGAGCAGGGTCTATGTGTGTGTGTGTCGTGACGTCGACACGAAAGGGGACATTCTACTTTAATTAAAAAGTAGAATGTCCCCTTTCGCAGAACGAAGGAATCACACTCGGCGGGCTGACGCCGAACCGCTCGCCCGGTATTGAGATGTCCAGCTGGGCCGGAAGACTTATTTGTTGTCCGAAACTACGGGTTCGGCAGCAGTGCCTTTGGGGTCTGCGATTTCGACGACCACAACTTCAATGGTGAATCCACCAGCGCCACCGCCTCCGGGGGGGCCGCCAAAACCTGGGCCGGCACTGCCTTCAATTCCACTCTCGCCACCGGCGTTGAATCCACCACCGCCCCCGGATCCCGCGGCCTGAATCAGCACATCCATCGACCGCTTCAGTCCAGTCGCTGTGCTTTTCACGCCATCAATCCACAACAGTCCTTTCGCCTGATCTGCGCGGCGATATCCTCCAGCTCGCGATTCGTAATGGCTGGCGACCTCTTCCTGGTCCCTTGCGCGTTGCGGCACAAATGAAGTGCGAGCGTAATAGAGTTTCGTTTCTGACGGGGGAGTCGCCTTGAAGGGCGAATTGGATGCCGCCGGCAGTACCAGCACTCCGGAGAATTCGGGGACGGCGTTTCGATGAAGCCGCAGCGGCAGGTCATCCGTGACAGCCTGCAGTTTTCCAGGCTGCATCGAAAGGGTCCGCAATTCATTTCGCAATGCCACCACATACTCCTGATTCATCGCTCCCCACGAATCCAGTGGAGCAGCAGCACCGCCTTCGGCCCGAGTTGGTTTGGATCGAGGAAGTGATTTCAGAACGACCAGCATCCCGGGATCCAGCGGAGTCTGAAACACTCCGGCCGACCGAAGCGGTTCGGCCCCAAGCGAATGCAGACGGCTCAGCGCGGCATAAGCGGCATTACGAACCTTTTCCTGAGGAATGGTCACGGCAAACTGCAGAGCGTCCGCAGCCGCGGCCATATCCGATGCGGCATTGAGTTTTCGGATAACCGAATCGACGGCTTTTGGTCCCCACAACACGGAAACTGCCGTGGCGAGTTTGTCTTCCGGGAATGTGGCCGTCCCTGATGAAGTCGCTCCGGCAGTCATAGCCGCCCCGGCGAAAGACTCCATCCCCAAACCTGATCCGGAGGATTCGACTCCTCCAGGCATGGATTCCCCGCCAGCCGACATGATTCCTGGCGGCATCATCCCAGGCCCCATTCCCGTCTGACCGGACATTGACATCCCTGGTTGCATCATGCCCGGCATACTCGCGCCGGGCATGCTCATACCCGTCTGAGCAAATCCGCCTGCCCCAGCGGACGGATTTCCTCCAGTAGCACCTTGTCCGAGACCGGTCAGGTGACTGATGGCGGCCGCAGATACGCTGGCCATCGCTCGGATACACGAGGCCTGGCTTTCGGGAGGTAATTGTGCCTGTTCTTCGAGGATTGCGGTCAGGATCTGTTCAATCTGAGGCTGATCCGGACCGGCATTACGGAGCAGGGCGATGGTCACAGTTTCGGCTGACAATTCCACGCCCAGTGGTGTTTCCACTTTCCCACTGGCAATCGCATGAATTGTCTGCCAGGCAACAGGCGAGTTGTTTTTAATCAACCCTTCCACAATGCGATCGACCAGTTGCAGATCGCTGAGTCCGCCCGCGGCCGGCGTTCCAAAACCGGGCTGACCACCGAAACCTTCGCCGAAACTTCCCTCGGCATCCATCCCGGATGCGGTAAAACCCGCTGCGGCCGCTGACGCTGCCGCCTCACCCGAGGAGCTGTCTCCGAAACTTTGGCCTGCAGCACCAGCGGGAGGCATCGCCCCTGGAGCGGCGCCGGCTGGAGGAACCTGACCGGTGATTCCTCCCGGAGTCATCCGCTGTCGCATCGCCCCGACTCCTGCCTGTTGCCATGCCACCAGCGATTCTGTCAACATGGCTGTCAGCGAATCCACTGCAGCGTCGTTCCGAGGCTGAACGCGTTGATATCTGGATTGAGGCGGCGCCGCGGTCGGAAGGACAGGAGCCGACGAATCCGATCCGCCCGGCGGAGAGAATCCCTGCGGTGCGAACCCGGCCGGAGTTCCGCCAGGCGGCGGCATCGTGCCCATCCCCGGTGCCAGGGCACCGGGTTTCATCAGTCCGCTGGGTCTTGAACTCGATGTATTGCCGGGAAAAGTCCCTGAGGCGGCCCCCGCGCCACCGAACGCCGGGGTTGGCGGGGGCTCGATACTGACCAGCAAAAGACTGGTCAGCAGTTCGGCAACTTTTGGATCACCGGGAGCAGATTTCACGCGAGCATCGATGGCTTCAAGAACCTTCGGATCGCGTTCGCGAACAGCCATCTGCAAGTCGTCGTCACTCCATGCTGATACATCGACCGGCCGATTACTGACGACTGCCGCAGCTCCGGCCATCTCCATGCCCGGCATTCCCATCCCTGGCGCAGATATCCCGGGCATCATCCCGCCGCCTGCCATCTCCATCCCCGGCATTCCCCCAGGCATGACACCACCGGGCGTCTCACCGCTCGATTCCGCCCCCGCCATCTCCGCTCCACCGCCAGGCGTCATCATCCCGGGAGGTCCCATTCCCGGAGGCATGCCCGGTGCTCCCATGCCGTCGGCAGGTCCGGACGAATCTCCACCAGGACCGGGCATTGACATTGCTTCCGCGGGGGGAGCACCAGCTGCCGCTCCCGCTCCAGGAGTCTCTGAAGACGTGGTCGCGGCGGCGGAATCATCACCTCCGCCACAGCCCGTCAAACTCGCAGCCATAGAAACAGCAACGAACCCAAGCGTCAGAAACGTTGCAAACGATCGATCAGGAAGCAGCACGGCCTTCTCTCCCAGACGGGTCAAAAAGTTTCACAGAGGATACCACAACCGAACCGCCTTTTGAGTCCAAAACGAAGCAATCTCCATTGCGGAACGAATCTTCGCAGTCGCCACCGGGCTGTTTGATCTCGCTGATTCAGGGCTCGACAACATAGCCCGATTCGAACCGAAGACCGGGAGGGGATGCCAGCAGCAAACGGCCCATGGACGGTCAAGTCTGCACTCAGGACCTGGGAATCACGTGATGTGCACCGATCCTCCAATTTCAATCCTTCGGACAAACCCGAGTTTTCCGGACGTATCCGGCGTTCGTCCTCCCCGGACCTTGAGACAACCGCTTTTTTGCTTTTCCAGATTTCAAACGTTGATAAAGTGCGGAGTCCCGTTCGGAATCACAGGATTTTCGCCACTCCCGGCATTTTGGTGCGGCGAGTCCCAACGGAACCTGAACGGTGCCCGTAAACTGCGACAGTTCTGAGAGTCCCCTGGTGCAGACGTCAGCCAAAGCTGATGGGCTTACCCGGTTTCCTGTTCACTGTGTCCCGAAAGAACTTAAAGATGTCAGGGCTGATTGCCATTGCTGAAGGTTCCGCACCGGTCGTGCAGATTGACTGGACGTGGACCTGGGTCGCGGTTTTTGGATTGCTGGTGGCCCTGGTGGCGGTGTCCTACGGAACCCGAGTTGGCGTGATCGCTCGGGCCACAACCAAAGAAGCGATCCGACAGCCGCTGTTTATTCTGCTGGCAGCCATCTCAGCTTTGATTCTGATTCTCAATACCGTCATGCCGTTTTTCACGCTGGAAGATGACGTGAAAATGCTGAGTGAATGCGGACTGGCGACGCTGCTGATTTCTGGTGCCCTTCTGGCCGTCTGGACCGCGGGGACCAGTATCACCAGCGAGATTGAGGGCAAGACAGCGATGACGTTGCTGAGCAAACCGATCGATCGGCGGCAATTCATCCTGGGCAAATACATCGGAATCGTGCAGGCCGTGATCTGGATGTTTGTCATTCTGACGGTCCTGTTTTCTCTGTTGATCTACGTGAAAGTGGGCTACGACCAGCGTGAACGATCAGAAGAAGTGACTCCGTACTTCCAGTGGAAGAAAGTCGCCGAGGTGGAAGTCCCGATTCCGCATCCGGACCGAGTCGCCGTGGTGGCTCGCCTGCTTCCAGGAATTGCACTGTCGTTTCTGCAGGTCTGCGTCCTGGGTGCCATCAGTGTTACCGCTGCCACTCGAATGCCAATGGTGATGAATCTGGTGGTCTGCTTTGCGGTGTTCGTCGTGGGGAATCTGACTGAAATCATGGTGAATCGCAGCGTGGCCGGTGAAGCGAACGAATCCGTCACGTTCACAGCTCGCCTGATTTCGATGGTTGTGCCATCTCTGTCGTCCTTCAACGTGTCGTCCGCCGTTGCCACTGGCCGAGTTGTTCCACAGGACTATCTGGGCTTCAGTCTGGTGTACGCAGTGGCCTACATCGCTGCCATGTTGATGCTGGGTTTCATTTTGTTTGAAGATCGAGACCTGGCCTGATGAGGGCTGACAGCCCTCAACCCGAATGAGCCTCACGGCTCGTTGCCAAAAGGCCGCTCACGTTGGTCGCATGCCTGAAACATGCGCGCATCGTGTGCATGAAATCGAGTAAGATTCGAATGCCCTCGGCCCGGTGGGCACGTTGCCTGGCGTTCATTTTGTCATGCCAACCGAAACGCCCGCGACACCTTTCATTCGCCCCATCAACTACCGCTTCGATACCTCGCTTGAGCACCGGTTGATATTCTCCGTGACCGTTTCCGGCGGAAAGTCGGTCGGTACGAACATGCGTCGGCAATCGCTCGTGAACGTTTTCACGGCGGTCCATGCGCATTGAAGAGAAGTGCTCATGTCGCAGGGACATCAATCACATCCGCATCCGGGAACCGTCTATCTGGTGGGGGCCGGGCCCGGTGATCCAGGGCTGATCACCGTCCGTGGCACAGAATGCCTTGCCCAGGCTGACGTGGTGTTGTACGACGGACTCGTGAACCCACTGCTGCTTCGACTGACAAACGGTCGATGTGAACGCACAGCGCGCGTTCGACGGCAGGGGACCGAGTTCACGTCGCAGGAAACGATCAACGAACGCCTGATTGCCGAAGCCAGGGCAGGGCACTGCGTGGTTCGACTCAAAGGCGGCGACCCTTACATTTTTGGCCGTGGCAGTGAAGAAGCCGCCGCCCTGCAGGCCGCCGGAATCCCGTTCGAAGTGGTTCCAGGAATTACGGCCGCCACCGGGGCCGGCGAGTACGCTGGTTTCTCCTTCACGCATCGCGACACCACTTCAGCCGTCGCATTCGTGACAGGGCACGAAGACCCGACGCGGGATCATTCCCGAATCGACTACCAGGCACTTGCCGCATTCCCTGGAACTCTGGTCTTTTACATGGGGCTGGGACGCGTGCGGGAGATTTGCAGCAGTCTGACATCTGCCGACCTTCCGGAATCGACTCCGGCCGCGTTGATCTGCCATGCTTCACTTCCAACTCAGCAGGTGATTGAAGGAACGCTCGGCACACTGGCTGACCTGGCACATTCTCGCGCTCTCAAGCCGCCATCGCTGATTGTTGTCGGACAATGTGTCCTGCAGCGTCAGTCCCTGTGCTGGTTCGAACGATTGCCGCTCTTCGGGCTTTCCATCGGGATCACTCGTCCGGAAGGCCAGGTCGATGAGATTGTCCGCGAGGTGGTGCGACTTGGCGGAGAACCGGTCCTGATGCCACTGCTGAAGATTGCACCGGTCGACCCTGAACAGGAACAAGTGGTAGCCGAGTCGCTGAATGGACTAAGACACTACGACTGGCTCGTATTCACCAGTGTCAATGGCGTGCAGGAATTCTTCCGACATCTGCATCTGTCAGGACGTGATTCGCGTGCTCTCGGTCAGACGCGGATTGCCGCAATCGGCACATCGACATCGGACTCTCTGAAGACCTTTGGACTGCTTCCGGATCTTGTGCCGCCGACGTTTCAGGCGGAATCCCTGGCGGAAGTCCTGGTGGACTCTGCTGGCAATCAAAAAGTGCTCTGGATCCGAGCGAGTCGCGGTCGCGATGTCCTTCCGAAAGCTCTGCGTGTGGCCGGTATCGCCGTCGAAGAGTTGATTGTGTACGAAAGCCGGGACATCGATGCGATCTCACCGGAGGTGCTGAATCGAATCCGCAGCACTACATTGCACTGGATCGGCCTGAGTAGTCCGGCAATGGCCCGCCGACTTGCCGTGCTGCTGGAGCAGGCCGAAATCCAATTGTCCTCAGTCGCCACTCGGTTTGCCTCAATCAGCCCGTTGACTTCCGATGCTGCGCGAAATGCTGGAATTCCAATCGCTGCGGAAGCCAGGGTGGCCACCTGGCAGAGCCTGCTTCACGCCATCTCACAGGCCAAGACGATGCGTTCTGACGACTAATCGAGCAAATCCATCACAATCGCGGATCTGCCGAGGTGGGCCATGCATCCGAAATCGTTGGGGCAGCGATCCGAACCTGTTATCGCACCAGGAAACGCTTGGCATCGGCAAAGATTTTTGGATCTTTTTCCTCGAGGATTTTCAGGTTCTCTTCGGCTTTCACGGCATAGTCGGGCCGTGTGACAGAACCATCTGCTGCCGGCTCACCCTTCTCCTGACTGCAGTAATGCATGTAGCGCACGATCGCTCGTTTGATGGCAGGGATTGAGAATTTCTCATCATCGTACATCACCATCAAACGATCCTGAACGCTCCAGTCTTTCCAGCGAGTCAGGTCGGTGATCACCAGGTCCGCCATTTCCGGACGATCGAGAAGACTCTGCATGGACTGCTTCAAACGATCTTTGGAGAGCCGATCGGGTTCGTAGGTCCACATAAACCGCAGAGCCTGCATGACGGCATAGGTCTCACTGAAGGGCAGAGGAATTTCTTTGCCGTTCTGATCTTTGCCGACCTTCGCACGTATTTTCGTGTCTTCCAGGACCTTCAGCCCTTCTTCGCCACGAATCAGCATGTAGCCCGCCATGACGCCTTCAATTCCCAGACGGAAGTCAGCGTCGAGAGTGACGATTTTCTTCTCCAGAATTTCTGCGTCTTCCGGCTTGCCGCATAACCCCGCCAGCAATCCATAGAAGCCGATGCGGGTCACAGACACATTGGCATCAACCAGCCAGCCAAAGATTTTTTCTCGAGGCAGTATGTCCTTCAGTGGCAAAATAACTTCGTAGGGTGCAGCTGCGAACTCTGCGAAAGCATCGTTGGAAATCATCTGGTCCGGATGTTCGAAGAACGGCAGGAAGTATTTCAGCCGTTCGGTCTGCGCTGCAGGATCAACGACAGGTGGCGGCATTTTGGCAAGGTAAGTCCAGCCTTCCTGCGAAATCTGGCTGGGAACATGCCAGTCTTCCAGACGTTCGTCCGGCCCCATCAGGGAATAGACTTCCTTTTCAGACCCGGCGATGTACTGCGGCAATTCAATGATTTGTCCTTTGCTGAATCGTTCTCCTTTGGAAAAGGCGACATCCAGGACCTCGAACTTTGCCGTCCCGCCGACAAGTTCTGTGGGCTTATCGCCGCCCAACCACTTGCCCAGCACCATGTGATCGCACTGCTGAATCTGTTCGGCCATCACCAGCGTCGGTGCATCGCAAAACGGACACAGGGCCGCGTTGCTGATCGAACTGCTCAGCACCAGAATGAGAAAGGCGATTGTGGAAAGAGTCCGTGTCATTGTCTTCGCCTCAGTTGCTCAGCACTTTTGCGTCCCGGATGCGGAACAAACCGGAAAGCTCGGTAATGTCCGCACTGGGATCAATTTCAAAGATCCCTTCGACATCAAAGGGTCGACCATCAATGTAGTCAGTCGTTTCTCCGTCCGCCATCGCCACCGAAATAATGTCATAGATCTTCGGTTTTCGTACGAAGCAGCAAATCCCATTATCTCGAGCCAACACAAACGACGTCAGTCCGGTCGCTTCAAATGTGGGATACATGAATCCGCGAATGCGTACTAATCGACCTTCCAGCGCCTTCAGCCATTCCGGAAAATGCTGTTCTGCATCCACCGGCACCGGTTCCATGTTCAACACTTTCAGGAGGTCAATGTCGTCGTAGGTCACTCGAACGGCTTCTGTGCCACGCTCGCGGCGGAATGACTTGCGAGGGATCAGCAGGCGAATCTCACGGGCTTCAACAGCGGTATTCTCGATCTGAGGAGCATCGGCTGGCCCAACCAACCCCGTTTGTGTCGACGTGACCGTTTTTGGCGGTGTCGCTGCTGACGGAGTAACGGGGGCCGGCGTTCCTGAGCCGGCGGCATTTGAAACTTCCGGGGGCAACGGTGATTCCGTGGTCGCCGTCATCGGTCCCGGCGGACTAACGACTGAAGTCCCGGCATCCGATGTACTGGACACACCCGATGAATCAGTGGCAGTCTTCCCGGAATTGATTGCCTGCTGCTGAGCGTCCAGTTGTGAAACGGGAGTCTGATCGAAATCAACGAACCCTTCGTCACCGGAACCACAGCCCAGCAGGCCCACTGCCAACAGCACAACTTTGGGCAAGTCACTCCAATTCCGTTTCACAGTGGCACTCCGGTTTCTGCCTGACGCGACGATCAAAAACGCGTCCACGCCTCTTCCACAAGCTCGGCGTCCATCGAATAGACGGGAGCGAACTCAAAATCTTCCTGAGGTCCATCGCCTCCAGCTTTGACATCCGCTTGAAGCGTCCCGGCGACAGCAACCATGCCCAGGTAAGCTGTCGTCGTCAGTTGCAGCTCGTGCCCCTGGGGCAGTTTCGACTTTTCTTCATCAGAAAGTGGGACGACTGTCATTCCACCTGAACGAAAAGACAGTGGAGGTTGATTTCCTGCGGCAAAGGATGGCAGTTTCACCCAGATGTAGTCGTGAGATTTCGGCTTCCCACCAAAACAGCACTCACCATTGTCTTTGAGCAGAATGAATTGAGTCAGGCCTTCGGTGTCCTGCGTCGCCCACATAAAACCTTTCAGGTACACCTTCTGTCCGATCAGATTTGCCACGTCCGGGTGCAGTTTCCGATGACCCTGAATGTACAGAAACTGTTTCTCGGCAATGTCTTTTGGAAAATTGACTCGCTGAAACCCGTCCGGGACTTCTGTCGAGTAAGCGTGGGCCATTTTGACCGTACCCAGCACAAAACAGGCCACCGACAGCGTCAAACCCAAAATGGCAATGCCCGTTCCTTTGACCTCACCCGCCGCTGCCCGGACTCGCAGAACGGCCGCAATGCCGACAAAAATCCCGAAGAAGGCTACGTAAAGCCCAAAGATCCCAAGGAAGCCGGTCAGCCCCATAAGGCCAAAACAGAGCGCAATCGGAGCCCAGGGCGATACCGGAATGTAATCGAACGATTCGTCGACCGCCGTATTCCCCCAACGAACCGTGTCGCCAGAAGTGGGAACCGAATTTCCAGCCTCATTCCCAGAGACGTCCGAACGAACGGAAACATCAATCTCTCGAATGCTGCTGAGTGGTTCGTCCAGTGTTTGTTCAGTCATGAGTCTATTCTAACAAGGGATGCCCTCCCTTGTCCCAAAAGGAGCCCGACGGCTTGCCCACTTCTCCCGGTTCTGACGCAATTGCCGCGAAACCTCACCGCACTCAGGCCTGACCGGTCATGGTTCCATGCCTGACTGATAGTACGCGAGAACCACTCTTCGTTCGAAAGGAAACGTGCCCAATTTTGATCGGTGAACAGCATTTTCACATTCGATCACACTCTGTCAGCGCGAACGAAAAATGCTCAGGTCCGCTTCAATCCGGCTCCACTTTTCCTGAGGCCTTACAGGCGACTCATTCGTGGAAGCCACGACACTCCTCGTACACAGTACATTCGATACATCGCATCTACCGGAAATCCCGCACTGATCAACCGTCCTGATCAGGATGAGCTAGTGTTGACATATGGCATCGTTCGTTTCGTTTCCACTCTGAATCAGAACCATTCGTCAGCAGAACGGCTATCGCTGCCCGTAGCGGTCTGCCTGCAGATTCCTGCCAGACATACACATCGGAACCTCGGCGCACTCATTACAAAGCGAATGATCTCTCATGAAACTCTCCGACAGCCGCGATCAGATCCCTGGGGGTTACTCTGGCTTCGAGACCTCCGCAAACACGGAATCCACTGCAATTCCAGTCGGTTTGTGGGTACTTGCCCGCAACGCCACCGAAAATGGCTCACAGCTTCGCGTCAACGTGGTATCACCGTCTTTCACCATTGGCCGGCACCCGTCCAGTAATCTGTGCCTGTCCGATCCCACTGTGTCTGGACGTCACGCCGAAATTGTTACGATCAACCGGGACCTGTTTGTCCGTGATCTTAACAGCACCAACGGAACTCTGCTGAACGGTCGCAGACTTCAGCATCTCACTGGCCTTCGGTCAGGTGATGTTGTGCACTTCGGCAGCGTCATGTTTACTTTGCAGTCGTCAACAGATGACTGCACCAGTTCTACTGTGACAGCCGACGTTTCGGCAGAAGCTCTGGCCCATCTGCAGTTTGAAAAACTGCTTCGTCGGCCGGCACTTCGTCCGTACTTTCAGCCCATCGTCCGCCTGAACGACACATCGCGCATTGGCTATGAGATCCTGTCGCGAAGTTATCTGCTGGGACTGGAGACGCCGGAAAAGATGTTCCGGGTCGCGGCAACGAAAAACGTGGAAGCGGAACTCAGTCAGGTCTGTCGAAAGGAAGGCCTGCGAATCGGAGAACCCCTGCGAGGAACTCAGTTCTATGTGAATACGCATCCGGCCGAACTTAATAATCAGGATCTGTTTCGGTCTCTGGAAGATCTGCGCGAGGAATTCCCCAGCACCGACATTGTGCTGGAAGTGCATGAAGGAGGCGTCGCCACGAGTGCGATGCTCAGGGAAGTGCGGCGTGTGACGTCCGAACTGCAGATGGGACTGGCTTACGACGACTTCGGGTCAGGACAGGCGCGACTGAAGGAACTGTTTGAAGTTCCGCCGGATGTGCTGAAGTTTGATGTGAAATTCGTTCACGGCCTGCCATTCACGACGGCTCAGCACCGAGCCACCATTCAATCGCTGATCCGGATTGTCAAAGATCTGAACGTAATTCCTCTCGCGGAAGGAGTGGAAACAGTCGACGAGGCATCCGTTGCATTTGAACTGGGGTTTGAACTTGCGCAGGGTTACCTGTTTGGCCGTGCCGAGACAGCAAGCCACTGGACGTCCGGCAATGGACGGTCAGTGACCTGACTGATCAGAAATCTTTCACTGGGAACACGTCTGATCGAAACCGTGCGTGCTGGAAAAGTCAGATACAGGAAAGTCGCGCCCCATGTTGATGACTCGCCCCGGTCCCGGAAAGCCCAGCGATGCAGCTCTGCTGACAGCGCTGCTCTCCGGCGAGAGTTTCTGGCCGTCTGACCCTTCGTCGTTGCACGAACTGGGGCTTCCGGAACCGTTACTGGAAGCATTGATCTGCAAACTTCTGCGAACGGGCGGCAATTTCTCCGGACGTTCCATAGCTGCCGAATTGTGCATTCCCTTTCGACTGCTGGAAGGGCTGATGGAGCGACTGAAGTCGCGCCGTCTTGTCACTCACTGCGGCAGCGCCAGTCTGAACGACTACATCTTTGGACTGACCGATGAAGGTCGCCGCCGAGCCGAGCAGTTCCATGTCGAATGTGCTTATGTGGGCCCGGCACCTGTGCCACTCCAGGACTATGTGATCTCCGTGGAAGCCCAGGCGATCTGCGATCAACCGGTCCGACGTGAAGACCTGGATCACGCCTTCTACAACGTGTCCATTTCGGCCGACCTGATGGACGTACTGGGACCGGCCGTGAATTCCGGAAGCGGAATTTTCCTTTACGGCGCTCCAGGAAACGGCAAGTCCACACTGGCTCGGTGTCTTACCAGTTGTTTTGGCCAGGAGATCTGGATTCCGCACGCGATCATCGACGGGCGCGAGATCATCACGCTGTATGACCCGGCCTATCATCAGGAGGTGGATCAGCCGGGTGACGGACTTCCGTTTGATCGACGCTGGGTGCGAGTCCGTCGACCCACCGTCATTGTGGGCGGTGAACTGACACTCGACAGTCTGGAGATCCGACATGATTCCATCAGCAATATCAGCGAAGCTCCATTGCAGATGAAAAGCAACTGCGGCTGTCTGCTGATTGACGACTTTGGTCGCCAGCGAGTGTCTCCGGAACAACTGCTGAATCGGTGGATCATCCCGCTCGAAAACAAGCATGACTACCTGACACTTGCGACCGGCAAGAAGATTCAGGTTCCATTTCAGCAGCTGATTATCTTCTCCACAAATCTTGATCCGGCAGATCTGGTGGATGAAGCCTTTCTGCGTCGTATTCCTTATCGCATTGAGGTTGTAGATCCCGATGAGGAAGAGTTTCATCGCCTGTTTCAGATTGCGGCCGAAAAGCTGGGATGCCACTACGACGGCGATGCAGTGAATCATGTGATTGATCAGTGGTATCGTCAGCAGGACCGCCCGATGCGACGCTGCCATGCGCGCGATCTGCTTCTGCAGGTTCGTAGTCTGTGCACCTACCGCGGTCAGCCGTTTGAAATGCTTCCGGAATACTTTGATAAGGTGTCTGAGTGTTTCTTTACTCGCGTTCCCACGCGACCGCTGACGGCCTCATTCGAATCGGCTCACTCGACATGCCGCTGACGGGAGTACTTACGTGCTGAAGACTGAATTGAAATCGGCCGATTGTTCCACAGAGCCGCAGCCGGGGCTGATGGCAGACAGTGCTTTGCCCGCCGAGATTGTCGGGTATCGCCTTGAGCACCGCATCGGCGTAGGCGGGTTTGGAGAAGTCTGGCGTGGAATCGGTCCCGGAGGCTTTGCCAAGGCCATCAAGATTCTGTTTGGCAGCCTGTCCGGTCCACAGGCGGATACAGAACTGAAATCCCTGCATCGTATCCGCGAACTCCGGCACCCGTTTCTGCTGAATGTGGAACGTGTGGAAGTGTCCGATGGTCGACTTGTCATCGTGACGGAACTTGCTGATCGCAGCCTGGATGCAAGGTTTCGAGAAGCCACGGATTCCGGTCTGAAGGGAATCCCGCGGGATGAACTGATCGGATATCTCCGTGATGCGGCTGATGCTCTTGACTTCATGGCCGAGCAATACGGGCTGCAGCATCTGGACATCAAACCGGAAAATCTGCTGCTTCAGGGAAACCATGCGAAGGTGGGTGACTTCGGGCTCACCAAAAGCCTCGATGCCGTTGGAAACTCGCTGGTAAATGGATTCACGCCCCTGTATGCGCCACCGGAAGTGTTTGACGGCCGACCGGATCGTGGCAGTGACCAATACAGTCTGGCGATCGTTTATCAAACGATGCTCACGGGAATTGCCCCGTTCAGCGGCCGCACAAGTGCTCAGTTGATGGCCCAGCATCTGAAGGGGACACCGGAACTGAGTCCTCTCCATCCGGCAGATCGCGCGGTGGTGGCTCGTGCTCTTTCCAGAAATCCGCGCAGCCGATTCAGCAGTTGTCGCCAATTCCTCGATGAACTGGCAAAGCGTCGCATCACCGGGGCATCGCTCCCCCGCACTGCGGAACCAGCCGACTCCGTTCGGATCAGCTCATTGACTCAGGTCGCGGTTGAAGGAAGCCCGGGAACGCGACAGTCGCAATTGCTGCCTTTGGCGTCGCCCCTGACGCCGCCGGAGAAAATCGACCGCGTCACTCCGTTTGTGCAGCCAACCGTGTTCATTGCGGTTGGAGGTCTGGGAATTCGCGCTGCGGAGATCCTTCGGGAACAACTCAGTCACCGATATCCCGGTGCGTCGTTGCCGCTCCTGCATTTCCTGTGTCTGGATTCGGACTCCGAGTCCGGCATTACTCCTCGAACCATGACGAGCGAAGGCTTTCCAACAGAATGCCGCATGGTGCATCTGCCATTGCGATCTTCGCATGAGTATCGAAAGACATCAGCTGAGCACCTGAACTGGCTCAGTCGACGCTGGCTGTTCAACATTCCGCGTTCCGGCAATGTCGACGGCATGCGTCCTCTTGGCCGACTGTCATTTGTGGACAATGTCCGGAGTGTGAAACAGGCTCTCGAAGACATTCTGGAGACAGCCCTGTGCCCCGAATCTGCCCACATCATGCAGAATCAGATTCAGCAGCCATGTTCGGTGGACGGCATCGAGTTTGTGCTGATCGGATCGACGGCGGGTGGTACTGCCAGTGGCAGTCTTCTGGACATCGCCTGGCTTGTTCGATCCGTCGTTGCAGAACGGCGGATGCCTCCCTCTTCGGTGTCTGCAATGCTCATTCACGGCACGGCCCATAATCGCCAGGCTGCCGACATGCAGGATGCCAACACGATTTCATTCCTGAAGGAGCTTCAGCACTTCAGTCTGCCAGGTGTCGATCGCCCGGGACTGACGTCCAGAAACGGCAGCGTCCCCTCATCGGGACGACCATTCAACTCGGCATGGTTCTTCCACATGGGCGACGATCTGTCGAGTCTGGATTATCAGAATCGACTGCCGGCGATCGCAGGTTATCTGCAGCTGCGATCACTGACTCTGGCTCGCCCGGAAATGAAAACCTGGAGCATGCTGGCGACAGATCACACGCTGGAGACCGAGCTGCAGCTCAGAACATTCGGACTCGCCACCATTGCCTCAGATGCCTGGAGCACCGCCAATTCTGAAGCCATTCCTCTGTGTCGGGCGGCACTGCGACACTGGAGTTCCTCCGGACGGAACATATCCGCCTGCGGGACATTCTCCGAGGCAGACGGTCAGACTTCAGCGCTGATCGAACAGATGTCACTCACCAGTGAAGGCGTCATCGACCTGGTTCCCCGACTGTTCAACAGTGAACGGTCCAGGCGAGTCGATGAATATGCCAGTCTCATTCATGCCGGAATTCCGGGCGACACGTCCCCGGCAGAACTGCCTGCCAGTGCTGCTGCCGTCATCTCCGGCGACACAGGTTCCGGTGGCCGAAACCAGATTGCGCTGATTCTCGAAGAAATTCGTCGGGACCTGGCATCCGGTTCCAATCAGAACATCCTTGCCGTGGAAACGCTGATTGGCAGTCTGCTGGACGGACGCGGGCGAGTCGCTGCTGCCGACGCCGCGATCCAGACGCTCATCCACGCAACTGACAATGCCATCGAAACCAATGGAAGCCAGCAAGCCGATCTGCAGCAGGCATTCTCGGATCTGTGCGAGAACGTTGCGAGATCAGCCGGCTCACAAACTGAGACTTCGGTTCCGTCACAGGCCACCAAAGCATTTTGCCGTCAATACTGCATGCTGATCGTTTGTCAGACCGTCTGCCAAAGCGTCGCATCCAGCCTGGAACGATTTCGCGAATCGCTGAATCGCATTCGCACCGAACAGATTCACGGTATCTGCCAGCGATGTGAGAAAGCCATCGACATGCTGGGACCAGTCACTCCGGAACAGACGATGATTCCGAACGCCGTCGTCCTTGCATTCGAAGACGCCGTGCTCACATCTCACCAGCTTCGGCTATCCGATTTCTGCCTTCGTGATTTTGGAACGTCAGAGATTACATTGCTGAAAAGTCTGGCAGCCAATTTTCTGTTTGCAGAAGTCAGTCATTCGGGTCAGGCTCGGCCAGCAGCCACCGTTGGAGGAATGGAATCATTTCCCGCCTCCGCGAAACCGTTTCTCCGAAACGTGGGCGGCGGCCAGCGAGTCCTTGCGGCAATCCCTGAAATGGCCCCGCTGGACCATTGGAGGAACACACTTCAAAAGCACTTTGGTCCCTGTGTGTCGCTCTGCCCGATGCCCGGGTCAGACATCAATGTGGTCTGCGAGACGGAAGGAATCTCAATCTCAGCCGTGTTGAACACACTCAGTCAACACAAACCGCGCATCACAGAAATGGCTGCACGAGTCCATTCGCGTCAGGACATTCCGTGGTAAGCGGTGTTGGCAGGCAACACGCGTGCTCGCTCATGACTGGATTGATGAGTAGCCAGGGTTGGAAGGCGCCAGCCTGAAACCCCGGGGCTTCTTTCGCCCCACCCTCGCCACCCGATCCATCAAAACGACTCTGACGAAGCACTAGTTCAGAATGCGAATACACGATGGGCTGACAATTTCCAGTGGTGTTCCTGTGGCGGTCAATCTGCCATCCGCGGCATTGATCCGAAAGACGGCAAGGTTGTTTCCCGGCATGTTGGCACACAGCAGCCACTGACCATCCGATGAGATCGCCAGATTCTGAGGCCCCTTGCCCCGACTGGGCACGATCTCCACGACGGACAGAAGGCCATCCTCTGCGATCTGATAAACGGCGATGCTGTCATGTCCGCGATTTGTCCCGTACAGAAAACGTCCATCCGGAGAGATGCGAACGTCGGCACAGTAACTGGTGCCTGAAAAATCTGACGGCAATGTAGAAATCGTCTGCCGCTCGATCAGCATTCCGCTTTCCGGCAGAAAGCGAAAGACGCTGACGGAATTCTTCAGCTCGTTGATGGCGTACAGAAACTGACCTTTGGGATGAAACGTCAGATGACGTGGCCCGGCCCCCGGAACGGTTCGCACAAACGGCTGCGGAGCGGGCTGCAGAACTGCGGTTTCCGTGTTTAATTCGTAACAGACAATCTGATCCAGTCCCAGATCTGCTGCATAGGCAAATCGATTGTCAGGACTCAGCACAAAACAGTGTGCGTGGGGCTCCCTCTGCCGACTTGAATCCACGCTGGAACCCGTATGCTGAATGAACGTCACGGGTTCACTGACGGTGCCGTCCGGCAGGATGCGGTACGATGCCACACTCCCTGACGAATAGTTTGCCAGCAGCAGACTCTTTCCTGTGGCATCCACTTCAAGAAAACACGAGGCCGTGCCACGAGTCGTTTGACGATTGAGAGGCATCAATGTGCCGGCAGCGGCATCCAGGCTGAATGCTGCAATCTGTTCCGGCTCAGTTCCGCCGAACGTAGGCGCAAAAATCGAGTACAGGAATTTCCTGTCTGGTGTCACGGCCAGATAAAACGGGTTCTCGATCCCCGTCGTCCTGTGAACGGAAGTCAGAGTTCCCGTAGCAGGATTCAAATGGATGGCTTCAATGCCCCCCTGCGCTCCAGGAGCAAACGACGACACCAGAAGCAGCGGTTCATTTGCCTGAATCATCGACCGACCACCTGCAGTGAACAACAAATTCAGCAGAACCACACAGCGAAGAATATGTCGCATTGAGACGATCCAGCCAGGACGCAGACAAACGAGTGAACTTCATAACCAACGATGGTATCGCATCCGCTGAATGAAGAGAATCTTCAACAGACGAGATCCATCCCGGGCGAAAGTCACTGATCATGCGGGTGCGGCCGCAGCGGGGGGGCCATCGCGGTCAGCTACATCAGATTCCGAGTTTTGATGCGCAGGTATTCGTTGATCAGCCGTGTCGAAAGCTGATCCGGAAACGTGTCGAGCAGTTGAACGCCGGATTCCCGCAGTGCGGCCGCCTGAGTCATCTGACCAGTCAGGATCTGCGCCGCTGCGGCCGCGTGAAAGGCCTGCAGACTGGTTTCCGGAATCTGTTCGGCCATCTGCCGCAGGCCTTCATCCTGAAACAGAACACATAGTGGCAGCCACGGCAGCGAACGCAGCCGCAGCGAATCACCAATCACTCGCAGCTGCATTTCGTCTGTCACACAGGTGATCAGCACCACCAGCGCTCGCTTCCGCTGAACGCGCATCAGATATTCGAGTGCCAGACTGAAATCGGGGACATCCGGGGACACCTGAAGGTCGTAGGTGGACTGCAGGATGGATCGAATCCCGGGCGTGCCGCGAACCGGACGAACGTACCGTTCAATCCGACCTGAAAATGCCAGCATCGAGACGTTGTCACCCTGACTCAGAGCGATGTAGCTGAGCATCAGCGCGGCATTCAGGGCACAGTCCAGAAACGAGATGCCCTGTGCTTCCGTCTTCATGAATCGTCCACAGTCCACCAGAATCACGATGTTCTGATTTCGCTCCACGGTGAATTCGCGGCTGATCAGGGCTCGTTGCCGTGCCGTCGCTTTCCAGTCAATCTGACGCAGTTCGTCTCCCTGGCGATATTCGCGCAGCCTTTCGAATTCGCGCCCCTGACCGGCAATCCGAGTGGACCTGACCCCCAGTTCCGCCAGTCGATTTCGCTGAGCCATCAGTTCGTATCGATAGACGGCTCGAATATCCGGATAGATGCTGACGAGCGTCATCAGGACCCGATTCTCTCGCCGCGTCCAGAAACCCAGACGCGTAGGAAACCTCAGATAAACACGTTCAAACTGCGAAGCGCCGCGTTTCAGGGGTCTCACCGAGTAATGAAACACCGACTCCGTTCCGGCAGGAATCGGCAGCTCCTGGGGCAACTTTTCCACATGGCACAACGGGCCGGCATCGTCATGAACCGTGATGCGCAGCGGATGCATCGATCCGTTTCGGACGGCCAGAGTGACCGGGTTGGATGTCCCGACACTCAGAACAGACGAAACCTGACGCTCTATCTGGATCTTCGACGGAGACGGACTGATCCACAGGTCGACACAGGCCAATGCCACCAAAATCAGATTCAGCAGCAACGCAGCATCTGCGACGGTCTGGCTCAGGCCGGAAGCCAGCAGGGGAAGACTCAGCAGCGCCACTGCGATCACTAACCGCCGCCCCGGAATCATGTTCGCGGTGCCTCGACACTTTCCAGAATCGCCCGAATCGTTTCGTCCGGGGTTGACCCCTCCAGTTCCGCTTCCGGTCGCAGTCGCAGACGATGTCGCAGGACCCACGGCGACAGTTCCTTGATATCATCCGGCACCACAAAATCACGCCCCCGCACGGCTGCCTGAGTTCTGGCGGCAAGCAGCAGATTCACGCCCGCACGCGGACTGGGCCCGATCGTCACCGAGTTCCACGTTCGCGCAGCATTCAGGATCGCCACGATGTAACTCAGAATCTTCGGCTCCACGATGACCTGTTTCACCGTCTGCTGAATCGCCACGACATCATCTGCCGTCAGCACCGGCTGCACATCAAAGTCGGTCAGCCGACGAGGGTCCTTTCCACTGGCATAATGAGACAGGATTTCAATCTCTGCCGGAACTGACGGGTAGTCCACCAGCAGCTTGAACATAAAGCGGTCGACCTGCGCTTCGGGCAGAGGATATGTGCCCTCATGTTCGATCGGATTCTGAGTGGCAATGACCAGGAAGGGTCTCTGCAGGATATGCGTCTTTCCATCCACACTAACCTGCTGCTCCTGCATGACTTCCAGCAATGCCGACTGAGTCTTGGGTGGAGACCGATTGATCTCATCCGTCAGCAGCAGATTGGTGAAGACCGGTCCCGGGCAGAAACTGAATGTCTGCTGCTTCAGATCAAAAATGCTGTGTCCCGTCAGATCCGATGGCATCAGATCCGGAGTGAACTGCACTCGCCGAAACTGACACGACACGGCATGCGACAGCACATTCACCAGCAGTGTTTTCCCCAGGCCTGGAGGCCCTTCGATCAACACGCTTCCTTCGGCAAACAACGCCGTAACGACGCCTTCAACAAGTTCGGTCTGCCCCGATACCACCTTGTTGATCTGTTCGACAACCGCATCAAACAGTCGCCGGATATCCGTCAGTTCCATAACCTCATGTCCCCGGTTTTCGAGTTACCGCAAGCAGCTTCCGCTGCAATTCCGTCAGCCACTGTATTGTCTCTGCCGCCTGCCCCGGCGCCACACCGCTGGTGAGAGCCAGTCGCTGCGCCGCTTCCATCTTCTCACGAATTGCGTCAAGTGGCATTCCGGTTCGACGAGCCAGATCTTCCGTGTTCTCCAGCCGCACAGCACTGCCGAGATGTCGTCGCAGGGAGCTTGTCAGATAATCCAGATAACTCCGCACCACAGCCCCTCCGTCGTGCAGACGGAACTGCAGATTGCCAACCGCTTCAGCACTTTCACACAGAGATCGCCGCAGACGAAAGTCGTTGTCGATGGTCGGCCCAAAACGATGGAAAGTCATCCAGACGGCCAGCATCGCTGACAACAGAAGCTGCAAAGTCCCGGATCGCAATGCCGGACTGAGTAACACGCCCGTACCCCGAAACGCGTCACTGGCATTGAAATACTCACTGATCACGATCGGGCTGGCTGCATCGTTTCGCGAACCTTCGTCTTCATCGGATACCCCGGCCGCACAATGTTCCACCAATCGGATTGCCTGCAGCCGAGTCTCGGGAAACAGCAGGCTTCGATTCGAAAACAAATCGGCTGACGAGCAGACCACAACACGCCCTCGCCCCACGGTCCATGAGGCCGCTTCGATTCGGCCATCGTCGGATTGCAACAGGACCTGAGCAGCGGCTGATTCCGGAATGTGAACACGAGCGTCTGAACGAAGCCATGCGGGCAATTGAGCCTTCGTACTTTGCGTGCGGACTGCATCTGCGGCCTTTTCCGTCCCTGATTCAGCCTGCGGTACCTTACTGTCCTTCGATTCCGTCGGCGCAATGGGCGATCCTGTCGGCTGCGCGGGATCCTGAAAAGACGTTGTATCGTTGTCGGAAACTGTGAGTTCACGGGAAATGCGGATCTGCAGCGACCGGATCTCCGGATCACCTGCTGAATCCGCCAGTGACATGTTCGCTCGACCAGGGGCAAACAGAAGATTGCCTCCGTGGCGAACGAATTCCCCCAGACGCTGTTGCTCCAGTTGTCCGGGAAACCGATCGGGGCCAATCAGCACAAGTGTGGCCGCATGCGGTGGCACAATGCCGACCGCTAGTCGACGGACCGACGGGAACAGTCGACTCAGCGTTCGGTAGAGCCCCAGCTTGCCATCAATCGATGTGCTGTAGGAATCTGATGCGGACCCGGATTCCCCCGGCAGCCACCAGATCTGCAGCAGTACCAGCATCGCAGCCGCGCACAGCCAGATCAGGTCAGGCGACTGAAGTCGGCGATTCCTCACGGAACGCTCCCTGAAATCCGGACAGACATGCATCAAACATCTGACATGTGGCCGGTCGACGCCCAAAGTACACCAATTCAAACTGAGTGGCAGTCGTCAGCCACGCCACTTTACGTGCGGGCTGACGTGAGACCGCCCGCAAATAGTCGCGATTCGTCAGGCCCTTGCGAAAGCGGATCAGTTCCGCCCGCTCGATCCAGCTCATACTGCCTATCAGGAGTTCTCGGATCGCACCACGAAAATTCCCTTCCGCCGCCATCTGACGGGCCCGCATTTCATATGTCGAACTGGGAACTTCCCCAGGAGGCGTTACCAGATCACTCAACAGCAGATCTGCCGCGTCGGGTCGCGGAGGACGCGAACCTTTCTTCGCATCCAGTGCTCGAACGGTGATCACCAGGATCGTCACCAGAATCGCGATGATCAGAATGCTGATCAGAACCTGAGTCAGCTTCGAGAGTCCGTCGAATTGCGGCAGCGAAGTCTCAGCCTCGGACGCTGGTTTCAGACTCACCGGTCGACTCGTTGGTCCGGACCTTATGCCACGAAGCATCCAGTCAAAGAAATCACCCACATGCTCAAACCCCTGTCGAAGTTTTCCTGACACCCAGGCCAGGGAACTCGCAAGAAAGCCCTTATCAAAATCTGTCGTAACCGCCTGCTCCAGTACCAGTCGTCGCACTGAGCGAAATTCACGGTCATTCATCACATCCGCGCCGGCCTGAAGAATAGTTTGGTCTGGCAGTCCGGTTGACGAGTCGTCCGCCTGACAGGAAGCAACCATCATCAGCGCTGCGATCGCCTGCCAGCACACTTTGCTGGCAGGCTTCACACATCCCCGAAACACAACAATGATCGCCCGAATGAAGGACATGTTGTGGACTGACTGCGGCACGACGAGTGACCGAGACACAGCGATTGGTCGGGGATGGAAACGTAGCCCGGGTACTTGAAATCTCATCGGCTGTTTCCTTCCAGCCGGATGGCTTCCGTTCTGACGTAGAGCTGCAGATCCCAGCATTCGTTCCTGATTCGCTGATCCAGATAACAAAAGAACCAGGTCAGTCGAATAATCGGAAACGGCAGCCAGATCGCCGCCTGCAGCGTGGTCAGGAACACGGGATCGTCCTGGATCAGCTGAATCAGCGATCTCCGAAGATCACTGGCCGGCTCCCCAGCCCCTGCCATCAGCAGCGGTCGATTGAACATTGCCGTTAACAGCACATCCAGCAACAGAAACAGCCCCAGGGACATCGCCCCCCAGTACACAAACAACGTCAGAGTTCGTGCCAGGTTTCTGGAGTACCCGCCGGCGCCATTCAACCAGCTCAGACGTCCCATGACTCCGCTCACAGGAGTTTGTTCCAGCAGCAGAACTTCCGGCAAATGGCCAGCATAAGCCGTGACAAACCCGGACGGAACAATCAGACAGAATCCCGAAATCAGCTGCAGGAATCGCAGGGCTCCGGTCAGCAGCATCCCGCTCAACAGTCGACCGGTCACCATTCGTCCCGCGCGGCGAATCGACATCGGCACTCCAAACACCTGTGGTCCGACACACGCCACCATCAGTGCTCCAAAAATGGCACTGAAGAACGCGAAGACCAGCAGTGAAGGCAACAGCATTCTCGTCAACACGGAAGACAGCAATGCCACCGCCAGACACGACGGAAGTGCACACAGCAGCCACAAACGA
>Ga0209573_1001785_pt1 | contig 30709 bp, 25 predicted proteins | sample TNRBio252014_DNA_FD_185870 | JGI IMG/M metagenome (GOLD analysis project Ga0209573, IMG submission 185870) | Wastewater treatment Type I Accumulibacter community from EBPR Bioreactor in Madison, WI, USA - TNR Reactor_6/25/2014_ DNA (SPAdes)... | ecosystem: Engineered > Bioreactor > EBPR >...
CGGGCAATCACCCAGTTCTTCTTCGACAACGACGTTTATGAGCGTTATGTCGAACGGGTTCGCCGTGCTGGCATCTATATCCCGATCGTGCCGGGCATTTTGCCAGTGCACAATATCACCCAGGTCGCCAATTTCTCTGCGCGCGCCGGGGCGCATGTGCCTGCCTGGCTTCGGGAGCGCTTCGAGGGGCTTGAAAGGGATCCGCAAACCCACATGCTGGTGGCAGCCGCAGTTGCGGCCGAGCAGGTGCTTGACCTGGTTGAGCGTGGCGTCGACGACTTCCATTTCTACACGATGAACCGGTCCGACCTGGCTTTCGCCATCTGCCACATGATTGGAATCAGGACCAAGGTCTCGCAAACGCCGTCCGCATCAGCGGCTGCTTAAAAACTGATTCTAAAGAGAAAAGGCCGGTTCGTTGCGAACCGGCCTTTCCAAGACGTCACTTGCTGCGGGCTATAATCGCTCCGCGTTCAAGCCTTAAGGTAGAACTCCCATAATAAGGGCGCCAATAATAGCAAACGCAGCACAAATCATCAGGGCATTGATTGGCCGTGTCAGTCCCATGCATAGCCTCCTTGTTTGGAAGGGCACATTCGCGAATCTAGCCGAGTTCGGAGGCGAGGCAACTCGAAAAATGTGCTGCAATGCGGCAGAAACCGGCCGGCGACGCTCGTTGAGAAGCGATCCTCGTTGATTTCCAAGAAGATAACAGTACGAAACAATGTGTGAAATATTTTTTGCCAAGCCACGTTTCGTAGCGCGTGATGACGGCTGTGGCCTGCCCGATTGTGGGCTAGTATCCTGTCAATCCAACATCTAGCAAATCTATGCCGGGCGAGTTCGCAGGCGCAACAACCTGCCGTCGATGACCACCAGGCCTGCGCCGATCAGCGCCATGCCGGCCAGTTCGAAGGTTTCGAGCCTTTCGCCGAGAAACGTAGCGCCGAGCAGCATAGCGCTCACCGGCACGAGCAGCGTCACCAGCGAAGCGTTCGTTGCCCCGGCGGTCGCAATGATGCGAAAATACACGATATAGGCGAAGGCGGTTGAAATCAGCGCCAACGCCAGGATTGACGCCCAGACGCCGGCGCTTCCGGCAATCAACGCCGACGGGCCATCGTAGAAGAACACCACTGGCAGCATGATGATTGTCGCAGCGGTAAGCTGCCCGGTGGCGATAAGCGGGGGTGCGATGCCGGTGAAGCTGCGGCGCGTCAGGATCAACGCAAATCCGTAGGAGAGGGCGGCCCCGATCAGCGCCATCTTCGCCCAGACGGGACCGCCGAGACCGGCAACTACACCAGGCCCGACCATGACGGCGGTACCTGCGATGCCGAGCACAATACCGGTAATCTTGTTTGGCGAGAGGCGCTCGTCGGGCGTAAGCAACTGCGCCAGGATCAGGGTCCAGAACGGAGTGGTGGCGTTGAGCACCGATGCGAGTCCTGCGCCCATCTGCGTCTGGCCCGCAAAGATCAGTGAGAAGGGGATGACATTGTTTAGCAGGGCCAGTGCAAAGAAACGCCCGGCATAGGGCAAGGCGCCCGCAAAGGACGGTCCGGCGACAGCCAGATAAATCTGCAGCGCGGCCGCTGCGATCGACACCCGAAGAAGCACCAGCGCCAGCGGCGGCACCTCGGCCACAGCAATACGCGCAAAAAAGAACGATGCGCCCCAGATTGCGCCGAGCAGGATCAGAAGTCCCCAGGTCGAGGCGGACATAGCGGGTGGTTGGGCAGACGGTGATGGCGAAGACATGGACAATCCTTAACTGTGGTAGCGGCGTCTACCCGATGCGCCACATTCGGCCACCCGTTTTATGCCGGCGCAACGGCCAGCAGAGCCGGACGTTTCGACCACTGTCTTTTTCATGCCGTTAGGGGCTGATAGAGCATTGCGGCGTGTTGGAGATAAGTAATGCAGCGATTCGACGACGCTCGCGAAGCCGCGCTGGCGCTCAGACCGGACGATCCGGTCTATTGTTTCCGGCCCGAGGTGCTCAAGGCGGACGCTCGCCAGTTCATGGCCATGTTTCCTGGCAAGACAGCCTATGCGGTTAAAACAAATGGCGAGCAGCTCGTCCTGAAGACACTCGTCGAGGCTGGCGTCACAATGTTCGATGTCGCGTCGCCTGGCGAATTTGCCTCGGTGCGCAAGGTCACCGACAGCGCCGAGATGATCTATATGCATCCGGTGAAGGCTCAGTCCGACATTCGGCTGGCGCTTGAAAAATACGCCATCCGCGTCATCGCCGTGGATCATGAGGACGAAGCGGCCAAACTGACGCGGATCGTCAGGGCGCTGGATATTGACCCGGCGTCTGTCACGGTTTTCGTGCGTATCCAGACCAAAGGGTCAGCCGCCTACGAACTGTCAAAGAAATTTGGCGCTGCGCCAGCTCATGCAGTCGAAATTGCGGAGCGTCTGCACAAAATTGGCTACAAGGTCGGACTGGCTTTTCACGTCGGCAGTCAGATAGAGGATCCCGACACCTATCAAAGGGCGCTCGCCTCCGCCGACTGGATCCGCAATCGCCTCAGCTTCGATCTCGCAGGCCTTGATGTCGGTGGCGGCTTTCCAGCCGAATATGGTCATGACCCCAACAGCAAGAAACCGCAAATGCCTTCGCTGGGACAGCTAATGTCGCGGCTGCGCGGTGACATCAAGGAATACGGCTTCGCCGATATGCCGCTCGTTGCGGAACCCGGCAGGGTGATCGTTGCGCGCGCATTTTCGCTGATCGTGCGCGTGCTGTTGCGCAAGGGCAAGCGGCTATACATCAATGACGGCATCTGGGCGTCTCTGTCGGACAGCTGGACCGGCAAGATAACGCTGCCGGCGCGCTTTATTCCTGATCCGGCGCGCAAATCGCGCAATGGCAATGCTGACAATATCGTGCCGTTTCGGGTTTGCGGCGCAACTTGCGACTCTGTCGACATTCTGTCGCGACCGTTCTGGCTTCCGGAGACGGTCGACACGGGCGACTGGATCGAAATAGGCCATATCGGAGCCTATTCACTATCCCTGCGCACCCATTTCAACGGATTTTACCCAGACACATTTGTCGAGGTGACAACGCCGTTCGAGGATGGCGATGCGCCTCAGGGTTTTGCCAGTCTGGAGACCATGGCGGAATAGCTATGCCAGCCTACAGCCGGGAAAGCAGTTCGGCAGTTGGCCACCCATCGACGACCAACCCAGCCTTGATTTGTTCCTGGCGAACGGCTTCGCGTGTATTCACGCCAAGGATGCCGTCGACTTTGCCGACATCGTGCCCCTTGGCCTGCAATTTCTCTTGCAGCTCTTTCATTTGTTCAAGCGAAAGGCCTGGATCAGGATTGCGCGGGTCAAGAACCGGCGCCCCGGCAAATCTCGTCGCCATATAGGCGGCGGTCAGCGCATAGGTCGCCGACTGGTTCCATTGCAGATAAACGTCGAAATTCTCATAGGCCAGGAAGGCTGGTCCCTTGTAGCCCATCGGAAGCACAAGACCCGCCTTCAAATCGCCAGCCAATGGCGAGCCGTCACGCGTGGTGACGCCCCAGGCGGCCCATTGCGAAAGCGGCAGCCGGTTAACCCGGCCGGTCTGATCCCAAGGCAGATTGTCCGGGATGACCACCTCTTGCAGCCACGGCTCACCGGCTTTCCAGCCACGGTGCTGCAGCTTGTTTGCAGTCGTCATGATGACGTCTTCAGGTTCGTTACGCAGATCGATCTGGCCGTCGCCATTGCCGTCGACACCACGCGCCAGATAGTCGGACGGCAGAATCTGGGTCTGGCCGATTTCGCCGGCCCATGCGCCGGTAACGTCGGCCGGAAGAACGCCGTGGTCGATCAATGTGAGCAATGGAATGAGCTGCGGGCGGAAAAGGTCCGGCCGGCGACAATCATGTGCGAGCGTTACAAGTGCGCTGAGCGTATGGAAATTGCCTTGGACGGCGCCGAAATCGGTCTCGAGAGCCCAAAATGCCGTGATGACGGATGGCGGAGCTCCGTATTGCTCCTTGGCGTGCGCAAAGACGTCAGCATATTTTGTCAGGTTCGCATTGCCGTGTTTCAATCGGTAGTCGGAGACCATGCGGGTCGCGAACTGCTGGAAGGTTTGGGTGAAAACGGTCTGAGAACGATCCCGGGCCAATACGTTGGTATCGTATTGCGCAGCATCCAACGCTGTCAGGCCCTTGTCGCCAACGCCAGCCTGTTGAGCCTCTGTTCGAAGCGTTGCCTTCCACTCCGCAAAATCGCCACCACACTGCTGGGCCAGCGCAGGCGAAGCAATCGCCAATGCGGAAACGAAGGTGACGACAGCGCACATGTGCGCGGCGAAGATATGGTGTGGACTGGTCATCGCCCCGGCTGTGTTTTCTAGATGGGGCGAAAATGTGATGCCCGCGCCTTCTTAGTTGGCTGTCGCCATAGATTCCAGTCACACGTTTGTTTGATCGCGAGGATCTTTAGCGGGTATTGAGCGCCAGCCATTTTTTCCATGCGCCCTGGCTGCCGTTAAAAACGTTGATGTCAGCATCTCCGCTCATGCCAGGTATGACGCCCGTCCCGGTATATTGCCAGAAAGTAAAAGGGTGGCTGCCGTATTTCTGCGAGGGATGTCCGGCGACGGAGCGCAGCCAGTAGGGGTAGCCGCGGAAGGTGGACAGTTCATTGTCGTCAAAAAAGTCAATCGACGTATAGATGATGGGCTTCTTTTTGTAGTGCCGCTCGACAATCTGCAGGAAGGTTTTCATCTCGCTGCGAACGGTTTCTTTCGGCGGGCGGGTTTTGCAAGTCGGTGAATCGGGGTTCCATTCCATGTCCAGCACCGGCGGAAGCGACGATGACTCGCGCGGCACATTGCGGATGAACCATGCGGCCTGTTCCGAAGCAGGGCGGCAGAAATAGTAGAAATGATAGGCGCCACGCGGAACGCCAGCGGCGCGGGCGGCTGCCCAATGGTAGTCGAACTTGTCGTCGACCAGGTCGCCGCCTTCAGTCGCCTTGATAAAGGCAAACGAAATGCCGCTTTCACGCATCCGGGCAAAATCCACCGACCGCTGGTATTTCGACACATCGGTTCCGTGGACGGCATAAGTCCACGGCGCGCCGCTTTCCCATTCGTGCGGATCGCTATCCTTAAAGCGCGGATGGCTTACAGCGACTTTCGATGAAACCCCGGACGATGGCGCCAGGTCGTCATAGGCCGTCGAGGAGCATCCGGAGACAGCAATCATCGTCAGCAGCGCAACAGCGCGATTGACCTTGAGGAAAGACATAAGCCCCCTGAATAACCATCGCCGGCATCTGCTCTTTCATTGCCGGCGCATCAGTTCTGCTAATCGCCTAACATGGTTGATTTTCTATTGATCAGGCTCGACAGCATGTCAATTCTGCGTGAGTGATGGGGGGCGAGGGGGAATACTATGTTCGTCAAACTGTTGAAGTGGCTGGCTGGTCTTTTGGTGTTGGCTGTCATCGGGTTGATCGGATGGCTGGTTGTGAGTCCGCCTGCCCTGATCCGGGTAGCAACGGGCTACACGGCCAAGACAGTTTGCTCGAATGTGTTCATCGCCGGGCGCGATCCGGATGAGGTGCTGCGCGTTGACGTGCAGGCGCCCGGACACTGGCTTCTAAAATACATATCTCTCGATGTCGACCGGAATGCAAAAACCGTAGGGGCGTCTTTGCTTGGTCAGTTTGGCGAAAGCCTGACCCAGGCTCGTGGGGGGTTGGGTTGCACCAAGTTGACGGGCGACGAGCGGTATCGACTGGCGGCGGTAAGCCTTCCGGCAATGACGCCGCCGCCGTCCGACGCCATGTGGCCGGATGGCGGCAGGGTTCAACCGAGTCAGGATCCGGCAATCGCCAAAATTCTTGATGACCCGGCGATGACTGGTCCCGGCATGCGCGCGGTGGTGGTTGTCCACAATGGACGTATTCTTGCAGAACGCTATGGCGAAGGTTTTTCGGCCGAGACGCCGTTGCTGGGATGGTCGATGACCAAAACGGTCAATGCAGCGATCGTCGGCACTTTGGTGAAAGCTGGAAGCATGAGCCTGGACCAAAGCGAGTTGAGGCCGGAGTGGAAGGCTGATGGCCGCGCCAAGATCACGCTGGCGGACCTTTTGGCAATGTCGTCCGGCCTTGAGTTTAACGAAGACTACGGCGACGTAACCGATGTCACGCGGATGTTGTTCCTGACGCCGGACATGGCCGCTTTCACCGCCGCCAAACCACTGACCGGCGAGATTGGGAAGGTCTGGAATTATTCCAGCGGCACCGCAACATTGATCTCGCGCCTATGGCAGGATGCCCTCGGCGGAGGGGCAGAAGCCTTGGCTTGGCCGTCGCGCAAACTTTTTCAACCGCTGGGAATGTCGAGCGCCGTGTTGGAAACCGACGAGACCGGAACGTTTGTGGGCTCGTCCTTCATGTACGCCACAGCGCGCGATTGGGCGCGGTTTGGTCAATTCCTGCTTCAAGTCGGTGTGTGGAATGGCAATGAACTGCTCCCTTCGGGTTTTGTGGATATGATGCGGGAGGCTGCGCCCGCTTCCAATGGCGCATATACAAAAGGGCAGGCCTGGATTGCCGGACCTGGGGATGAAGCCAGTCCGGGCGCCGGGGCAGCCGATGGCGCGCCGGCTGACACCTGGTGGCTGGAGGGTCATGACGGTCAGACCGTGGCAATAGCGCCGTCGAGGCGGCTGGTTGTCGTGCGTCTCGGGCTGACACCGTCCAGACTTGGCTACCGGCCACAGAAATTGCTGGGCGCATTGGCCAACACGTTGCCTTGAAATTTCCAGCTGCAGACACGGGAACCGCTTGGCAGGTTTGGCCGTTAGGTGGCGACGGGACGCATTGCAGCGCGCCCGTTGCGGGTCTTCCTTCCACTGTGAGGCGTAAGATCGCCGCAATCTGAGGTGACAAGGCTGTTAGGGCGCATGACGCTTCAACGACTCGTGAAACAAGAGGGATGATATGCGAAAATTTCTAGCCGTTAGCGCTGTTTCGGCAATTGGTTTTGTAGTCGCTGCGTGCGGCGACAGCAACGAACCGGCCAATCCGCCGGCCGCAACGCCGCCTGCCGCTGAGGCGCCCGCAAAACCAGCTGCAGAGACGCCTGCTGCACCGACGCCGCCAGCTGCAGAGAAGCCAGCCGCACCGGCAAAGCCACCGGCTGCAGAGACGCCAGCCGCGCCGGCAACGCCACCGGCTGCAGAGACGCCAGCCGCACCGGCGACGCCACCGGCTGCAGAGACGCCAGCCGCGCCGGCAACGCCACCGGCTGCAGAGACGCCAGCCGCACCGGCAACGCCACCGGCTGCAGAGACGCCAGCTGCGCCGGCAACGCCGCCAGCCACTGAGACTCCTGCGGCGCCGCCTGCTGGCAATTCGATGGCGCCGGATCCGGCCAAAGCTGCTGAAGAGGCGCTCGCCAAGTTGAAGGAACAGGCAGCGTCCATGACGCCTGAACAGAAGACTGCTGCGGTCGCTGAAGCGCGCACGCAGGCCGAGGCTGCGGCCAAGGCGGCGGGCCAGACTGACGAGCAGGTCAAGGCGATTGGCGATCAGGCCGAAGCTGCGGTGAAGCAGGCTCTTGGCCTGTAGAACCCAAGCGTTCCGGGTTCCTGATGACGGACGGCCAGCCGAAAGGTTGGCCGTTTCGTTTTAGATGTCTTGTTTCCTGGTTCCTTGGGGCGGCGAAACAATTTAAGAAGCGCCCATGTCGATCTGGACTCAACTTGGTGAATATGCGGCGAGAATTGCCGCAGTGGCGGCGGTGACGGTCGGCGCGGTGGTCGAGGGCGTTCGCACCGTTTTTCAGGGCGACCCCGAAACCCGCCGTCAGGTCGCTTTTTCTGTGGCCATGATTGCGCTTTCCGCCAAGATGGCCAAGGCGGATGGGGTCGTCAGCCAAGACGAGATACGCGCCTTTCACGAGATATTTTCGGTGCCAGCGGATGAGATGCGCAACGTTGCGCGCCTTTACGATCTCGCCAAGGCGGATACCGCCGGATTTGAAACCTACGCCAGGAAGATCGCAAGTCTTTGTGGTTCGGGTAAGCCTGATTGTGCGATGCTTGAGGATATTCTCGACGGCCTGTTCCACATTGCAAAGGCGGATGGCGTCATGCATGAGCTGGAAAGTTCGTTCTTGCACCGGGTCGCCGCAATTTTCGGGATTGGCGAAAGACACTACCAGAGCATACTCGCCCGCCACATCAATCTGGGTGAAGCCGACCCTTACGTTGTGCTGGGCATCCAGCGCGGCATGCCGATGGAGCAGGTGCGGGCGCGTTACCTCAAACTGGTCAAGGACAATCACCCCGACCGCCTTATTGGCCGCGGCATGCCTGTGGAATTCGTTGTAATAGCAACACAGCGTCTCGCCGCCATCAACTCCGCCTTTGAAGTTATCGAGCATACGTTGAAAGCCGCATGAGCGAATTCTTGCCAGATTTCGCCACTGCCGGATTTAATTGTTCGCCGAATTTCGGGAACCGGGCTGAGGGCTTCGCGCCTTCAATGGTTATTCTTCATTATACTGGTATGCGTACCGGGCGTTCCGCTGAAGACTGGTTGTGTAATCCTGCGAGCCAGGTTTCGTGTCACTACCTCGTCTACGAGACCGGAGACGTCGTGCAAATGGTGCGCGAGCAAGACCGGGCCTGGCACGCGGGCAAAAGCTATTGGCGCGGGGTGACTGACATCAATTCCGCCTCGATCGGCATCGAGATGGTCAATCCCGGCCATCAATTCGGCTATGAGGACTTTCCTGACGCGCAGATGAACGCGGTGATCGCGCTCTGCGCTGACATCGTCAAACGCAACAGGATGGACCCGGCGATGATCCTGGCGCATTCGGATGTGGCGCCGGGGCGCAAGGTGGATCCGGGCGAGCGGTTCGACTGGAAGCGCCTCCATGCTGCCGGTCTCGGTCATTTCGTCGCAGCAGCAGCCATGCGGAAGGGGCAAATCCTGCAAAAAGGCGATAGCGGCCCAGCCGTTCGAGAATGGCAATCCATGACTTCATCCTATGGTTATGGCATCGAGATCACCGGTCTTTTCGATGACAGGACGGTGGCGGTAACCGACGCTTTTCAAAGGCATTTCCGCCCCAGGCGCGTTGACGGGCGCGTCGACTGGTCGACACGCCAGACCATGCGGCGGCTTTTGCGCTCGATGCCCGGTGGCGCGCCGGCTCCCATCACGTAATATAATCATCCGACAAGCTTTGTTATTCGCGTCGCCTTTGTTGGCGCAAACTCGCCCCGCAAAGGGCCGGGCAGGGTAGGGCAATTTAGCCGGCGTGCGGACCTTCGCGCGCTCAAGCCAACGACCGCAGACGCCGACCGGCCTGCGGCCAGTGACACAAGGACGATATGAAAATTTCAGTTTTAGCAGCGGTGGCGCTTGCCACTGCGGGATGGTCTTTTGCCGCGCATGCGGCGCCCGAGACCAAGCCGGAGAAACCGCGGATAGAAGCCAAGAACCCGCAAAAGACAGCCAGAAAGAAGATGCCGGGCAAATCCGGCGCTTATCACGCCATCATCGCGCGCTATTCGGCCGCCTATGGCGTGCCGGTGGCGCTGGCCAACGCGGTGATACGCATCGAGAGCAACTACCGCGCCAATGCGCTCGGAAGCGCCGGCGAAATCGGCCTGATGCAGATCAAGCCGGCGACGGCGCGCATGCTCGGCTATACCGGCACCAACAAAGGCCTCTACAACCCCGAGACCAACATAAAATGGGGTATGAAATATCTCGGCAAGGCGCATCAGCTCGGCGGCGGCAATACCTGCGGCACGATCCTGCGCTACAATGCCGGCCACGCGGCCAAGCGGATGAACCCGGTTTCAGCCGCCTATTGTAGCAAGGTGAAGCGGCACATGGCGGGCGCGTAAGCGCCGGTACGCTCACGGGGCGGCGGCGTGCGCCGTCCCGAATTCGTTTGCAATTTCGGGCGCGACCCCTTTTATACGCGGCGTCAGTCGGCCGGGCGGCCGCTTCGCTTGTCAAGTTCGCTTGTCAGGCGGGGAGGAAAGTCCGGGCTCCAAGAAACGCGGTGCCGGATAACGTCCGGCGGGGGCGACCCCAGGGAAAGTGCCACAGAGAGCAGACCGCCCAGCCTGTTGACCGGTTCCTTTGGCGTTATGCTGATCGGACCGGTTGACCGGCTGGGTAAGGGTGAAAGGGTGGGGTAAGAGCCCACCGCGCGCCTGGCGACAGGGGCGGCACGGCAAACCCCACCGGGAGCAAAACCGAATAGGGACGGCGCGAAGAACGCCCCTTAGGGGGCGGCCTTCAGGGCGGTTTCAGCCTGTCGTCCGGGTTGGTTGCTTGAGGCGCCGGGCAACCGGCGTCCCAGAGGAATGGCCGCCACGTTTTGTCCCGCAAGGGCCAAGGCCATACAGAACCCGGCTTACAGGCCGACTGACGAATTTTCCGGGGTGTGGGCGAGACCCGGCAAATGATCAGTGGATCACCGCCTTCGCGGTGTCCGGCGCGGTCGCGCGGGCGGGGCGAACAAGGTGCACTGACACCGTATCACCTGGGGTTTTCTGCCACCCAGGCACATTTGAAGCGTCGTGCATTGAGCGCCACCTTTCGCGCAAGTCTTTTCGCAAGCCAACTGCAGGGGCATGGCGCCGGTTCTGATTTGGAGCGGCTGCATGAGTTGTCCTGCCGCCAAAAATCTCTCCCCACACCAGCCCGCACTAACGGTTCATTAGCCTTAACAGCCGATAAAAGCGTGTGGCCGCCCGATTGCGCTTGAGGCGTGGTCTGCGTGGTTTCACACAAGTTTAGTTTAATTGCCGTGTTTGTGTGTCGATGGGTTGCAGCGTTGAGAGTAGAAGACCTGCCTGTTTTGGAGCGGTCGCCATGAGCGATCAGCGCCATGTGCCGGTTATGCTGGGAGAGGTGCTGGCTGCACTGAAACCCGCAGCGGGCGAAGTTATTGTCGACGGCACCTTTGGCGCGGGTGGTTATAGCCGCGCAATCCTCGATAGCGGCGCCGATGTGATCGGGTTTGACCGCGACCCGTCGGCAATTGCCGATGCTCAGCCGTTGGTCAAGGCCGCACAAGGCAGGTTGCGCCTTGTGCAGGCGCCATTCTCAACCATGGCCGATCATGTCAGCGGCGTTGATGGCGTGGTGTTGGATGTCGGTGTGTCGTCCATGCAGCTGGACCAGGCAGACCGGGGTTTTTCGTTCCGCTTTGATGGACCGCTGGACATGCGCATGGCCCAGGCGGGCGTCAGCGCTGCCGACGTGGTCAACACATTTCAGGTGAGCGATCTGACGCGGATCATCGGGCTGTTGGGCGAAGAGCGGCATGCCGGGCGCATCGCGCGCATGATCGACAGCCGCCGCCAGCGCAAGCCTTTCGAGACGACGCTGGACCTAGCGCAGGCGATCGAGACGCATATTGGCCGCAAGCCGGGCGACAAGATCAACCCCGCCACGCGAACCTTTCAGGCGCTGCGGATTTTTGTGAATGACGAGTTGGGCGAACTCGGACGGGCGCTTTTTGCGGCTGAACAGGTGTTGAGGCCAGGCGGCCGGCTGGTGGTTGTGAGCTTCCATTCGTTGGAAGATCGCATCGTCAAACGCTTCATTGCTGATGCGACCGACACTGGCAGCGGCTCACGGCACATGCCGCAGGTTGCGGCCAAGACGCCGGCTTTTGAAAAGCTTGGCAATGCAGTGGGCGCAAGCGAAGCGGAAGCCGGGATAAATCCGCGGGCGCGCTCGGCCAGGCTGCGGGCGGCTGTTCGCACCGGAGCGCCGGCGCGTGACGCCGATCTATCGATCTTTCAACTGCCGAAACTGCCAAGCCTGCGCGTAGTTCAGTAAGGGTAAGAAGCGTGTTCAGAACGAGTGATACTGTGCTGATTGTCGTGATGGTGGCCGCCGCCGCCTTCACCTACAAAACCAAACACGACGCCGAAACCACCTATCGCCAGATGCGCAAGATCGAGGCGCAGATCCGCTACGAGCAGGATTCGATGGATGTGCTGAAGGCCGACTGGAGCCTTTTGACCCAGCCACAGCGGTTGCAGCGGCTGACCGAGGCCTTTGAAGCGCAGTTGCAGCTGAAACCATCCGACCCGCACCAATTTGTTAATCTGACCGATGTTCCGGCTAAGCCAATCGAGGTTGAAGATCCGGTTGCTGGCGCGATTGCGGCCAGCGGAGGCGGGAGCGCAAGACAGGGCAGGGACCGCACGGTAACCGGGAGCGTGAAACCATGATCGGGCTGTTGAAAAGGAAGATCGGTCTGTCCAGAGCGGCCACAGCCGGCGGCGCGATCGTCGTGGAGGGTTCACGCAAGGGAGGACGCGGTCGCAACCGCGTGGTGATGACAATGGCCGCCTTCCTCGCCTTTTATGGCGCGATCGGCGGGCGGCTGGTCTATCTCGGCATGATCGACAACAGCGCCGAAAGCGGGCCAACTGTGCGCGCCACGGCGTCGCGGCCCGATATTGTTGACCGTAACGGCATGGTGCTGGCGACCGACATCAAGATGGCGTCGCTTTATGGCGAGCCCCGCCGCATCGTCGATGTCGACGAAGCAATCGAGAAGCTTTCGACGGTGCTGCCGGACCTCGACGCCGAGCAGACCTACAAGAAGCTGAAAAGTGGACAGGGCTTTGTATGGCTTCGACGCCAACTCTCGCCGCGCCAACAGAACGACATCATGAATCTGGGCCTGCCGGGCATTGGGTTCCGCACCGAGAACCGGCGCTTCTATCCGGCCGGATCGACGGCGTCCTATATTGTCGGTCTGACCAATATCGACAACAAAGGCATTTCGGGCCTCGAAAAATATATCGACGACCAGGGGTTGGCTGACCTGCAGGAAATGGGTCTGGCAACGCCGCAGGACCTAAAGCCGGTCAGGCTGTCGGTTGATTTGAGGGTACAGCACATTGTGCGCGACGAGGTTTCGCAGGCAATGCAGCGGTATCACGCCATTGCAGCCGGCGCAGTTGTGCTCAACGTCAAGACCGGCGAAGTGGTCGCCATGGCTTCGGTGCCGGATTTCGACCCGAACAATCCGGTCGACGCGCATGACAAGGACAAGCTGAACCGTATGTCGGCGGGTCTTTACGAGATGGGCTCGACCATCAAGAGTTTCACCACCGCCATGGCGCTGGATTCAGGCAAGGTGAATTTGCGCAGCACATTTGACGCCCGCCGGCCGATCACCATCGGTCGCCAGACGATCCGGGACTTCCATGGCAAGGGCAGGGTGCTGACCGTGCCTGAAGTGTTCATCTATTCGTCGAATATCGGATCGGCGCGCGAGGCTGACGTGGTCGGCATTGAGGGCCATCGCGAATTCCTGCACCGGATGGGCGTGCTGGAGCGGCTGAAGACTGAATTACCGGAAGTCGCCAAGCCAACCGAGCCGCGCGTCTGGAAGAAGGTTCATTCCATCACTGCAGCGTTCGGCCATGGCTTTTCCACCACGCCGCTGGCGACTGCCGTTGGCTGCGCCGCACTGATGAATGGCGGTCTCCTGATGAATCCGACCTTTCTGCCGCGCAGCCGCGAGGAGGCGCTGGCCCAGGCCACGCAGGTCGTCAATGAAAAGACCAGCGAGGACATGCGCTATCTCTACCGGCTCAACGCTGAAAAGGGTTCTGGCAAACGCGCAGAGGTCCCGGGGTACCGGGTTGGTGGTAAGACCGGCACCGCAGAGAAGGTGGTGAACGGGCGTTATTCGTCCAATGTGCGGTTCAATGCGTTTGTGGCGTCGTTTCCGATGGATGATCCGCAATATATTGTGCTGTCGATCATCGACGAGCCAAAACCTGAAAAGCCCGGCATGGGCGCAACAGCAGGCTCGAACGCAGCGCCGATCGTTGCAAATATCATCCGGCGATCTGCCTCAATGCTTGGCGTGAAGCCCGATTTCGGCCTAGAGAAGCCGATTGAAATGGTCTCGAATTAGTGATTCGAGACCGTAGGGCTGCACGAAAAGGGTCTGATGAAACTGAACGATTTCGCCAGCTTTTTGCCCGCCGGCTCCGCTGTACTCGGACGACTTGACGTCACCGGCATTACGTCAGATTCCCGCCAGGTCCAGCCTGGCTTCCTGTTTTTTGCCCTACCGGGCTCCAAGGCCGACGGCGCCGTCTACGCCAACGACGCAGCCAATCGCGGCGCTGTGGCCATTGTGGCGGGCGCTGGCGCTGATATTGGCGACATCACCATTCCTGTCATAAGGGTTGAGGATGCGCGGCGCGCGCTGGCGCTGGCGTCGGCCGCCTTTTACGGCAAGCAGCCTGAGATCATGGTCGCGGTGACGGGAACCAGCGGCAAGACTTCGGTTGCTTCGTTTGTGAGGCAAATATGGGAACAGGCAGGCCTGCAAGCCGCTAGCATAGGCACGACCGGCGTTGTCGCTCCGGGACGCAATGACTACGGCTCGCTGACCACGCCAGATCCGGTGGCGCTGCACGCCTTGCTGGCGGAACTGGCCAGTGCGGGCGTCACACACGCTTCCATGGAGGCGTCCAGCCATGGACTGGATCAGCGCCGTCTCGATGGCGTCAGGCTGGCGGCTGCGGGGTTCACTAATCTCGGTCGCGACCACATGGATTATCACCCGACAGTCGAGCACTATCTCAATGCGAAGCTGCGCCTGTTCGACACGCTTCTGGCGAAGGGGCAGCCAGCGGTCATTTTTGCGGATGACGCCTATTCGGAGCCGGCGATAGCGGCGGCGAAGGGCGCGGGGCTTGACGTTTTGACGGTTGGACGGCGCGGCGATTTTCTAAGCCTGAAACGCGTCGAACATGAACGTTTCCGTCAGCGCGCCGAGATTGCTGCAGGCGGGGAAATCTACGAGATCGACCTGCCGCTGGCCGGTGATTTCCAGATCTACAATGCGCTCGTGGCGGCAGGGTTGGCCATCGCGACCGGCGTTGACGCCGCAAAGGCGCTGGCAGCGCTGGAGAAATTACGCGGCGCGTCGGGGCGGCTGGAGTTGGTTGGGACGACGGGAAATGGCGCGCCGGTCTATGTCGACTACGCACACAAGCCGGACGCGCTTGAGAATGTGCTGGCGTCGGTCCGGCCGTTCACAACGGGCCGGGTGATCGTTGTGTTTGGATGCGGCGGCGACCGTGACCGCGGCAAACGGCCCATTATGGGCGAAATTGCATCGCGGTTGGCCGATGTGACCATCGTCACCGACGACAATCCGCGCTCGGAAGCGCCAGAGACGATCCGCGCCGCAATTATGGCGGCAGCGCCAGGCGCAATCGAAATCGGCGACCGCCGGGAGGCAATTCGCGCAGCGGTTGCGATGTTGCAAGAAGGCGATACGCTGATTGTGGCGGGCAAGGGTCACGAAGAGGGGCAGACAATTGCCGGTGTGACCCATCCATTCTCTGACCACGAAGAGGTGCGCAGCGCATTGCAGGAGTTGGCGGCTTGAACCTGTTGTGGACCGCAGACGACCTGATCAAGGCGACCGGCGGGCGGCCGCTGGGCACGATGCCGGCCGGTATTGGCGGCATTTCGATCGACAGCCGCAGCCTGACGCCCGGTGACGCGTTCTTCGCCATCAAGGGTGAAGCAATGGACGGTCACGACTACGCCACCGCCGCCTTTGCCGCGGGCGCGTCGCTGATCGTGATTGCTGAAGCCAAGCTGCCGGCCTTTGGCAGGCTGGCCGTACCGATGATTGTAGTTGGCGATGTGCTCAAGGCGCTGGAGAATGTCGGCATTGCCGCCCGTGACCGCTCCTCTGCCAAGATCATCGCTGTCACCGGCTCAGCCGGCAAAACCACCACTAAGGAGGCGCTGCGCCATGTGTTGGGCAGCGCCGGCAAGGTGCATGCATCGGACAAGAGCTTCAACAATCATTGGGGCGTGCCGCTGACGCTGGCGCGCTTGCCTGCCGACTGCGACTACGCGGTGTTCGAGATCGGCATGAACCATGCCAATGAGATCCGGCCGCTGGTCAAGATGGTGCGGCCGCATGTGGCGATCATCACCCTGATAGCGGCGGCGCATCTTGGCCATTTCCGCAATCTGGACGAGATTGCCTGGGCGAAGGCCGAGATTTTTGAAGGCGTGGAGAAGGGCGGCAGCGCGCTGATCAACCGCGACGATCCGCGTTTTAAAATGCTGGAGAAAGCGGCGCATGCCAGCGGCGTCGAAAATGTTGTCAGCTTCGGTGAGCATGCACGCGCTACCTACCGGCTGCTCGACGTCAAGCTCCATGGCGATCACTCGACGATTGCGGCCAAGATTGGCGGCAAGGAACTCATCGCACGGATTGGAGCGCCGGGACGGCATATTGTGCAAAACAGTCTGGCGGTGCTGGGCGCCGCCGATCTGGTAGGCGCGCCGCTGCCTGCTGTTGCGCTCGCATTGGCCGATCTTGAGGCCGAACAGGGTCGTGGAAAGCGGTATCGGCTCAAGCATCCGAAAGGCGTGTTTACGCTTATCGACGAGAGCTATAACGCCAATCCTGCTTCTATGGCTGCGTCTCTCGCTATGCTAAAATCTGCCGACATCGGTGAAACCGGCCGGCGCGTCGCTGTGCTTGGTGATATGCTCGAACTCGGCAAACATGCAGAAAAGCTGCATGCCGGGCTGGCCGAACTGGTTGTCGACGCCGGAGCCGACTTGGTGTTCCTGGCCGGACCAGAGATGAAAGCGCTGGCTGAGGCGCTGCCGAAAGATATCAAGACGGAATACCGGGCAGATGTCGAGGAACTCAAACCTCTGGTCTTGGCCGCTATTCGGCCCGGTGACGCGGTAATGGTCAAATCGTCAAACGGTATCGGGTTCTCGAAGCTGGTCGCGGCGGCGCTCGCCAAGTTTCCGCCCGACAAAAACGTCGCAAAAGCCGGGTAGGCGAGGGCACCATGTTCACTTTTCTCGTCCAGTTCGCTGGCGACGTCACCTTCTTCAACGTTTTTCGCTACATTACCTTCCGGACCGGCGGCGCGCTGATCACATCGGCGGTCATCGTATTCATCTTTGGACCCGCAATCATCAATTCGCTGCGCCTGCGTCAGGGCAAGGGCCAGCCAATCCGCGCTGACGGTCCGCAGACGCATTTCAAGAAGGCGGGCACGCCGACGATGGGCGGTTTGATGATCCTGTGCGGTATTCTGGGATCGTCGCTACTATGGTCAGACATCACCTCGATCTACGTATGGGTGGTGCTGTTCGTTACGGTAGGTTTCGGTGCGATCGGCTTCTACGACGACTACCTCAAGGTGACAAAACAATCCCATCTCGGATTTTCAGGCAAGGCCCGGCTCGGCGTAGAGTTTGTTATTGCGGCGATTGCTGCGCTGATCATCATGCAGAGCGGTCAGACGTCATTTTCGTCGTCGCTGACCTTTCCCTTCATCAAGGACTTCGTCGTCAATCTGGGCTGGTTCTTCATTCCGTTTGCCTGCTTTGTGATTGTCGGCGCTGGCAATGCGGTAAACTTGACTGACGGTCTTGATGGCCTTGCCATTGTACCGATCATGATAGCTGCGGCCTCGTTCGGCATCATCGCCTATCTTTCGGGTAACGCGGTGTTCGCCGAATATCTGCAGATTCACTTTGTGCCCGGCACCGGCGAATTGGCGGTGATCCTGGGCGCGGTGATCGGGGCGGGCCTCGGCTTTCTCTGGTTCAATGCTCCCCCTGCTGCAATTTTCATGGGGGACACCGGCTCACTGGCGATGGGCGGACTGATCGGTACGGTGGCCGTCGCGACCAAACACGAAATCGTCATGGGCATTATCGGCGGCCTGTTCGTCATGGAGGCCCTGTCAGTGATCATTCAGGTCGGGTTCTTCAAGATGACCGGGCGCAGGGTGTTTCTGATGGCGCCGATCCATCACCATTTTGAAAAGCTCGGCTGGACGGAAAGCCAGGTCGTGATACGATTCTGGATCATTGCCGTGCTCCTGGCCCTCATAGGGCTTTCTTCTCTCAAACTCAGGTAAGTTTCTGTGATCCCGGCCCGTTCCTTCAACGGCAAGCGCGTCGTCCTTTTTGGACTGGGCGGTTCCGGTATCGCGACCGCACAGGCCCTGGTGGAGGGCGGCGCCGAACTGGTCGCCTGGGACGATAATCCCGGCAGCATAGACAATGCCAGCGCTGCTGGTATTCCGACCCGGAACCTGCGCGATATTGATTGGCGCGGCGTATCCTCGTTCGTGCTGTCGCCCGGCGTTCCGCTGACGCACCCCAAGCCGCACTGGTCTGTCGATCTGGCCCGTGGCGCCGGTGTCGAGATCATCGGCGACATCGAGTTATTCTGCCGGGAGCGCGCGCTCGCTGCGCCGGATGCGCCGTTCATCGCGATCACCGGCACCAATGGCAAATCAACGACGACAGCGCTGACGGCGCATATCCTGAAAGCCGCCGGCCGGGACGTTCAGATGGGCGGCAATATCGGCCGCGCCGTCATGACGCTCGATCCACCGGCCGACGACAAGTTTTATGTTGTGGAGTGTTCGTCGTATCAGATTGACCTGGCGCCATCGATCAACCCGACCGCCGGCGTGCTGCTCAACCTGACGCCCGACCATCTCGACAGGCATGGGTCCATGCAGCATTACGCCGAGATCAAGGAACGGCTGGTGGCAGGTAGTCAGACGGCGATTGTCGGCGTCGACGACATTTACTGCGCCCAGATCGCCAACCGGCTCGAACAGGCAGGCAAAAAGGTTGTCAGGATTTCCAAACGCATGCCTTTGCCCAACGGTTATTTTGCCGATGGTGCGGACCTCATGGAGGCTATGGGGAGCAGGTTCGAGCGGATCGCCTCCCTTGAGGGGATAGGGTCGTTGCGGGGGCAGCACAACGCGCAAAATGCGCTGGCGGCTGTCGTCGCCTGTCTTCGTGTCGGGTTGGACCTGGGTGAAATTCAGTCCGGCCTGGAGAGCTTTCCGGGGCTGGCGCATCGCATGGAACAGATTGGCCGCAAGGATCGTGTTCTTTTCGTCAATGATTCGAAAGCGACCAACGCCGATGCGGCTGCGCCTGCACTTTCAAGCTTCCCGCGAATCTACTGGATTGCCGGTGGATTGGCCAAAGAAGGCGGCATTGAATCGCTCAGAGGTCTCTTTCCGCGCATCGCCAAAGCCTATCTGATCGGCGAGGCGGCTCCAGCGTTCTCAGCGACGCTCGGAGAAACGGTTCATTATGAAATTTCCGGCACTCTGCAAGCTGCTGTTAACCATGCTGCCGCCGACGCGGCCATGGATAGCGGCGGCGAAGCGGTCGTGCTGTTGTCACCTGCGTGTTCAAGCTTCGACCAGTTCAAGAATTTCGAGGTTCGTGGCGACGCATTCCGAAGCATCGTCCGGTCCATCGAAGGCGTCGTGCCGATCGGAGCGTAGGAATGTTGAGTCGTCTGGACAAGAGCCCTGTGGCCACCTGGTGGTGGACCATTGACCGCTGGTTTTTGGCGGCCTTCCTGTCTCTGATGGGACTGGGGATTGTGCTGTCTTTCGCCGCCAGCCCCGCAGTCGCCGACCGTATCGGGCTGGACACGTTCCATTTTGCGACACGCCAGATCATTTTTATGCTGCCGGCCCTTGCCGCCATGCTCGCGGTCTCCTTTCTCGATGCTCGCCAGGTGCGCAGGCTGGCGCTGATCATGCTGGCTGTCATGCTGGTGATGATGGTGGCTGTGCTGTTCGTCGGGGTTGAGGTAAAAGGCGCACGCCGCTGGATCTCGCTTGTAGGCGTTTCGATCCAGCCGTCCGAGTTTATGAAACCGGCCTTTGTGATTATCTGCGCATGGTTCTTTGCAGAACGCGCGCGCCGTCCCGAGTTCCCGGGAGGCCTGCTGGCGATGGGGCTTCTCGGTGTTGTGCTGACGCTTCTGGTGGCGCAGCCTGACCTTGGACAAACAATTCTGACACTGGGAACCTGGGGCGTGATGTTTTTCATGGCCGGCATGTCCTGGTTCTGGATCTTGCTGCTGGGCGCAGTCGGGGCCGGAGGCGCGTTCATGGCCTATCTGGTTTTCCCGCACGTTGCCGGGCGCATCGACCGTTTCGTAACTGGCGAGGGCGACACGTTTCAGGTCGATATGGGGCGTGACGCCGTGATCAATGGCGGCTGGTTTGGCGTTGGCCCTGGTGAGGGCACTGTCAAGAAGATGATACCAGACAGCCACGCTGACTTTGTGTTCGCCGTCGCGGGCGAAGAGTTTGGCATCGTCCTGTGCTTCATCATTGTGGCGCTGTTTGCCTTCATTGTGATGCGAGGGCTCAACATCGCCCTGAAAGAGCATGACGATTTTACGCGGTTTTCTGTTGCAGGGCTTGTCTCGGTGTTTGGTTTCCAGTCGATCATCAATATGGGCGTCAATCTCCAGTTGATGCCGGCCAAAGGCATGACGCTTCCGTTCATCTCCTACGGCGGATCATCGCTGATTGCGGTTGCGATCTCGATGGGCATGGTGCTGGCGCTGAGCCGCAAACGGCCCGAGACGCTGCGCAAGATGCGTGGCCGCGCCGATGGCGGCCACCTGATCGCGGCTGAATAATGAGTGAGAAGACGATCCTCCTGTCCGCTGGCGGCACCGGTGGACATTTGTTTCCCGCCGAGGCGTTGGCGCATGAATTGATCGCTCGCGGCTGGTCGGTCGATCTGGCAACAGACGACCGCGCCGAGCGGTTTGCCGGCAAGTTTCCGGCCATAGAAACCCACCGCATTCAGTCGGCCACGCCAGGCTCCAGGAACCCGATCGAGCTGTTACGGGCCGGCTGGCGAATTTGGGGAGGGGTCAGACAGGCTTCGGCTATCATAGCCAAGATCAAGCCGGCGGCTGTCGTCGGATTTGGCGGTTATCCGACCTTGCCGCCGCTTTTCGCGGCGACGCGGCGAGGTTTGCCAACGCTGATCCACGAACAGAACGCTGTGATGGGCCGCGCCAACAGGGCGCTGGCCGGTCGGGTGACCGCTATCGCTGGCGGTTTTCTGCCAGCCGGGAAAGGCGCTTACCAGGCCAAGACAGTGGTGACGGGAAATCCTGTGCGGCAGTCTGTCCTGGAGGCGGCCCGGACAATCTATCGACCTTCCGGCAGAGGCGACCCGTTCCGGCTGCTGGTGTTCGGCGGCAGCCAGGGCGCGGCTTTCTTTTCCGAGGCCATTCCACCGGCGATCGCCGCATTGCCGGAAGCGGCGCGCAAACGTTTGCACATTACCCAGCAGGCCCGTGCCGAAGATCAGGCGGACGTCGCGAAAGCCTATGCCGGCCTTGGAATCGAGGCGGATGTTTCGCCGTTTTTCAGCAATATGGCAGAGCGAATGGCGGCGGCGCATCTGGTGATTTCGCGTTCCGGCGCTTCGACAGTTTCGGAAATTTCGGTTATCGGCCGGCCGGCCATACTGGTGCCTTACCCCTATGCGCTGGACCATGACCAGGCGGCCAATGCGGCGGGGCTGGCTGCCGCCGGCGGTGCAGAGGTCCATGTCCAGTCTTCGCTGACCAAGGACCGGCTGGTCAATCTGATCAGTTCGCTGATGCAGGACGCAGCCAGATTGAAGGCCATGGCTGCGGCCGCCAAGTCCGCCGGCAAACCCGACGCCACGCGGTTGCTCGCCGATCTTACAGAGGCTATTGCGTCTGGCGAATCGGTCACCGAGTGGAAAGGGAAGCGCGCATGAAGATGCCGCAGAGCATCGGCCTTGTGCATTTTATCGGCATTGGCGGCATTGGCATGTCGGGCATTGCGGAAGTGCTGCACAACCTTGGCTATCGGGTTCAGGGCTCAGATCAGGCTGACAGCGCCAATGTTCAGCGCCTGCGCGCGAATGGGATTGAGTGTTTTGTCGGCCACAAGGCTGAAAACCTTGGGCAGGCTGAAGTCGTTGTCGTCTCGACCGCAATAAAGAAATCGAACCCTGAGTTGAAAGCTGCGCGCGAACGCTTGCTGCCGATTGTTCGGCGAGCCGAAATGCTGGCCGAACTGATGCGCTTCCGACAGGCGGTCGCCATCGGCGGAACACATGGCAAGACGACGACGACGTCGATGGTTGCGACGCTGCTGGAGGCGGGCGGACTTGATCCGACCGTGATCAATGGCGGCATCATCAACGCTTACGGCACCAATGCGCGTATGGGCGCGGGCGAATGGATGGTCGTCGAGGCTGATGAAAGCGATGGCACGTTCCTCAAACTCCCGGCGGATGTTGCGGTTGTAACGAACATCGATCCGGAGCATCTCGATCACTATGGCAGCTTTGACCGGGTGCGTGAGGCGTTCCGGCAATTTGTCGAAAATGTGCCGTTCTATGGTTTCGGCGTCATGTGCACAGATCATCCGGAAGTGCAGGCGCTGGTGTCCCATATAGAGGACCGCAGGGTCATCACTTACGGTGAAAATGCGCAGGCCGATGTGCGTTTTGGCAACCATCGCATGGATGGCGCAACCTCCATTTTTGATGTCGTCATTCGCGACCGCAAACGTGAGTCGCAGATAGTTATTGACGGTCTGCGGCTGCCAATGCCGGGCCGGCACAATGTGTCGAACGCCACAGCGGCGATTGCAGTCGCGCATGAGCTTGGACTGGATGCCGAGGCAATCCGAAGAGGCTTGTCCTCGTTTGGCGGCGTGAAGCGCCGGTTTACGCTAACCGGCGAATGGAACGGCGTACATATTTTCGACGACTATGGCCATCATCCGGTCGAGATAAAAGCGGTGCTGAGAGCGGCGCGTGACGCGACCAATGGCCGGATTATCGCTATTGCGCAACCACATCGATATACACGCCTGCGTGACCTGTTCGATGACTTTTCAGTCTGCTTCAATGACGCCGATACGGTCATGGTCGCGCCGGTCTATGCGGCTGGCGAAGATCCGATCGACGGAATCAATTCCGAAGCGCTGGTGCAGTTGATCCGTTCGGGCGGGCATCGCGATGCGCGCGATATTGCGGGACCGGAGGCGCTTGCGCCCCTTGTGAGGGAACTGGCCAAGCCCGGCGATTTTGTCGTGTTCCTCGGTGCTGGCAATATCACCCAATGGGCCTATGCTTTGCCCAGGGAGCTGGCTGAAGGGACATTGCTCTAATGAGCCGGGGACAGGACCTGCTCGTCAAGCTGGGTGACCGGCTGGCGGGTTTGCGGGGGCGGATTTCGCCGGATGCCGAGATGGACAAGATCACCTGGTTTCGCGCCGGGGGGATAGCCGACGCGCTCTTCCAGCCTGTCGACGAAGAAGACCTTGCCGAGTTTCTCAAAGCGGTTCCTGCCGACATTCCCGTGATGGTAGTCGGTGTTGGCTCCAACCTCCTGGTGCGGGAAGGCGGCCTCCGAGGATTTGTTGTCAGGCTTTCCGCCAAAGGATTTGGCCAGGCCGAACTTGTCTCGCAAACGCAGATCCGCGCAGGTGCGGCCTGTCCCGACAAGCGAGTAGCTGCGCTAGCCCATGAGGCGGGTATTGGCGGCTTCCATTTCTATCATGGCATCCCCGGCGCCGTCGGCGGAGCTTTGCGTATGAACGCCGGCGCAAACGGCGTTGAGACACGCGAGCGCGTCGTTGAAGTCAGGGCGCTTGATCGGGCTGGCAAGCTGCACGTGTTGAGCAACGCTGATATGGGCTATGAGTACCGGCACTCGTCGGCGTCAAAGGATCTGTTTTTTACATCGGCGGTGTTCGAGGGCTATCCAGAAGACAAGGACAAGATCAAGGCTGCTATGGAAGCCGTGCAGCATCACCGCGAATCGGTTCAGCCGATCAAAGAAAAGACCGGCGGCTCTACCTTCAAAAATCCAGAAGGCACGTCGGCCTGGAAAGAGATCGACAAGGCGGGCTGCCGAGGTTTGATGGTCGGTGGCGCCCAAATGTCGCCAATGCATTGCAATTTCATGATCAATGTTGGTAACGCGACTGGCTATGATCTTGAATTTCTTGGTGAAACCGTTCGCGCACGAGTTCTGGAGCGCTCCGGCATAAGGCTGCAGTGGGAAATCAAGCGAATCGGCGATTTCCGAGTTGGCCGTGAGGTCGACGAGTTCCTCGGTCAGTTGCTCTAACGAAATCCGCACTTCGCTGACCTGATTATGGAGGCGCCCGCGGCTCCAGAATGTGTCGTTTGTGCGCGCATAAGAGAAAAGATTCGCAAGATTCGTGATAAAAAGAATCATTCTGAATCAATTGGCCTTGCCAGCGATTCCTCCGTCTGTTTCATTGGCCTCGAGCGTTTCCTGATTTGCGTCGTCGTCCTGAATATGCCGGACGATTTTCGGCTTGGTGACTCGGTCGCCGGGCGGGTTCTGTATTTGTGGAAACTGTGGGGACGAAGCCGCTCTAAGGGGAAAATAGGGCATGGCGCAAAAACATGTCGCAGTGTTGCTGGGAGGGTTTTCATCAGAACGCCCGGTCTCGCTGTCATCTGGAAACGCCTGCGCAAACGCGCTTGAGGCTGAGGGCTACAGGGTAACGCGGGTCGATGTTGACCGCGACCTTGGCGCGACACTGGCTGCGTTGCGGCCCGATGTTTGTTTCAACGCGCTGCACGGACCTTTTGGCGAAGACGGGACAGTCCAGGGCATCCTCGAATATCTTGCCATACCCTATACCCATTCGGGCGTTCTGGCGTCGGCTCTGGCGATGAACAAGGAACAGGCCAAGCGAGTCGCGAAGGCTGCCGGTCTGCCGGTGGCGGAATCAAAAGTGATCGACCGAGCGGCTGTGCGCAATGAGCACCCGATGACTCCGCCCTATGTCGTCAAACCGGTCAGCGAAGGGTCGAGTTTTGGCGTTGTGATCGTCAAGGAGGACCAGTCGCATCCGCCGCAGATTATCGCGTCTCCAGACTGGAAATATGGCGAGATCGTTATGGTGGAGCGCTACATTTATGGCCGCGAACTGACCTGCGCGGTCATGGGCGATGTGGCTCTGGGCGTTTGCGAGATCGTCCCAACCGGACATTCCTTCTACGACTACGACTCGAAATATGTTCCAGGCGGCTCAAAACACGTTATTCCCGCTAAACTTTCACTAAATATTTACCAAAAAATACAGACACTGTCGCTCAAGGCGCACCAAGCAATCGGCTGTCGGGGAATTTCGCGTTCCGACTTCCGCTATGACGATCGCTATTCCGAGAATGGCGAAATCGTCTGGCTGGAAGTGAACACGCAACCCGGCATGACTCCGACATCTCTGGTGCCTGAAATTGCCGCTGAAGCGGGACATTCGTTCGGCGAATTGCTGCGATGGATGGTGGAGGACGCGTCGTGTCTGCGTTGAGACTGGCTAAAGGCTCTGGCGGTGGCAGACCGCCGACGAGGACAGGCGCTCCAGCTACACAGGGGCTGGTCCTGCCAAAGCTTCTGCGGCGTCCTGCGCGCTGGTTTGGCCGGCTGTTCGGTGGTGAGGTTCATGCGCCGCGCCACGCAACGACGATGCTTCACACCGCTCTGCTTGCTCCAACGATCATCTACGGCATCGCAATAGGCGGCCACACGCCTGAAGTCATGCAGGCGGTCACGTCGCGAACCGGCTTCGCCGTTGATCAGGTCAAGGTGATTGGAAATCGTGAGACGTCCGAGATCGATGTGCTTGATAGGCTCGAACTGGATGGCTGGACGTCGCTCGTGGGTATGAACGCCTCAAATGCGCGCGCGCGCATCGCGGGGTTGCCGTGGATATCCAGTGTCTCGGTCAGGAAGACCTATCCGGATATGCTGGAAGTCAAGATTGAAGAGCGGGAGCCATTTGCGATCTGGCAACGCAACGGGGAGCTCAATGTCGTTGAGCGCAACGGATCGGTCATTGCGCCATTCCGGGGCGAGGCGTCGCTTGCGCGTTTGCCACTGGTGGTTGGGGAAGGTGCGGCCGGCAATGTCGACCAACTGGTGCGCGAAGTCGCCAGGCACCCAAATCTCGCAGATCGCGCCCGTGTCTTCGTTCGGGTCGCAGACCGGCGCTGGGACGTGAAATTTGATACCGGCGTAACTGTCAAGTTGCCTGAATTCGAGGCAGGGCATGCGCTTGCGAGACTGGCTGCCATGGAAGCGGAAAGCGCAATCCTCGAAAAGGATGTCGTCGCGCTCGACATGCGCCTGCCGGACCGCCTGATGGTTCAAATGACACAAGAAGCGGTGGAGCAGAGAGCAGCCGAACTGAAGGCGAAGATGAAGCCGGGGAAGCGCACATGAGCTGGTTGCGCGACAGGGCTGAGCCATCAGGCAAGACGGGCATCGTGACTGTGCTCGATGTCGGTTCGAGCAAGGTTTGCTGCGTGATCGCGCGTCTCAAACCTTCGGCCGACAGCAGGTTGCTGCGGACCCGGACCCACCATGCCCAGGTGATCGGTATCGGCCACCACAAGTCGCAGGGCGTCAAGTCCGGCGTCATTGTCGATCTGGATCGCGCAGAGCTGGCCATCCGGCAGGCGGTTGATGCGGCCGAGCGCATGGCGGGCGTTACGGTCGATTCGCTTTTTGTGAACCTGACGGCAAGCCGGATCAAAAGCCAGACATTCAACGCCACCGTAAACCTTGGCGGCCACGAAGTAGATGAAGGCGATATCAAGCGTGTGCTTTCGGCTGGTGCGCGTCAGGCGTTGAAAGCAGAGCGCGAGGTTATGCATTCGTTGCCCTACGCATTCTCGCTGGATGCTGAACGCGGCATTCGCAACCCCCGCGGAATGGTTGGCGACGTTCTTGGCGTGGACATGCATGTCCTGACCGGCGACGCGATGCCGATGCGCAATCTTGAGCTTGCCGTAAACCGCTCACACCTTTCGGTCGAGCGCATGGTGGCGACGCCGTATGCCAGCGGTCTTGCCGCCTTGGTGGACGATGAACTGGAGATGGGCGCTGTCTGCATCGACATGGGTGGCGGTTCAACCACCATTTCGGTCTTTGCCGACGGCAAATTTGTCTATGCCGACTCAATTCCGCTTGGCGGCAATCATGTGACGCTGGATCTCGCCCGGGGCCTGTCTACCGGCATCCATGACGCCGAGCGGCTAAAGGTTATGCACGGCTCGGTGCTTGCGGCGGCGGCGGATGACAACGATGTCGTTTCCGTGCAGCCCATCGGTGAAGATGGCGTGCCGCATCATTTGCCGCGCGCTGCAATGACCCGGATCATCCGGGCGCGCATCGACGAGACGCTGGAACTGCTGCGCGACAGGCTGGTTAAATCCGGTCATGCGAACCATGCCGGCAAACGTGTTGTGCTGACGGGCGGCGCAAGCCAACTGGCAGGCATGCCTGAGGTTGCGCGCCGGATATTGGGCCGCCAGGTGCGCACCGGCCGGCCGCTTGGCGTTGCGGGTCTGCCAGAAGCAGCAAAAGGCCCGGCATTTTCCACCTCGGTCGGACTGCTCATCTACCCGCAAATGGCGGGGCTTGAGAGCCAACAGTCCGGCGGTTCAATTGCATCGAGAATGACAGGTACCGGTGGGCGTTTTCACCGCATGAGTCAGTGGTTCAGGGACAGTTTCTAACTCGGCGGGGATAGCCCCACACAAGCCGCACCGGCGAGCGGCACGAAAGGCGAAAGGATTTAACAGATGACGATCAACCTCCAAAAACCAGACATTACCGAGTTGAGGCCGCGCATCACCGTATTTGGTGTCGGCGGCGGCGGCGGCAACGCCGTCAACAACATGATCTCGGCCGGTCTGCGAGGCGTCGAGTTCGTCGTGGCGAACACGGATGCGCAGGCGCTGACGATGTCGAAGGCTGAACGCCTGGTTCAACTGGGCGCGCATGTCACCGAGGGACTTGGCGCAGGTTCGCAGCCGGAAGTGGGCAGGGCTGCTGCTGAAGAATGCATCGATGAGATCATGGACCATCTGTCCAATACCCACATGTGTTTTGTCACGGCGGGAATGGGCGGCGGCACGGGTACGGGCGCAGCGCCTGTCGTAGCTCGTGCGGCGCGTGAAAAGGGCATCCTGACCGTCGGCGTCGTCACCAAGCCATTCCACTTTGAAGGCCAACGCCGCATGAAGACGGCCGATCTGGGGATCGAGGAATTGCAGAAGTGTGTCGACACGCTGATTGTGATCCCGAACCAGAATCTTTTCCGCCTCGCCAACGACAAGACTACGTTCGCTGACGCCTTCGCAATGGCCGACCAGGTGCTCTACTCAGGCGTCGCCTGCATCACCGATCTGATGGTGAAAGAAGGTCTGATCAATCTCGACTTCGCCGACGTCCGCTCGGTCATGCGCGAGATGGGCAAGGCGATGATGGGGACAGGCGAGGCGTCAGGCGAAGGCCGCGCCATGGCCGCCGCAGAGGCCGCGATCTCCAATCCGCTTCTCGATGAAACCTCGATGAAGGGGGCAAAGGGTCTGCTTATCTCGATCACCGGCGGTCGCGACCTGACCCTGTTTGAGGTCGATGAGGCGGCTACCCGGATTCGCGAAGAAGTCGACCAGGAGGCCAATATCATTCTTGGCGCGACGTTCGACGAAGAGCTCGAAGGGGTCATCCGCGTGTCGGTTGTTGCAACGGGTATCGACAAGACCGCCGCCGAGATAGCGGCGACGCCGATTGCTATCCGCCAGCCGGTCAAGCCTGCCCAGCCGCAAATTCGCGTCGCCTCCAAAGAGGCCGATCTTGTTGGGGAAGCAATGCGATCTGCCGAGAAAGCGGATGAGGCAGCGCCGCGCGCCGCGCAGCACGCTGAAGAGTTCAGGCCGCATAGCCGACTGTTTCAGCCCGCCGAAGCGCCGGCTTCCACCCAACCACCCGTTGCACCTGCCGCACCAGTCTACCGCGAGACTGCGCCGGTGGCGCGTATGCCTCGTGTAGAGGACTTTCCTCCGGTTGTTCAGGCGGAGATGGCGGCGAAAGCGCGCCCGCATGTCGCCGAACAAGAGGATCGCGGCCCGATGGGCTTGTTGAAACGCCTGACCAGCGGTCTCACGCGCCATGTCGAAGAACCGCAGAAGCCGGCGCCTATGCCACAGACGCGCGAACCGAAGCTTCGTCAGGTGAGTCCTGAGGCGCGCCGTGTCGTCGGCAACGATGCGCAGGGATACGCGCCGCGCCGCGGACAACTGGATGACCAGGGCCGTATGGTCGCCCAGCCGCGCGCGACTCACGAAGATGACCAGCTTGAAATTCCTGCTTTTCTGCGCCGCCAGGCCAACTAGGCCGCCGCAGTGTCGTTCTAGCAACATGCGCTTGAGCCGGTCCGGTTCAAGCGCATGTTTTTTTATATCGTGATATCAATCTATTACAGGGAAATCGTAATCTACGAATGTCGTAACATGGAGTAAAAAAGCGTGATTTGGCCTTGGATAGGCCGGGCATTATGTTCCGGTCCGAAATAACAGCGGTTCCATGTTGTGGGTAGGGGCTAGGTCCGCTGGATACTGGTTTGCGCGAACGATGGCGAACCGCAGCATAATTGGGGCTAACCTTGCACGAATTCCAGACAACCCTCGCCGCGCGCGCCAGAATCGAGGGCATAGGCGTCCATAGCGGTTTGCCTGTGGCCGTGACGCTTAATCCGGCTGATGCCGATACGGGCGTCATTTTCCAGTTTGACGACGGACATGAAGTTCGTGCGCTGGTATCGCAGATCGGGGCGACGGACCTGTCAACGATGCTGGGCGACCGCTCCGGCCGTCACGTCGCGACGGTAGAACATCTGATGGCGGCGCTTCTGGGTGTCGGCATAGACAACGCAATCATTGATATCGATGGCGGGGAAGTCCCGGTGCTGGACGGCAGCGCTGCGGGTTTTGTCGATGCGATTGACCAAGCGGGCGTCGAGATCTTGGATATCAAGCGGCGCTACATTCGTGTGGTCAAGCCGGTGCGTATCGACAATGGCGGTTCATGGGCCGAGTTCCGTCCGCACGACGGCACACGTTTTGAGATCGAGATTGATTTCTCCTGTCCGGCGATCGGCCGTCAGGCGCTGGTCCTCGATTTGAACGGAGAGTCGTTTCGCAAGGAAATTTCGCGGGCGCGCACGTTCGGCTTCATGCGCGATGTGGAACGGTTGTGGGCAAGCGGTCTGGCGCTGGGTTCGTCGCTCGAGAATTCTGTGGTGATCGGCGAGCAGGATCAGGTGATCAATATGGAGGGCTTGCGCTATCGCGACGAGTTTGTCCGACACAAGACGCTGGACGCTGTAGGGGATCTCGCCTTGGCCGGCGCGCGGTTTATCGGAGCGTTCCGGTCTTATCGCGGTGGCCACAAGATGAACGCACTGGCGCTGCGCCGCCTTCTTTCCGATCCTACGGCGTTCGAGATCGTGGAGACCAGTAACCGTGGACGCCGTCGTGGAGAACTTACTGCGGTGAACGCGCCGGTTTACGCTCCCTGGGTGCTGTGACGGAACGACCGGCGGGGGCGCACAGGTCAGGTTGGGGCCGGCATTTTCCGGATTGAGGCCCGCACGCCACAAATTTGCAGCATTGCTTCACGATAGCGTTGCTGCAAGGCGGCCTTCATGATTAATGACGGCCTCTTTTCGTTCGATTTGAAGGCGACGGATCAACACATGGCGTTTATATCTGCTGCCTCCCGTTCCTGGACGGCGCGCTTCGCGATTGCTTCTATGATGGTGGGCGTGGCTACACTTTCCGGCTGCTCGACCGCAGATGACGATCTCGATCTCGCGACCTATGTCGAACAGACCGATCCTGCGGATGTGTTGTACAATCAGGGACTGGCCAATCTGAATGCTGGGCGTTTGTCTGAGGCGTCCAGGAAGTTCGCCGCGATTGATCG
>Ga0209573_1001786_pt1 | contig 30708 bp, 31 predicted proteins | sample TNRBio252014_DNA_FD_185870 | JGI IMG/M metagenome (GOLD analysis project Ga0209573, IMG submission 185870) | Wastewater treatment Type I Accumulibacter community from EBPR Bioreactor in Madison, WI, USA - TNR Reactor_6/25/2014_ DNA (SPAdes)... | ecosystem: Engineered > Bioreactor > EBPR >...
GGGGAGTAGCCAAATCCTTTTGGCTAACGGGCGGGGCGGGGGGCGTAATGGAATGACGGCGAAATTCAATCCCGCCTGCGATGACTGCGTTTTGCCGCCCCAACCACCCGATTTTGCCTCCAGGGGCTGCTTTCCAGCTTGGAACGGGGCTTTTCCCCCGGAAAACGCCGCCCCCTTATCGTTCGGGGGCAGACCCGAGCGCTTCGGGGGCAGCGCTGGACGGCGCGGGGGCGGAGTTCCCGCCGGGAGCGCTGCCCCTCAGCGGCGCGGGGGCGTCGATGAGCCGTCCGGGGGCGGAGTTCCGCTGCTGGGGGGCGTCGATGAACCGCGCGGGGGCGTCGTTCCGTCGTTCGGGGGCGGCCCCCCTTTCACCCGGCGCTGCCCCCGCCCGCACCAGCGCTGCCCCCGCCGCCGGGAGCGGAGACCCCGAGACGAAGACCGGGAGACCTATCCAGACCGGGAGACTCGGAGAAGAGGAGACTGGGAGGTTCGGCTTCTCCAAGTCTCGCAGTCTCCGAGTCTCCAAGTCTCGTCCGAAGGACACTCTCCAAGTCTTCCGATGAACTGGGACACCGGCACCTGGGACAGCGGCTTGTGGGATGAGCCGCCGACACCACCCGCCTCCGACTATTTCAAACCCCGACGCAAAACCAACACACACACCACCATGAAACGACAAGACTACTATCCCAGCCGCATCGGCGACCAAGTGAACTGGCTCGACAACTTCAGCGTGAAACTCCCCATCCACGGTCCCACGCTCGGCGTGGAACCTGCCGACGTCACCGCGAGTGTGAACGACGCGAAGTTCGGCAACTACGTGCTGGGCACCTGGCTGAGCGCGGTGCGGAATTTCTCCCCCAGCACCACGGACGCGGTGGATGACGTGCTGACCGGCGCGGGCGGCGGCGCCATCGTGCTGCCCACCTTCACGGCTCCGGCGCTGCCCGCCGGGGTGACCGCCACACTGCCCGGCCTGCTGACGCGCATCTTTGCGCTGATCACGAAGATGAAGCTCAGCGCCGGCTACACGGAGGCCATCGGCACGGACCTGGGCATCGTGGGCATCGAAGGAACGGAGAAGGCCACCCCGAAATTCCTCATCGCCCCGGAGCAAGGCGACGGCTGCCAGTGTGTGAAGCTGACGTTTTACAAGTACGGCCACATGGGCGTGTACATCGAGAGCCGACGCGGCACGGGCGCGTGGGAGTTCCTGGCGATCGACACCGAAAGCCCCTACGACGACGAGCGCCCGCTGCTGGTGGCCGGACAGCCCGAGGTGCGCGAGTACCGGATGCGCTTCTGGGACAAAGGCACGCCGAACGGTGACTGGACGGATGTGCAGAAGGTCACGGTGTCACCGTGAGGAGGGCAATACACGGAGACTGGGAGAAGGGGAGACTGGGAGAGGGGCGACCCAGGCTCTGCATGACACCCAAAGTTCACGCCCTTCTCCTCGTCTCCAAGTTTGATTCGCTCGCATCCCACGCTCGGCTCCTCGTCTCCAAGTCTCCTCTTCTCCACGTCTATGTTCGATCCCACCCTTCCCGCGAACAACTCGCCGAACTCCTCGGCGCAGATGCGCGCACAATTGAATGGCCTCAAAGACCTCATTGATGCCGTGCCCGCCGGACCGCAGGGGCCGCCTGGAGCAGAGGGTCCCCAAGGGCCGCCGGGTGATCCCGGCGGACCGCCAGGACCGCAAGGCCCGTCGGGCACCAACGGCAATGATGGTGCGCCTGGTCCGCCCGGAAATGATGGCGCTCCCGGTCCCCAAGGGCCGCAGGGAAATGAAGGACCAGCGGGTGCCCAAGGCCCGCAGGGGCCGCCGGGTGCCGAGGGTGCGCCTGGACCACAAGGCCCGCCCGGAGTCGATGGACAGCCGGGAGGGCCTCCTGGCCCGCAAGGGCCACAAGGTCCGCCCGGCATGGATGGCGCTCAAGGGCCGCCGGGAGCGGAAGGCCCGCCAGGGGAGGTGACGAACGCCGCGCTGAGCGTCGCCATCGCGGGCACGAGCAGCAACAGCAACGGTGTGGCCTTGCTGGGACTGGTGGTGAGCGATCCGCCCACGCAGGCCGAGGTGCAGGCCATCGTCGGCAAGCTCGATGAACTGATCAACGCGCTGAGAAGGTAGGGCGCGTTGTCCCAACGCGCCGCAGCGGCGGCTGGGGACTAGCCGCCCTACCTTGGGGAGCCGTGAGACAGGCAGCCTGCCTGTTGTCCCGATCCCACAGGCTGGCAGCCTGTGTCACAGAGACTACCCGCCGGGGCACAAAAAAGCCGGGCTGATGACTCAGCCCGGCTTTGGAGTTAACAGGGATTTGAAACCCTGATCGGATTAATGTTCGTAGCCGGCTTCGCCGTGTTCGGCAAGGTCGAGGCCGGTGCTTTCGACTTCTGGATCAGGACGAAGACCGACGACGATCTTGACGATGATGGCGATGACGAGGGTGGCAACGACACTCCAGACGATGGTGAGGGCGCAGGCTTTGATCTGGTTCATGAGGAGACCTTCTTTGAGGCCTGCCACGACGGAGTTGGCCTTCTCATCGGCGAAGACGCCGGTGAGGATGGCTCCCATGGTGCCGCCGACGCCGTGGACGCCGAAGGTGTCGAGGGCGTCATCGTAGCCGAGGATCTTCTTGAGGTAGGTGACGGCGAGGAAGGGAACCACACCGGCAAGGACGCCCATGATCATGGCGGAGTTGGCGGTGACGAAACCGGCGGCGGGAGTGATGACGACCAGACCAGCGACGATGCCGGAGCAGAAGCCGAGGATGGAGGGCTTGCCTTTGAGAATCCATTCAGCGACGGCCCAGACGAAGCCAGCAGTGGCGGCGGCGAGGGTGGTGGTCATGAAGGCGTTGGAGGCGATGCCGTCCGCGCCGAGGGCGGAACCGGCGTTGAAGCCATACCAGCCGACCCAGAGCATGCCCGTGCCGACCATGCAAAGCACCATGCTGTGCGGAGCCATCGGCTCTTTGCCGTAGCCTTTGCGCTTGCCGAGGATGATGCAGAGCACAAGGGCGCTCCAGCCGGAGGTCATGTGAACGACGGTGCCGCCGGCGAAGTCGATGGCCTTGATGGTGGCATCAGGATTGAGCGGGCCGCACATGAAACCCGTGACGCTCCACACCATGTGAGCGAAGGGGAAGTACACCGCGAACATCCAGAGGGCGACGAAGACGAGCACGGAGATGAACTTCATGCGCTCGGCGATGGCACCGATGATGAGGGCCGGGGTGATGATGGCGAAGCTGAGCTGGAACATGGCCCACATGGCATCGCTGATCCACCAGTAGCCCGCGCCGGAGGCGTAGGGGGAGACGCCTTCAAGCATCTTGTATTGGAGATCGCCGATGAAGGCGTTGCCCGCACCGAAGGAGAGGCTGTAACCGCAGGCCCACCAGAGGATGGTGACGAGTCCGGCGATGCCCATGCACTGGGCGAGGACGGAAAGGACGTTCTTTCTGCGAACGAGACCACCGTAGAACAAGGCGAGGCCGGGGAGCGTCATGAAGATGACGAGCGCGGTGCTGGTCATCTGCCAGGCGTTGTGACCGGGGCCGGGGCCAGCGATGTTGGACTTCCATTCCTTGTCACCGTCCTTGCCGGCCTGACCATTGGTGACGTACTTTTCCAAGTCGAAAATACGCTGCTCAATGGTGGGGGCGGCAGGTTCAGCAGCGGCTGCTGGAGCAGGTTCCGGGGCTGGCGTAGGCGCTGCCGCAGGGGCAGCCGGGGCGGGGGCGGCAGCAGGTGCCGGAGCCGCAGTCTGACCTCGGGCGTCGCCGGGGTTGAATGCGAGTGTGGTGAGGGCGACAACCGCAGCAATTGCCATGCCGCGCCAGGTTCGAGTGTGGTTGAGTTTCAGCATAAGTCAGGTGTGTGGAATTAACTCCACTTGATGTTCCAAGCATGGCGCGTGCCAAGTTTTGGCGTGATTTGTTTCCGCCACACTCGAAACGCGCTGTTTTCACGAGGCAAAACAGCCTCTTACGGACGAGATAAAAAAAGAGGCAGGCGATGAAGCCTGCCTCTTGGTGATGAGACGCTGTTTTTCGCGTGAATTACTTCACAAACGGGCTGCCTGCCATTTTCTTGAAGCCCTCGGCCAGTTTGGCGATGGCTTCTTTAGGGCCGGCGAGCTTGATGAAGATGTTGGAGTCTTCGGTGGGCACGATGGCGGCGATGAGCGTGTAGTTTTCACGCGGGGTTTTGGCCCCCATGGGCGGGCCGTCGTTGTAGGTGCCGGTGGCGGTCACCAGGGTGATTTTTTTGCCACCCGCGTCGATCTCCTCGGTCTTCGACTCGGGCTTCGAGGCGAATTGGCCGAGCCAGCGGTCCACATTGGCCTGCACGCCGCCACCACCGCCAGGGCCGGGGAAGTGGTAGAAAACGGCCTCGACGGGCTTCTCCGCGCCTTCGACCTTGGCGGCAAGTGTTCCTGCGCGGAACATGCCGGTGCTTTCGACGGCGGCCCAGGGTGCCTCGATTTTGAAGATGAGGCCGGCGACTTCGAGTTTCCCGTCCTCCGCATGGACTGCGGAGGAAAGCACGAGGGCTATGAGAAGGGTGGTGAGGAGATGTTTCATGGGATGGTCGGGGTGGTGGGACGTTTACTTCGTGACGTGCATCACGCCCTTCATCAGCAGCCAGTGGCCGGGGAAGGTGCAGAGGTAAGGGTAGTCTCCAGCCTCGGCAGGAGCGGTGAATTCGATCGTCTCGGTCTGGTTCGGCTGGACGAGCTTGGTGTTGGCGAGGAGGTCGGGCTTGGCGGCCTCAGGGATGTAGCTCTTGGCCATGCCCTGGGGATCGGCAAGCATGGCGTTGGCGAGTGCGCCGACGGCATCGAGCTTGCCTGGCTTGACGAGGAGGAAATTGTGCGGCTGCGGGGCGATGCTGCCGGTGTTGTTGAGCGTGAGCTTCACTTTCTGGCCGGCTTTGACGGTGAGCTCGGTCTTGTCATAGCCAAGTGGATTCTGGGCGTGCGGCTTGAGCTCGATGGTGGCGACATCCGCGTCCTGGGCAAAGGCGGAGAGCGAGAGAGCGGCGAGGGTGGTGATGAGGAGGCGGGTGTGCTTCATGTTTTTTGTTGTGGGGTTTGCAGAGGGCCACTAATCGGGCTGTGCCAACCCTGAATTTCAACTACTTTCGCCGGTCGAGGCGTAATGGATGCTGTTCCATGGCACGAAAGTTTCTTCCCACGTTCTCGTAGTTTTCCATCATGAATGAATTTCGCGAAACCTCCCTAGCCGCCCATTCTGCCAGCCGCCGTCACATCCTGCGCGGCGTGGGCAGCCTGATCACGCTGCCGTTCCTGGAGTCACTGGGGGCGCGTTCCTTTGCCGCTGAGGCGCCGAAAGCGGTGGTGAAGCCGCTGCGTGCCGCGTGGCTCTACATTCCCAACGGTGTGAATGTGAATGAATGGTTCCCTACCGGCGAAGGCGCGGGATACGCCCTTTCTCCCTCGCTCACCGAGCTTGAGAAGAACCGCAATGACTTCACGGTGATTTCCGGCCTGATGCAGGACTGGGCGCATGCCCATGGCAATGGCGGTGGCGACCACGCGCGCGCGGTGGCGACCTTTCTTACAGGTTGCCAGCCCAAGAAGACCGCTGGCTCGGACATTCAGCTCGGCATCTCGGTGGACCAGATCGCGGCACAGAAGATCGGGCATCTCACGCGTCTGGCTTCTCTGGAACTGAGCACGGACGGGCAGCGCAGCTCAGGCAAGTGCGATTCCGGCTACTCGTGCGCCTACCAGTTCAATCTGGCATGGAAGAATGAGTCGATGCCGATGGCACCGGAGATGGACCCGCGCTTGGTGTTTGAACGCATGTTTGGCATCGGTGCTTCAGCGGGCAGCGGCGCGGATGCGCTGCGTCAGCGTCGTTTGCAGAAAAGCATCCTCGACACGGTGTTGGGAGAGGCCAAATCGCTGCAAAGTAAGGTGGGCGCGGCTGACCGACGCAAGATCGACGAGTATTTTTCCTCGGTGCGCGACATTGAGCAGCGCATCGAGCGCGCCGAGAAATTTCAGGCGCAAATGCCGGATGTGAAAGTCCCCGAGGGCATCCCTGACTCCTACGAGGAGCACATCCGGGTGATGTTTGACCTGCTGGCGCTGGCCTTTCAGACGGACACGACGCGTCTTGCCACCTTCATGCTGGCGCACGATGGCAGCAACCGCAGCTTCCCGGATCTCGGCGTGCCGGACGCGCATCACTACCTCTCACATCACCAAAGTGATCCGCAGAAGCTGGCGAAGATCGCCAAAATCGACCGCTTCTACCTGCGCCAGTTCGGTTACTTCCTGGACAAGATGAAATCGATCAAGGAGGGCGAAGGCACGTTGCTGGACAGCTCGATGATTGTCTTTGGCGGAGCGATTTGCGATGGCAACCGCCACAATCATAACAACCTGCCCATTTTGTTCGCGGGCGGCGGCTGCGGCACGCTCAAGCATGGCAAACGCACGGTGCTTCCCTCGGACACACCGATGACAAACCTGTATCTCAGCATGCTGGACCGCATGGGCGTGCCTGCGGAACGCGTGGGGGACAGCACAGGCCGTCTTGAACTGGCCTGAGAGAGGCGTAGAACGATCTGAGTTGTCTATCTGCCGGCGGGCAGCGGACGCCGGATCGTGGTTGGCAGATCCGGTGTGGATTTGGAAATGCCCGGCGGCGGTGTGTTTTTGCCGGAGGATTTGCCGCTGCCTTTGCCGTTTTTGGAGATGCCCGGTGGCATTTCCTCTTCCGGTTCGGCAAACTTCTGAGTGGTGGAGATGGGTTTGGGCTTGGGGGCAGCAGGCAGCGGCTTGGAGGCAACAGGCAGCGAGTACCAATGCATCTGGGGCATGGCGCTCACCTCCACCCATTGCTGGGAACCCAGTTTTTTCCACTCAAGCTCGACGATGGCCCAGACATGAGTCTCCCAAGGCAGCCGGGCACGCAACTCCTGGGCAAGGGGCGATTCTTTGTCGAGAAAAGCGTAGGCATGGAATGTGTTTGGAGGCGCCGGGCTGATGCGGAAGGCGTCCTTGCGATCAAGAGAGGGCACGTTGTCCTCGAAGTAGTGATGACGGATGATGCCGACGTGAAAACGCGCCGGAGGGCCTTCCTGGTATGCCTGGAGAAACTTCTCCAGCATGCGGTCCTTGAACTCAACAAAGGCGAGCCAGTCCACCTTGAAACCATCCTTCTGCTCTTCCAGCATCACCGGCACCGGAAACTCCCATGTTTTGTTTTCCAAGCTAAAGATGCAGTGCCTTCCTGCTCCCAGCTCGGGATTGGGGTCCATGCGGATGAACTGAATGCGATCCACTCTGACAGGGCCGTCTGCCGAATGCTTGTAGTAGCGCTCCATGAGCGGCTGCATGTGCTCTGCTCCCAGTGTGTGCTTCAGACGTTCGTTGAGCGATCCTGCCGAGAGGAATTTTTTGAGCGACTCGATGGCTGGGGCGGCCTCTGCGGGACTGTCCTCGGCAATCTCGGGAGTGGTCGGCGCTTGTTCCTGAGGTATTGAGCCTGGTGCTGCCGTTTCTTCCACGATGGCTGTTCTTGTGGCGGTCATTTCCTGGGGCAGGGCTGTCGTCACCGGAGGCTGCGGCGGTGTGCCTGCCGCAGTCGCATCGGCCTTGAGGGGGCTTTCAGCCACCGGTTCTGTGGGGTCAAATCCTGCTGTTTTTGGCATTGCAGCCGGGCGTGTGGATTCGGTCACCAACGGAACGGTTGTTTTCTCAGCAGTCCCTTGCTGCTTGGGGGCGGAATCCGTCACCGAGGAACCTGACACAACGGGCGGTGCTGGTATTTTCGGGGCCGCAGGCTCGAGAACTGGCGTGGTTTCTTCGGTGTCATCTCGTGCAATGATGCCATTGAGCATTCCGGGAAGGTAATCCTTCAGCAGGAAGCCCACGAGGCCGAGGAATCCAAGCATGAACAAAGCGGCAAAAGCCAGTCTGATGAAATTGGTTCCGCGAGGCGTCCGCAACTCTGCGATGTTGCGCGCGGTCGAAGCTGGAAGGGGGGATACGGGGGCCGAAGGATGTGCATTGGCGCTTCCCAGGCTGAGAGAAGGAGCGCCGGGGGCATGGAGATGATGAGTGGCTGGAGAAACTGGAGCCCCTGACACTTCCCGGCCGAGGAGAGATGTTCCGGGCAGCGGAGACATCGCTCCGGCATGCGCAGGAGAGTTGCTGCCATGTGTCATGCTTGGCAGCACCGGCGCACCAGGAATGAGCCGGGACTGATTGGGAGGGGAGCCTGAACTCCCAACTGGCATGCTGAGCGGACCGGGAACTGGCGAAGCCGGAGAAGCGGGTGTTCCCCATTGTGGGGGCGAATTGCCTCCCAAGCTGGCTGTTAGTGGAGGCTGACCTGGAGCACGTTTGGGCGGTAAGCCGGAGCCTATCATCCCGCCGTCCGGAATGCTGCCGGCTACACTCGCTGGCGTTAAAGGCGCAGGAGGAGGCCATGTCGGCGACTGTGCTGGTGGAATTGCGGGTGCTTGCGGCCATTGTGGCGCTGCCGCTGCATTCACTGAAGGAGCTGATTGCTGAGGGGAAGTGATTGTCTGGCCGCAATGGGGACATGGACCAGAAATGCCTGCCATGTGCGCAGGCACCGTCAGCACGGTGCGACAAAAATCGCAGTGAAACTGAATGGTTTCTGGATTCATCCCTTCAGGGTATTACGGTCAATTCGAAGAATTATCACTCAAGGATTAGTTTTGACAAATTGAAGTTCTAAAAGTGCTTTGGCATGATCGGGTTCTGCATCTGACATGGCGTCAATATCGGATCATGCCGCCCCCGCCGCCTGTGAAAGCCCCGCCAAGGCGTGGCAATGTTTCATTTTCAGCGAGAATCCAGACACGAGTTCGGTGCTTGGCCTGTTGATTTAGTCGGAACCAGTGTGCGAGAGTACCAGTCAATCCGACCACAAGCAGTGCGATAGCAGTCCACATAACGTGGTTGGTCAAGCCGGTGTTTGTCACACTAGTCCCCGCAGTTTTCTCAGCCAACACCTCGGCCAACACTGACTGTTTCACCGATTTTGCCAAGCCGGTTGGGGCTTCACCCAGCGCCTTTTGCAACCAGAACAGGCGGGTGGAAAGATGGACGGCATAGCGTCTTAATTGGTCATGTTCATCGCTGCTTTGCAGCGCCTCCCGCAGGCAGGCTTGGATCGTTTCACCTAGAAACTCTGGAGAGGTCTGGTCGTGAATGTTTTTGCTGAGAAAAAGACGCGCGCGCCACGGCTCGCTGATGGGAAATATCAGAAGGCAGGAGTCGCTTTTCAAAAGTGCGCCGGAGGCTATGGCATCGAGTGAGGTTCCATCGGAGATTCGCTTGTCATTCGCGATGGCCAGCACATGCAGCTTGATGCGCGCATCACGAGCGTGGAACTCGAGGAAGCGCGTCATGTCCTGCTGATGCACTTCGGACAGCAACTGGTCTGGGTCGATGAGATACTCCCCGGGCAGCGCGAGTTTCGCTCTGGCGAGAAACTCGGGTGTGACCGCTTGCAGGGATGAAAGAGGTGTGGGGCCGCTTCTACCCGTGCTCTGGAGGCTCTCCTGCGTGCCGAGTATCGACTCTGGTAGGAAAAAACGCATGCCTTCGGATTGCATACGGGGGGAGAGCTGTCCATCTGGGGTGTTAAAGCGGCCATCCAGCCGCGGGCCGCTGGTGATCGGTCCTAGCAGGAGCTCATTAATGTCAGCAGGGGTGGCGGTGCCTGGTGGCAGCACACCTGTGGAGTTGAGGCTGTCCATGTTTTCGCGGAAGGCTTGGATCTCTTCCTTGCTCCAGCGCGGTAATGGCAGTGTCTCGCCCTCAGTGGCATTTTGCTGTCTTTCCGCACGCACATGCAACGACATGGCAATGATAAGCAGCAAAGGGATGTGCGTTCTAAATCTCATTGATTTGCTAGAAATAGTCGCCGGTAACCCCATTGCGGGCATGTGAGGCAGGGCGGTGACCACCCCGCAGAGGCTCAAGACCCAGGTCTGAGTTCAAAGTGCCACTAGGAGTCGAGGGCGTGCATTGTGCTCGGTTTCGTAATTGTCTGGCGCAACGCATGCATGCCACTTCGATGGCTTTGCCATAGCGTCTGTCGCGTAGATGTGCTCCTGTCTCGCGCAGTATTTTGGAGAGCGCAGGTTCGCTGAAGCATGCTTCAATCGTGTACCCCAGAGTAATGCTGGCGGTGTGGGCGGATGGGTCCACTACCAGAACTATGCCGAAGTCATTGCGCTTTTGAAGGGAAGGCGTGTTGAAAGCACCTTGATTGAGCAACCAGAAGCCGACTTCGGAAGGGGTCAGTTCATTCGGAATTGAACCTAAGTAAGCGGCAAAAAACGCTTGTGGGAAATTTCTCTCAAAATCATCCAAAATGACTTCCACACGCCGGGCGTCTTCCAGGCGCAGACAATTAGCCACGTCAGTGATTCGATCCAGTCTAACCCATTGATTGCCAAGATGTGGGTGCAATGAGGATGCGGAGAATCCACAAGCTGTGCAGCCCTTTTGAAGAGGGGTGACACGGGCTTGACAGTGTGGACATTTCATATGACTAAAATATATGGAAATTACAATAAATCAAGAGGTATTTCTTCAGTCCTGACACACAAAAATTATTTACACTCAACGGTATTTGTGGTGTAACTGTCTGTGACTGCTCAATAAAGATTAAGAACACACTGCCTGCACGAGGCACTCAGTTTTTTTGAATTTCACCCACTGATCATGAAGTCTGCATCAACCCTCGCCATTTTAGCCAGCCTATTGGCTGTCAGTTCCTTGCATGCCAAGTGGTCGCGTATTCCAATCATGCAGGAAAAGCCTGCCAATGTGGCGGTCAAAGGGCCGCACTCGGCAGCCACGATTGATAGTTCATCTGGCATTGGTCAGGTGGACAGTCTGTTGCAACCGGAGGGGGATATCACAGCGCCAGCCACATTGTCTCCTGGCAACAGTTTCTTTATTGTCAGCTTTGGCAAGCCGGTGATGGTTTCAAACTCATCGCTGGTCAATGACGGTATCGAAGGAAAAGTCGCTTTGTCAGCCAGCGCGGATAAGAGCGGCTGGGCTGTGCTTGAGGAAAAAGTGTTTTCGGCTGCGGATCGTTCCATCAATTTCAAGTTTGCGGGGATTCAGGCCAAATTCTTGAAATATGAGTTCGTTTTGTCCAAAGGAGGATCCATACGCGCTCTGAATGTGACGGGTGGGCAGACCGACCGTGGCTATGCGCTCAAGCAAGATGCTTCAGGTCAGAAGGGGCAGCCGATGAATTTCGCTGGTGGTCTTGGGGGGGGGCGCTTGGTTTATGCAGCGCCCAAACCCGTCAACGGCATTGATTCTGCCGCCGCGTTCAACAAGTTTGAATTCCCTGAGTCGGATGAGCAATACCGCACGCTGATCTACGACATGGGTCAGGTGCGCATCATGAATGAGTTTTCCTCGGTGCATTCTCCATCTCCCGTGCGCTTTGAGGTATTTGCCTTTGATAAGCTGCCTGAGAAGGAAGACTGGAGAGGTCGCCTTGCCTTTGACCCTGCTGATTTCAACAACGCCAAGCCGGTGGTGGCCTATGAAGACAAGGTGGGGACTGGCAACATCAAGGTAAAGCCTTCCCAGCCAGTCAAAACCAGATACTTGGCATTGCGCTGGGAACCCGACTTCAACCCGCCTGCCTTCTTGATCGAAAGCACGGGTGCTGTTGGGAATGTGACGGTTCTGGGGCCTCAAGTTCGAACGATGACGATCAACGGTCAGCAGGTTCAGGTGACTGTCGATCCAGGGACAGCTGTTGGAGCTGGCACAACCGAAGGCACTGCGGTGGTCACGGTCAATGTTCTTAACAGTAGTGGTGAGGTTGTGTCTTCCGTGACCTACAGCGGTGCGGGTGTCACGGGCGTGGATCTGTCGGGTGGATCCATCCAAATCTTGACAGGAAACAACCCTAACAGTGCTCCCAATGACGCGCCGCCGCCGCCTGTGGCAACCGTCACGATCGATTCCAGTGGCTCTGTGACCACCCAGCCCACTGCCGTGGGATTTGTGTTGGGCGTTCAACCAACCGGTACTACAGGCACAGTCACCACTCAGACCGCCCCGCCGGCCACAGGCGACAATACATCCAGCAATCAAAATGCCCAGGAAATCGTGGCCGCCGTTCTTGGTATTGACTCGGCTTCTGCGGAGCAGATCATCGCCGCAGTATCCAGCTCCGGTGGTGATACCCAGGCTGCTCAAAACGCCGTTGTAAGCGGTGTGGTTAACGCTGGAGGTGATTCTACCGCAGCCAATCAGACCTTCAACACTGGTGCAACCAATTCGACGGAAACTGCCAACAACATCCTCAACGGTGCTCTCAATCAAACAGTGACTGGCGGTGGCTTGCAGAATCAGACCAATACTGGAACGAGCTCTCCCTGATCCTGTAAGTTAATTCCTTTCCAAAAAACCTCTTACTGCGAACAGTAAGAGGTTTTTTATTGGCATGTGGACTCTACCGTTCGAAAAGCTGGGTTCGTGAATGCACTCTACACACACTTCGGGCAAAGGCCGTAAAACTCCAGTTCATGGTAGAGTTTGCTGAAGCCAGATTGCTTCTCGATCTGCTTTTCCAGAGCTTCCACCGGGCAGGTGATGTCCAACCGCTGGATGCGTCCGCATTGCGTGCAGATGAGGTAGTCGTCATGGTGATCGGGCTGAACCAGGGTGTAATAGGTGCTGCGGTCATGCAGTCCCAGGCGGCGGATGAACCCCAGTTCTTCCAGCTTGATGAGAACCCGATAAACGGTGGCCTTGTCTGCCCCACTTGTCAGTTCAGGTGAATCTGCGATGTCTGCCAGTGAAAGCGGTTGGTGGGCATGTACGAGAATGGAAAGAATGTTCTCCAATGCTTTTGTGCGTCTTAAACCCGCTTCACGAGCGCGTTCCAGCATGGTGGCGGCGAGTTGCTGCGCGGAGTCCGCGTCATGATGGTGGCAGGTGGCGGAATGGTGATGATGAAGCATCAGTTGGAGGTCAGGCTGGCTTTTTTCTGTTTGAAGATCCACTCGTGCAAGTCGCTGCGTGGGTACACGACACCGGTGATGCCATGCCCTTCGCCAGCAAGCTCTGAGTAATTCATGAGCTCGCCTCCCGCTTTTTTCACCGCTTCCACCATGATGCGTGAGCGTTCGACGGGTACCATGTCATCCTTGTCACCGTGGAACACCCAGAACGGGATGTTCTTCAAAATCTCCGCGTTTTTGACGTCGCCACCACCGCACAAAGGCACGGCGGCGGCAAACACCTGCGGATACTTTGCGGCCATATACCATGTGCCTGAGCCGCCCATGGATGATCCCGTCAGGTAGATGCGACTGTCATCAATCGGCAAGTGATCGGCAATGTCGGCAATCAGTGCCAGTAGCTTGTCCGCCACCTCGTTCTTCCAGCCAATGTCACGCGAGGGGCATTGCGGGGCCAGCATGAAACACGGCCCCTGCTTTTGGTGGGCCTCATCCACCCACTGCTTGGGTGAGCCGCCCATCTGCGCCTCATTGTCATCGCCGCTTTGGCCCGCCCCATGCAGCCAGACGAGCAGCGGGTAACGTTCCGTGGCCTCAAACTTGGGATTGCCCCAGATCTGATAGTTCATGCCTTGCTTGGAAACGCCTTTGGTGAACTGGCCGGTGATTTTCTCCGCGTAAGCTCCATCCTTGAGGCCGATGTCCCGCCGTTTTTCACGCAGCAGACCGTGAATGTAGTCTTGGTCTTCTTTGGAGAGGCGATCCAGAGGCAGGCGGAACTGGTTGAAGTCGCTGCTGCGCCGAATCTTCACCTCCTTGTCGGAAAACTCGACGAGATCTCCCTGAAATTTCGATGTTCCATCGCTGGAGGTCCATTGGCGCGGCGGATTGGCGGCCAGTGCGCTGGAGGAAATCAGCAAAGGTAGAATAAGAAGGCGCAGCAGCTTGTGCATGCCTCATGCTAAACCCTGCGAATGTTCCGCAGCAAGGATTTTGATCTCCGCTTGGTCAGGGGGTGATGCGTGCACCGTCCTTCTTCATCTCCTCGACGAGTTTCTTCGAAGGCTCGTCGATGGGGTTGCCCTCAATGAAGAGCTGGCAGTATGGCGCCCACTCACGCGCTCCGTCATTGTCTTTTTTCCACATCCGGTGCAGCGGCGTAAGATCGGTGATTTTATTGCCCTCCAAAAACAAGAATTGCAGCTCGGTCAGCGGCTCCAATGGCGAGATGTCCGTCACGCCATTGCCTTTGAGAGAGAGCATCGAGAGCCATTTCATGCTGCCGATGCCTTGGAGGTTGGCCACCTGGTTGCCTTCCAGGTAAAGCGTCCACACCTTTGGCAGCTTGAACAGCGGTGTCGCGTCCTTGATCTGATTCCCGGCAAGATAGAGTGACGTGAGCGCCTGGATGCCGCTGAGGGCGGAAACATCCGTCACCTTGTTTCCGGTCAGCTCAATGTATTGCAGCGCCTTGCAGGCAGCCAGTGGCGTGAGATCGCTGATTTGATTGTGCGACACATCGAGGAATTGCAGACGCTCCAGGCCTTTGATCGGCGCCAGATTCGTGATCTGGTTCTCTGGCAGCGTCAGCGAGGCCAGCGCGATGCATTTCTCAAGACCGGTGAGGTCTTTGATGCCCGCCTTCTTGCCTTCGATGATCGAAACGGTGGCGACATCCTCCGCAGTCAGCACCTCTTGGTTGTCACGCTTGGCGAAGACCTGCTTTCGCACCGCTGCTTCGAGGGCCTTGTCAGGAAAAATCGCGACTGGCTTCGGTGGCGGTGGTTTGGCGGCCACAGCAGGCACGGGTGTCGCAGGCTTTGGTGCTGGAGCCACGGGTTTGGCAGGAGGTGTCGCCGGTTTCGCGGTGGCTGGAATAGGCGCTGGCGGGGTTGGTTTGGCAGCGGTGGGTGCTGGTGTGGGAGTTGCAGGTTTGGCTGGAGTTGCGGCAGGTTTTGTTTCTGGTTTTGCCTGAGGAGTGGCTGGCGCAGCCGAGGGTTTTGTTTCCACTTTGGCCGGCGCTGCTGGAGCAGGCTTGACCTCCGGTTTGGGGGCCGCAGCAGGTGCCGGTGGCTGCGTGGTAGGCTTTGCAGGCACCGTCGCAGGTTTGGCATCCTGGGCATGGAGGCTGAATGCGAGAAGCGCTGATAGGATGAGGCAGTGTTTCATGATGAGCGAATGTTACGGCCATCATACGCAGAACGCAGGTTGCATGTTTAGCAAAAATCGCCTCTCTCTTGCGCCATGGTCAACGTCATCGTCATCCTCGAAATCGAAACGCAGAAAATTGACGAGTTCCTCTCCGTCATCCTCGAAAACGCCGCCGCCTCACGTCAGGAGCCCGGTTGCCTGCGCTTTGAAGTCAGCCGTGATGCGAACCAGCCCAATCTCTTTGCCCTCAGCGAAAGCTATCGCGACGTGGCCGCCATGGAGGCTCATTACACCACTCCCCACGTCGCGAAATGGCGTGAGAAATCACCGGCCTTCGTGCTCAAGCGCTGGGCCGTGAAGGGGCCGGTGCTGTGATGGTGGTGGCCCTCTTGGGAAGATTGTTCTTTTCGGATGCCGGGCCGGAGTGATACACCAGCGTCATGCTTTTTCGCTGGTTCTGCCTCGGCCTGATTCTGCTGCCACCGGTCGTTTTCGCCGCGTCAGAGGACTATTTTGGCATTCGTGTCGTTGATGAGGCCACGGGACGCGGCGTGCCCCTGATCACGCTGAAAACGACCAACCACATCGCGCACACCACGGACAGCGCGGGCTGGATTGCCTTCAACGAGCCGGGTTTGATGAAGCTCCCGGTCTATTTCAGTGTCGAAGGCCCTGGCTATGCGCTGCCGAAGGACGGCTTTGGCTTCTCGGGCGTGAAACTGACGCCGGTGGCCGGAAAAACGGCCGAGGTCAAAGTGCTGCGCACCAACATCGCCGAGCGTCTGTGCCGGCTCACGGGGCAGGGGATTTACCGCGACAGCTCCTTGCTGGGGCACGAGGTGCCGCTGCCGCGCCCGAACCTCTTCGCAGATGTGATGGGCCAGGACTCCGTGCAGGTCGTGCCATGGAAAGGGCGCTACTTTTGGATCTTCGGCGACACTCAGCGGCCGAACTACCCGCTGGGCAATTTTCACTCCACCGCCGCGTGGAGCGACCTGCCGGACAAAGGCGGCCTCGATCCCGAGCACGGCATTCATTTCGAGTATGTGACCGACGATGGCGGCGCTGTCGCTAAAATGCTGCCTGTGGACGACCCTGGCGTCGTCTGGCTTTTTGGCATGCTCACGGTGATGGATGCCGGGCAGAAAGAGCATCTTCTCGCGCATTACTCACGCTGGCGTGATCTCGGCAAATGCCTGGAACACGGCCTGGCAGAGTATGACGAGAGCGAGGGGCGTTTCCGCCGCATCGCCGTGCTGGGGGACGAGTTTGAGTGGCAGCACCCACGCCACAATGCCGTGCGGGTGAAAGGCGCGGATGGAGACTGGATCTACTTCTCCGCGCCATTTTGCCAGACGCGGGTGAAGGCGGACTACGACTCGGTGCAAAACACCTCTGCTTATGAGTCGCTGGCGTGGTCGCCGGAGCACGGTGATTACCTCTGGCAGAAAGCGCTTCCGCCCACGACACAGAAAGACGAGGCAAACCTCATCGCGGAGAAAAAAATGCCGAAGGACAAGGCGCGCATGCAGGTGGTCGATGCGCAGACGGGCAAACCGGTGAGCCTGCATGCCGGCAGCGTGCATTGGAACAAGCATCGCGGGCGCTGGGTCATGATCGCTGTGCAGGAAAGCGGCGGAGTCTCTTATCTCGGCGAGGTCTGGTATCTGGAGGCCACGCAGATCGAGGGGCCGTGGCGCAAGGCGGTGAAGATCGCCACGCACCCGAAGTACAGCTTCTACAATCCCAGCCATCATGACTTCTTCGACCAGCTCGACGGTCGCGTGATCTTTTTTCAGGGCACTTACGCCGAGACCTTCTCCGGCAATCCCGTCGCCACTCCGCGCTACGATTACAACCAACTCATGTACCGCCTCGATCTGGATGACGAGCGGCTGAAGGCGGCACGCGAGGAGTAGCCGCGCTCTCAGCCGACGTATTGCGTGATGAAGACCTCGTTGCCTTCGGCATCACGGAAGACACCGAGCAAGATCGGCTCCCCTTCACGCTGCTGCGGCGATTGCAGGATCGTGGCACCAGCCTTGGCGATCTCTTCCGCCATCGCCAGCACGTCCTCATATTGAAAGCTCAGCCCGGTGGCATTGCGCGAGCCATCATGGCCGCCGTGCAATGCGATGATCGCATCGCCAAAGCGCAGCTCGGTCCAGAAGTCGCTCACAAAGATCTCATCCAGGCCGATGACATCGCGATAAAAAGCCACGGCGCGTTTCATGTCGGTGGCCATGAGCATGAACTTTACTTTTTCGGGTTTCATCGGGTTTCAGGATGTTTGTCAGAGGTTGCTTCGGCACGAGTCTTCTGTTGCTCGAAAAACCGGGCCTTGTCATCGCTCAGGCGCGAGTCAAACCGTTGCGCGATCATCAGCACGCCGCCCACGAAGAGAACCCAGACCAGTCCTCCGCCCAAGATCACGCCTGGGTTGAACCACAGGATCCAGGTGTCTCGGATGAAGGCCCGCGAGGGGTCTTTCAGATCATAAGAAACGCCGACCTCGTCACCGCGCTTGAAATGATCGGAGCGGGCCGCTCGCGCTGACTTGACCTGATGACTGCAGCTCGTCGAATCACGGAACTCCACCACGGGATAGTAGTTTGTAGGCTGCCTGGCATGCTGGGACTCTCCCGGTTTCCGGGTGCTTTGAATCGCGACCACATCCACAATCACCCCCGTCGTTTTTTCCGCCCTGATCAAAAACAACGCGGTGCTGGCGGTCCACACCAAGCCTGCGCCCGCAATCAATGCTCCGAAGGCAAGGAAGCCCCACAGGATTCCCTGCATTGTCCATTTTTCGGGGGCCAGTTCAAACATGCAGATGAGGTTAGATCCCCGCGATGATCCGGCAAGCAAAGAACGAACTCACCTCAGTGCTCGGGCCGGAGCATGCTCCAAAACTGACTGCGCTTGGCAAAACCGTAAGCCGGGCGCACAATACCAGCGCTTGAAGAATTTATTGATCATCCTACTCGCTCTCGCCCTCGCCGCCGCCCTGCTGCTGCGGCGCGATGTTGCTCCACCTGTGCCCGCACCGGTGGTGCCTGTGTCAGTGCTGCCTGCGCCTTCAGTTCCCGAGCCACCTCCACCGGTTCCCGCACCGGTGATACCCGAAGCGCCGCCTCCACCGCACCCCATCACGACCCTGCTGAACGAAGCTCGTGCCAACACCGCACTGGCCGGTGCCGCGATTGGCTTCTGCCTCATCAATGCCAAAGGCGAGACTGTGCTAGCTGAGGATGCGCACACCGCCTTCATCCCTGCCTCCAGCCTCAAAACGCTCACCACCGCCACCGCCCTCGAAATCCTCGGGCCTGACTTCCGTTTCACCACCGAGTTGAAATCTACCTCGCCGATCAAAGGCGGGGTTATCCAAGGCGATCTCGTCATCAGCGGCGGTGGTGATCCGATGCTCTCAATAGATGATTTGAAGGCCTGGGCCGCTGATTTGAAGCAGCGCGGGCTTGTGCGTGTCACGGGAGGCATTCGCACGGATGGCAACGTGTTTCGCGGCAGCCTCTACGGTGACTTCTGGAACTGGGGTGACATCGGCAACGGCTACGGCAGCGGCGTCGCAGGTCTGAACCTCAATCACAACCGCTACACCATCGTGTTTCGTGCGGGAGCCGCCGTGGGATCGCCCGCCTCAATCCTTGGCACCGATGTAGAAATCCCCGGCGTGGCATGGAACAACGAGGTGACGACCGGAGCGCCTGATTCTGGTGATGGCGTGGTCATTCATGGCGGCGAAACCACCTCGGCGATTCATCTGCGCGGCACCGTGCCGCTGGGTGCTGCCAAGCTTCAAGTCACCGGCGCGGTGCCTGATCCCGCAGGCTTCGCCGCGCATCAGTTTCGCCGCGCTTTGCAGGCGGCCGGCATTCAAGTCGGCGCAGGCCGCATCAGCACGGCTCCGGCGGCGCATTCGCTGCTGCAGCACACCTCGCCCCCGCTGATCGAGATCATCACCAGCATCCACGCCAGTTCCGACAACCACGAGACCGAGTGCGTCTTCCGCATGCTCGGGGTGAAGGCCGCAAAACCATCTGCTGAGGTCATTCGCGAGCATTGGAAGCCGCGCGGACTCGAATTCATCGGCCTGCGCATGGAAGACGGCTGCGGTCTCGCCCGCGCCGACTTTATCCGCCCGTTCGATCTCGCTCGATTGCAGCTTCTCGCCGGAAAAGGCCCGCAGGGACCCGCCTACAAAGGCTCGTTGCTCTCCAGAGACGGTTTGAGATGGAAAGGCGGCGCGATGTCCGGCATCCGCACCTCCACAGGCTATGTCTCAGGCAAGTCCGGCGCGGAATTCTGCTACGCCTTCATGGTGAATCACTACGCCGATGGCAAAGCGGTGTCCGAACTGAGCAAGCGCGTGATGGATGCGATGCTGGGGCTGTAGCCGGGTCAAGAGGTCAAGCAGTCAAGGATTCGTCAAGAGTCGTGCGCAATGTCACTCGCCACCTTCTTGACCTCTTGAAGCGAAGCGCTTGACCCCGCCTTGACGCGCAGCCCCTACTTCAACTCCTGAATCCGCAGATTCCGAAACTTGTACGTTTGTCCCTTTTCACCGTGATGCTGGATGGCGATCACACCGCTGGCGTCCTTGTCGTCTTCCACATCGGTGGTCAGCACGCCGTTCACGAAGATTTTCAGATTCTTGCCGCGGCACTCAATGCGGTAGGTGTTCCAGTCGTTGCGCTTGAACGCATCGCCGGCACGAGCGCGGAAGGCGGCTTCGCTCTCCTTGTTACCCTTGATCGGACTGGCGAACCACATGCGGCGGCCTTCATCATACAAACCGCCGCTCCACTTGCGTTTTGGATCGCCGTCCACCTCGGCCTGATAGCCGAAGACCTTGTTCTTCTCCACATGCGCCCGGAACATGAAGCCACTGTTTGCCTGACCTTCCGGCAGCAGGATGTCGCCTTCAAAAATGAAGTCGCCGTAGGTTTTTTCGGTCACGACGAAGAACTTCTTCTCGCCCGTGAGGTGGATCTCGCCGTTCACGATGTCGATCTGGCCCCACTCATACGGGTTCTTCCAACCGGTCATCGTTTTGCCGTCAAACAACGACACCCATTCCTCCGCAAAGGCAGGAATCGAGACGGCAAGGGCGAGAGCGGCGAGAAGGAAATGCTTTTTCATGGTGGGAAGGTGATCAAAGCCGCCCGGCCTCGCAAAACAAGCTCAATCCTGCGTCGCCCGCCACACACCCTCGGTCATCACGATCTTCGGCGCAGCGGGAATGCCGCGTTCGTTTTGCTGATACTGCGTCACGAGCAAATCAACGGCCGCCGCTCCCAAAACATCCGCCTGCTGGTCGATGCCGGCGATTTCGGGCAAATCGGAGCGCCACGCCAGCGTCACCAGCGTCGGTCGTTTCGACTCCGGCAGGGCTTTGAGCCACTCCATGACCACATGTCCGCCGTCGATCACCACCTCCGGCTTTTCTTTCCGCACCCACGCCAGGAAATCCGCTCGCGAGGGCGTTTTCCGCAGCGCCAGCAGATCATCCGGTCTCGGCAGTGGATGATGCGCCAGAAAACTCGCCGACCACGCGCGGAACATGCGCTCATTGATCGTGTTGCCGCAGTAGAAGCCGATGCGCTTGCGCCCCTGCTTCTTCAGCATCCGCAGCGCCGTCATCATGCCGAGGAAATGATGATGATGCACGCGGTGCAGTTGCGGTCGTGCGTAACCGAGACCGATCACCACGCTGCTGAATTTCTCCCACGCCATCGACACATGCCCGCGACTGCGCGAGATCAGCGGCGAGAGAATGAAGCCAGGAATGCCGCGTGCCTCAAGAATGCTCGAAAGCCGCCGCGCCGTCATGCCGCGTGCCGCGAGATGGAATTCTTCGAGCTGGAAGCCGAGCTTCTTCGCCTGTCCATGCGCACCGAGGACGAGTTGCTGCGACCACGAGGATCGTGCAATCTCCTCCGCCTCACGTTCGGCCCAAATAAAGGCCAGCGTGCGTGGCGATGCCGCCCGCCGCGTGCGTCGCATGTGCGTCATGAGCTTCGCAATGTCCGGATCGGGCTGGTAGCCGAGCTTCTCAGCCGTCCGCACGATTTTTTCTCGCAACTCCGCCCCCACATGTTTCTCGCCACGCAGAGCGCGGGAAACGGTCATTTTTGAAACGCCCAATGCGCGGGCAATGTCGTTTAAAGTGGGACGGGACACGGCTGTTACCGTAACAGAAGCGAATTGATTGCGCCAACAGCCTGTGTTCGTTTATGGCTGCCCGTTCCACCAACCTGCCCCTTGTCATGAAAACCATCCTTCTCGCCTCACTCATCGCTTTATCCGCCGCGCATGCGCAACCGAAATGGATCGAAGCCGAATCCTTCACTAATCACGGCGGCTGGGTGCTCGACACGCAGTTCATTGATGTGATGGGATCGCCCTACCTGATGGCGCATGGCATGGGGAAGGTGGTCAAGGACGCCAGCACGGAAGTCGAGCTGCCTGCAGGCGAGTACACGCTTTGGGCTCGCACGAAGAATTGGGTGGGGCCATGGGATGCGAAAGGAACACCCGGTCGCTTCGAGATCAGCGTGAATGGCGAGAAACTGAAGCATGAATTTGGTGCCACGGGCAAGGACTGGCAGTGGGAGAAGGCGGGTCCGGTCAAGGTGTCCGGCAAAGCCAAGATTGCGCTGCATGACCTCACGGGTTTCGACGGTCGCGTCGATGCCATCGTGTTGAGCAATGACGCGGGCTTCACGCCGACGGCTGACATGCGCAGAAAGATGCTCGGCCTGCCGGAGAAAGCGCCGGAGACGCCGGAGTATGATCTGGTGGTCGTCGGTGGTGGTTATTCCGGCATGGGCGCGGCGATTTCAGGCGCACGGCAGGGTTTGAAGGTGGCGTTCATCCAGAATCGTCCGGTGCTGGGCGGCAATGGATCGAGCGAGATTCAGGTGTGGGCGATGGGCGGCACGCGTCGCGGTTTGTATCCGCATCTCGGTGAAATCGTGGAGGAGTTCGCAGATCGTGCGAGCAACAGTCCCGCCGCATCGCCGGAGGAGTTCAATGACAAGCTCAAGGAAGAGACGGTGAAGGCGGAGAAGAGCATCGACCTCTTCCTAAACACGCACGTTTATGGCGTCGAGCTGAACGCGGACAAAAAGAACATCCGTAGCGTCATCGGTCTCGACACGAAATCCGGCAAGGAAACGCGCTTTGTCGGCAAGCTGTTCGTTGATTGCACCGGCCACGGCAGCGTGGGGGCGCTGGCGGGCGCGGAATTCATGATGGAGGAAAAAGGTCGCATGGGCATGAGCAACATGTGGGTGATGCAGAACCTCAAGAAGCCCGTTTCCTGGCCGAAAACACCCTGGGCGCTGCCTTTGACCCTGGAAGACTTCCCGGAGCCGAAGGCGATGGCACCTGTCGGCAAAAAGAATGCAGCGAACATGGCCGGCTTCGATCTTGGTTACACGCCGGTGCCAAATCCTGAGGAATATCTGCATGGCGAGTGGTTCTGGGAAAGCGGCTTCGACAAGCACCCGATCAACGACCTCGAACTCATCCGCGATCACAACTTCCGCGCCGTGTATGGCGCTGTCTCCGCGCTGAAGACGAATCTGGCCGAAAAATATGCGCAGTATGATCTCACCTGGCTGGCTTACATCGGCGGACCGCGTGAATCACGACGCATCGTTGGCGATATGATCCTCAACGGCGAGGACATGGTCAAAGGCATCATTCATCCCGATGGCTGCGTGCCGACGACCTGGGACCAGGATTTGCATTACCCGAAGGAGCAGTATGCGAAGAACTTCCCTGACAATCCCTTCATCAGCCGCGCCGAGTTCGGCAAGCACACCGACCGCAAGAACGGTTATCCCGTGCCTTATCGCTGCTTCTACAGCAAGGACATCGGCAATCTGTTCATGGCGGGCCGCACCATCAGCGTGGATCGCAACTCGCTGGGCAGCACGCGTGTCATGCGCACCTGCGGCATGATGGGCGAGGTCGTGGGCAAGGCCGCGTGGATCTGCGTGCGCCACCACACCACACCGCGCGGCGTGTATGAGCAGTATCTCGACATCCTGAAGGATCTCATGAACAAGCCGGGCGCGATGCGTCGCGACAATCTCGAAGGTGATCTCTACCTGCCCAAAAACGCCAAGAAGCTGCCCGACACCGCCCTCTCTTCCGACAGCATCGACCCGAAGAAGCTCGAAGGCATCGTCATCGACGACAAAGAAGCTGAGTTGAACGGCAAATGGGCGCATGGCGAAGGTCTGAAGCCCTACGTCGGCGAACACTACAGCTATGGCAGCGACAAAGGCGCCAGCGCACGTTTTGCCTTCAGTGTGAAGCAAAGCGGCAACTATGAGGTGCGCATCTTCTTCCAACCTCATGAAAATCGCGCCAAGACCGCTCCCGTGAGCGTGCTGAGTGCCGATGGCGAAAAAACCGTGACCGTGAACCAAACCAAGGCCGCCCCGCTGCCGCAGGGCGCTTACAGCCTGGGCACTTTCAAGTTCACTGCTGGTGAGGAATCCGCTGTGATCTTCCGCACCGGAGGTGCGGGCGGGAACGTGCATCTCGACGCTGTGCAGGTGCTTCCGGCAAAGTAGCCCAGTTGCTGTGCAACTGGAGAACCTTGTTGCGCAGCAACAAGGCAACTAGGCCACGCCTCGACGCTTGCTGAACAGTCCGTACTTCGGACTGAAGATGTAGGCGAGCAGGAAGAATGTGCCGAGGACGACGATGATCGTAGCGCTGACGCTCCAGCCGAGCGGATAGGAGAGGAAAAAGGCGATCAAGGAACCCAGCGCACCGAGGATGCCACCGCCCCAGAACAGGGTGCGGGCGTTGTTGGTGAGGAGATAGATCGTGGCGGCAGGAGCGACCATGAGGCCGACACTGAGGATGCAGCCGACGGCTTGCAGCGAGGACACGAGCACGAGGATGGTGACGGCGAAGGTGGCGTAATTCAGCAGGCGTACGGGCACGCCGAGGCTGGCGGCGATGTTTGGCTCGAACAAGTAGATGAGCAGCGGGCGCTGCAAGGCGGTAAGCGTGATGACGGCGATGGCGCTGATGCCGAAGGCGATCCAGAGGTCGGAGTCGGCCATGCCGATGATGCTGCCGAAGAGCCATTCATCGAGCTTCTGGCGCACATCGAGGTTTTTGAGGATGAGCAGGCCAGCGGCGAAGGCGGTGGTGTAAAGCACGCCCATGGCGGTGTCTTGATCCAGCCTGGAAGTGCGGGAGAGGAAGATGGAGCCGAGGCCGACGATGAGCGCGGCGAAGATGGCTCCGATGAGGGCGCTCCATTGCGAGAGTCCGGCGATCAAGACGGCGACGGCGAGTCCGGGCAGCAGCGAATGCGAGATGGTGCCGATCTTGAGCGCGTCTTTGCGCAGAACGACGAAGGCGCTGACGAAGCCGTTGGAGAAACCGATCATCAAACACGCGAGCAGCGCGCGTTTGGCGATGGGTTCGGCTAGGAAGTCGGTGATTGTGGGCATCTGGATGCTGGTAGCTAGTTGCTGGATGCTTGATCCTGACTGTCGTAGGCCTGGGCGATGGTCGCTGGAATGAAAGCTTCCGAAACCGGGCCGAAAGCAATCTGGTGGCGGCGGATGAGGAGGACGTCGTCGAAGTTGCCGGTGACGGTTTGCAGATCGTGATGGCTGGCGATGAGCAGGCGGCCTTCGGCGGTGAGTTCTTTGAAAAGACGGCTCAAATTCTCCTGCGCGGGCTTGTCGAGGCCGGTGAAGGGTTCGTCGAGCAGCAAAACGTGCGCTTCTTGAGCCAATGCGCGCGCGATGAAGGCCCGCTGCTGCTGGCCGCCGGAGAGGGCGCTGATCTGGCGATCCTGAAGATCGCGCAATTCCATGCTGGTGAGGGCGCGCTCGACGATGTCGGCATCGTGACGCGAGTATTGCCGCCACCAGCCGAGATTTGGGTAACGGCCCATTTCGACGAGACCGCGCACGGTGATGGGGAAGTTCCAGTCGATGTCGCCCCGCTGTGGCAGGTAGGCGATTTCGTGGCTGCTGCGGGTGAGCGGTTTGCCACGCCAGAGGATCTTGCCGGTGTCGCCTGGGATGAGGCCGGCGAGCGACTTGAGCAGCGTGCTTTTGCCAGCGCCATTGGGGCCGATGAGGGCCATGCTGCGGCCGCATTCGGTAGCGAAGTAGATTTTTTCGAGTGCCCGCACTTCCTGATACTGCACGCTGAGATCGACGACTTCGAGGCGGTGATGCTGCGTGTGCTCACAACCGCCGCCCCAGCAGACGTGCTCCTTGGTTTTGTCATGCGTGGCAGCGCTCATTTCCAGGAGAAGGTGATGACTTCATCGAGACTGCCTGCGGAGGACCAGCGTGTCTCGCTGCGAGCTTCGAGGCCGTCGGGTTCGATTTCGAGCGTGAGGGCGGTGTCGGGCGTGTTTTCCGGCCAAGTGGCACTCAGGAAGACATCCACGCCCTCTTTGGTGGAAGGCAGCACGGCATCGAGTTCGAGCGGTGAGGCATCGGCAGACGTGATTAACTCTTTATCGGCCAGTTTGAGGCTGAGCTTGGCTGGTTTGTGCGCAAACCGCAGGCGCAGCAGCGCTTTCACGCTTTTGGCCTCTACGGCGGCGACTTTGATGACCTTGGTGTTGCTAGTGTTCCCGGTCAGATGGCTCAGCGGCACCGCCAGCACGATGAACGCGAGGCAGAGCAGGAAAAGCTGGATGGGCGGGAAGCCACGCATGATTATTTCGCGGGAGCGAGAGCAGCGACGAGGGCGCGGACGTTGTGCGCGAGCATCGTTTCAAAGGTGTGCGCGGCTTTGGCGGTGCCGTCGGCGATGAGCGGCTCGCCAATCTTTACACCGGTGCTGCGGGCGATCTCGGCGAGCACCTTGGGATTGGCCTGGTCTTCAGGAAAGACAGCCTTGATGCCATGCTCGCGAATTTCCGCGATGGTTTCGGCGACGTGTTTCGAATCAGCGTCGTCACTGCGGCCGACGCCGAGGAGGGAGATGGGTTCAAAGCCGAACTCTTTGCAGAAGTAACCGAACGCCGCATGCGCGGTGACGAGTTTGCGGTCTGCGCGGGAGATCTTGGCGATTTCCTTCTGCGCCCAGACCTTGAGCTCGCCGAAGCGCTTGCTGGCGGTCTTGGCGCCGGCTTCGTAAGCGGCGGCGTTCGCGGGATCGGCGGCGCTGAGTTCGTCTGACATGATGCGGGCGGCGCGCTTCATGTTCTCTGCGCTGTGCCACCAGTGTGGGTCAAACTGGCCGTGGTGATGATCGTGGTCGCCATCGCCATGGTCGTGATTGCAGACGTAGGGGATAGAGGGGATTTTTTCACCGACTTCGACGAGCTTGATGCCCGCGCCGAGGCTGTCGCGCAGTTTGTCGAGGTAGGTTTCGAGTTCCTTGCCGGAGGCGAGCAACAGTTTGGCCCCGCGCATGGCGGCGATATCCTTCGGCGCTGGCTCGAAGTGATGGATGTCACCGCCGGGCTTGAGAATTTCGATGACCTCGACATTCGCGCCACCGACCTGCCGGGCAAGATCGGCCACGATGGGGTGCAGCGAGGCGACTTTGAGCGGAGCGGCCTGACCGATGGCGAGAGACAGCGCAAAAGCTGCGAGGATGGTTTTCATGGCGGTGGCTGGTTTGCATACCAATAACCGCCAAGCGCCGTTGTTGCAACTTGATTGCGAATTAGGCTTTACGCTTGGCCGCCTCGCGCTTCGCGAGTTTCAATCCCGCTTCGACAATTTGGCTGCGCAGTTTTTCGAGGCAGGCTTTCCAGGTGGCGGGGCTGATGGGGAGGTAACGGTCGGTGCCGTCGGGGAAGCGTTTGGTCTCGAAGATGTTGCTGGGCTGCTGGATGAGGTCGTCGTAGAGGCCGTGGATGAAGAAGGTGCGAGCGTCGGCGCCGTCTGGCCAGGGACTGGGGTGGCCTTCGGCCTCGCGGATGGCAGCTTCGATCGCGCTGAGGATTTCGACGGGGTTCAGCGTGATCTTGAGCGGCGCGCCGGATTTGAGGTAGTCGGCGATGGCGATCTGAACTTTGCCGAGCACGGCCTGGATCTGCCGCAGGTCGGCGGGTGCTTTCTTCGGGTTGAGAGATTTCAATTCAAGCTCGGTGCGCGTGGCTTTTTTGGGGCGTTTCGTGGCCATTTGGCGGCATGTTGCATTGATTGGTCGTCTGGCCAAGTGGCGGAAGACTTTTTGAGATGAAATTGGCAACCGTGAGGGTGGCAGTAGCGCATGTGTCTGGTAAGTGATCACTCCCTGCATGCCTGACTATCCTGAATCCCCCTCTGCGCCAGCCGGTTGGCGGCTTGATCACTCGTATGCGCGGCTGCCGAAGGCATTTCATGTGCGGATCGACCCGACACCGGTGCCTGAACCGAAGATGGTGGTGCTGAATCGCCCGTTGGCCGAGGCCCTGGGCCTGAACGCGGACGAGCTGAATGATGCGGCGGTCTTTGCGGGCAATGCGCTGCCGCCAGGAGCGGAACCGCTCGCCCAGGCCTATGCGGGGCATCAATATGCGCATTTCACGATGCTGGGGGATGGTCGCGCCATCTTGCTCGGTGAGCAGCTCACGCCGGACGGCGCACGGTTTGACATCCAGCTCAAAGGATCAGGCCCGACGCCGTTTTCGCGTCGGGGTGATGGTCGCGCGGCACTGGGGCCGATGCTGCGAGAGTACATCATCAGCGAGGCGATGCAGGCGCTGGGCATTCCGACGACGCGAAGTCTGGCGGTGGTGACGACGGGTGAAAAGGTCTGGCGGCAGGATGGAGGACTGCCTGGCGCGGTGCTGACTCGCGTGGCAGCCAGTCACATCCGCGTGGGCACCTTTGAGTATGCGGCGGCGCGCGGAGAGAAGTCTGACCTGCAAGCGCTGGCAGACTACACACGGCAGCGGCACTACCCAGAGGTCGAAGGCGGCTACGCGGCGCTGTTTGAGGCCGTGATGGAGCGGCAGGCGGCCTTGATCGCGAAGTGGATGTGCGTCGGGTTCATCCATGGCGTGATGAACACGGACAACATGGCGCTCAGCGGCGAGACAATCGACTATGGGCCGTGTGCGTTCATGGACGTGTATGATCCGGCCACGGTGTTCAGCTCGATTGATCGCAGCGGTCGTTATGCCTATGGCAACCAACCGCACATCGCGCAGTGGAATCTGGCGCGTCTGGCCGAGGCGATGCTGCCCTTGTTTCACGACGATGAAAAACAGGCCATCGAGATCGCGAACGGCCTGATCTCACGCTTTGAGGAGCGTTTCAAGCATCACTGGCTTGATGGCATGCGGGCGAAGCTGGGCTTGTTCACGGAAGAAGGCGATGACACGGCTTTGATTCAAACCATCCTCGACTGGATGCGGAATACGAAGGCGGATTTCACGAACACCTTTCGCGACCTGACGAATGGTCGCCTGAAGCCGATGGAATGGCATCAGCGCTGGTCTGAACGGCTCAAACGGCAGCCGCAATCCTCCAACGAAGTCAGCGAACTGATGCGCCGCAGCAATCCCGCTTGCATCCCCCGCAATCACAAGGTCGAGGAGGCGCTGGCCGCCGCTTCGGAGCAGGGCGATCTGAATCCGATGCAACGTTTGCTGACGGTGCTGGAGGCTCCGTTTGATCACACGCAGGATCTGCCGGAGTTCAGCGAGCCTTCTGGCTTGGAGTCGTATCAAACGTTCTGTGGAACCTGATTCAAAGCCACGTCTTGGCACGAGGCAGTAAAGAGGCTGAACCTTGAAATCACAACGAGGTGAGTGCAGAGAAACGCATGCCGCAACCGATCCGACCCTGGTATTGGCCTGAAAGAGGACAGCCCGAACGAACCGAACCCTTCACCTGGATTGTCGAGGGCGTCATCGCGGCATCGTGGTGGCCTGATCCGTATGTTTTCGACATCTACGAGGAGCGGAACATCCGGGCGGTCGTGAACTGCTGTGAGTTCGACAACCGTCACGATGTGCCGGAGCAATTTGTGTATCATCACATCAACGTGCCGGACTACGGCGTGCCGACGGATGCCCAGATCGAGCAATTCGTGAGTTTGATGGACAAGCACCACGCCGCTCGCGAGGCGGTCGTGGTGCATTGTGTGGCGGGTTGCGGCCGGACAGGGCAGTTCATCGTCGCCTGGTGTGCGAAGGCGGGTTTTATCCCGGCGAAGGCTGATCCGGTGCAGTGGATTCGTGCACGGCGGAAGTGCTGCCTGGAAACCCGTGAGCAGAGTGAGTGCGCGAAGCGGTGGATGAAAAAGCACAGCGCAGGGCGTGCTCAGGATGCCTGAGGCTCATTCGGCAGCCATTGCGGGAAAGGATCAGGTAGCTGCATCCAGGCGTTCGAGCCTTTTTTTAAACTCGGCGTTCGTGAGCAGCGCGGCGTCGAACTGACGGGGAGTTTGTGAACGGGGACAGAACGAGCCATGCGTTAATAAATACAAATCACTTGCAACTGCAAGACAATTGCATTTATCCTTCAAGGCAACTTTAACCGCGCATGAAGACTTCACATTTCCTGTTCCTTTTCGTCCTGGTCGCTGGCTCCACTTTGAACTCGCTGGCCCAGCAGCGGCATGATCCGGCGCATGCGCATGACGATGAGGAGGTCATTTCGCTGGATGAAGTTGTGATTTCAGCACCGCTGGACCGGCCGTTGTATCAGCAGGCGCAGGCGGCGTCGATTTTGGGCGGGCAGAATTTGAATCTGGCGATTGAGCCGACTTTGGGGCAGACGCTGGCGCGGATGCCGGGGGTGAGCAGCTCGTTTTTCGGCCCGGCGGCGAGCCGGCCGATCATTCGCGGACTGGACGGGGACCGGGTGCGCATTTTGCAGAACGGGATGAACACGATGGACGCCTCGGCGACGAGTCCTGATCACGCGCTGAGCTTTGAGCCGTCGAATTTGAAGTCGGTGGAGGTGGTGCGCGGTCCGGCGACGCTGCTGTATGGCTCGAACGCCATCGGCGGCGTGGTGAACGCGATTGATGGCCGCATCGTGGATGAAAAACTCGATGGCACGCTGCGTGGCTCGATGGGCGGGCGGTTTTCCTCGGTGGACCAGGGCTATCAGTCGAATTTCATGCTGGAAGGCGGCTGGAAGGGGCTGGCGTTTCATATCGAGGCGTTCACACGCGCAGCGGAGGATTTTCGGGTGCCGGGAAATTTGCGTACCGTCGGCGAGCAGGAGCGGAATCCGCCTGTGGGCATGGCTGAGCCGAACAAGATCGCGGTGAACAGCAATCTGCGCGCCGAGGGTCTTTCCGGCGGCCTGAGCTATGTGTGGGACGGGGGCTTCATCGGCTTCGCGTGGACGGAGTTTCACACGAACTACGGATCACCGGCGGAGCCGTCGGTGTTTATCGACATGAACCAGACGCGCCTGGATGTGCGGGGTGCTTTCTACAAGCCGCTGCCGAAGATCAAGGAGATCAGCTACCGCTTTGCGTGGTCGGACTATGAGCACGTCGAGTTCGAGGACGGCATGGACAACACCGTCTTCAAAAACGACGGATATG
>Ga0209573_1001787_pt1 | contig 30707 bp, 23 predicted proteins | sample TNRBio252014_DNA_FD_185870 | JGI IMG/M metagenome (GOLD analysis project Ga0209573, IMG submission 185870) | Wastewater treatment Type I Accumulibacter community from EBPR Bioreactor in Madison, WI, USA - TNR Reactor_6/25/2014_ DNA (SPAdes)... | ecosystem: Engineered > Bioreactor > EBPR >...
CGCAGCAATGCGTTCAGCTCAGTGGTACTAATCATCCGTTTGTCTTGCATTGATCATCTCAAACTGAAGCCTGGTTCCAAGGCTCAAAAAGAATTTGTTCACACCCTATATGCAGTTGTCAGGGAACCTTCGTTTCCTGAAAGTGTCCCCAGACACTCAGACCACACGCTAATCCCGCGTGGTTTGCAGTCTGGTGACCATGGCACAGTGGCCCCACCCGTTCCCATTCCGAACACGGAAGTGAAACGCTGTTGCGCCGATGATAGTATGGCGAAAGGCCATGCGAAAGTAGGACGTTGCCAGTTTAAAATACACCCCGCATCCCACAAGATGCGGGGTGTCTTGTTTTATAGACGCGAAGGCGGGGCGCTTCAGCTTCAGCGTCCACCCACAACTCCGGTATCCTACCTCCCCGGCGGCTTTACTTCACTCACCGTGGCTCCTTGCGTTTCGCTGAGGATGAGAAGGGAAAATTTCTCGACATTGTTCAGCTCGGCAGGCTTGAGCATTTGGTAGTCGAGGCCGTTGGCGGGAGCCGCTTCATACGGTGTGGGCTGAGGTACGCCGTTTTCAGGGCCATTGAGGCTGGCGTAGTCAAAACGGCCGCGCAGGTCGGTGTAACCGTCCTTGAAGAAGCGAATAGTGCCGTTGTTGAGCCTGGCATAGACCTTCACATAGGCCTTGGGAAGCGGCTTGTCGGTGGTGCTGTCGCGGGTTTCGAGGCGGCCGTAGTTTTCGGTGAGGGTGAGCTTCAGCGTGTTGGCGTGGTAGGCCTGGGTCTTGCGCTGTCCGGCACCGATGACCTCCACGAGCACGTTCGCCTTGGTGAACTCTGCGGGCAGGGCGACTTCGAGCGTTGTTTGGTCCTTCGGCAGGGCCTGCGAAACGGTTTTGTTCGGCTTGATGATGCTGAAGCGGCCGGAATCTTGGCTCACAAAGGGATTGCTGCTGAAGCTGAACTCGGGGTCCATCAGGTAGTAGTTCAGCGTGACCTCGGAGAGTTTTTTCCAGCTCAGCGCGATGGTTTTGTTCTCCACTTTGAACTCAAACGTCGGCTCCGTGGCGGCGAGATCGGCCTGCTGCTTCTCGCGGTCGGGTTTGTCTCCTTTTTCGGTCTTGGCGGCCTTGCCTTCGATTTCATCGAGCTGCGTGGTCACATCGGAAAAGAGCGTTTTCCAGCGCGGCACGGGATGATCGGCGTATTTGGCGGCGAGACCGCGTGCGTTAGCGAGATCGCCCTCATAAAAGGCGGCGTAGCACTGGAGGTAGTCGTGCTGGAGGCGGGTGGGCAGCTTGGCGGCGTCGATGGCCTTGAAGCGGGCCAGCGCCTCTTCCACGCGGTCTTGCAGGAAGAGGAAGTAAGTCACGCTCATGCTGTCCATGGCATCAAGCTGCGGTTTGAAGGCCAGGATGCCGAGGAGTTGCGTGTATTCCTCCAGCACCGCCGGATTCGCGACGCGCCACTCGCTGCCGACGCGGTGGGCACGTTGATTCACGAGCGGGGAGTATTCGAGGTGCTCGTAGCTGCGCAGTTCGATGGGCTCGATGGTGAGCAATTTGCTGGCGATGTAATATCCTAAATCAAAGTCAGTTGTTTCTATTTTGTCCTGTAGAAATACACGAACCCCCTTTTCGTCGTTGTGAAGAAGCGCGTAAGTCCAAATTGCTTTGTTGTTTTTGAAGACTTTAGGCGTCTCGCCGGTGCGGTCGGTAAGGACATCAAGATTTAAATGATGCTGGTTCATGAAGGCGCTGAGCTTCTTGTAGAAGTCGCTGCTCTTGCGGCAGCGCCATGCGATGCGCTCCAAGTTGAGTCCTTCGAGGTTGTTCTGGTCGAGGAAGCTGAACACCTCCGCGTCGCTGCCGTATTGCGACACATAATCCCATGAAGCCCTGTCAACTTCAGTGAGTTTGGCGACGGCGTTGAACTCAAACGGCTTCGCGGCGGCTGAACCGGTGGCGGTGGCGACATTGACGGGGAAGTGAGCAAACTTGAGCCCAGCCTTCGCAGGCACGAGCGGGAAGTAGAAGTGATACTCGAAGGTCTGCGTCGTGTAAGGCTCCAGGCGCACATGTCGGCTGTTGGTGGCCTTGCTGCCGAGCACGGGCAGCGCGCCCTGTGGGATTTGCAGCAGCACCACGGCCTTCACCGGACTGCTGGTGGGATTGGTGACGACGATGTTCGCGCCATATGTCGCGCCGGTGAGGAACTCGGTGGTGACGTATTTCTCGAACTTCTCGTTCCCCTCCTGGCGATAGCGGTCGCCATGGCGGAAGAAGCTCTGCGACACGAGAAGCTGGCCCTGCGCATTGTTTTCGGTCGCGGCGGGTTTGATCTCCTTGTGATACAAAATGACCGGCCCGCCTGCCGTGAAGGTGAACTGGCCGTTGTCGGCCTGCGTGGTGTGTTTCGCGGCTTCAAACGGCAGATCGATCACCGCGAGCGCGAGCATCATCTCGGTGAAGTTGCGGCTTGCCTCGGCGACATTCGACGAAACGAAGCCGTTCTTCGATCCAGCGGCCACCCAGGTCGCATAATCACGCCAGAAGGCGTTTACGCTGACGAGTTCGGCATCCTGCTCGTCGATGCGCAGCTTGTAGTAGTTGTTCTCCGCCCATTCCTTCGTCGGGCCGAGCGCTCGGAAGAAGGCGCGGACGAGCCCACGAGCGTTCTGAGCGTCAGCCCTTCCAAAATAGGCCAATGTGCCGCCGTTGATGGCGGTGGCTCCTGAGTAGGTGGTGCTGCCGCTGAGAACCAAAGTTTGTCCCAGAGCGACTTCGCGTCCTTCTGCGAGCTTTTCGAGTTCTTTGCGGCCTGCCGTGCGATCTCTATCGGCGCTTCTTGATTCCGGGAGCAGCTGCAGTTCATCCGCAGTCATTGAACGACGGATACCACCGATGAAGCCTGACGCAGCCATCGGCGCACTTCCAGGAACGGCGGCAAAATTGTCCATCGCCGCCGCTGGTGCTGCGACAGGTGCCATGGGCGGTGGCGGTGGAGCATTTGGGGCCATTTCTGATTTGGCCTTATCAAAAGCAATCCCGGCGCCTGAATCACCGAACTCCATCGCACGGCCCCGCAGGGCAGTTTCAAAGAGATGATCGGCTTGCTCGGGATTTGGCGGAATCATTTCCCACAGCTCGCGGACATGCCGCGCGGCGTTCGGCGCTTCGTTTTCGATGCGCTGGGCCAGCAGGATACGCTCGACGATGTTGAGGCGGGCGTAGGCCCAAGGTTCGAGATGTTTGATGAGATCAAGGTCGAGGAGAAACTCGTCCATGAAGGTCTTGTCCTTCTTGTTGGCGAGGTAGGGTTTGATGACTTTTTCGAAGAACGGCTTGTCTTTGCGGGAGAGGAAGAAGCTCAGCTCGTGGCAGGCGAACTCGCCGTATTTGGCGCGTTTCTCTTCGTCCTTGAGGTTCGGCCAGTTCAGGATGAAAGCGAATTCGGCAAGGTGCGCGTTGCCGCTGAGTGTGGTGAAGAGGCTGTGGATGCCGCCGAGGGTGTCGTAGGTTTCGAGTTCGCTGGTGAGGATGTCGGCGAGCGTGAGTGTCTTGCCGGTTTCGAGCACGGTGATCTCTTTTTTCTGCGTGAAGGGCTTCAAGGGATCGAGATTCCGCACGAGGCGCTGGTCTGCGAATTTCGTCGGCACCTCCGGCAGCGTGAGCGTGCGCCAGGAGGCGTTGTGCAGGTCTTCGGCGTAGATTTGCACATGCTGGCGGTCGCCGAGCGCTTTGCGTTCGATGCGGACGACGCCGTCTTTGTCAGGAACGAGGTTGTAGATGACCGGTGCGGCGTTGGCGAGGAAGTCGAGGTTGGTGCTGGGTGGTACGCCAATGCCATAGTCATATACCACATTGCCTGGAGGTTCGGCTTTCGCTTTGGTTGCCGCGCCTGCTGTGCCTCCACGAGTTGAGCCAGCTCCTTCGCCGGTTTGTTGTTTCAACTCTTCAAGATCGGTGCTGCGGATTTCCCACGGATTGAGCAGCAGGCCGGGCCGCGTGAGCATGTTGCCGGGGAAGAGCTTCGCATAGCGGCGTTCGAGGATGTAGCGATATTCATCACCGATTTCACGTCCGGCGGAGTAGAGGTTCGGATTTCGCGCGGGCGTGCCGGATGCTGCGCCGAAGCGGACAAAGTTGCCGAGGCGTTCAAATACTCCTCTGTCTGGATCGAATCGCGTCGCGGCGACGTGGACGCGGGCAAAAGGACTGCTGTGAGCGAGTTTGACGGTGATGAAGTCTTTGTCGTTCTCGATGCTGGTGATGTGGAGCAGCGAGTTGCCTTTGAGTTCGAGCTGACGGTGTTTGCCGAGCACCCAGCCACCAATGACTTCACCTTGGGAGACTTCGATCGAGATGAGGCGGTCTTCACCGGGAAGACGCAGCGAGTAATCGCCCGCTTTGAGACCGGTGATCGTGATGAAACCGTTTTCGCGTTGAATCAGTGCTGCTTGATCGGCGGTGAAAGTGCCGGCGGCCAGACTGAGCAGCGAAACGGGCTGTAGCGTGGAGCTGTGATCGGGAACCCGCGCAACTTCGCCTTCCTTGATGTAGATCGTGCTTGTGAAGGTCTGGACCGCATCTTCTAGCCGCCATGCTTTCGAACGACCATCGGGCAGCCGGACAATGAAATTTTCGATGCCTGTGAGTTTGCCAAGTTGCACGCGGCCTTTGTCGTCGGTGCGGAGCGGGATGGTCTGCTCGCGGTTAAACTCGTGGTGCTTGAAGGTGAAGATGACTTGTTGGTCGGCGAACGGTTCGCCGTTTTTGCCGAGAAGTTCGAAGACCCGCTGGCCGTCGAAGGTGCTGAGGTGTCCATCATTGACGGCTGCGGCGTGATCAATGCCGTTGAGCGTCCAGATGTGGTTGGCGGTGAGGTCTTTCTTGGTGCCACCGGCGCTGAGGACATCGACTTTGGCGCTGAAGATGACGGTGAGAGATGCGAGGCGTTCGGGGACGGTGAGCGTGTGCGTGAGGACACTGCCGGCGCTGAGTTTGACGTCTTTGACTTCACGAGTCGTTGAGATGCCGTCGTGGGTGGTGCTTGTGATGGTGAGTTTCGGCTCGGTGAGGAGTTCGGGGGCGAGATGAGTCTCGCCGAGCATCAGGGCGGTGCGCACGGCGAGCGTGGCTTCGCGGCGGGCGAGGAGTTGCTCGCGCTCGATGTGGAATTGGGCGTCGAGGCGGTAGTCTTCGGCGTGGTGGGTGAATTGCGTGAGCGTGGCGAAGGTGCCTGCAGCGTCTCCGATGATGAGATTTTTCGTGCCGGGCTGGTTGGTGAAGGGAATGGCGATGCGTCCGAGTTTTTCGTCTGCGGTGAGTTTGCGGCCTTCGAACCACGCGGCGGCGTCTTTGACGGGCTGGTTCTTTTCATCGAGGACGAGGATCAAATCGCCTGCGGGGCCGGTTTGCTGAAGCGTGTGGTATTGGCCGGTGCGGATGAGGGCGCGGCTGCTGCGGCCGCCGCCGATGAACTCGATGATCCACGCACCGCGTTTGCCCTTGAGGTCGGGGAACTGGAACTTCTGCCGCGTGCGGGCGAACGGGCCGCCTTCAAAGGCGTGAGTCTGCTCGCTGTTGGCGACGAGGCCGTCGAGATTGAGGTCGGTGTTGAGCTGGCGCTGCTGCATCTGGAAGAAGTTGAGCGTGTTGAGTTCGAAAATCTTCACGATGAGCTTCGGCGTGTTTTTGACGATGACATCGAAGGCGATGTCGTCGCCCGGCAGGAACTGCGGGGCGTTGGTGGCGGGGAATTCGATGTCCACGCGGTCTTTGAGCTGCTGAAACTCGGTGGGCGTGATGAGCGAGGCCCAGCGCTCGGGATTGCCGATGCCGTTGGTGATCAGCGCCTCGGCGAGGATGGGCTTGAGCCAGGTGTCGCTCACATGCTCGGTCCACGGGGCGAGGAGTTGTGGCGCGGTGGCGTCGGCTTTGGCGGTGGCAAAGAGGTGGAGGAAGTAGTCGCGGACGAGCGCCTCATCGTTCCCGATGGGCGGGGAATGCAGCAGCGGCTCGCTGAGGTCGGCGTTGAGGTCGCTCCAGTCGGAGTTGTAGGTCCGCAAGAACTCCTCGTTGATGTAGGGCATCCGGCGGGGGAGTTTGAGGTAGGCGAGGAAGCGCTCGCGGTCATACACGCCTTTTTTGCGGTCGTGATCGAGGCGGAGGTAAAGGATGCGGGCCTTGAGAGTTTTGTGCGATGAAACGCCTTGAGCGAAGGCCCACACGCGCTGGAGCCAGGCCTCGCGTTCGGCTTCGTCGTATTCGAGGCTGACATCGGCGCTGGGGGCCAGTTTGCGCAGGTAGGTGTAAATGAAGCTAGTGCTCCTGCCGTGCTCGCCTTTCAGCTCGTCGAGCTGTGAGAGCAAAAGCTGGCGATGAACGGGCAAATCGCCGAAACCGATGTACGGTTCTGCTTTGAAGTCCGCATTGAGAGCGGCGACGAGGTTCGGCACATCGGGACGCTGGAGCTTTTGCAGCACGCTGCGGCGCTGGTCGGGCGTGAGCGGCACCTGATCGCGAATCAAGGCCGCTAGAGCCTCCTGGGTGAGAGATTGCAGGGCGCGGTCGTTGTTGAGCGCATCACGGAGGAAGACCTCACGGGCGATTTTGGCCTGGTCGAGACTGGTGGGGAGGTCGGGCTTTTGGTCGCGGACTTCCTGCTGGTGGTCGTGGCGGATGCCAAGGCGCTCGATGAGGTATTTGAGCGTGCCTTGCGGATCGCGCTCATAGTTGAGGATGGCCTCGCGGTTTTCGATGATGCGGCGCTGCTCGTTTTCGTCGGGCGCGCGTTTGCGCCACTGATTGAGGAGGTCGGTGAGCTTGGCGGTGTCGCGGATGTTTTGATAATGGAGGGCGTGGAAGAAATAATACTCTTCGGAGCCAGGGACGAGCTCACCGAGGGCTTTTTCGCGGTCGGCGGCGAGGGCGAAGCGCTCGATGAAGCCAATTTCGTTTTCGGCGAGGGCTGTGAGCGGCAGGAGGAGGGCAAGAGCGAGCGTTTTCATGGCCGTGGGTGGTTGGAGGGGATGATGCGGCGAGCATCACGGTTGAAGCGAGCTTTTATTGTAAAGAGTCTGTCAATCTGGCGGCCATCTCGGCATGAAACGAGCTTTGACGCACTGTGCGGCCGCCGCTGGCCTCACCCCATGTGTGCTTGAAGGCCAAAAAAGCGTTTGAAACAAGGGGGTGGGGAACTACTATCGCCGCCCGAAACCCTCCAGACTCCTCTCATGGCTGACGCAGCAAACAAATACTCCCAGAACGTCTCCGGCGCTTACTACGTTGATGATCAGTGCATCGACTGCGACCTGTGCCGCGAAACCGCTCCGGCGAATTTCAAACGCGACGACGACGGCGGGCACTCCTTTCTCTACAAGCAGCCGGAATCCGACGAAGAACGCAATCTTTGCGAAGAAGCGCTGACCGGGTGCCCGGTGGAAGCGATCGGCCGCGACGGGGAGGAATAGTCCCTCGTTACCCAGCATCTTTGAACGGCGTTCATTCGCCGTGGAGGACAGCCGGTTGCCTCATGGCAGGATCAGCCAGCGTGAGGCCGTCACTTGATGAAGCTGCACGCACTGATTCGATTGCGCGTCCGGCGGGAAGGAAACGCTGAGTGTGAAGCCCTTGAAGCTGGTCGGCCCTGTGCCGGCCAGTTCTCCCTCCAACCAGCGGCCAAGCTCGGAAGAGCGTTCGCAGTAGGCATAGACGGAGTTTTCTGAATCCCCGGAGCTGAGCTTGACGCAGATGAACTTGGAGGAGTTGGAAAACTCGAAGTTGTAGTATTCAAACAGCCGGACGTAGGCGCGCAGCATCACGGGTTTTGTCGGGCGCTTGTCACGAAACTGCTGAAAGGACATCTCTCCGTAACCGGCCAGGCTTTCCCAGTCGATGAGGAACTTTCCCTGCGGGCCGCGCCGGAGCGCGACCTCCAGCGTGCCGGTGGGCCGGCTGCTGGTGTAACTGAAGTAGAGAATCTCATGGCCGTCGATGCTGTAGCGCGCCTTGCCGAGCAGGCCGCCCGGCTGAGGAGACTGGCCTTCCTGGAATTCGTAAAAGTCCTTCATCAGCGCACCCACGCGGTCGGCATCAATGACCATCGGCAGCCGGTCTTTCCAGTTTTCCGCTTTCCAGAACTCGTCCAGCAAGGCCATTGCCTGGACCACGTCGTCCCCATTTTCCTGCAAAGGCATTACCTTGATGCTGGAGGCCTGAGGGTAGGGGGCTTCGAGACTGCCAGTCGTTTTCGGTTCTGCTGATTCGGTTGCCTGCGGAGCCTGGTTAACGGAGGAAAGCGTGAGGGGTTCCGGGGCTTCCTTCGGCGTGAACGCATCCAGCCTCAGTCCCATTTTCTCAAGATTTTCAGCCTTCTGCGCCATTTCCATCAAGGTCTTGCGGCTGGCCACGCTGTCAAAGTACCAGCGCCACCCCAAGAAAAGCACGAGTGAGAGGCACACGCAGGTGGTGATGCACAAACCCATGAAGGCGCGGTGGGAGCCGATGGAGCCGGAGGTCATTGGTGTTGAGTCGGTTAAGGCGTAAAACATGACATTGGCGGGGAATGGCCTCAGGCTCAAGCACTTGGTTGCTGCTTTCCCGGCCCCGCCTAAATTGACAGCTCATGAATTACCCGGAGAAAGCCCGTCGCGTCATCCAGCTCGAAATCGACGAGCTGCAGCGGCTGCATGCGCGCATTGATGACCGTTTCGCCCAGGCCATCGACCTGCTTCTCGCCTGCGTGCGCAGCCGGGGAAAGCTCATCGTCTGCGGCGTGGGCAAGAGCGGCAGCATCGGCCGCAAGCTGGCCGCCACGCTGAACAGCACCGGGGCCACGACGGTGCTGCTCGATGTCGGCGATGCCTTGCACGGCGACCTCGGCGTCATTGATCCCGGCGATCTGGCGATTCTGCTCAGTTACAGCGGTGAAACTTCTGAATTGCTCAACCTGCTGCCGCATTTGAAGCGCTTCAGCATTCCCGTCGTCGCCATCACCGGCGGATTGCAGTCCACGCTGGCGAAAAATGCGGATGTCGTGCTGGATGTGCATGTCACCCAGGAGGCATGCCCGCTGAATCTCGCCCCCACCTCCAGCACCACGACGATGCTCGTGCTCTGCGACGCGCTGGCGATGGCGCTGCTGGAGGCGCGTGGCTTCCAGGCCGAGGATTTCGCCAAACTTCACCCCGGCGGCACGCTTGGCCGTGCGCTGCTCACACGCGTGAGCGATGTGATGCGCCAGGGCGATCAGCTCGCCACCATCACGCCTGAAACGACCGTGCGTGAAGGGCTACAAGCCATGACGAAGGCGCGCAGCGGCGCGGCAGTGGTCAGCAACGCGGACGGCACCCTCGCCGGCGTCTTCACGCATGGGGATTTCGTTCGCGCCTTCCAGAAGGACAACGCCATCGCCGAAAAGCCCGTGCGCGAGTTCATGACGCCGCGTCCGGTCAGCATCCAGGCTGGCAAACTCGCCGCCGAAGTCCTCGCCACCCTGCAAAACTCCCGCGTGGATGACGTCGTCGTCGTCGATGAAGCAGGCAAACCCGTCGGCATGGTCGATACGCAGGATCTCACGCGGTTGAGGCTTGTTTGAGTTCCAAGTTCCAAGTTTCAGGTTTCAGGTTTCAGGTTTCAGGTTTCAAGGGCTGACGAGTGACCGCTTGAAACTTTAAACCTGAAACTTGGAACTTAAAAATCCGTCACCTCACTGTAATGCCGCACGCGGTGACCGCGCTTGCGCAGCAGCTCGATCAGGCCGGTGTCCGAGGTGAAGTGGCCGGTGCCGACGAGCACCATCACCTTCTCCCCGTTTTTCAGCATCTTGTCGAGCGGGTCCACCCAGGCCAGGTTCCGGGCGGTGAGGAAGAGGTTCATGAGTTCGGGATACTTCTCCGCCTCGCTGAAGAGCATGTCCTGCAGCGTCTTCAGATCGCCGTGTTTCCAGGCTTTGAGCAGTTTCTCGAATTCCACGGCCACGCTGCTGATCTCGGCCAGCGTTTGGTCCAGCAGTTCATTCTGCTGCTTGTCGCTGAGCGAGGCGAAGAGCTGAATTTGAAACTCCACCGTTTCGAGGCCGATGCCGGGCTTGCCGTCTTTCTTGGCGCGTTCCTCGAAGTGCGTGTCCACGCCCTTGTCCGGCTTCGCGCCCAGCGCTGCGTACTCCATCGAGGTGATCAGCAGCGCCATGAACCACGGGCGGTAGCGGTTCATCGAGGAGGACTCCACACCGCGCTTCGCACACCATTGTTTCACCGCCGCCCAAGTCTCCGGGCTCACATTTTTCTCCAGCGACGTGTCCGCCGAATACATGCCGAGCTGGGACATGCGGCTGGTCAGTTCCGAGCCGGAGGACGCGCCGGGTGGCAGCTCCAGCACGATCTTGTCGGAATACATGTAGGCCGCCTCGTAAGCGGGAGCGAGTGGGTAATCCTTCTCGCGCAGGATGTGAATCGTGCCGCACAGGAACAACCGACCGCCGTTCGGCCCGTCCACCACCCACACGCTGCCATCGCCGGCACCGTCGGAGACAAAGGCCGCCGCATCCGGCTTTCCGGCAGGCTTGTCCATCTCACGCCCGCACGCCACGGCGCACACGATCAGTGTGAGGGCGGAGATGAGACGGACGATGGGCATTGGCGATCCAAACACGCGGCGAGAGCGGGATGCAACCGGGATGTGGACGTTCGGAGTCCCGCCTTCAGGCGGCAAGGCATGGCTGGCCGGATGTGGCTCGCATTTGAATGCGCACGCTGCGGCGCACGTTTTTCCGGGTGAAGCCGGGACTCCGAACAGGACTCCTAACTCAGCACCGGCTTCACCACATGCCCATGCACGTCCGTCAGCCGGAACTGGCGGCCCTGGAAGCGGAAGGTGAAGCGCTCGTGGTCGATGCCGAGCAGGTGCATCAGCGTGGCCTGGAAATCGTGAACGTGGACGCCGTCCTTGGCCACGTTGAAGCCGAACTCATCGCTCTCGCCGTAGGTCATGCCGGGCTTCACGCCGCCGCCGGCCATCCAGAGCGTGAACGCATACGGATGATGATCGCGGCCCCACTGCTTCGTGTCCTCGATCTTGCCCTGCAAAAACGGCGTGCGGCCAAATTCACCACCCCAGATGACCAGCGTGTCTTCCAGCAGGCCGCGTTGCTTCAGATCCTTCACCAGCGCGGCGCTCGGCGCGTCGGTATCGGTGGCCTGGATCTTGAGCTGCGTGTTCAGATTGCGATGCTGGTCCCAGCCCGCGTGCATGAGCTGCGTGAAGCGCACGCCGCGCTCCGCCAGACGCCGCGCCATGAGGCAGTTGTAAGCAAAGCTGCCCTGCCGCAGCACCTCCGGGCCGTACATGTCGAGGATGTACTTCGGCTCGTCGGAAAAGTCCGTCAACTCCGGCACGCTGGCCTGCATCTTGTAGGCCATTTCGTATTGCGCGATGCGTGTGGCGATCTCGGGATCGCCGAACTCCTTCAGCTTCATCTCGTTGAGGCCCGCGATGCCATCAAGGATCGTGCGCCGCACCTCGCGGCTCATGCCGTCGGGATTGCTCAGATACAAAACGGGATCGCCACTGCCGCGAAACTTCACGCCCTGATACTTCGAGGGAAGAAAACCGCTGCCCCAGTAGAAGTCATAAAAAATCTGGCCGCAGCTCGCTTCCTTGTCGCGCGAAGTCATCACCACGAAGGCCGGCATGTCCTCCGCGTCGCTGCCGAGGCCATAGCTCAACCACGAGCCGATGGCCGGACGCCCCGCCTGCTCGCTGCCCGTCATGAAGAACGTGATCGCCGGCGCATGATTCACCTGCGTTGTGTGCATCGACTTGATGAAGCACAGCTCATCGGCAATCGCCGCCGTATGGGGCATGAAATCGCTCACCGTGGCTCCGCTGTGGCCGTGGCGGGAGAAATTCGAAATCTCGCCCAGCACCGGCCGCGCTGTTTGCGTGCCCGTCATCGTGCTGAAGCGCTTCCCGCCCACGATACTGTCCGGGATCTGCGTGCCGTGCATCTTCTTGAGCATCGGCTTCCAATCAAACAGGTCCACATGCGACGGAGCCCCGTTTTGCAGCAGGTAGATCACCCGCTTCGCCTTTGGTGCGAAATGCGGCAGGGCAGGGGCCAGCGGATCAGGCCTCTGCATCGCAAAACCTTCCCGCGTCAGCAATGATCCCAACGCCGCGCCACCGATGCCCAGCGCCGACTTCCCAAACAAGGAGCGGCGGGTCAGATGCAGGCGATTGGCGTCGAGTGGATTCATGGAGTGGCGACGAATCGTCGCGACATAGACACCTCTTTCACTCGTGGCGGATCATGCATGCCCTGCCACGCCATCGTCCATAAAAACGGAGACAGCGGCCTACGGAACACGCGGAACACACGGAAAATCAGACCAATCAACAAACCCGGAGCCTCATCTTTTGGGTGATTGTCGCACAGGCAGCGCTTCCGAGTATTCCGTGTGTTCCGTAGGCAGTTCATTCCTGTCTTGAGCATCAAAGGAGAGCAGCGACTGAGAACTCACTCCCTCAAATAATCTGCCAAAGTGCGCCCCAACTGCGCTCCCACGGTCAAATAACCCTCCACCGTGCTGTGTGGTGTGTTCCAGGATGTTTCGAGCGTCACCGAGATGGTCCCCTCGCCGCCATTCGCACGCGCCCAGCCGCTGCTCATGCGTCCGCGTTCCTCGTCCGTCTTCACATAGTTGGCGAAGCGATACTTCGGGTCCACCTTCAGCGGCCCGGTGATGTGCGCCGCCGCCAGCGCGATCCAGCGCTGGTAGTTCGTCCGCTGCACACCCGTCAGGCGCTCAAAGCCGAACGGCCCGAAGAAAAACGGCACGCGATCTCCCGCGGCCGGATTGTGCAGGTCCATGAACACGTCCAGCCCGTGCTTTTGCTGAATCTCCGTGAGGCGCCGCTGCGCTGCCGCCACCTCCGGGTAATGCGGAGCGGCCGACCAGTCGCGGTTGTGGTCCTGCGGCAGCGCCTCCTTGCCACCCGCGCCGAGCGTCACGTTGTCCACGTCCATGATCGGAATGAAATGCACGCAGCACTGTGTGCGCAGCGCCTTCGCCTCATCACTGGCGATCCATTCGAGCAGCCCGCGCCCCACCCACGCGCCGCCGGACTCCCAGGCATGTTGCCGCGCGTTCACCCACACCTGCCGTGGCGCGTCCGCCTTGCCGATGCGGATGCCGTTCACCGGCCTGCCATCACGCGTCTTCGCCAGTTCGAAGCGCTCCGCCTCATTCCCCAGCTTCACCTGCACCTCCGCCAGCAGCTTTTCCGCGTCTGCTGGCACAAAGGGCGGCCCCCAGGCCAGCCACAGGCTCGTGCCCTCGGCCTTGATCTTGTAAATCGCGATCTTTTCCGCCGTGCGCTCCGCTTTTGTCGTGTGCCGCCACGTTTTCCCATCGTGACTCACTGAGGCAAAGTCCGGTTGACACCACGACGCGTTCAGCAACGTGTTTGGACGAAATGGCTTCACCTGCGCCTGCACCTCCAGCGTGATCTCCTGGCCCGCGCTCACGCCGTCCAGCCGCAGCGACCACCAGCACGGCCAGCCGCGCCCTTCATGCAGCGCGGGCATGATGCGCAGCCGGCCCGCCGCTTGATCCAGCGAAACCACCTCCGCGTTCCCGCCTTCGAAATTCGTCATCACGCGGATCTCCGCATTCGAGATCGCCACACTCAGCAGGAGCAAAGAAAGTTGTTTCATCATGACAGTCTCAAACGGTAGGATGCGCCTGCTCCGCTCATGAAAATCCTGCCCCTGCTTGTTCTTGCCACGCTGTCCCTGCACGCCGCCGACCCCGTCGAGCTGAAACTCTGGCCCGCCGGTGCGCCGGGAAAGATGCTGCCGCATTCCCAGGCCACGGCTGACTTCATCCGCACCAAGGCCGGCAAAAGCACGATCACCGACATCCACGAGCCGACGATCACCGTCTATCGCCCCGAGAAGCCGAACGGCACCAGCGTCATCGTCGCCCCCGGCGGCGCGTACATCTTCCTCTCCGCCGTTCACGAGGGCACGCAGGTCTGTGAATGGCTCAACACGATCGGCGTCACCGGCATCCTTCTCAAATACCGCACCCCGACTCGTGATGAATCCGCGCCGCATGAGAAGCCCGTCGCCGATGCCGCCCAAGCCATCGCGCTTGTCCGCGAACACGCCAAGGAATGGAACCTCGATCCGAATCGCGTCGGCCTCCTCGGCTTCAGCGCCGGTGGGAACCTCCTCGCGCACATCGCCTGTGACCGCCCTGCGGCCTCCGCCTTGCCCAACTTCGGCGTCATGATCTACGGCGGCGGCTTCCTCGACCCCAAGGACACCACCAAGCTCAAAGACGGCTTCACCGTGCCTGCGGATGCCCCGCCGCTCTTCATCGCCTGCGCTCACGACGACGGCCAGAACCCCACGGCCTCCACGCTGCTCTACCTCGAATACAAGAAGCACCACATCCCTGCCGAGCTCCACCTCTTCACCAAAGGCGGCCACGGCTTCGGCATGCGCGACAACAAACAACCCATCAACGCCTGGCCGCAACGCTGCGCGGAGTGGATGGGCGCGATGGGGTGGCTGGGGAAGTGAGTGATCGGTGAAGTTGAATTGATTCGGCTGACACTGTCGGCCGAATCTACGGCAGCCCTCCTTGATCCAATTCGCGGGACAGTGTCCCGCGAATTCGCACCGTCGGTAGTGCGGAACGAATCCATCGCCGCGATCTGTAAAGTCCTGGTCAGGGAACGGGGGGCTCCGGCTTTCAAGGAACCCTCAGGCTCCTGCTACTCAAAAATCTTCCGGTGCGGATTGATGAAGCCCCAGGCAACGGCGCCCACCAGGAACAGGCCGCCGATGAGATACAGAGGCGCATTCCAGTCATAGTGCTGCTGCAGCCAGATCACGATCAGCGGACAGATCACGCTGCCGATCTGGCCGCTCGTGTTCATCGCTGCGCTCACCACGCCGGTGTGGCTGCCTCCGACATCGATGACCGCCCCCCATGAGGCTCCGAGGGTGAACATGCTCGCCGCCACCGCTGCGGCGATGCACCACGCCGCGAGTTCGGGTTGCGTGGTAGTCGTGGCCAAAAGCATGGCACCGCCGGCGACGAGGTAGGAGGCGGCACCGACTCCCGCACGCCCGAGGCGCAGGCCAAAGCGCCGCGTGACGGCATCCGTGGTCACTCCCCCGAGCAAGTCTGCCACCGGACTCAGCAGCAGGGGCAGACCGGTGAAAAAGCCGAGCCGCATCGAGTCGAAGCCGTGCTGCTCCCGGAGATAATCCGGCAGCCAGGTGATGCAGAAGTAGAAGCCGAAGCTGTTGGGAAAATACATCAGGCAAAGCGGCAGCGTGTTGCGATGCCGCAGCAATTGCCGCCAATAGGCCCAGCCTTCGTGCTGTCCGGTGCTTTGCTCGCGACCCGCCACGATCTTTGCCAACTCCGCCGGACTCACCGCAGGATGCTGCTCAGGATCATCCCGGAACCAGCGGTGCCAGGCGATGGCCCACACGATGCCGGGCACACCGAAGATCACAAAGGTCCAGCGCCACCCGCACAGGCCCGCCACCGCCAGCGCGATCATTGGCGTCAAGCCTCCCGTGACATGCGCTGCCGCAAAAAAAATGCCCTGGATCGTGCCGCGTTCAGATCGGGGGATCCAGCGGGAGAAAGTCCGGGCCATGCTCGGCCACGCGCCGGCCTCACCCGCACCAAAGAGAAAGCGGATGACCAGCAGCGACCCGAAATTCCAGGCGGCGGCGCTGGCCATCGTAAACGCGGACCACCACGTCACGATGCGTGTCAGCACCCGGCGCGTGCCCATGCGGTCGGCCCACCAAGCCGTCGGAATCTCAAACGCCGCATAAGCGATGGCGAAGGCGCTGTAGATCCAGCTCATCTCATCCTTGCTCAGTCCGAGATCGCGGCGGATGTCCGGTGCCAGCGTGGCGATGCACGCGCGATCGAGATAGGTGACGGCCCCGAGTGCCAGCATGAAGCCGACAACGCGGTAGCGGACGCGGGAGGAGGAAGGCATCGGTCAATGAATGAGAATATGCTCGGCATTAGGCCCTCAAAACCTTGTCCATCGTCTTCCCCTTGGCCAATTCATCGACCAATTTATCCAGATAGCGTATTTCCCGCATGGTCGGCTCTTGAATGTCTTCCACCCGAACGCCGCAAACGACACCTTTGATCAAATTTCGGGAAGGATTCAACTGGGGAGCTTCCGCGAAGAAGGTTTCAAAGTCCGTCTGCTTTTGCAATTGTCCTTCCAACTCCCGCTGAGTGTAGCCTGTCAGCCAGCAAATGATGGCATCCACTTCTGACTTTGTACGCCCCTTCTTTTCTGCCTTTGCGACATAGTAGGGATAGACGCTCGCGAAGCTCGTTGTAAAAATTCGGTGCTTGGTTGCCATATGGTTTGTGGTCGTGGAATGAAGTACGCCGCGCTGGCGACGTACATGTCCAACTCATGCACCGCCATCCATCACTCCGCACCGGTCACTTGCTTGGAAGTTTTTCAGCCGCATGGGTGGTCGCTGCCTTGCTCTGCTCGGCGGTGAGCGGCCAGGAGGCAGGAATCTCCGCGCCCGTCCGCATCGAATCCGGCGTGAGCGGGCACATTCATCCGGCGCTGTGCCTGAGCACGAAGGGCACGCTGGTGGCCACGTTCTGCAAGAAGGAATTCATGCCGCATCTCATCACCCGCTCAACGGACGGCGGCAGGACGTGGTCGGTGCCGGCGCTGTTCCCGCCGACGGACCAGACAGCGATCTACCCTGGGTCGCTCACCACGTTGTCAGACGACCGGCTGCTGCACTGCTGGAATGTGTGGTTTGCGCCGGAAGAGAAGGTCAAATCGCGTTACGTCGCCTTCTCGCTGAGCGGCGACGATGGCCTGACGTGGAGCGCGCCAGTGAATCTGGCGAAGAATGCCGACCCGAAGATCCACAGCGTCATCCGCCATCCCATTGTCGAGTTGTCGCCGACCGCCTGGTTGCTGCCGCTGGCGGACCGCACGGTGGTCTATAATCCGCAGACCGGAACGGAGACTGCCTTTGGCGACGGGACGAGCCACGGCCTCGTGCCCTTCGTGCGCACGCCTGCGGGGACGCTGATCAGCGGCAAAGGCCAGCGCTCCACCGATGGCGGCAAAACTTGGCAGCCGATCAAGCCCATTCCGGATGTCTTTACGCAAGGCTGGCGTCATCAGATGATGGGCCTGAACAACGGCTGGCTGCTGGCCTCGCAAATCGTCGGTCCAGGTGTCGGTGGTGACGCGATCCATTTCATCGTCTCGCGCGATGATGGGCTGACCTGGGACATGACGCATCCCGTGGAGTTCTACAACCCAGGCCGCCCCATCGGCGGACGTGCCTGCCCGCGCACGGTGGAGATCGACGACAAGACGCTCGGCACGATCTATTATGACACCGATGACAAGCAGCCCGGCGGGTCCGGGGTATTTTTCCGGACGATGAAGACGGCGGGGGTGAAGTAGAGGGGGAGACTTGGGGACGGTGAGTCGGAGCGAAGAAGTTGAAGCGGGCAAGACGATGAGGCATGGAGCGGGTTCTGATGCCACCCGAGGAACCATCGCTCTTTTCTGCCGCCCCACGCCGCTGGGCCTTGGCGGGTGATGGCATGGCCGAGACTTTGAACGTGCCTGAAGGGGAGACGGCGGGGCTGGAGCTGTTTCAGAACGCGCCTGCGGCGGATGGCTATGAACGCTGGAAGGCGGAGGCGGCCCAGGCACGGGCGGCGGAGGCTGAGGCGCGTCGCGCGGCGGAACTGCCATCGCTGGGCGATGGTGCGGGCTATGCCGCGTGGAAATCCGAAGCGGAGGCGGCGCGGCGGGCGTTTGAGCAGCACTGGGGCGTGCCGCTGGGCAAGCCGGTGCGGGTGCAACTGCGCGGCGAGGCCCGGGAGCGCGAAGGCTGTTTGTTTGTGGCTAAAGAGGTGCCGCAGGGCAGGGGATGGCGACTGCGTCTGGGCACGGAGGTGTTTGAGGCCAGCCGGATCGAGAGCGTGGTGCGGTCGAATGGCGAATGACGGTGAGACTGATGACGGAGCACGGACTGCCCTGACGTTTCAAAATACCGCGAGAGAATCTGAATCAGAACTCTTGCGTCTCTCCATTCTCTTGCGGTGTAAAAATCGAGTCTGGCAGATGCCACACTACTGTGTAGTGGAGCCGGGCCTGCAGAGCACTGCGGAGGAGCGGACGCGCAGAACGGGGTATCGAGGCAATGCGCCCTATTTGGGCTGCTTTTCGGGCGGGATGGGATGGCCGCCTTCGTTCTCGAAGGTTTGGACGGCGATTTTTTTGTCCAGGGCGGCTTTGGCGGCCTGCTCACGCCGCACCTCGCGCATGCGGCGGTAGCTGACGAGCTTGTTGTGCTGCTCGTCCCATAGGCGGTAGGCGAGGGATTTGAGGCTGGTGCGGAAGGTGATGGGCTTGACCTGCTGGAAGACAGGGTGGGAGTGGTGGCAGCGCTCGAGGTTGTAGTTCGGGATACGCGAGCTGAGGTGATGGATGTGGTGGAAGCCGATGTTGCCGGAGAACCACTGGAGGACGCGCGGGAGCTTGTAAAAGGAGGAACCCTTCAAGGCGGCGGCGGTGTAATCCCAGTCTTCGTGACGCTCCCAGTAGGCGTCTTCAAACTGATGCTGGATGTAGAACAACCACACGCCGAAGACGCCAGCGGTGCTGGTGATGATGGTCTGGAGGATGAGGTAGGTGCCCAGCCCAAAGACCGAGGAGAGGGCGGCGATCATGCCGAGGAGGGCGAGGTTCATGTGCCAGACGGAGCGACGCTCGCGGCTGTCCGCACGGCTGTTGGGGATGCGCTGGAGGATGACAAAGAGCACGAAGGGGGCGATGAGGAAGAGGATGATGGGATTGCGGGCGAGCTTGTAGGCGAAGCGTTTCCAGCGGGAGGATTCGAGATACTCCTGCACGGTCATGGTCCACACGTCGCCGATGCCCCGGCGGTCGAGGTCGCCGGTGGTGGCATGGTGGAGCGAGTGCTCCCAGCGCCACTGGTAGTAGGGCGTGAAGGTGAGGATGCCGGTCAGGAAGCCGGTGATGTCGTTGGCAAGGCGGGAGGAGAAGAAGGAACCGTGGCCGCAGTCATGAAAGATGATGAAGACGCGGACGACGAGCGCACCGGCGAGCACGGCGAGCGGCACGACCAGCCACCAGGAGACGCTGAGGGCATGGTACATGAGCACCCAGAGCGCCGCATAAGGCACGAGGGTGTTCACCAACTGCCAGACGGCACGCGTGACGGACGGCTGCTGAAATTCCGCCACGATGGCCTTCCACTCCTTCACGGTGGGAAAGCGGGGGGCGGGAGTGGCGTCGAAAGGAGCTGTCGCAGGGATGGCTGACGAGGAGGTCATGGGGGTTGGGGCGAGGGGTGGGGCATCAACAGCAGCCGTCACACGGGGCGGCCTGGTGGAGTGGTGGTTGGCTGCGGATTTTCTCGCACTCATGAATACGTTTGAGACGAGCCGTTCTGGTGGCTTTTGTGTGGGGTGTGAGGGAGGAATGGTGTTTCCTTTGACATCAGGGGCGGGGTTTCCAGAGTCGGGCCGCCATGATGCTCTCTCGACCTTTTGCCTTTGCCTGTTTGCTGATGACCGCCGCTGCCGCTTTCGCGGTGGATGATTATGTGCCGGGACCGGACTCGAAACCGCAGCCCGGCGTGCCGAAGGGCGAGGTCATCAAGCTAGAGTTCAAGGGCAGCCAGATCTTTCCCGGCACGGTGCGGGATTACTGGATCTATGTGCCGGCGCAATACACGCCTGACAAACCAGCCTGCGTGCATGTGAACCAGGACGGCATCCAAAATCAGGCGCCGGTGGTGTTCGACAACCTCATCGCCAAAAAGGAGATGCCGGTGACGATTGGCGTCTTCGTGATGCATGGCCGCGTGCCCGCCCGCGATGGCAGCACGGCGCTGGATCGCTTCAACCGCAGCGTGGAGTATGACGGCCTCGGCGATGCGTATGCGCGTTTCCTTCTCGAAGAACTGCTGCCCGAGGTGGAGAAGCAGAAGACGAGCGACGGGCGGCCGATCCGCCTTTCGAAGAGCGGGAACGATCGCTGCATCGCGGGCAGCAGCAGCGGGGCCATCGCGGCTTTCACGGCGGCCTGGGAGCGGCCGGAGGCCTTCAGCCGGGTCTTCAGCACCATCGGCACCTATGTGGATCAGCGCGGCGGCAATGATTACCCGGTGATGATCCGCAAGCACGAGCCGAAGGCGCTGCGGGTCTTCCTGCAAGACGGCAGCAACGACGCGAACGGCACGGGCGGGAACTGGTTTCTCGCGAACCAGGAGATGCTGTCGGCCTTTGAGTTCGCCGGTTACGAGGTGAACCACGTCTGGGGCGATGGCGGGCACAACGGCAAGCATGCGACGGCGATTTTTCCCGATGCGCTGCGCTGGCTGTGGAAGGACTGGCCGAAACCGGTGACGAAGGGCGTGGGATCGAAGGCTCCCGTGATGGAAGTGCTGGGCGCGGACAGCGAATGGCAGCTCGTGAGCGAAGGACACGGCTTCACTGAAGGCCCGGCGGTGAACGCGAAGGGCGAGGTGTTCTTCACCGACATCCCGAACAGCCGCATCCACAAGGTCGCACTCGACGGTAAGGTGAGCGTCTTTGCGGAGGACACGGGCAAGGCGAACGGGCTGATGTTTGGCCCGGACGGGCGATTGTTTGCCTGTGCGAGTGGCAAGAAGCAGATCGTGGCCTACGATGAGGCGGGGAAGGGGAGCGTGATCGCTAGTGACATCGACTCAAACGACATCTGCGTGGCGCAGAACGGCAACCTGTACGTCACTGATCCGCCGCACAAGCAGGTGTGGCTCATCACACCGCAGGGCGAGAAGCGGGTGGTCGATACGAATGACAAAAACGGCATCGCCTTCCCGAACGGCGTGCGTTTGACGCCGGATCAAAGCCTGCTGCTCGTCGCGGACATGCGCGGGCAGTTCGTGTGGAGCTACCACATTGAGGCGGATGGCTCACTGAGCGCGAAGCAGCCCTACCATCACCTGCGCCTGCCGGATGGTGTGATGGAAAGCGGCGCGGACGGCATGACGCTGGATGCGAAGGGCCGCCTCTACGTCACGACCCATGCAGGCCTCCAGTTCTGCGATCAAGCGGGCCGCGTGAACGGCATCATCGCCAAACCGCAGCGCAAGTGGCTGGCGAACGTGGTCTTCGGCGGCGCGAACTTCGACGAGCTGTTCGTGTGCAGCAGCGACAAGATTTTCAAGCGCAAGACGACGGTGAAGGGCGTGCGGTCGGCAGACGCGTCCATCAAGCCGGAGAAGCCGAGGCTGTAAGAATGGCTTCGCGTTGCTGGTTTCTAGTTCCAAGTCTCTGGCGACTTCCGCACCCGCTTGGAACCTGAAACTTGAAACCTGAACCTTTCCCCATGAAGCCGATTCTCCTTTCCTTCCTCCTCACCTCCTCGCTTTTCGCCGCCGATGTCGCTTCGGTGACGAAGCAGGAGCTGCCTTCGCTCGTGGCACTCTACAAGGAACTGCATGCGAACCCTGAGCTGTCGCTGCACGAGGTCGAAACGGCGGCTCGCATCGCCAAAGAGCTGCGTGAGGCCGGTTTGGAGGTCACGGAGAAGGTCGGCGGCCACGGCATCGTCGGCATTTTGAAGAATGGCGAGGGCCCGGTGATCCTGGTGCGCACGGATTTGGACGGGCTGCCGGTGAAGGAGCAGACCGGCGCACCATATGCGAGCACGAAAGTCGTGAAGGACGATCTCGGCCGCGAGGTGAACGTGATGCACGCCTGCGGCCACGATATCCACATGGCCAGCTTCATCGGCGCGGCGCGGGCCTTGAGCAAGCTGCGTGACCAATGGAAGGGCACCGTGGTGATGATCGGCCAGCATGCGGAGGAGCGCGTGCTCGGCGCACGACTCATGCTGCGCGCGGGGTTGTTTTCCAAGTTTCCGAAGCCGGACAAGGCCATCGCGCTGCATTGCGCCTCTGACATGGCGCATGGCCAGATCGGCATCGTCGAAGGCTACGCGCTGGCGAACGTGGACAGTGTCGAGATCGTCGTCAAAGGCGTCGGCGGTCATGGCTCGATGCCGCATCTGACCAAAGACCCCATCGTGCTCGCCTCGCACATCGTGCTGGCCTTGCAGACCATCGTCAGCCGCGAAGTTCGGCCCGGTGATCCGGCGGTGGTGACGGTGGGCAGCATCCACGGTGGCACGAAGAGCAACATCATCTCCGACGAGGTGCGTCTCCAGCTCACGCTGCGCAGCTATCAGACGGACACGCGCAAGAAGCTCATCGAATCCATCAAGCGCATCGTCAAAGCCCAGGCCGAGTCCGCCAACATGCCGGCCGACAAAATGCCCGAGGTCATCGTCTCCGACGACCAAGCGCCCGCGCTCTACAATCACCCGGCGCTTTGTGCTGAAGTGCGGAAACTCATCGGCTCCGCCATCGGCGATGACAACGTCCTCACCCGCGAACCGGTCATGGGGGCCGAGGATTTCGCCGAATACGGCCTCACCAAGGAAAAAGTGCCGCTGTGCATGTTCTGGCTCGGCACGCAGCCGCCGGAGGTCGTCGCCGATGCCAAGGCGAAAGGCACCACGCTGCCCTCACTGCATTCCCCCTTCTTCAAGCCGGTTCCCGAGCCCAGCATTGAAACGGGAGTCAAGGCGATGACCTCGGCGGTGATCGGGCTGATGAAGTGACAGGTCTTCCAGGTCTCAGCCTGCGGCCTTTGAGCCTGGTGGCCGTCAGTGCTTTGCCATCCAATCCACCAACTGCCTGCGCTGCACGGGCAGTTTGCGGTGAAAGCTGTCTTCAATGGCCGCAGCGGCCATGCCGGTCTCGCCTTCAGGAATGATGCCAAGCATTTCGCCGAGGCGCTGCTCGAAGCGCGTGATCAGCGCGGGCACGGGGTCTTTCGCGGCGAGGTAGTCGAGCGCTTTGACGAGCAGTTCGTGAATCTCGGGAATCGGTGAGCCGGTTTCGGCGACGAGGTTGATCAATTTGACGAGGTAAGTGGCGGCGAGCACGCGACCGTAGCTCTCGCGCAGGCCGAGGCGCGGATTGGTCCATCTTGCCTCGGCCAGTGTGTGCAGGTCGCCGGATTTGCTACGCACGAAGCGCAGTTCGGCGGAGACGAAGAGGTCCAGCACGCCATTGAGCGGCGATTTGGGTCGCAGCGCTCCCTTCGCCATCGTTCGGAAGAGTCCGAGCTCAGGCGAGCACCACTGCACGATGAGACTCGTCTCCGCATAACGCGTGCGCCCGATGAGGATGGCCTCGGTTTTTTCCATGATGGCTAGAGCTGGCGCTGCGGTGACACCGGGATCCACTGCAAATGCGCATGGATGTTGAAGCCGAATCCTGCACTTATCAGCGTGTCGCGCCAGTCGGCCTTGGTCTCATTCACCGCCGCCTTGAGGCGGGTGAGATTTCCGCCGCTGAGTTTCAGCACGGCCAGGCGGACCCGTTCCACGTCGTGGAGTGATATGTTTGGCAACCATTCGTTGCACTGCTCTTCCAAAAGACACGCTGCCTCCGCCTGCTCATCTCCCGCGAAGAGGATCTGTATAGCATGCTGGACGGACTGGCTGAGGGTGTTGGTCATGGTGATGTGGAAAGTAGGCGTTGAACTCGCGCGCCCAGCCGCTATCTACGCTGCATGGAAAAGACCAGCAAGACCATCCTCACCGACCTCCAATCCCTCGACACCGCCGCTCTTAAGGCCCGTCTTGGCGAGCTCCGGAGGTATCTTTGACGTCCCGAAATTAAAAGACGAACTGGCAATGCTGGAGGACCGCATGGGTGCCCCCGGCTTCTGGGATGATGCGAACGCGGCGCGGAAGACGATCGACCGCACGAATGTCATCAAAAAGAAAATCGGACCTCTCCAGGATCTGGAGCAGCGGGCTGGTGATTTCGACGGACTCATCGACCTCGCCAAAGAAGCGGGCGACATGGATACCTGGCGCGAAGTCGATCAGGAGCACAAGAAGCTCGAAGCTGATGTCGGCGCCTTTGAACTTAGCCAGCTTCTTAGCGGGCCCTTTGATCGTGGCAATGCCTTCATCACCATCCACTCCGGCGCCGGTGGCACGGAGGCCTGCGACTGGGCGGACATGCTGATGCGCATGTATCAGCGCTGGTGCCAGCGGCGTGGCTACAAGGTTGAATTGATCGACCATGAAGCCGGTGATGATGTGGGCACACGTTCCGCCACACTCGAAATCATTGGTGAAAACGCCTTTGGCTTCCTGCAAACCGAACGCGGCGTGCATCGCCTCGTGCGCATCTCGCCCTTCGACGCGGCGAAGAAGCGCCACACATCCTTTGCCTCCATCGACGTCACGCCAGACTCCGAGGAGGAGATCGACATCGTCGTGCGAGATGAAGACCTGCGTGTGGATACTTACCGCGCCGGCGGCAAGGGCGGCCAGAACGTGAACAAGGTCGAGACAGCCGTGCGCCTCACGCACATTCCCAGCGGTGTCATCGTCGCCTGCCAGATCGAGCGCAGCCAGCCGAAGAATCGCGCCAAGGCGATGGCGATGCTGAAGGCGAAGCTCTTCCAGATCGAGGAAGACAAACGCCAGGCTGAGATCGACCGCCAGTATGGCGAGAAGAGCGACATCGGCTGGGGCAGCCAGATCCGCAGCTACGTTTTCCAGCCCTACCAGATGGTCAAAGACCACCGCACCGGCGAAAAGACCAGCAGCGTCCAGGCCGTGATGGACGGCGACCTCGACGCCTTCATGGAAGCCAAGCTGCGCGGCCGGAAGGCCGGCGACAATGACAAGGATGATGAGGTGTAGTTGCTAGATTCTCGATGCTTGATCCTAGATGCTGGATGTCGGAAAATCAGCGCCATGAGCTATCAAAAACTCGAAATCTGGCAACTGGCCCAAAAAGCCACGGTCGAAATCCATACGATGACGCTGTCGAAGCTGCCAAAGTTTGAGATGTATGAGGAAGGATCGCAGATCCGTCGCTCGTGCAAATCGGTGCGCTCCAATATCGTGGAGGGCTATGGCAGACGTGAATACAAACAAGATTTCGTGCTGAGGTTGACCTATGCCCTGGCTTCCAATGACGAAACCATCGACCATCTCGACACCTTGCGCGAAACAGGCTCACTGGTGGATATGCCACTTTATGAGAACCTGCACGAAAACCTGACGCACCTCGGCAAGAAGCTCAATCTCTTCATCCAAGCCGTTCGCGAAGGCCATCGATCTTCGAAGTAGCCTTCTGGCATCCAGCATCAAGAATCCAGCATCCAGCATCTACCATCTAGCCTCATGAAACCGGTCTTCGAAAAAGTGCCCAAGCGTCAGTGGGAGTCCTTCCACTGCGAGGTGGTGCGTGGGCCGGACTATGGGACGCGCTGGCATTTCCACCCCGAGTATCAGCTCACGCTGGCCATTGAGAGCAGCGGTCACCGCGTGGTGGGGGACAACATCGGCACGCTGACGGATGGCGACATCGTGCTGCTCGGCTCCAATCTGCCGCACGTTTGGCATCAGGACACCGGCGGCAAGGCGCGGCAGGTGCATGCGATCATCGTGCGCTTTGACGACACCTTTCTGGGGCGCGATTTTTTCTCGCTGCCGGAGGTGGAACCGGTCAGACGACTCTTGCAACGCGCCGCCCGTGGTCTGGCGGTGCGCGGGGCCACGCGCACGACGGTGACGGAACACATGAAACGCCTCGCTCAGAGCGATGGACTCGCCCGTGTGATCGAGCTGCTGGCCATCCTGGACACACTGGCGAATTCGGATGAGCTGAAGACGCTCGCCAGCGCCAGCTACGAGCCGAAGCTCGAATCCGCCGACCAGGACCGCATGGAGCGCGTGGTGGATTTCATCCACTCGCATCTGACCGATGAGATCGACCGCGAGCGGCTGGCGAAGCTGGCGCACCTCAGCCTGGGGGCCTTCAGCCGCTTTTTCCATTCACGCACGGGCAAAACGGTGCCGGAATATGTGAACGAGGTGCGCATCGGCCGCGCCTGTCGCATGCTGGGCGAGGATGCGGGAAACATCACCGACATCGCCATGGACTGCGGCTACCGCAACCTGGCGAACTTCAACCGCCGCTTCCGCGAGGTCATGGGCACCACGCCCAGCGCCTACCGGCAGAAGTTCCGCGGCGTGGCCGGGCAGTAGCGCAGGCTTGCGTGCCGCTTTTTCCGGTGAGATAGCAGGGGCATGAGTCAGATGCTTGAACCGGACCTGTCCGTGGTGGAACTCCGCTCCTATTTCGTGCGGAAGCGCAACGCCTTGCTGGTGCGTGGCCGTTTTAGCCCGCTCTACCTCGATTATTACCTGCATCTGATGCAGCACGGCATCCAGCATGCCGAATCCCTGGACCAGATGCTGAAGGACACTCTTGCAGCTCTCGCCCTGCATCTGTGCTCGCGTCCGCAGGACGAGAGCTGCGCGTGGACGATCCATGTGAAGGAGCCGCAGCGGGCGAATGTCTTCGTCACCGGCAGCACCCGGCCCGGCCGTGTGACGGGTCGCGTCTTCACCGAGGATGTGCGCCAGGAGGGCGAGGCGATGTTCATCGCGCAAACCACGCGCCCGGATCATCAGCCTCGCCAAAGCATGATCGAATTCCACGGCGACGACATGCTGAAGGCCGTTGAGGCATTCTACACCACCAGCGAGCAGCGTCTCACGCGCTTCTTCCGGCTGGAAGACGAGGAGTTTGTGCAAATCTCCGCCGAACCTGATTGTGACGAGATCTGGCTCTCTGAACTGGCGCTGGAAAACGTGCTGGAACTCGAAACGACCGAGCATCTCACCCTGCTGGAGACGCGCGGCTACATGTTTGACTGCGGCTGCTCGGTGGAGCGGCTCATGCCCATCATCATGCGCCTGCCGCAGGACGATCTGGACCACATTTTCGAGGACGGCATCGCCCAGATCACCTGTCCGCGCTGTGGCTCGGTCTATCGAACGCCGAAGGCGAGTTTTGAGGAATGGCGGCAGAAGCAGTCCTAGCGCATGAAACTCGCCCTCATCCGCCGCCAGTTCTCCGCCACCGGTGGTGCGGAGCTGTATGTGCAGCGTTTGCTGGCCGCGCTCGTGTCCGCAGGCCATGAGACGCATCTGTTTGCCGAAAAATGGCAGGGGCAGGCCACGGGCGTGCAGTTTCACTCCATCAATGTCGATGCCTCACGCGCCGAACGACCGCTGCGTTTCGCCGAAGGCTTGAACGCCGCTTTGCAGCAGGAAAAGTTCGACTGCGTCTTCAGCCTGGAGCGCACGCTGAAGCAGGATGTGTATCGTGCTGGCGACGGTCTGCATCGCGTGTGGCTGGAGCGTCGCAAACAGTTCGCGCCGTGGTGGAAAAGGCCGCTCATCGGCCTGGGGGCCTTTCATCGCAACATGCTGGTGCTTGAGGCGCGCACGTTTGACCCCGCGAATACGAAACACGTCATCGTGAACTCCGAGATGGTGCGCGGCGAGATCGCCCGGCACTTTCCCGCCTTTCCGCAGGAGCGCATTCATCTCGTCCGCAACGGTGTGGAGGTGCGGCGCTTCCAAAACACGGATCGTGCTGCTGCAAGAATGCGGTTCGGCCTCGCAGACGATGATTTCGTGCTCGTCTTCGTCGGCTCCGGCTGGGAGCGCAAAGGACTGCCCTGGCTGCTGAAATTCATGGCTGGGCGCATTGACGATCCCAAGCTCAAACTGCTCGTCGTCACGCGGGACCGCCTGCGTGGCAGGGTGCCCCCGAACGTCATCCTTGCCGGGCCGCTGTCAGATGTCGAAACGGCCTACGCGGCGGCCGATCTGCTCACGTTTCTGCCGATTTACGAGCCTTGTTCGAATGTGGTGAGCGAAGCGCTCGCCACGGGCATTCCCGTCATCACCACCAGCTTCAACGGTGCGTCCGAATTGATCGAATCCGGCATCAACGGCCACGTCCTCGATGATCCGCGTGATTTTTCCGCGCTGGGCATGTGCGTGAATCACTGGCGGGCGCGTGGCAATGCCGGTCCGGTGAAAACAAGCCAACCGCTCGATTTGGAGGCCAATGTGCAGCAGACCCTTCAAGTGCTCGAACGTGCCGCCCAAATTCGTGACTGACCATGAGTGCGGAAAACTTCACCGAAGCCGCCTCGCGCCTGTGTACCGCGTGTGGGATGTGCTGTGACGGGACGATGTTTCAGATCGTGAAAATGCAGCCGGGTGATTGCGCGGCGGAGCTCGGGAGGCTGGGGCTGAAGATCCGCAGCCGTGGCGGCGCTTTTCACATGGAGCAGCCGTGCGCGGCGCTGAAGGAGCTGAGATGCACGGTTTATGAGAAGCGGCCGGCGCGCTGCCGGCTGTTTCATTGCCAGCAGCTCCGGCTGATGGAGGTGGGTGAGACGACGGAAGACGAGGCGTTGGCCTTGATCCTCGAAACACGCGCGATGGCCGCGCTGGTGCGTGATTTGATCGAGCAAAACGGACTGCGCGAGGACGGCCAGGCGCTGCTGGACCGTTTCGAGCGTGTGATGAGCACGCCGGTGGACGCGGCTCTGGAACCTGAGCTGGCGGTGGCGCGTGAGGCCCTGGAGAAGGCGATGCGCAAGCTGCGGCTGGTCATCAACCGCGAGTTCCGACCGCCTCCGCTGGCTGGCTGACGAATGATTCGTCTTTTACCGCTTTAGTGCCATGCTGGCGGATGGAACTGAAATTATTGAAACTGCTCGGCAGTGAGGACTATGTGCCCTCGAATGTGCCGGAGCTGCTTTCCCAACTGGGCATGAAGCCCAATCAACAGCAGGTGCTGCAAAGCCTGCTCAAAAGCCTGGAGAAACAGGGGAAAATCGTCCGCACGAAGGGCAATCGCTACATCGTGGCGAAGGAGGCGGACTTGGTCCCCGGTGTGATTCAGATCACACGTGGTGGCCGTGGTTTTGTGCAGCCGGATGAGGCGGGCATCACCGAGATCAGCATTTCGGACAGAGACACTGGAACCGCGATGCATGGTGACCGTGTGCTGGTGCGCCTTGATGTGAAGCCGGGGCAGACGGACAACAGCGGCAGTGTGGTGCGGGTGCTGGAGCGCAAGCGCACGCAGTTTGTCGGCACCTTGCAGCGCTCGAAGCAGTTTCTTCATGTCACGCCGGATGATCCGCGCCTGCCGGGGGCCATCTATGTGTCCGAACCCCGCGACGTGGGCCGCAAACCGAACGTGGGGGACAAGGTGGTCGTGGAAATAACACAGTGGGAATCCAAGCAGACCGCGCCCGAGGGCGAGATCATCGAGGTGCTCGGTCCGCCGGACGAAGAAGGCGTCGATATGCTCTCCGTGCTGCGTCATTACGACCTGCCGCTGCATTTTCCGAAGAACGTGCTGCATGAGGCCCAGACGATCGCCAAATCGCGGCCTGACAACCAGCCGAGCCCTGAAGAGTGCAAAGGCCGTGTTGATTGCCGGTCTCACAATGTCATCACGATTGATCCTGATGACGCGAAGGACTTTGATGATGCGATCTGCATTCAAAAGCACGGCGATCAGTGGCAGTTGTGGGTTCACATCGCCGATGTATCGCATTACGTGCTGCCGGGCAGCACTTTGGATGTCGAGGCCAGGAAGCGCGGCAACTCGACCTACCTGGTGGACCGTGTGATCCCGATGCTGCCGGAGGCGCTGAGCAATGAGCTGTGCTCGCTGAAGCCGAACGTGGACCGTTTGACGAAGTGCGTGGAGTTCGTGTTGTCGAAGGATGGCAGTGTCGTCAGCTCGAAGTTTTATGCCGCTGTGATCCGCTCAAAGCGACGCTTTACTTATAAGGAGGCGTTTGCGGCCATTCAGGTGCCGCCAGCAAATGAGACTGAGCAGATGCTGCATGATGCGCACGCCATGGCGCAGAAGATACGTCATCATCGCTTCAAGAACGGCTCGCTCGATCTCGACTTCCCGGAGAACAAGATCCGGCTCGACGAGCAGGGCAAGGTGCTGCGCATCGAGCGCATCGAAAACGATGTCTCGCATCAGTTGATCGAGGAATACATGCTGCTGGCCAACGAGGCTGTCGCTGGCCGTCTCATGGGCTTGAACCGTCCTTCCGTATATCGCATTCACGAGTCGCCCAAGGAAAAGCGGCTCAATGATTATCGTGAGGACGTGCTCAGCCATCGCGTGCCGTGCGGAAACCTCACGCATCGTCCTGAGGTGCAGAAACTGCTCAGCAAGCTCGGCACGCTGCCGATTGGCCCCGCGTTGAAGATCGGCTTCCTGCGCTCGCTCATGCGCGCACGTTACGCCGTGGAGCCGCTCGGGCATTACGGCCTCGCGAAGACGAAGTACACGCATTTCACCTCGCCGATCCGCCGCTACGCCGATCTCGTCGTGCATCGCTCGTTGTTCGACAAAGTCGAGTTGCAGGTGAGCATCGCGAAGCAGATCGCCGATCACATCAGCACCACGGAAAAGAATTCTTCCGATGCCGAACGCGACAGCAAGGAGGTGAAGCTCTACGCCTACCTCAAGGCCCAGCTCACCTCGAAAAAGCCGCAGCCCTATGCCGCGCTCGTCACCGATGTGCGCAACTTTGGTTTCTTCGTCGATGTGCCCGATCTTGGCCTCAGCGGCGTCGTGCCGCTCTCTGCGATCCCCGATGACTTCTTCATCTTCGATCCCGCCACGCGTCAGCTCACGGGCC
>Ga0209573_1001788_pt1 | contig 30691 bp, 25 predicted proteins | sample TNRBio252014_DNA_FD_185870 | JGI IMG/M metagenome (GOLD analysis project Ga0209573, IMG submission 185870) | Wastewater treatment Type I Accumulibacter community from EBPR Bioreactor in Madison, WI, USA - TNR Reactor_6/25/2014_ DNA (SPAdes)... | ecosystem: Engineered > Bioreactor > EBPR >...
CCCAGCTCGCGGATCACCGCCAGCGATTGCGACGCGAAGGCCTCGTTCAGCTCGAACAGCCCGATGTCGTTCAGCTTCAGCCCCGCCTTCTCCAGCGCCTTCGGCACGGCCGCCACCGGACCGATGCCCATGATGCGCGGCTCCACGCCGGCCACGTGGTAGGAGAGGAGGCGTGCGATCGGCTTCACGTTCAATTGCTTCAGCATGCGCTCGCTCACCACCAGCACGAAGGCCGCGCCATCGCTCGTCTGGCTGCTGTTGCCCGCCGTGGTGGCGCCCTTGGCGTCGAACACCGGCTTCAATTTCGCCAGTGCCTCCAAGGTGCTCGCGCGCGGACCTTCATCGGTGTCCACCACGTACTTCTCCACTTGGCGTTTCTCCTTCTCATCGAGGTACACGCGCTCCACCTCCACCGGCACGATCTCGTCCTTGAACCTTCCGGCGGCGATCGCGGCCAGCGCTTTCTCGTGGCTCTTCAGCGCAAAGGCGTCCTGGTCCTCGCGGCTCACCTTGAAGTCGCGCGCCACGGCCTCGCTCGTTAGGCCCATGCCCCAGTAGTAGGTGGGGTTCAGCTTGCTTACCTCGTAGTTGGGCACGATGCGCCAGCCGCCGAAGGGGATCGGGCTCATGCACTCCACGCCGCCGGCGATGATCACGTCGGCCTGCCCGCTGTGGATCTTGGCCGCGGCGATGGCGATCGTCTCGCTGCCGCTGCTGCAATAGCGGTTCACCGTCATGCCCGGCACCTTGTCGGTGTCCAGGCCCATCAGGCTGATCATGCGGCCGATGTTCAGGCCCTGTTCGGCCTCGGGCGTCGCGTTGCCCACGATCACATCGTCCACCTGCTCCCTGGCCAGGTTGGGCACGGTGCTCATCATGTGCTGGATCACCTTCGCCGCCAAGTCATCGGGACGGGTGAAACGGAATTTGCCGCGGGGCGCTTTGCCGACGGCGGAACGAAAGCCTGCGATGATGTAAGCGTTCATTGCTGTGTGTTCTTTTTGGGCGTGTCCCCTCGCAAAGCCTCGGGGTCGCGCTCTCCGCTGTACTCCTCGGCCGGATTACCGGCCTGCGGGGTGCCGCTTCGATCGCTCACGCGGGGCTCTGTGCTTTGAATGGTAATCCTGTCGTCATTGCAGAAACATCTCTTTGAGGTCGCACTGAGTTTTGGTCAATGGCGCACTCAATCCAAGCGGCTTGGTGGTCAGAGGGTTGTGCTTTTCTGAGTTCATCGCTTTGAGTTTGATTGAGCTTTCAGTGTGCCGCCTCAGAGCAAGACCAATTGTTCTTCCACCGTCAGCCATGCAGGTAGCGATGGGAGAGGAAGACCAAGAAGCTCATTCGGCTCCACCTTTTGCAATCCTCCGCCGTAGGACCGGCCATTGCGCTTGATCGTTTCGGCGCTGATGGAGTTGAGAAGTTCAAGCAACTCCAACTCACGTCGAGGATCCTCTTGGAGCAATCGGGCAACGGCAGGTTTTGGGTAGAGGCAGAGGAAGCCATTAGTAGCGATTGCAGGGGTGCGGTTCAAGAAGAACCGGAAGGGCGAAGAGCGTGTCGATGTTGAGCGACCCATGTAGGACAGCAGGAAAGGCGCTGGCTCTCGTTTCTCTTGTTGGTACCAGATGTCCCGTGACTTGCACAGGTAGCCATCCGCCACACCTGCTTCGCGACCTTCTTCCAAATACCGATGGGCTGTTGGATAGCGCTTTTCGATTTCGGCTAAGGACAGGTTGCTGTCCAATAGGAATAGTGGCTCCTTCACCAGCGGAGTTCCACTGCCATCGGCCTCAATGATCTCACTCTCCAGTTGTCGCGGGCTTGTGAACACAGGCCGCAACAATGCACTGGGCAAATCGCGTTCGCGTACCTGTTCGCCTGTGAGGATGAAGAAGTCATTTGCTCCGGTGGCGATCCCACGGCGCACCTTGAAGAGGTCGCCAACGCTTATCTGAGCCTCGTCAGTGGGTCGTGCTTCCTCGCTGTCCAACATATGCCAGCGGGGTGATGAAGCCAGGTCGCTTATTGTCGTCGTGCGCTCGCTTGATGCCTGGCTCATGCTGGTTCCGAAACGAAGGAGGACCTGCTGATCCGAACGCGGAGCAGCCTTCCGATAGGTGACAATGCACGAAGAGACCAGCGCATCGCCGAACTGTGTTCCCTCCGGATCGAACTGGAAGACTTCGATGAGCTGGACTTTCTTGGTCAGGTAGTCACGAAGCACTCTCCCGTAGTTCACGACCAAAAACTCCGATGGGATCAACCACGAGGCGACTGCTCCGTCCGCGAGAAGGGAATGGGAGAGCAAGATGAAGTAGACATACAGACCGGTAAGGCCACTGGACGGAAGCTGCAATTCAGTAGCGACCCTGCTTTGCAACGACCGCTTAGCCGCGCTGCTCATGTGATGGTGCCGCACGTACGGCGGGTTGGCGCACAGCAAGTCGAATTGCCCCTTGTTCTCTGCGCGGGCCGACCAGTGAATGAAATCCGCCTGCTCGATCTTGATGCCCGAGCCGGCCCATAGCTCCTTCGCTGCGTTCGCGAAGAGTTCATCGATCTCAACGCCTGTACAATCCAACTGCCTGTCAGCGGCCACTGAACGGAGCGCAGAGAAGAACGCACCGGTTCCGCATGAAGGTTCCAGCATGCGGATCGTTCCGTCTTTCGTGAGGTGGCTTAGTGCGCGCTCCACGACTTCTAAGGCCAAGGGCAGAGGCGTAGCAAACTGCCCCATCTGGTTGCGTTCCAGTGCCGAGCGGCTTGCATCGATCTCGGATTGTTGCCGCAGGCGCAGACGCTCGACAGCGTTCGATGCATACGCCGCTGTGGGTTCTGCGACAACGGATGTTGGTCCCGCTGTTGGGTCAGCCAAGGCAAACTCAAGATCAGCCAAGCGATGTTCCCAGATCCAGTCGATCCCCTCGGATGCTTCATATCCCAGATAGTCTGGGCCGAAGTAGCCGCAGAGCAACAGCAGGAATCGGACATCCTTGCCATAGCGTTCTCGCAGCTGTCGGACCTTCTGTGCCTCTTCCTTGCGGCGCTTGTTGGTGTTGGTGAAGTCCCCGGCTGACTTTGCCTCCATGAGCAAGGGCATATCCCCTTCGTTCGCCCATTTCGGCTGGATCGCGCAATCGACCGGGATGTTCACTGCCCCATCGCCTTCGCCCACCGGGATGTTGAGCCTGAACGTGAAGGTCCCAGGCACCATCGAATTGAAGCTCACGACTTGTTCGACGGGAATGAACCGGTACTTCCGTTTGGTCAACCACTTCTTCAGCGAGTCGAGTTGTCGGCGCTCCTGTGCATTCCTGATGATCGGGTCCGAAGCTGCTCCACAAAGCCGGTCGGCCACAACAACTGACGCACGTTCTATTGATGCCTTCGTTGGTTCGCTGTCCTGCTCTAGCCAAGTGAACAAATCACGGTCGGCAAGCTCCATGAGCAGATCACAGATGCGTCCGAGTTCATCAGCCAACCGTGGCTTCGCCATTCGTGGCGGTATGCGAGGTGCTTCCTCGTCATTGCCTTCCATGGCTTGGATGAGCGACTTGCTGGCGTGAGCCAATCCTACAAGTCTGTCACGGGCCAAGGGGGGCGCGGTGGCCATCCGCATTACCGGTAGAATGCCTGGGTGCGAGATGAGAACATCCGGCGTCAACTTTCTGAGGTAGTCGGAGATCTCAAGCGCGTTGACAACTTGGCCCGAGGTCTTCTCTCGCTGCTTTCTGAAGGTCTCCGGCGCGAACTCAATGAACCAATCGTTGTAGAAGTCGATTGAGCGTTCGACGTCTTCCTTCCAGAGGTGGGGTTTATCGGCGTTGATGAAGCTCATGGGTTACAACGGCGTTCAGGCATGCGTGGTGATGGGCATTCTGTCAGCAGAACGTGTACAAACTACTGACATAACCGGCCGCATTTCGCGTGACGGATTGGAGCGGAAAGCCCGCAAGCCCTGTAATCAGGGCGCGGACTTGTAGCGGAAAGCCGGACCCCGCCTGCATTTGAGGCGGGGGCACGCCCAAACAACCACTATGCTTCACCGCGTTCATCAGTTCCGCAACACCTTCCCGCTGGTTATGATGCTCTGCAATCGCTCCAGCGTCTTCCGCTGCATGCACAACTCCAAGAAGATCTTCCGCTCCAGGTCCAGCAGGTATTGCTCGCTCACTTCGGTCGGCTCCGACAAGTCGCCGCCGCAGAGCACGTGGCCCAGCTTCTGCGAGATCAGCGTGTCGTGCTCGCTGATGTAGTTGCCGCTCTGCATGCTGTTGGCGCCCACGTACACGATGCCCAGGCCTTCGCGGCCCAGCACCTTGATGTCCGTGCGCATCGGCGGCTTGGTGTAGCCCTTCTCCCAGAGGTCCAGCGCGCATTCCTTGGCGTAGGCCAGCTGGTGCGCGCGGCTCACGATCACCTCGTCGGTGCCGCGGCGCAGGTAGCCGAGGCCGAAGGCTTCTTCGCCGCTGGTGCTCACCTTGGCCTGGCCGATGGTGAGGAAGCGCTCGCGCAGCGCGTTGATGCGGATGTCGCCTTCCTTCAGCTCGTCGCTTAGGCGCAGCGCGAACTCCTTGCTGCCACCGCCGCCGGGGATCACGCCCACGCCGAACTCCACCAGGCCCATGTAGGTCTCGGCGTGCGCCACCACCTTGTCCGCGTGCAGGCAGAGCTCGGTGCCGCCGCCGAGGCAGAGCTGGTGCGGCGCGGCCACCACGGGGATGCTGCTGTGGCGCATCCGCATCATGGTGTTCTGGAAGGTGCGGATGGCCATGTCCAGGTCGTCGTATTCCTGTTCCACGGCCATCATGAAGATCATGCCCACGTTGGCGCCCGCGCTGAAGAGCGCGCCGTCGTTGTAGACCACCAGGCCCTTGTAGCCCTGTTCGGCAAGGTCGATGGCTTTGTTGAGGCCCTGGATCACCTCCGCGCCGATGGTGTTCATCTTGCTGGCCCAGCTTACGCACAGGATGCCGTCGCCCAGGTCGCGCACCTTCGCATCCTTGTTCTGCCAGATGATGCTGCTTTCGGGGAGGTCGGCCAGTACAATGGTGCCTTCCGCGCGCGGCACGGGCTTGTAGCTCTTGCTCGCGATGTCGTAGTAGAGCCGCTGGCCGCCTTCGGTCTTGTAGAAGGTGGTGTGGCCAGCGGCGATCATCTCATTCACCCATGCAGCCACTCTCGCACCCTCGCCCTCTCGCACCTGCATTTGCGCAAGCATCTCCTGCACGCCGATCGCATCACAACTCTCGAAGGGACCCAGCTCCCAGCCGAAGCCTGCGCGCATGCCGTCGTCGATCCGGTACAGCTCATCGCTGATCTCGGGCACCCGGTTGCTCACGTACGCCAGCAGGGCATTGAAGCTGCGGCGGTAGAATTCGCCGGCCTTGTCCGTGCCGTTGTACACCAGCTTCAGGCGCTTGCGCAGATCGTCCTCCTTTTTCGCCGCATCCAGCGTGGCGAACTTGGGCTTCACCTGCGGCTTGTATTCCAGCGTCATCAGGTCCAGCGAGAGGATCTCGCCCTTCGCGCTGCTGCGGTCCTTGAAGAAGAAGCCCTTGCCGGTCTTGCTGCCCAGCATGTTCTTCTCCACCATCTGCTGCAGGTAGGACGGGATGGCGAAGAGGCTGTTGCGCTCATCGTTGGGGCAATTGTCCTTTACGCCCTGGGCCACTTTCACCAGCGTGTCCAGGCCCACCACGTCGGCGGTGCGGAAGGTGGCGCTCTTGGGGTGGCCGATCACCGGGCCGGTGAGGCGGTCCACTTCTTCCACGCTCAGGCCCATGTCGATCACCAGGTTGAACACGTCCATGATACCGAACACGCCGATGCGGTTGGCCACGAAGGCGGGCGTGTCCTTGGCCAGTACGGTGACCTTGCCCAGGTTGCGCTGTCCGTATTCCTCCAGGAATCTCAGCACCGCGGGATCCGTATCCGGGCCGGGGATCAGCTCCAGCAGCGGCAGGTAGCGCGGTGGGTTGAAGAAGTGCGTGCCGCAGAAGTGTTTGCGAAAGTCATCGCTGCGACCTTCGGCGATGGCGTGGATGGGAATACCGCTGGTGTTGGTGGTGATGAGCGTACCCGGCTTGCGGTGTTTTTCCACGTTGGACAGCACCTGTTGCTTGATCTCGAGCCGCTCCACCACCACTTCGATCACCCAGTCGCAGTCCTTGATCTTCGGCAGGTCGTCGTCGAAGTTGCCGGTGCTGATGCGCTTGGCGAAGCGCTTGTCGTAGATGGGGGAGGGGTTGCTCTTGAGCGCGAAGGCCAGCGCATCGTTGACGATCTTGTTGCGCTCGGCGGGCTTCTTGCTCTCAGCGGCTTCCTTGGGTACGATGTCCAATAGCAGCACTTCCGCGCCGATGTTGGCGAAGTGGCACGCGATGCGGCTGCCCATGACGCCGGAGCCGAGCACGGCGACTTTTCGGATGTTGCGTTTCATGACTGTCGGTTCGATGTGGCGGGAGATTTCGCTAACACGGAATGGGTGAGAGGGTGCCAGAGTGCGAGGGTAGGGCTCTGCCACTCTCGAATTCTTTCACTCTCGCACCCTTGCACTCTGGCTCGTTCCATTTTCGCAGTTTCAGAAAAGTTGTTCTTGTTCGAGAATGCGGTCCAATTCCGACATCACCTGCCGGAAGTTGTTGAGCTGAGCTTGGGTGAAGCGCGCTTGCACGGCCTGGTTGAACTTTACCACGGTATCGCGGCTCACGTCGCGCATCTGTTTGCCCTTTGCGGTGAGCTGGATGCGCACCACGCGCTTGTCGTCCGTGGCCGCCACCCGCTTGATCAATCCCTCCTCTTCCATGGTCTGGAGGGTGCGCACGAGGCTGCGGGCCTCCATGCCCATGCGCGGACCGAGCTTGGTGCTGGGCGTGCCTTCCGGTTCGATATTGAGCAGGATCTGCCCGATGGCCATGCTGCCGCCGTACTTGGCCGCTTCGGTGTTGTACAGGCGCGAGATGCGGCTCCACACGCGGCGAATGGGGAAGTCGATGGTCTCTTCGGGGCGCATGGATGGTTGGATGCGGCACCAAGTTACATGGAAAAGTTATGCGTGCATACCATTACAGACCCGGTGGCATGGATCCGGGCGCTTCCTTTCACAAGGATCGTGGCAAATGGTGCGATAGGGGGATGGTGCGAGGGTTGCAGCTTTCGCGCCATCATCCTCTTTCTCCGGTGATGGCCCCGTTCTTTTTTTCACCAACTCAGTTGCATATCCTTCCTGCAATTCGGCCAAATTTTCCCCGATACAGCGCAGAGGCTACGTGCGATGAGTCGTTGTGCGTTCGCTGGAACGAAGGAGCGTCGGGTGGTCACATGCAGACGCCCCACACGATTCCCACGATCAGCTGGGCTGTTTCACCGGTCGTCGCTGCCCATCACGCCAGATCTCCAAACCCGCATTCGGATGGTAGGTGTAACGGATGCTGCGAGCGGGCACCATCGTGTCGTAACCCCCTGCCATGTCATCGAACAGGAATAGGCTATCACACGCGAAGGAGAGACTGATCGTGTCACCTTTCATGGCCAGTCGAGTGTACGGTCCGATATTCGTTCGTTTCACACGGCTGCTGTCCCCATCCAAGATCCGTTCAGGGTAGGCCACATCCATGAAACCGAGGTCGGTGAAATGATCATCCATCCGGATCAATTTCTGCCCCCAACTTTCCTTCTCCCCGAAGTTGGCAAGTACCAGTTTGTGATCGGCCTTTCCGGGGAGGTTGAAGAAGGTCGGGTACATGGTCCAGCTATCGTATCCGGGTGCGGAGGAAGCAATCACCTGTGCGTTACTGTCCGGAAGCAACTTGTAGCGATACAACCGGATGCCCTCGAAACTCGGGTTCACGTTACCGGCCACCATCACGAAGGTGCTGTCCCCCATGTCGAACGTGGTCTGGATCAATAGCGTGTCATGTCGGATATTGTCATCAAGTACGGGGAAGTCGTTGGGTCTCGCTCCCTGAACGACATCGTGGAACGGGCTCTTTTCCGGGGTGTTCGTGGAACAGGCACCCAAGCAGAACACGAGCATAACGGCCGGGTAGGTCCGAATGGTTCCCATGAGGCGATGGGACAATGCATAGTGGAATGGTCGGTCCTTCCTTCTGGTCGGGATGGTCATCGCAGCAAGGTGACCGTGGAGTTCAAGGTGCCACCTCCCCATGTGAAGACGTAAAAGTACACCCCATCGCTGGCCATTTCACCGGCAAAGGTGCGACCATCCCAGCTCAGGTCGTGGCCGAGGCTTTCAAAGAGGAGTTGCCCGTATCGGTTGTACACGTTGAGCTGGGCGCAAGGTCCTAGGAAGTGATCGGTCATCGGCCCGAATGCATCGTTGTGGCCATCGCCATTCGGGGTGAATACCGTTGGTAATTCAACCGACGATAGTTCGAGCTGATCCTGCGTGGTGAACTGAAGGCTCTGCACGTTAATGTCCCCGTTCTCATCGGTCGTGGTCAGTTGCACTTCCACCACCTCCCCGAACGGATAAGTGGCCGTAGGTGCCACCAGCTCACTGGTGAGCCCCGATCCCAATTGCCAGTTGTAGGACACCGCATTGCTGACCTGGCTGGTGAAATAGGCTTTCACCGTTTCGCACCCGGGTTCGAAGCGCACCTGGATCGGACCGTCCTGGGCCCTGGTTCCTCCAGGTACGATCAGGCCACAGAGGAGAATGAGCAGATGGGGTCGTAGGAAGGTCGGTTCGGTCCCCGATGGACCGGTCGGCAGGGGGGTGGGCATTGCTGTGGGCGGGGACCCGCTGGTTTCCCAAAGGTCCGTATGTGCCTTTCGTACGTGCGTGGGGTACTTGGGTTTTCATCCACAGCCGGTTGGTGATCACCAGAACGGAACCTTTCACACCCGTTCCGCGTATATCGGCCGCAAAGTCACTTTCGTCGCGTGTTGAGCCTCATCCATCTGAGCACACGTTGTAGGCCATGTCCGTGCCCCTACCCATAGCGGAACCGGGCCATTGGGCCGACGCGATCCCTCGTCAAGCCGAAGGGTCGTGCCGAGTGCTCTTTGTTCACCAAGGGGAACTGAGCCGTGATGAGATGGATCGGTTGATCGGTGTCGCTGAGGGGCATTGCCTCGCCTCATTACAGAGCGTGGCCACCCGCAAACGTCTGTTGAACCTTTTGGTCGAGGGGTTGGAGAATGTTCGGCGCCATACCCCCGCCGACCTGGCCGACACCGCGTTCGCCATGCTTGTGCTCGAACAAGCCGGCTACCGTCTCTTTATGGGGAATGCGGCTCCTCGGATCGTGGTGGCCTCCATGTCCCACCGGATCGATATCCTTAACGATATGGATGAGGCGGACCTTCGTGAACACCACTTGAAGCTCCTGGCCAACGAAGGCCGTACGGAGCGTGGGGGGGCCGGCCTGGGCCTGCTCACCATGGCCCGAAAGAGCACCGGTCCCATCATCACCCACGCCTTTCCGCGCGATGCGAGCACGACATTCCTCGCCTTGGAACTGGTCCTGGCCGCCTGATCAGCCGTTGACGAAATTCGTGAGGTACTGATACGTATCGGTCAAGGCACCGTATTGCGCAATGGTGGCCCGGGCTATCATCCCCTCCCCATCCGTCACGACCAAGGACGGTAATACCCTTTCGATCAGGTCTCTTCCGAATGCTTCCGAAGCGTCCCGTGGCAGTTCGCAGGGCAGGTTGTCCACGGCCATCACCGTGAGGGTGCCGGGCGTTGCAGCTGGCTTTTCCGCACCGGACTTCGGGTCGTAGCCAAAGAATGGCTCAGCGATGGTGGTGGCTCGCAGGGTGCTGTCGATGGGGCCGCCGATGTCGCAACTGATATCCGCGATCACCTCCAAGGAAAGGCCAGGATCGCGAAGGTCCGCCGCGCTCAGGATCTTCGGCCCACGGGGGTCCCAGAAGTGGCAGGCCATGTACAGGTGGGCCACCCGTGCGAAGGGCAGGAACCGGGCCCGATGGCCACGGGGATCCTCGTGGAAGGCTTGCTTGTCGAAGGGTCCTACATCCTCCCGCTGGTACAGGTCGGCCGAACCCAGCACGGTGTACACCGGCGCGGTGTTGTTCGCGGTGAGGAATTCCTTCGGGCTGATCCGTTTCACACCCGCGCGTTCCAGCACCCCCATCGCACCCTTGCCCACGCGGCCGCCACCGGTCAGCACGATCCGTAGGTCCGTGGGTAGCGGATAGGCGTGCAGGTGTTTTTCCAGTTCCTCCAGATCGTGGCACTGGTGGGCGGGCTTCAGCAACGGGCCGCCGTGCATCAGTTGCCAGGCACGCATTCCGTTGTAAGCGCCTACCACACCTGCCCAGTAGCCAAAAGCCAACACCCGCTCACCATGTGGGTTGGTCAGCAGTTCATGGTCGATCAGCCGGATCCTCTTGTCCAGGATCGCCCGCAGGAGCTTCCGGTTGTGCGCCTGCTCCTTGATCGTGTGGCTGAAGAACAGGTAGGCTTTGCCCGGAAGCAACATCTCCAATGGCACTTCCTTCACCCCAAGGATCAGTTCGCGGTCGTTAAGATCATCCACCAACGGGACCTCGAAGGCTTCGTACTCCGCGTCGGTGTATGCGCGTACGGGGCTTCGTTGCACCACAAGGTCCACTTCGGGGTGGCGCTGCATCACTTCCTTGCACTGGGCTGGCGTCAAAGGGACGCGGCGATCGGCGGGCTGTTTGCCTTCCCTTGTGATCCCGATCTTGCGGTAGGCGGTGGACATGGGCGGCAAAAGTAACCGTCATGGTCCCGTTGTACCAGGCTGCGGGATCGCGCTATCTTTGTGGTCCGTTCTTTTCCACATGGGGCCGACATGGATTCGACAGCGGCTTCGTGATGTGTGTAAGCATGCCGGGCGTGATGTGCGGCCCGTATCCCAGTGCATCGTCGCCATAACCGGCGAATCCGACTACGCTCTCGCTGCTTAATAGCCCAAGGCTATGAGGCTTTATCCGTGTGAACAACAGTAGCACGGACGAGTACCTCTCGGGGAGGCCCGTTCTCCTCCTTCCCGATCCAGAGGTGTCATCCTGGAGAACTGGTCAGCGCGGTGGTCCGGACCGCTGATGAGAAACAGGACCTAAGCCATGGCTGGGGTGCCCTTCCCCAGGCCTTGGTCGAAAACCAATGAAGAGGCTACGCATGTAGAAAGCCCATGTTGCGGTCGTTTGGACGGCGGTTCGATCCCGCCCGGCTCCACCCAATGAAGAAGGGGCCACCTCGTTCGAGGTGGCCCCTTTCCATTCTTACGGTTGAGTTCTACTGCTTCGTGCCCGTATACGTGCAGGTGTTCCCGCTCAGATTCAGGTTCAGGTTCAGGATCAACCCGGAGATCTGCCCCGAACCACTTACGGTGACCCCGCCGCTGAGGGTCTGCGTGGCGATATTGATGCTCGTGCCGTTCACCGTGCCCACCCAGGTGTCCACCCCGTCATTGAAGACCACGCTCGTGATGCCGGCCGAACTGGAGTTGATCGACATGTTCAATGCGTTCGCAGCGCCGCTGCACGTGATGGTGCCGTTGTACTGGCCAATGAATTTCGCCCGCATCTCCGTACCACAGGTCGATCCTTCATAACCGCTCGCACAGGCACAGCTTCCGCCGTTGCATGTGCCGCCGTTCTGGCAAACCACGTTTTCACACGGATCGTCTTCCTCCTTCTTGCAGCCTGAAAAGGCCAGGGCAGCGGAAAGACCGACTAAAAGGGAGAATTGAATGAGTTTCATGGGTTGGAGTTGTTCGTTCATCATCTCATCGGGGTCGGTGCCGGAATGTGAACGATCGTATACAGGAATTGATCGATCAGGGGCATTTCATCAACGAGGTGCCAGCTTAGGAGGGCACAAGGAGAAGCGCGGTGATCGGGCAATGCGGCTCGCCTATCGGGGATCGGAACGCCTAAGCGGCCGATGCGACCAGATGGTCCCAATACCACCGGGTCCTGGAGATGTTCTCAAAACCCGATCCCCACCCCGCCACTGAAGATGGGGCCCCGGTTGAAATAGATGCTGTTCGGGTCCTGGAGCACATCGTACAGTACCTGCAAGTAGATGGAGCCACGACCTCCGAGCGGTTGTACGTAACCACCGCCCACCAGCAGATGCGGAACCCAGATCCGCGGCCGCACTTCACTGAGCGCACCGAAGCGGTTGCCCTCCACGTTCATGTGCAGGAACTCGACATGGGCGTATGCTTGCTGGATGAACCGGTACCGGGTGAAGGTGCGATGACCGTACGCAGTGAAATCGTAGGCCGGGTTGAACCGGTTGTCGCGGAAATACCAATAACTGGCTCCCAGCCCAACGGACAACTTCCCCTTCGGATCCACCTTGTAGCCCACCAGTGGGTCCAACTGTATCGCAGTGACCGTCCCGAATGAGAGTCCGATGCCGCCGCCGAACCAAATGCGCTCGCTGAACGGGCGTGTGTCCTTCCTCGGTGCTGCTGGCTGGCTTTCCTGCGCGAACGTGGGTAGGAGGTGCAGGAAGGTGATGCCCACCAAGGCGGTGATCCGGAGCAAAGCCAGGTGCTTCATGTGATCGAAGGTAGGCATGGAGGCATGGAACGTGATTCAACGGGTCGATCGTTCCATCCGATACAATGTCCACGGTCCACGGCCTTCATGCCAGGTGTACCAGCGCATCAACAGGTCGCTCCACGCGGGCTGCGATCGTACCAACGGCACAAGGGTCCTGTCCGGTGGCGCATGCAGCACCGCATCGCTCGGTGCCATCAGGTACCTCACCTCGGTGTTGATCCCCGGATCCGTCCCCAGGATCACCTCCTCCGTTCCTGTCGGTTGGTAGAAACCGGGCAAGGTGATCCGCCACGCGGTCGGCGCGTCCACCACATAACCGATCCGATCGCCGGGTGCGCTCGCGCCACGCAGGGCTTGGGCCAAGCGAACACGGCCTTCACCGGCCGGCGTTCCTACCACCACGATCAAGCCAAGGGTGTTCGCCACTACGACGATCGCCACCACGATGGTGCATATCGCCTTGGGTATTGGTGCTTTCCATACCACGAGAGTGGACCGTGCCTCGATCAGCAACCACGGGACCAATGGCGCCAGTGGATAGAGGAACCGCAGTTCCTTGTGTGGGAGAATGCTGTGCGCCACCAGAAAAGGCAGCATGATCCATACCAGGATGTGTTTGGGCGAACGGACGATCAGCACAGCGAGTGCCAGTAGGATCAATGCCCCGATCGGTGGGATCGCGTATTTGATGATCCACGGAGGATAGTACCACCAAGGCAGGGTATCGAAGCGTACGGCCGGATCCGAGCCGAAACCGAGCCCGATGTATTTCCACAGGGTGAATACGGTGCTTCCGTAGAACAGGCTATCCAGCATGAACCCCAGGAGAAGGGTGAGGCCCAGCGTGCTACCGAGCAAACCCAATGAGCGGAGCCGTTCGCGCCGGTGCCAATGGAGCCACACGAGCAGGGAGATGATGATCAAACCGGTGGATGGCCGACACCCGATCGCCAGGCCTGCAAGGATCCCTGCCTTCCATGCCCAATGCCGGTCGTCCGTTGCACGAAGCACGGTGGTCAACAACAACAGCAAGAGGATGGCCGACCAGCCTTCGCTGCTGAATCTTACGGCCAGGAACGGTAGGAACCAGAGGCCATAGGCGAGCAGGATGTAGGCGCGGTGCAGGCGTTCACCGTAGTTCGTGGAGGTGGCATTGACAAAGCCACGCATGGCATACAGGGTCAGCGCAGCGGTCAGCAGGCGAAGCAGCAAGGTGCGGGTGAACGGGTCCGTCACATGGAAGAACGCGGCACACTTGAACATGATCACGGCGATCCACGGTTGCAACGAGGAGCGGATGCCCGCGCTGAACTCCCAGGCCAGGTGTTCCATGGGGAGCTCGCCGAGTTTCCATTGCGCGAAGGCAATGAGCTGGAAGTGCTCGTCGGCGCTGTGGTAGCCGGTGCTGAACCACGCGGTTGTAGCATAGACCATGCCCGCGATGATCAGCACGAGCCGGTGGAAGTGCGACGGACTCACCGCACGAAATTGCGGAAAAGCGAACGGGCTCCGAAAGGCCCGCTCCATGCGTTGGTCGATCAGGCTCACGCCCGCTCCAGCTCCTCTCGCAGCGCCGCCATGAACAGCTCGGTGGTCAGGTACTTGTCCGCGCCCACCTTATCGCCGTGAATGCACACCGCGAGGTCCTTTGTCATCTTGCCGCTTTCAACGGTCCGGATGCACACTTTCTCCAGCTTGTTCGCGAAGTCGATCAGCGCCTGGTTGCCATCCAGCTTGCCACGGAAGGCCAGGCCCCGGGTCCAGGCGAAGATGCTGGCGATCGGGTTGGTGCTGGTGGGTTTGCCCTGCTGGTGCTGGCGGTAGTGGCGCGTCACCGTACCATGCGCGGCTTCGGCCTCCATGGTCTTGCCATCGGGGGTGATCAGTACGCTGGTCATCAGGCCCAACGAGCCGAAGCCTTGTGCCACGGTGTCGCTCTGCACATCGCCATCGTAGTTCTTGCAGGCCCATACGTAACCGCCGCTCCACTTCATGGCGCTGGCCACCATGTCGTCGATCAGGCGGTGCTCGTACACGATGCCGGCCTCTTGGAACCGCGCCTTGAACTTCTTCTCGTAGATGTCCTGGAAGATGTCCTTGAAGCGGCCGTCGTACTTCTTCAGGATGGTGTTCTTGGTGCTCAGGTAGAGCGGCCATTTCTTCGCGAGCGCGAGGTTGAAGCAGCTCATCGCGAAACCTTCGATGCTCTCGTCGGTGTTGTACATGCTCAGGGCCACGCCGTTGCCCTCGAAGTCGTACACGTTCCAGGTCTGCGCCTCGCCGCCGTCATCCGGCGTGAAGGTCATGGTGAGCTTGCCCTTGCCTTTGATCACCGCATCGCTGGCGCGGTACTGATCGCCGAAGGCATGGCGCCCGATCACGATCGGTTGCGTCCAACCCGGCACCAGGCGTGGGATGTTGCTGATCACGATGGGCTCGCGGAACACGGTGCCATTGAGGATGTTTCGGATGGTGCCGTTCGGGCTCTTCCACATCTGCTTCAATCCGAACTCCTGTACGCGCGCTTCGTCCGGTGTGATGGTGGCGCATTTGATCCCCACATTGTGCTTCAGGATCGCCTTGGCGCTTTCCACCGTGATCTTGTCGTCGGTCTTATCGCGGCTCTCGATGCCCAGGTCGTAGTACTCGATCGGCACATCCACGTAGGGCAGGATCAGTTGGTCCTTGATCCACTTCCAGATGATGCGGGTCATCTCATCGCCGTCCAGTTCCACGACGGGCTTCGCCACTTTGATCTTCGACATTGTTCGCAGTGTGGTTGTCAGTTGTTCGTTGTCGGGTGGCGGCTATGGTGGGCGCGCCGGAATACGGCCGCGAATTTACCGCTCAGGGGTATGCGGCAGTGGGTATTGGTCCGGTGTATGGTCGCCATTGTTGCCGCGCTGGGTGCTGCGCACGAACCGGCCCATTTCGTAGTACTCCTTCCGCCAGATGCTCCCATCCGGAGCAAAGAAGACCACTTCGCCATCGGGGTATCCATCCGTGTAGTTCCCTGTGATGGTCACTTGCCCATCTTTTCGGGTCGCGACCCATTTCCCTTGGGGCCTTCCATTGATACAAGTGGTCGTGAGATGCCCCCTGTCCAAAGGGTAGGATGAAACGTATTCACCATCGACCAAGGCCCCGGTCGAGTCGCGTAGGACCCGTTCGCCATGGAGCTTCCCTTCGCGGTATGCTTTGGTCCACTCAACGCGGCCGTTGCGGTGGTAAGTGATGCTTCGGCCATGAACCAGGCCGTTGCGATGATGCTGGGACACCATGATGCCTCCATCGGGGTGGAAGTACTCTTCCAAGCCATGCCGCTGCCCCTTCCGGTACATGATCGACCAGGTCTTCCGCTCCAAGCTGTCATACTGGATCGCCGTGCCGTGAAGAAAGCCCTTGACGTAGGGTGTGGCCCAGGTCCTTCTCCCCCGATCGTCGTACCAGACCCATTGCCCGTGGGCAAGTCCCCTGCGATAGGTTCCATGGCCCACCAGCCTCCCGGTGCTGTCGTACGCCATTCCTACGCCCGCCGCACGCCCGTCCTTCCCACGTTCGAGCACCCAGTACCGGCCGTTCTTCACCTCGGTGGTGTCCATCTGTTGGGCATGCCCGGCATAGGATGCCAGCAGGAGCAGGATGATCGCGGTGGTCTTCATCCGGTGCCGTGTCGGTCTTTTCACCCCAGATCCAGATCCAACTCCTCGCGCAACACGAGCAACGCGGGGTTCTTCTCGGCCATCGCCTTGAATTTCGCCAAAGGGGTCACTGGCCGTGCTTGGTCACTGGGCGCTTCGGTGATCACCTCCAGGTCCAGCCCCGGATCGCCCATCGCACGTCGCAGGAAACCCAGCAATTCCGGTTTTTCCTGGCGCATGTAGTTCCCCTGCACCGCGTTCACGATCGGGAAAGAGATCCTTCCCGGTCCGCTCACCGATGGTTCACGTGCCATCAGCGTTGCATGCAAACTGTCCCGGCCGTTCGACTTCTGTTTCAACGCATAGTCCCGCCATGCCTTCAGCAGCAGCGCTGGGTTCACCTCCTTGGCCGAAGCGGGCATGTCCGTTCCGCTGTCCGTTTCCAGCGGGGCGCCGGGCGTTGCTTCCACCGCCACCGCCGCCACCGTGCTTTTTATGCTCACCTGCCCGGTCAGTCTCCGTTTCGATGCGTAGCCCGAAGCGACCGGTTCGGGGACATGGCCTGTTTGGCTGGATGGTTGCGGCGAGATGTGCGCCGTTCCTGCGGACGGGACCTGCGTGGCGGACCGCGCCGGATCCGTGGTCCTGTGTACCGTTTGCCCGACTACGCTGACGTCAGGACTTTTTTTTTGAGCCGATGGATCCGCTGCCGTGTTGATACGGCAGAGCTGCACCAAGGCGAGTTCCACCAACAGACGCGGCTCCTTGCTGGCCTTGTACTGGCTGTCGCACTGCGCAAGGCGGTCCAGGCCGCGAACGAGCAGTTCACGATCCACACGCTGGGCCTGATCGCCGTAACGTGTGGTGAGGTCTTCACCCACCTCGAGCAACGGCAGCGTGCGCGGGTCCTGACTCACGAGCAGGTCCCGGAAGTGGCGGCCAAGGCCGGCCACGAACAAGTGCCCATCGAAGCCCTGTTGCAGGATCGTGTTGTATTCCACCAGCACCGCGGGTATGTCGCCCTGAATGATGCTGTCCGTGATGCGGAAATAGTGCTCATGGTCCAGCACGTTCAGGTTCTTCACCACGTCCTGGTAGGTGAGCCTGTTGCCGCTAAAGCTCACCAGCTGGTCGAAGATCGAGAGCGCATCGCGCAAGCCCCCATCGGCCTTCTGTGCGATCACATGCAACGCTTGGGCTTCGGCTTCAATGCCTTCCTTCAGCGCGATGTTGGCGAGGTGGCGGCTGATGTCGGAGATCATGATCCGCCGGAAGTCGAACACCTGGCAGCGGCTCAGGATGGTCGGTAGGATCTTGTGCTTCTCGGTGGTGGCCAGGATGAAGATGGCGTAGGAGGGGGGTTCCTCCAGCGTCTTCAGGAAGGCGTTGAAGGCCGCCGAACTGAGCATATGCACCTCGTCAATGATGTACACCTTCTTGGTGCCCACCTGCGGCGCGATGCTCACCTGTAGGATCAGGTTGCGGATGTCCTCCACACTGTTGTTGCTGGCCGCATCCAGCTCGAAGATGTTCAGGCTGTGCCCCTCGTCGAAGGTCTTGCATGGGGCGCATTGTCCGCAGGCCACCAGGTCATCACCCAGGTTCTCGCAGTTGATCGTGCGTGCCAGGATGCGGGCACAGGTGGTCTTGCCAACGCCCCGTGGCCCGGTGAACAGGAAGGCCGAGGCCAGGTGCTTGCTGCGGATGGCGTTCATCAGCGTGCTGGTCACCGCTTCCTGGCCCACCACGGTATCGAAGGTGGCAGGGCGGTACTTGCGGGCGCTGACGACGAATTGGTCCATGGGTCTTGGGGCGAAGATAGAAGGGGGCGTGGTGCCGCCCGGAGCCGGATATCAACAGGTGTGGAAAGCCGGGAGTTCGTTCACCCTTCACGGCGCCGGAAGGTGCGACCGGTCAATGTGCGGTGCCCTCCAGGGATACCATCGGATCAGGCATGGGGCTCTTAGGCTTGCGGCCCTAATGTTGTGGAGCTACGGATACGGTGAAGGAACGGTCGATCATGGGATACAGGGAGCGTAAGTGCGAGCGATCGAACCCGCGCGTCCTCTCACTTTCGCGCCATTCGCCATGGTCAGTGTGGAATGGTCGGATCCGGATCCTCATCACCGGTTCAGTAACGTTGACGAGAATGGGGTCAAGCGGTGATATGGGACGGAGGTCCGATCAACGATCCGGGCGGTGGTGGAACGATGGCTACCGCCCGTTCCATTCCGGTTCGTGCCAACGACCGATCTTTGCACCCGATGCGCATCGGGATCGTGTGTTACCCCACCTTTGGTGGAAGCGGCGTGGTGGCCACCGAACTGGGCATGGCCCTGGCCGAGAAGGGCCACGTGATCCACTTCATCACCTACGATCGTCCGGTACGTCTGCGCGATCATCCGAACGTGTTTTACCACGAGGTGCGCGTTAGCGACTATCCGCTCTTCGATTACCAGCCCTACGAACTGGTGCTCACCAGCAAGCTCGTGGATGTGGCGAAGTTCGCGGGCCTCGATGTGCTGCACGTGCATTACGCGATCCCGCATGCTTCCGCCGCATGGATGGCCCAGCGCATCCTCGCCGCCCAAGGCATCCGCCTGCCTTTCGTCACCACCTTGCACGGGACCGATATCACCTTGGTGGGCCGCGACCCCAGCTTCGAGCCGGTGATCACCTTCAGCATCGAACACAGCGATGCGGTCACCGCTGTCTCCGAAAGCCTCAAACGTGACACCCGCACGCATTTCCCCGTGGAACGCGAGGTCCAGGTGATCCCCAACTTCGTTTGTGTGGACCAGTACAGCCATGTGCCGGACCAGGGACTGCGCGACCGGTACGCTCCGAATGGGGAGCGCCTCCTGGTGCATGTCTCCAACTTCAGACCGGTGAAACGGGTGCAGGATGTGGTGGCCATGTTCCTGCATCTACGGGAACAGTTGCCTTGCCGCCTGCTCCTGATCGGCGATGGCCCCGAACGCCAACGCATCGAGACGCTGTGCCGTGCTTCCGCGCATGGCAAGGACATCCTCTTCCTCGGAAAAATGACCCGACCGGAGGAGGTGCTATCGAGCTGTGACCTGTTCGTGCTCACCAGCGAGAACGAGAGTTTCGGACTGGCCGCCTTGGAAGCCATGGCTTGCGGCATCCCGGTGGTGAGCACCGATAGCGGCGGGTTACCGGAGGTGAACATCCCGGGTGTGAGCGGTCTCTTGAGCGGCGTTGGCGATATCCTGACCATGGCCAGCAACGCAATGACCATTCTGGGGGATCCCAACACCCATGCCCGGTTCAAAGAAGGCGCGATCGAACAAGCCCGGCGTTTCGACCTGATGCGCATCCTTCCGCAGTATGAGAAGTTGTATCAGGATGTGGTGGCACCTGTGAACGCATGATGGAGATCGTGAGCGACCGTGTGAGCATCGACCGCAGTGCGGACCGCATCAGCGTGGTCATCAGTGCGCGCTTGACCAAACGCAAGGAGGCCCTGCTCATCGCCTGGTTCCTGTGCTGGTTGCTCATCGGTACGTATGTGCTGTATGCCCGCACCAATATGCCGTCCGGTGATCCACTCCGCCAATTCCTGCTTGTCTTCCTTGCTTTCTGGCTCTATTTCGTGGTGCGGGTGGGACGTGCCCTGCTCTGGCGCCTGAAGGGCTTTGAGCAATGGCGCCTCAAGGATGGGGTGCTCACGCTCAAGGACAGCATCCTCGGTTTCGGCAAGGCGAATACCTACTTCGTGGAGAATATTCAGCGGCTCGGTGCATTGAATCTCGATCCCACCTCATTCAAACACCAATTGAACGATTCCTTCTGGACGGTCGGTGGAGAACGCCTCGGCTTTGAGCACCTGGGGCGCAAGGTGGCCTTCGGGAAAGGTCTGACAGAGGCGGAGGCCAAGCGCGTCCTCTTCGTATTGCAGGAGGCACTTCGGACCGCACGCAAACGTGTGGCCGATCAGTAGGCCTCGATCCGGAATGCATTCCCGCGGATCCGCCGGGTGAGCTTCCCGTCGATCATCTCTTCAAGGATCATGCGTCGCGCAGCCGGGGAGGTCAGGGCCGTATCGATCCCGTGTACGGCTCCTGCCGGCACTTCAGCACGGAGCAGGGCATCCAGCAGTTCGTCGCGTTCGCGCACTGCGATGGCGGTGGATAGGACCTCGGCGAGCGCGATCCGGTTCCGCACCCGGTCGGCGTTGGTGCCGAAACGTGGGTCGGCAGGTGTTCCTGCCAGGTCCAGGACACCACAGAGCGCGGTGAATTGTGCGTCACTGCCCACCGCAAGGAGCATGCGTCCCCCATTGATACAAGTGAACACCTCCCCATACGGGGCGATGTTCGGGTGCAGGGTGCCCATGGGTCGCGCCACGGCACCGGTCATGAGGTGGTTGCTGGCCTGGTTCACAAGGCCGGTGAGGGCGGCTTCTTCGAGCGATACCTCCACGTAGGCCCCCTTGCCCGTGGATGCGCGCTGCAGCAGGGCGATCAGGATCCCTTCCTTCAGTTGGTGCGCCGCGAGCACGTCGATCATGGCGATGGGCAGTTTGGCCATGTGCTCAGGATCGGTGCCGGTCATCCCGATGTACCCCGTTTCCCCTTGTAGCACCACGTCGAATGCCGGTCGTTCGGGCTGGTCCGCGAAACCCTTGATGTGCGCGTGGATGAGCCGCGGGTTCAGATCGGAGATCCTTTCGCGTTGCAGGCCCAGCTTTTCCGCATCGGCCGCCAGATGGTTGGTGATCAGCACATCGGCGCCTTCGATCAGCGCATCGAACCGTATGCGCTCCTCGGGGTCCCTCAGGTCCATCATCAAGTGCTCCTTGCCCCAGTTCACACTGCTGAAGTAGGCGCTCACGGTTGAAGTGGGATCCTCCTCAGGGAGTTTCCATCGGCGGGTGACATCCCCGCCGGTGCGGCGATTCTCGATCTTGATCACCTGGGCGCCCAGCTCGGCGAAGAACAGACCGACAGCGGGGCCGGCGAGCACGGCTGCGGTCTCGATGATGCGGAGGTCGTGCATGGTCGGTAGGCAAGGTACCGACTTGGCCGGTGGTGGTGCGAAGCGTGGTCGTTCGGCCGGTCCTTCAGGATCTTTTCCCGCCCATCCTCGCTCAAGCTTCACTTGGCTCGACTGGTCGCGAAAAAGCCCCGCCGCTTCGCGACAGGGCTTGATCACCAAGTGCCCAGGACTGGACTCGAACCAGCACACCGGTTAAGGCACTACCCCCTCAAAGTAGCGTGTCTACCAATTTCACCACCTGGGCTCAGGTACCGCAAACGCGGTAAGGGGCCGCAAATATAACAGGCAGTTTCACTCCTCCGGCGCCCTTTCTGCCTGTGCTCTCCGGAAGAGTTCGGTACGCACCGCCGCGAGCCTCCGCGCATGTTCAGGATCGTGTGCGGTCTCATCCACCTCATCATTGCCACGGAATTCATCCTCATGTGGCATGGGTGGGATCACCTTGTTGGATGGGTCGCCAGTTGGACCGGGCGGATCCGGTCCGTGATCGGGAGAGGGGTGCTTGGCCATGTGATCGAAGTTACCACGGCGCCAACCCCTTCTGTATCAAGCATCGACGAATGAGTTTTCCACCATACCGGCGTGCTGGTTGAAAACCTCGCCGCTCCGATCCGTGGAGGGGATCGATCGGGGGGGCGCATCGAACAGCGGCCTTTGAACGGGTGTCCATGGTTGGTGCCCGCGGAAAAATGCTCCTGAACGAGAAGACCCCGGCTTTCGCCGAGGTCTTCCTTGTGATCCCGCTGGGGCTCGAACCCAGGACCCCGACATTAAAAGTGTCGTGCTCTACCAGCTGAGCTACAGGATCTTCCACACTCCCGGAACAGTGACCCGTTCGCTGAAGGGAGCGCAAAAGTAAGGATCCATACCAAACTGCAAAACACCGATCGACGAACCTATTTCTTCTCGATGATCGGATGCCGCTCGAATGGTCGCGACCGATCGAACAGGTAGCGGTAGGTGGCCAGTGTGCGGTAGTTCTCGGCGCCCAGGTTCTCGCACACTTTGATCATGCGCGGATTGAAGTCCCCGATCCAGTTCAGGACCGTGTCCTGGTATAATTTCTTGTTCACGATATGTTCCTCGGCGAATACGATCAGCGCGCCTTCCAAGCCCTTGCCCTGGTACTCCTTCGCCACACCGAAGACAATGCCCGTCATGGTCTTCGCGGTGCTGTTGTACTTGTGCCAGAGGAATTTCAATTTACCCCACCAGTTCAGGTCGCCGTTCACGTGCTTGAAGATCTCGTTCAGTTCGGGCAGGCCGATGTACATGGCCACGGGACGGTCGTTGTGCCGGATGAAGATGATCAGGCGCGGGTCCATCACGGGTTTCATCGCCTTCACGATCTTGAGCGCGGCCGCAGCCTCCATGGGCTTGTGGTTGTCATGATCCACCCAGGCATCGTTGTACACCGTGCGGAAGTCATCGGCGATCCGTTCCATGCTCAGGCCCTGGGCATCGTACATCCGGAATGATGGATCGTTCGCCATCTGGTTGTATTTCCGGTGGAAGATGGGCTGTACGGGCGTGGTGGCGCTGCGGCGGTAGTAGTATTGGTTGAAGTAGATCCGGAATCCATACCGTTCCAGCAGATCCTGGTAATAAGGCGGATTGTAATTGGTGCCGTAGGTCGGTGGCGAGGTGAAGTTCTTGATCAACAGGCCCCAGAACATGTTGCGATCCCCCAGGTTGATCGGACCGTCCATGGCTTCCATGCCAGCCGCCCTCAACCAGTCGCGTGCCGTATCGAGCAGAAGGCCCGCAGCAGCATGGTCATTCACGCACTCGAAGAAACCCATGCCACCGGTGGGTTGTTTCTCGGTGTGGGCGGTCCTGGGGTTGATGAAGGCCGCGATCCTTCCGATCACCCGGCCTTGGTCCACCAGGATCCAGCGCATGGCCTTGCCCTCCTTCAACAGTTTGTTCTTCGTCGGATCGAAGACCTTGGCCACATCCTGCTTCAGATGCGGGATCCAGTTCGCATCGTCCTTGTAAATGCTCCATGGCAGGCGCATCCACTGCTCCTGGGTGCGGTGGTCCTGTACCGGTACGATCTCTTTGGCCATCATTGCGAAGGTGCGATCTTTCGGCCGTTCCACATGCACGTTCAACTCATCGGCTTCATGTGCGCGGGAAAATCCCGGATCGGCCGTGAGCTCGCAGGCCTCCTGGATCGGCCCTTCCGCGATCTGGACCGGGTGATCGAGCAACGTGTGGGTCCGATCAAACCCTTCTTCGAGCGGGAAGGGGAGGAGGCCTTCCGTGAGGTGGAGTCCATGGTGCTTCGCGAACTGCTGGACGAACCTGCGGCGGTGATCGCCATGGGCGGTGGTACGCCATTGGCGGGCCACAACCTTCGGCGGATGCGAAAGGCTGGTATGGTGGTCTGGCTCGATGTGCCCATGGAGGTGTTGATGCCGCGGATCGAGCGGGCGGGTGGCGACCGACCCTTGTTGGCCGGGTTGAAAGGAATGGCCCTGCGCGAACGAGTGGAGCACCTCTTGACCGAACGAACGCCGATCTACGCACAGGCCCATCACCGTGTGGATGCTGATGCCCCCCCCCAGGAGGTCGCCGACCGCATCCTGCGGTCGCTTCAGCTCAAGTAGACCGAATCGGTGCGGCCAAGGTGTACGCTGATGTGCTCCTGCACCGTAGTGCTCAAGGTAAGCCCCACAATGTCGGCACGGATCGGGTACGCTCGATGCCGCCGGTCCACAAGCACCACGGTGGTCAAGCGTTTCAACGGCACCTGCACCAGGAAGCTCGCTGCGTGCATCAACGTGCGCCCGCTCATCAACACATCATCCACCAGCACCACCACGCGATCACGCAGGGTGTCCACCTCCACTGAAAGCTTTGCGGGCCGCTCCAGGGGGTGGTCCTTGTCCAGCTTCAGCTCCACCAGATCCACCTTCAGATCAGTGGCTGCGGCCAGGCCGGTGCGCAACCGTTCGGCAAGCGCGGATCCACGGGGAGCCACGCCCACCAATACGATGCCCTCCTCGGCATGGTATTCCTCGTGCAACTGGTGGATGATCCGCGCGAGCTTGCGTTGAACGCGCTCGTGGTCGAGTACGATGGTCTGGCCGGACATGCGGTGAAATTTACGGCAGGCTATCCCAATACACGTGAAGGGCGCCGCCGCGATCGCACCTCGGTGAGCTGGCTTTCGTGCATCTGGCTACCCGTGTACTTGATGATGCGATCGAACAGGTCCAGCGTATCGGCCTCCAGGCGCTTGAACCGGATGCACGACCTCCCACGGTCATACACGAGCAGGTCCTTCTTGAACGCATGCAGCAGGTCGTGCGGAAGGATGTACAGCGCCATGAAGTTCTTCTGGTTCGCCAAGGCACACAGCGTACGGCCGTTCAGGTGATACGTGGGCATCTCCCTGTCCATGTCCTCCACGATCCCTGGCCATATCCCCAGGATCATCCGGCGCAGACGCAGCAAAGGTTCCTTCCGATCCGCATCGAGCTGATCGAAATACTCATCCGCTGTGCGTAACAATGACCTCATGCCAACGAGAGGTTGAAGTTGCAAGATCCTCCCGATCCATTCAAATCGGTCGGTACCGAACGTGCATGCCGTGGTGTTCCTCTTTTCTGAGCGGTGGTGAGGATCCGGTCTCCCGATCATCCTGATCAGAATGAACCATGAGGTGCGAAAGTGCGAGGGTACGAGAGTCCCGTCTCTCACCACCTCGCACCCTTGAACCCGGGATTCACCGGATCTTTCTCGCCGACTCAGTGATCGGGGTGTCCCGTTCAGGCAGGCGAAGGCACCAACGCGGGGCCGCACTATCCGAGCGATGCCATTGGACGGGTCGCTTTCATCCACAGTTCTCGACCGGCCCTTGGCCCGATCGAGTTGTGGCAACGCTCGAACGTGACTCCGGGGAAGTACGGCCTGAAACGTGACACGTATTCCTCTATCGTGCCTCCGAACGGGGGGCCGATGGGGTTGGGGACCTGGTCGAACAATACGCCCGTGAGGATACCGCCGGGTACCAGCAGTTGGTGCATACGCTGTACGTACCGATCGCGCAAGGAAGGGTCCAGCGCACAAAAGAAGGTTTGTTCCAGGATCCGGTCGTATTGCCCTTCGTGCGTGAAGAAGTCGCCCACGAGAAGGTGTTCCTTCGGAAAATCGGGGACACGCGACAGCAGGTCCTCGAAGGGTGTGCCGGTGAGGTCGATCACGAACACGTGGCGGAAGCCAAGACGGTGCGCATGCTCCGCTTCCCACGCCCGGCCCGCACCCGGTATCAGGATGCGCAGGTCCGGATCAATGAGCCCATCGAGGTAGGTGGCGAGTGGGGGGGATGGGGCACCGATATCCCACGGATGATCACTCGCCAAGTAGCGATCATTCCAATAGCGCGTGCCCAGGTCCTTCCCGGCCATGGTCAATCCATCAGTTCGAACCGGAAGGTGAGCGACCGTTCGCGTTGGCCGAGGAATTCGGGGTTCACACCGAACTCACCCTTCATCATCTCCTGCTTCGCCATTTCCATGATGCTATCCAACCAAGGGAGGCCGGTCCCGCTGCCAGGTGCATGGGCTGTCAACAGTTTGCCCAGTTTCCTTCCTCCCAGGGTGGCCAACGTGCGTGCCTGTTCCTCGGCACGTTTGAACAATCGCTGCATCAGCTCCACCTCGGTCCCGGCGGTCGGTTCGTATTCCCAGCGGCTCACGTGGCCATCGCCCTTGCTCTCCGCACGGAGGAATGACACCAGTCGTTTCAGCTCTTCCATATTCGCCAGTTCGATCCCCACTCCGGCGGTCGTTCCGTTCTGGTCATCATAGGAGCTGATCGTATAGTCGTCGAAGGCGGTCACCGCATCGGTGAGCTTGAACCCGGCTTTCACCAAGGCTTTCTTCAACTTCTCGGCTTTTTCCCGCGATTCCTCCTCGATCCGCTTCTGCACCTTCTCCCAGTCCTCGTTCTCCTCATACACCGCATCGCTGTGCATCTCCGCAGCTTCCGGGGTGAAGGAGTAGGTGATCCGCTTCACCTTCATGGACAGGGTGTCCGTTACGGTGAGTTCGATGTGGTCCTCGGTGATCGTTTGGGCGCAGAGCGCCGTGCCAGTGAGTGCGAGGATCAGGAAGGCGAGAGGGCGCAGCTTCGTTACCATGGGTGAGGCAAAGTTCGGCAACCTTCCAACAAGGTCAAGGATCCGCTGAAGAATAGCGGACCTCGGCCACCATGTTCATGGATCCTGGCGTTTCATCTCCGACCAGCTCTGGTCCTGGAACACCGACGACGGGTCGAATCCGGGTTTGTTGCTGAGGATGTAGGTGCCATCGCCGCGGCTCCAGGCCTGGTCGTATCCACTGCTCAACTCCACCGCCCCGTTGCTGCCCTGCCAGGTCTCCACCTCGCGTATGGTCTGTACGAAACGGGTGTGCTGGCGATCGGTCGCGGCTTGCTGCTGCTCCCAGTTCCGCATGTTGTTGTCCATGGTGGCCATACGCTCGTTGTGCCGGGCGGTGTTGGCCGCGCCTTGGGCTGCTATGTCGCCCATGCGCTGTTTGTGGGCCGCTGTCATGGCCCGTGTGTTCGCATCGATGGCCGCCATGCGCTCATGATGTACCCTGTCCTGCTGACGACCCAGGTCCACGAAATAGCCGTCCACGGCTTTCTTCCATTCGGGATTGGTACGCATGCTGCTCTTCAGGTTGGCCAGGAACTGTTCGGCCTCGGCCTTGCGCGCTGCCGGGAAACGCACCCACGACCGTTCGCTGGCCGTGCTCATCCCGAGCACTTGCATCTCGCCGGTATAGGCGTTCATCATGGTCGTGTTCAAGTTCTGTACGCTCACCAACACGATCCCCTCGGTGCCATCGCTCCATTTCAACCTCGCGGTGATGGCACTTGGCCGCAGTTCCGCCTCACCCCCGTATTGCCGGGCGTTCGCACGGTACTTCTCGCTCTGCTGTGCGATCACCTGCTCCGCTTCGTGGTTCTGCTTCACCTCGGTCACGGTGGCCCCGTTCAATTCGTTGGGAAGCAAGGTCTCCTGAAGGTATTGTTCAGCGCTCTTCTCCGGCCCGACGCCACAACCGCCCTGGGCCGCCTGCATCTGCATGTTCTGCATCATCATCGGGTCCGAGGCCCAACCCCAGCTATGCGGTTGCAGGCTGTTGAATACGATAGCCCCATCAGGCGAGCTGATCCGCACTTTGGAGCCGACCATCTCCCCACGGCATTCGTGCAGGCTTTTCCAGATCACGCCACCTTCGTGCCTCCAGCCCTTGGGGATCAATACACTGAATGCTTCGGCTGGTTGTTGAAAGCCCATCTCGTCCATGAACCGCACACGCTCCAGCACCGTGTAGTCGCTGCCTTCCCTCCAGGTGGTTGAAGGCTCCTGCCCGGACTCACCCTGGGCGCTTGCCGTGTTGTCGGTGCCTTGACCGCATGCCGAGAGCAGGAGAAGGCAAAGGGTACTTGTGGTGATCGTGGGACGCATGGGCTGAGGTGCTTTTAGCCCTACATCGGGCAAGGTGACGGATGTGAACGGATCCGGGGCCTTGGATGGTCGCCGAACAAGGCACTCAAGGGAACCGATCCGGTATCGTGTGAGGGGAGGTCGCTCCTACTGGGCGGAGGCCTCTCCATTCCGCTTCACCAGCCGCACCACGTTCTCCACGTGGTAGGTGTGCGGGAACATATCCACTGGTTGAACGAAGTCAATGGCGTATCGATCGTTGAGGATCTTCAGGTCGCGGGCCTGTGTGGCGGGGTTGCAGCTTACGTACACGATGCGGGCCGGGGCCAGTTCCAGGAGGTGGCGCACCACGGGCTCGTCCATGCCCGCTCGCGGCGGATCGGTGACCACCACATCGGGCCTGCCATTGCGGGCCACGAATTCGGCGTCCATCACCTTCTTCATATCGCCACTGGTGAAACTCACGTTCGTGATCCCGTTCAGATCAGCGTTCACCCGCGCATCGGCCACGCTCTCGGGCACCAATTCCACACCGGCCACGTGTTTCGCCTGGGCAGCGAGGTACAGGGTGATGCTGCCTGCGCCACAGTACAGGTCGTACACGTTCTCCTTGCCGGTGAGGCCCGCCAGATCACGTGTGAGGCGGTACATGGCAATGGTCTGCTGGGGGTTGGTCTGGAAGAAGGTCTTGGGTCCGATGCGGAACTTCAAGGGTCTGCCTCCGGGTCCGTCCGGCAGTTCCTCGATAAGGTGGTCGCGGCCATGGAACACGTGGATGTCCAGGTCGTAAATGGTGTCGTTCTTCTTCGGGTTCACCGTCCACAGCAGGCTGGTGAGCTGCGGGAAGGCTGCACGGAGTGCGTCCAGCAACCGTTCGCGGGCATCCACATCCTCGTGCCCAAGGGCCAGCAGCACCATACACTCGCCGGTGGTGGTGGTGCGGATCAACAGGGTGCGTAGGAAGCCTTGGTGGGCACGCACATCATAGAAGCTGAGGCCGTGCTGTCGGGCATGTCCACGCACGAAGTTGCGGATGCTGTTGCTCGGTTCCGGCTGCAGGTGGCAGGTGCTGATGTCCAGGACACGATCGAAGCGCCGTGGGATGTGGAACCCCAGTGCGTTACGGTCCGGATCATCGCCCAAGGTGCCGATCTCCTCCCGGGTGAACCAGCGGCTGTTGCTGAAGGTGAACTCCAGCTTGTTGCGGTAGTGCGTGGTGCCTGGCGAAGGGAGGATGGGGGTGACGGCGGGCAGGTCCAGTCCTCCGATACGCTCAAGATTGTCCACCACCTGTTGCTGTTTGTACTGCGTCTGTTTGGTGTAATCCAGGTGCTGCCACTTGCAACCACCACAGGTGCCGAAGTGTATACAGAAGGGTTCCACACGATCCGGCGAGGGCGATACGATCCGTGTGGCCACCGCCTCCATGAAGTTGCTCTTCTTCTTCATCACCTGCACATCGGCCACATCGCCGGGCACGGCACCGGTCACGAACACCACGATGCCATCGTGCCGGGCAATGGACTTGCCTTCGGCTCCCGCGCTGGTGATGGCGAGGTCGGGGATGATGAGCGGTTCGGTGCGTTTGGTGCGGCGGGGCATGGAGGTGTCTGCTAAGGGAAGGGCGGCAAAGATGGCCCTGCTACGGCAGTTTTTGGAGAAGGCCCGAGCCAGCCCACGGTCACACCACCTTCACACCCCCGCCCACAGATCATGACGCGACGGGCAGAAGAAGCAGGAGGAACAACGATCGAGGTAGATGGGAAAGTAGGAACAACAGCTTCAACGAACATGGAACAGCATCCTGCTGGCATGGGCGTTGAAGCATCAACAACAGAAGATGGTAGTACAACAGCAAGCCCTGTACGGGCGGGAGAACGAACTGATGCCGGCGCAACGGGTGAAGTGGGGACGCCCCCCGCAGCAGTTGCAGCCGGGGGAACAGGCGATAGTGGACTTCTTGGAGAAGCGCCAAAGCTGCCAGCGCCCCCCACGCCCACGGATACAGACGCGAAGGGTGGCGTTCCGGTGGAGGAACGCAGCACCGCCTACACCCCGCCCAAGGACAACGACGCAGGGGCGGACTGGCATGGCAGCCTGAAGGACGGCTACGCCCCCACCGCACGGCAGCAGGCTGTTGTAGGTGCGGTGGAGAAAGCACTGGCCAATGGCGTGTTCTACGGCGATGACCTACGCAACCATGTAGCCAAGCAACTCGGGGTGGCGGACCCTTCCGGCCAAGCGTTCGGCATGGACGTGCATCACGCCGAACGGTACGTGGAGGCGAAGCGGGAACGCGAGAGCGGCGAGCAGGACAGAGGGCGGCTGAACGCGAAGGTGGGCGACCAGTTGGGTACGCTGATGTTCGCCGATGGCACCAAGGTAACGGGCGTGACTGTGGGCGCTGTTGACAAGGCGGGGCCGGGCATGCAGGTGGCGGGGAAGAAGGCGGGGAAGAGGTTCAGCGTGTACACCACGGCAGGGGCTGTGATGGCCGCAATGGACAAGGCCAAGGGGCACGGCCTGCGCAAGGATGGAGCGCCAGCAAAGGGCACCACCGGGAAGGCCGAAGCCCCCCCCATGACCCAAGCCCAGTACAAGCGCGAAGAATACAAGCGCCGCAAGGACACCCTTGACAGGGCCGACGAAACGGGGGCCAACGAGCTTGGCCCCGTGGGCTTGGCCCTTCGATACTTCGCCAACGGAGGCAAGGTGGACCGCGCCGACTACAACAGGGAGACCGGCGAGAAGGGGCGCGGCGCGAACAGGTGGATGTGGGCGCACACCCCCACCAAGGCCGAGAAGGAGGCTCCGGGATGGAGGCCACCCCCCACCATCGAAATGCTGGCCCACCAGATATGGGAGAACAGCGAGCAACAGTTCGATACGCAGGATATATGAGGTACTCCCCATTCGCTGGACAGATTTAGGCGAGGGTTAATGTGTGTTGGGATTGTTTGAGGGTTGGTTTGATGCCTCTTGGCCGGTTATCGGGCAGACCAAGGTAGAGGTGCGCTGGGGTGAG